>Ga0209344_10002799_pt1 | contig 18557 bp, 12 predicted proteins | sample Cruoilmetagenom6_FD_187293 | JGI IMG/M metagenome (GOLD analysis project Ga0209344, IMG submission 187293) | Oil polluted marine microbial communities from Coal Oil Point, Santa Barbara, California, USA - Santa Barbara Oil Seep Sample 6 (SPAdes)... | ecosystem: Environmental > Aquatic > Marine... | reverse complement strand
GTAACGTGTGAAAATATTAGATAGATACATACTAACTTCTTACTTAAAAACTTTTATCAGCGTGTTTGTAATTCTCATGCTGATTTTTGTTTTACAAACCATCTGGTTATATATTAAAGAACTAGCTGGTAAAGACCTTGATATGGTTGTTGTGGCAAAGTTTTTATTATATTTTTCGCCCAAACTTATTCCCTTAGTATTACCATTAACAATTTTATTAGCATCCATTATGGTCTTTGGTAATTTTGCCGAAAATTATGAGTTTGCTGCAATGAAATCTACTGGTATTTCGTTGCAACGTGCCATGAAAGGACTTAGTATTTTTATTGTTGGATTAGGCATTACTACCTTTTTCTTTACAAATAATGTCATTCCATGGGCTGAATATAATTCCTATAACCTCAGAAAAAATATTGCTAAACTAAAACCTGCAATGGTTATTGCCAAAGGACAGTTTAATGAAGTAGGAAACGAGTACAACATTAAAGTAACTGATAAAAGTGGTGATAGAGGCCAGTTTTTAAAAGAAGTTTTAATTCATAAAAAATCTAGCGAAAAAGCAGGTAATTACACAACTATTTACTCTAAAACTGGTGAACTTATTGGCGAAGAAGATTCCGATATTCTTCAACTTATTCTCTTTGATGGCTATTTTTATGATGATACACCTCCTAAGGATTATAAAGACAGGCAGAAAAGACCAATGACTAAAAGTTACTTTAAAAAGTACACTATAAATGTAGATTTATCGAACCTTAATAAAATTGATTTAGAAGAGAAAAATATTAACGATAAATATAACATGCTTAATGTAACTGATTTAAAATACACTATAGACACACTAAAAAATCAACGAAAAAAAGACATTGAAGAATTAGCCACTAACTTATATAATAGATCCACTTTTCCAACAATTAACACAGGTATTTCAGCAAAAAAGGACACCATTTATAATGGGACTATCCTAGAGTTATTTAATAGTAAGGATAAAGTTCAATTAATTGACTTAGCAACTAATTCTTTTAAAAGTACCACGCAAATTATTGAAACTAAAGAAAAAGGTCTGAAAACCAAAAGTATTTGGCTTAACAGACATATAATTGCGCTTCATGAAAAATTAGCACTAGGCTTTGCATGTATTATCCTCTTTTTTGTTGGTGCACCACTTGGAGCATTAATTAGGAAAGGTGGTATTGGACTTCCTATGGTTGTTGCAATCCTATTGTTTTTAACCTATCACTTTATTGGAATTTTCGCAAAAAACAGTGCAAAAGATGGTAGTTTAAACCCAGTTTTTGCTTCTTGGTTTTCAACAATTATCATGTTGCCTTTAGGTTTTTATTTAACAAAACGAGCGACAGAAGATCGAGGGTTATTTGAATTTGATCATATTATTGAACCTCTAAAGAAGCTCTTTAAAATTAAAAGTAAAGAAGATACAAAAGACACTTCTAAGCTACCAGAAGATGTGCTAAAAGCAATTCAAACAAAGCATGGTGTTCAAAAAGAAGTTTTAGCTAAAATTGAAGATTATCAGACTATTAAGATACGTCATTCAGATTATAAAGAATATGCCAAGTTTACCTTCATTTTTTATATTATTGGCGCCATTCTTTTGCCTTTATACTTTATCTTAAAAAATAACAAATTAGAAGATATTGCTTTTGTAAGTCTTCAACTAAGCATGATATCCTTCTTTGTATGTATTATTTATTTTATAATATCTCAAATAAAATTATATGCTATTTACAATTTAATTAAAACAAAAGGTTTTACCAAGAACCCTATTTTCGTTATTTTAAGCTTCATTTTTTATCCTCTAATACATTATTTAAGAAGAAATAAAATTAGTGAAGACCTTTCTAAGAGTATAAAATAAGCCATATCTTTGTCAAACTTTTAATACATGTATATGTCTACACTAAAAACAGAACATAAAGCTGCAAAAATTCAATTAAACACTATAGAAGATGCCATAAATGACATTAGAAATGGGAAGGTAATTATTGTTGTAGATGATGAAGATAGAGAAAATGAAGGCGATTTTTTAGCAGCTGCTGAAATGGCGACACCAGAAATGATAAATTTCATGGCGACTCATGGTCGTGGTTTGATTTGTGCACCACTTACTGAAAAGCGTTGTAAAGCTTTAGAATTAGGCATGATGGTAAACAACAATACAGATCCTATGGAAACTGCATTTACCATTTCTGTTGACTTAAGAGGGAATGGAGTAACTACAGGTATTTCGGCTAGCGATAGAGCAAAAACTGTTAAAGCACTTATCGATCAAGACACCAAACCATTTGAGCTTGCACGTCCAGGGCATATTTTTCCACTTGTAGCTAGAGAAGGTGGTGTTTTAAGAAGAACAGGACATACCGAAGCAGCTATCGATTTTGCAAGATTAGCAGGTTTAAAACCAGCAGGTGTGATTGTTGAAATCATGAATGAAGATGGATCCATGGCTCGATTACCTCAGCTATTGGAAGTAGCTAAAAAATTCGACCTAAAAATAGTGTCTATTGAAGATTTGGTTGCATATAGAATGCAACATGACTCTTTAATTGAAAAGAAAGAAGATTTTGAAATTGTGACTCGCTTTGGTGAGTTTCGATTAAGAGCATATCAACAAACTACAAATAACCAAGTACATATTGCATTAACAAAAGGGTCTTGGTCTAAAGACGAACCTATTTTAACACGAATTAATGCCACGTTGGTGAATCATGACATTTTAGGAACCTTAACCAATAATGCAGAAAAGAAGTTAGACGATATGTTTCATGTTATTAATAAAGCAGATAAAGGTGCTGTAGTTTTTATTAATCAGCAATCGCAATCAATGAACATTTTAAAACGTCTTAATGTGCTTAAAGATACTCAAGTTGCAGGTGAAGTTTCTAAAGCACCTCGCATAGAAATGGACAGTAAAGACTTTGGTATTGGCGCTCAAATACTACATGATTTAGATATTCATAAACTACGCCTTATTTCTAATAGCGAACAAACCAAACGTGTTGGAATGATAGGCTATGGTTTAGAGATTGTGGAGTATGTAAAATATTAATTAGTCTATTACTTCAAACACCTTAAAAAGTTTTTTACTTTTAGATTTTGGTACTTCAGAAATAAAGGCATATTTCCCAGGTTTTAAATCTGCATAAAAATAGCCTGTATTTCCTGCTGGCATATCGTTAACTCCTCCTAAAAAAGTAACACCATCAGGAACTGGAGTAATCAATCCTTTTGGGTCTGACCAATCCATCCAAGCTTCCAAAGCATCCTCACTAGCATTTTCATCCAGTTTTACTAAATTCAAGTCGTGCCATATAAAGTTTTCATGTGGTTTTTGATCTTTTACATACACAGAAAACACTTGCTTTCCTTTTGCGATAGGTTCGTCATAAGAAATACCCTCTTCACCTGATAAGGTAATATTAATGGTTGCTTCTGGAGGTATATTTCCACTCTCTTCTTCAGTAACTATTAAAGGTTTAGCCATTCCCATAAGCGTATGAAACTTACCATTGGGCATTTTTACATAACATTCCATAATATAATAACCAGGATCTAATTTTATAGTAGTTGTAGCTATATGCTTTGGCGCAATAAGTCCAGAACCACCAGAAAAAACAATACTTCCATACCATTCTGGTAGTTTAGCAAAAGCTGCAAAACCTTCTTCTGCTTTACCTGCATTTATTAAATCCATACCTTCTTCAAAAACAGGAGCAATATCTGAAATGGCATTTTCAGCTGTCTTCCCTTCAGGGTATTTATCTAATAAAAAGAAATGAGTTTCATTAGATAAATTTTGGTACTTAAAGGTATTCCAACCAGATGTTATGGTATCTACACTTTGGAACTCCATACTTCTGGTAACAATGTCAATAACATTTGAAGGTTCTTCAATAAGGTCTTCTACTTCTACTTCAACTATTGTTTCTTCAATAGGTTCAGTTCTCTTGTCGTTTTTGCAGTTAAAAAAGACACTTATCAAAACAAGTAATAAAAAATATGGTTGGTTAATTTTTTTCATAATTATAATTTTTAATGATCTTATTCAAAGTTAGTTAGTTAATTATTATCTTTTTAGTAATACTCCCTTCAGTAGTTTTTACTTTTATAAAATACATTCCAGTTGGATAATTACTAACCTCTATTTGGTTGATATTTTTTGCTAAAAAAACCTGTTTCCCTTGCAAATCAAACAATGTTACCATTTCAATTTGTTGATCTGTTGAAATGAATAAGAATTCAGAAACTGGGTTAGGGTAAATTTGAATATTAATTTCCTGATTAGTAATATTTACTATAGAGAGCGTTTGGAAATCAAAACTCTCCAGTCCTAGAGCATTTCCACTATAATAATCTGTGGTTCCTGCTCCAACTCCTATACCATCAATATCTGCGTTAAAAAAGCTATCTAGCACATTTCCAGCTCCTAGAGCAATAGGATCTGTATTCTCTAAAAAGTATAATTCACCAGAAGCTGGAGGATTCATTACTTCAAAACTCACCAAATCAATTTGCACATTTGCCTCATGACTGTAAATACTTTGCCCAGGGTTCATGGTTAACAAAAAAGCATCTTTGGACCCATCTCCTAAACCTTGCCCTGTTAAAAAAGCAGCGTCATAAGAATTGAGATTCCATGTTCTTCCAGATAATAATGGTGTTAGATTTTGAATTTCAGAAGCATCTGCTGGCAGCATAAGTGTAAAACCAACATCAGAAATATCAACACTCCCAGAATTGGTATTAGAATCAAAAGAAGCAAAATCTGGTATAAATACGACTTTAAACGTATTGCCCGTAAGATGTAAAATTCCATAATCATAGCCTTGAGCTTGGCATACATGTGTTGCCAAAATAAATAATAATAAATAGTAATAATTTTTCATTGTATTATGTTTAAAGATTAATGGCATGTTTTAATTGTTAGCAGGCACAGTTTCTATAATAGTATATGTAGGAGAACCAAACCCATTGGAAGGATGTGACAACACATTGTCCCTAACTATATTAGTATCATTTCCTGAACCCGTATATTTACTTCCCCTACTTAAATCTAAATCGGTATTAAAATAGCCTAAAGACAAATAAGAAATAGATTCAAATCCGTTATTAGGATCCGCCAATACGAGATCCTTAATGGTGCTAATACTACTATCAGCTCCTAAAAACCGTATTCTATTCATAGCATTGGTATCTCCTGCCCAAAGTGCTGTATCTCCAGAACTTAAAATAACTTGTGCATGATTCCCAAACGTTGAAAAGCCTGAATTTGTGAAATCTACAAAGGTCGCAGTGGTTTCGTTTAAAGCAATGGTAGAATCACTCATGGCTCCTAAATGATTTCTGTGTTTTACAACTACAAAATAATTGGTTGGGGCAGCTGTCATAATAATTTCTGAAACACCATCAACATCTACTACATCGCCATCACGTTGTAATAAACCCGATTTCCCGTTTACCAGTTTTTGGTTATCGTTAGCTGCTCGTAATTCTATCCAAATCCAATCTACAATAGCATTGTTACCAGTAACATTAAATACTGTTGCATTACATGTTGCTAAATCTGCATACGGACTTGTAGTTGGAATGTAACCCTCTTGTCTCAAATTATCATTCATTAATCCATCTGAAATAGGATTTAAAAGAGGCCCTTGCAAAAAAAGTTTTGGGTCTATTTTAATCTTCATACTACCATTGATAAACCCTTCTGAAACTTGATTAGTTCCTGCACTTAATTCTTGGACGTTAACTTCACCAATGGTGTATAATATCTCTATACCACCAGCATTGGCAGTTGCTCCACCACTATCAATAGAGAATTTTTCGATGGTTTGCCCAAATCCTATTGCGACAAGTAATAGACAACTTAAAATGCTTAACGTTGCTTTCATTTGTTAGAAGATTTAAGTAAAGTTTCAATGGACTCTATACGACTACTCAATGCATTAAATGCCTCGTCTTTTTCAGAAAGTTTTGCCTCTAGGACATCAATTCTTGATTGTTGCGATGTAATCACTTTTTGTAGTTCTTGAATGGCTTTTATAGCCACCACACCAAATCCAGAATAATTAAGTTGGTATAAATCATCTTCTTGATTGTAGTTTACCAATTCTGGGTAGATAGATTCTACATCTTGTGCAATAAAGCCTATTTGTGATTGCTTGTTTTCATCCGTTTTATAATAATAGGTTAAGGGTTTGAGTTGCATAAAACCCTCCCAATTAAAGTACAACTCTTTAAAGTTATCTTTTACGCGTCTATCTGAAAGTGCAGTATAAGCGCCAGAAACATTATTAAAAGAACCTACCGCATTGGTATTCCCACCTGTTTTGGAATATAGATATAGTTGCCCATTACTATTTAATGTATAAAAACGCCACCAGTTCTTATTAGCGCCTTTGTTTAATAATTTGAACCCATTTTCAGTACCTCCATTATCATGATATACCTGAAAATCTGTAGTAGGTTCCTCAGTATGTGTACCAACAGATGTAAAGCCATTATTAAAAACCGTTAAAGCATTAGTGCGATTAGATGTACCTGAACCATTACCAACTTGAAATAAAGTACTTGTTGAACTTGTATTATCATTATATTGTCCTACAACCATAGAATAGGCATCATCTGCTATTGTTAATGTCCCCATTGCAATTGAATGAGTTCCAGATGCAGTAGAATTTACACCCATTGAGACTGAACCGTCTCCAGAAGCTACAGCTCCTGTGCCTGATGCAAGTGACGCATACCCAGAAGCTATAGTTCCATTACCCATAGCGGTCGATCTACCTCCTGAAGCTGTTGTGAAATTACCCATAGCTGTAGAAATAGATCCAGAAGCAGTGGTGTTGTCTCCCATTTCAATATTACCGTTTTGATATACTGTGAAAGCATTGGAACGATTGGTGTTTGTTGTACCATTACCAACCTGAAACAACGTAGAATTAGATAGTGCATTATCATTATATACGCCTACAACAGTCGTATTGTTGTCATCTGCTATTGTATTGCGTCCTAATGCGACTGAAAACGTACCTGAAGCAGAAGTGAAACCACCCATGGCAACCGATTGAGGACCGGTTGCATTAGTTGAAAATCCTAAGGCTACTGCATATAAACCTGAAGCTTTTGTTGAGCCACCTTGTGCGAAAGAATAATTACCGCTAGCTTCGACACCTATTCCCGTAGCTAAAGCACCATCTCCAGTAGCTCCAAGTAATACCGAACTACTATTACTAACACTTAAATCAATCGCATTACCACCAATATTGCCATAATTATTTGGATTTTTACCAATTAATCTCCACCCAATACCATTGCCTTCATTTATAGCCTCAAGACCAGAAGCTCCATTTGTGTCTAAATACTCTTTGGTGACCAAAGATTTTGGATCTGTTATCTCAGAAATATCAAAACTTGGGGCTGTTATGGTTCCATTATCATATACATTTAATGCATTAGACCTATGTACATCGTCTAATCCATTTCCTATTTGAAATAAAATAGAGCTATCCGTTAAATTAAATTTTCCTGCCACTAATGAACTATTATTGTCCGCTATAGTGTAAGATCCCATTGAAACTGAAGAACCCCCTGATGCTTCAGTTCCATATCCAATAGCTGTAGAACGCATGCCAGATGCAGTAGTTTGTTGGCCCATAGCCGTAGAGCTATAACCTATTGCATTTGTAGAAACACCCAAAGCTTTTGAAAATTGCCCTGAAGCAACTGTATTTTGTCCGAATGAAAATGAATTATCCGCAGATGCAACTGTATTTCGTCCGAATGAAAATGAATAATTTGCAGATGCTGTTGGATTTTGACCAATTGCAACTGAATAATCTCCAGAAGCAACCGAACTTCTTCCTGTAGCAACTGAATAATCTCCAGAGGCTTCATTTTCAAAACCAATAGAAAATGAGGCAGAACCTGTTGCTCCATATACCTCTGAAGCATTATCTGCGTTACTGAAATCTATTGCACTTGATCCTATATCTCCAAAAAATGTTGGATCTCTTCCTATTAAACGCCACCCAATCCCATTGCCTTCATCAATAGCTTCAAGTCCGGTTGGGTTTGTTCCACCTCCGCCACCAGAATAATTGGCATCTGCAAATTCTTTGGTAATTAAGGCTTTAGCGTCAGTAATTTCAGAAATTTCAAAACTAGGCGCTGTTATGATTCCATTATTATCTACAACAAATGCATTGGAACGGTTATCATTATTTGTACCATTCCCTACCTGAAATAAAGTGTTTGTAGCCAAGGTGTTATCATTAAAAACACCCAATACTGTGGCATTTTGGTCATCAGCAATAGTACTATTGCCAAATGCTGTGGCATACAATCCAGAGGCTACCGTATAATAACCTGCAGTGGTTGAGAATAGCCCTGAAGCAGTAGTTACATTTCCAAAAGCGGTTGCATATTGACCAGATGCTGTTGATTGATAACCCATGGCTACAGAACCATTACCAGCAGACGTGTATTGCCCCATCGCTACGGATCCAGTACCATAAGCACCAAGTCCTGCATCATAACCAGAATCGCCTCCATAACTTAAATCGACAGCTCTATCGCCAATGTTATTATAATATGATGGATCTGTATCTATCAATCGCCAACCAATGCCGTTACCTTCGTCTATAGCTTCTAATCCTGTTGGGCTTGTTCCAGTACCACCTCCAGAATAATTAGCATCTGCAAATTCTTTAGTGATTAAAGCTTTTGGGTCTGTAATTTCACTTATATCGAAACTTGGTGCTGTTATGGTTCCATTCCTTAATACGGTTAAAGCATTTGTGCGTATGTCATTAGTACCATCGACATAGTTCCCATTTCCAACTTCAAATAAAGGGTCTGTTGGTGATGCCAACAAGGGATCTCCACCACCAATATTATAAAGTCCTATCGCTGTTGCGTTAGGCGATTCAGCTCTTGTTCCTTGTCCCATAGCTGTAGAGGAGTGTCCTGAAGCAATAGTACCTGCTCCCAAAGCCATAGACTGTGTGCCAGATGCTACAGTATTAACACCTGATGCTAATGAGCTTTGGCCTGAAGCTGTTGTTTGATACCCTAAAGTTGTAGCATAATTTCCAGTAGCTCCACGAGTTGTAGAGTTTCCAGGACTGTAGCTTAAGTCGACTGCATTATTTGCAATATTTCCATAATTATCTGGATTTCTTCCAATTAAGCGCCATCCACTACCATTGCCTTCATTAATTATTTCAAGACCAGTATAGTTAGAATCTTCTGCAAATAAAGCAAAAGGTACTGCCTTAAATTCTGTAGTGCCCATATCTGTAAATCCAGAACCGGTATCAATTTGAACTTTTAAATAGTGTGAACCAAAAAAGCTTCCCCATTCTATAAGTCCATAGCCATCTTCAAATCCAGATTCTGGAACACCTTCTCCAATATTTGCTATAGCAATACCATTAGAGTCTGTTGTTAAAGTGTGTGCTTCAACATAAACCTCTTCGGAAAAATTTATTTCTGGTCCTTCTAAAATTGAAAACTCAATAGTAATGCTTTGATTGGCCATTACATTGCCTAAATTATCTTTAATAAGGGCTTTATAATTTATACCTTTTTGTGCTATGGTAATAGTAGTTATTAATAGCGTGATAAGTAATGTGAGTTTTGTTTTCATAATATATAGATTGATTAATAGCTTCTTGTTTTTTATTGACGTACCCATTTCTGAATATTTCCTGCACCACTATTGTTTACATCAATTCTTAAGGTATCTGCAACACCAAGTTCCATTTCAGCTGGATAATAATTATCATCACTTCCTAATTCTTCATATATAAAACTATTACCATCCAGAGCATAAATGTCTTTCCATTTAATATCTCCTAATTCAAAATCTGATATATTTGGGTCTGTTATAGTTCCGGTAGTTTCGTTAACATCAATCACAATTCCATTATTCACAGGGTTATTTCCACCAACACGAATCCATTCGTCTTGTAATACTTCTAGAAAAACAGATTGTGGTGTATAATTTGCTTGTCGAACCCATTTTTGAATATTCCCAGCTCCACCTGCATTAACATTTACACGTAAGGTATCATCCGTACCAAAGTCTATAGATGCAGAATAGTAATTATAATCGCTACCAAGCTCTCTATGTGTGTAATATCCTGAGCTTTGCCCTTCAATATCTTTCCATTTTACATCTCCAACCATGAAACCAGATTGTTGTGCATCTGTAATTTTACCTGTACTATTAAGCACATTTATTTTCAAGCCATTATTTGCTGGATTATTCCCTCCTATTCTAATCCAATCTCCTTGCAAATCGTCTAATGGATATGTTTGCTGTTGCTGTTGATTGTTATTTAGGTCAAGAGAATCTTCTGTACAAGACACTGCAAGAAATGATAATAGCATAATCATTTTACTTATTTTACCTATTTGACTCATTTTTTTTAATGTTTTCATACTAAATTATTTTATGATTTTTATTGATTTAACTACTTTATCTTTAAGTAATATGTTGAGCTGATATTGTCCTTCTTTTAGATGATCTATACTCAAGTATATTTTATCTTCTTTTTTATGATTTTTGCTATCACTTTTCATGAATCAATTCTTTAAGGTATGATAAATGTATATAGATGCTTACCCTTTGAATACCAGATATGTTTCAAAGTTTAGAAGATATGTTTCAAGTGTTTAAAACAGGTTAATTACAAGGTTTTTGATTGGAATTCGCTAGGTGTACAATGGTAAATTTCTTTAAAGGATGGTGTATTAAAGCCAACTTGGTAGACAATCTCTGATATGGTCTCATCAGATTTTTGAAGTAATTCTTAATCTAATTTTAAACGTTGGAAACAAATAAATTCCTGACTTGAATGGTTACATCAGCAGCTAGTAAAATGCTAAACTATACTTTTATAAGTTTAGTTGTTTTGTGTTTCATAATTTTACCCTTTAATTAAAAAAACTACTTGAATCAAGTTATTTTTTGAAACAAGTAGTTTGACTTTAGTTTTTTTACAATTAATTGTTACTAGGAATTGAAAATGTTTTTAGCATGTTTTTAGAATTGGCATCAGGTACTTCAGCAATTAAAGCATAGTTTCCGGGTGTTAGTAAAGCTGTAAAATAAGTAGTAACACCAGCTGGTGCCTCTTGTGTACCTCCCATAAATGTGACACCGTCTACTCCATGACCAGAAAGCCCAGAAGGCGCAGACCAGTTCATCCAGTTATTTAAAGCTTCTAAATCTGCCGATTCATCAAGTTTTACCAATTGCACATCATGACCTAAAAAATGTTCATGTACTATTTGATCTTGAAAATGCACAGCGAACGTTCGTAAGCCTGGTCGTATATCATCAACTATTTCTATACCATTGCTACTTGAAATATTAATATTGAAATTTGAGTTAGGCTCTGAATTGTTGTTTTGCTCATCGGTTACTATAATTTGATCTACCATTCCTATAGCACTATGAAATGTGCCATCTGGTAATTTAACATAGCACTCTATAATATAAGTACCTGGTTCTAAATATAGGGTTGTTTGCGCAGATAAGCCTGGAGAAACCATACCTGGACCACCAATGTTCTGAACTTCAGAAAACCAAGCTGGTAATGATCCAAAAGCTGCCAAAGCACTGTCCCAATCACCATCTATAATATAAAACATACCTTCTTGAAAAGGTGGTATTATTTCTTCAATGGAGTTGTTAACATCATAACCTTCAGGGAAGCGTTCCAATACAAAAAAGTGTGGGTGATGTGCATTATTAACATAGTTAAAGGTTGTCCAACCCGATGGGATACTTTCTGGTGCCGTGTAATTAAACCCGTCTGAACTAACCGTTACCATATTCTTTTTTCCTTTTTTTAATTGAGATTGACTTGTTGTTTCATCTGAAATACCTAGTTCTTCTTTTTGACAACCCGAGAATACTAAAGCGCAAATAAGAAATAAACTCCATAATTGAGATGTTCTGATTTTAACTGTTTGTGTTTTCATAATAATATAGTTTTAATTAATAATTCAATATTTATTTTTATTGATGCACCTATTTCTAAATATTCACTGAACTAGTTACATAAATTGATATTCTATAAAGAATTTGTTTTGTTATATACTAATATTAATGGTCTTAACTACTTGTTTTTTAAAAGTATGTTTAAGTTTTATGTCCCTTTTTTAAGATGGTCTATACTCTAATAAATGGTATCAAATTTTTAGGGTTTTCAATATGGCGTTTCACTAATCAATTTGTTAAGGAGTGATAAATGTATATAGAAATATAGCCTTTGAATACTAGATATGTTTCAAAGGTTAGAAGATATGTAACAAGTGTTAAAAAGACCTATTTAAAAGGTTTTAGACTGATATTCGTTAGGTGTGCAGTGATAAATTTCTTTAAAACACTTAATAAAATAAGAAGGTGTGTTGAAGCCTACTTGGTAGGCAATTTCTGAAATAGTAGCATCAGACTTTTGAAGTAATTCTTTAGCTAATTTTAAACGTTGGGAACGAATAAACTCACTGGTTGTCATGTTAGTTATGGCTTTTAATTTTCTATGAAGTTGCGTACGACTAGTTTGCATGAGCTTACTAAATTGTTCACTAGTAAATTCTGGGTCAGTAATATGTTTGTCTAAAACTGCTTGTAAACGTTTTAAAAATTCTGTTTCTGTTGATGTTATTGCTAGTTCTGGATTAATGCTTAAGGTCTTACTAAAGTGTTTTTGTAGTTGGCGTCTATTTTCAATGAGCTTTTCAACTTTAAGTTTTAATCTTTCTGTGTTAAAGGGTTTTGTAATATAATCATCTGCTCCAGTTTTAAGCCCTTCCATTTCATGTTCATGTCCGCTTTTAGCAGTAAGTAGAATAATTGGAATATGGCTGGTACGTTCATCAAATTTTAAGGTGTTGCATAATTGAATACCATCAGCCTTTGGCATCATAACATCGCTAATTATTATATCTGGAATATGCTTAATAGCTTGTTTTATACCTTCTTCACCATGTATGGCTTGTTTAATTTTGTACGCATTTTTGAATATGGAATGTACAAACATTCTAATGTCTTCATCATCTTCAACAATAAGTAAAAGTGGCTTATTAGTTTGCTTTTCTCCATTAACACTATTATTGACAGGCATTACAACAGTTTCATCTTCAACATTCTTAATAAAAGTTTCTTCTGAAATTTCATTTGTATTAAAAGACAAGCGTTCAATAGGAAGTGTGACTGTAAATTGAATATCTTCATTCATGGTATTTGCAACAATATTACCATGACAAAGCACAGCCAGTTCTTTTACTAAAGACAAACCTATACCTACACCATCATTATTCTTACTGGTCTGATAATAGCGTTTAAAAAGTTTTGGTAAATCTTGCTCAGTATGTGTGTTTCCATTATTTACAACACTAATAATTATTTGTCCTTCTTGTACTTTAGATTCAAAATGTATTTTTCCTTTTTCAGGTGTATATTTTACAGCATTAGATAATAAGTTTGTAACTATTTTTTCAATAACCTCTCTATCAAACCATGCGTCTTTAATAGGCTCAATATTATTTGAAAAATGAATTTGTTTTTCTGATGCCTTAAGCTCATAGAGTTTAACCAATTGTTTTAAAAGCAATGACAAATCTCCTTTAGAAACAGCTAGTTTTAAATTTCCTGATTCTAACTTTGACAAGTCTAACATTTGATTAACCAAATTTAATAACCTAATAGAGCTTCTTTTTACAAGCGATAACTCCTTTTCATCTTGTTTTGTTAGGTTAGGCTTTGACAATTGGCTTTCTATAGGTCCAGAAATTAAGGTTAGTGGTGTTCTAAACTCATGAGAAATATTGGTGTAGAGTTTGGTTTTAAACTCATCTAATTTTTTTAGTCGTTCGGTTTCTTCATGCTCTAAACGCAATTGATTTTTAACATGCCAACGCCATTTTAAATAACGATACAAGAAAATTGCAAATAGCACAACCAGAAGCACATAAATTATTTTAGCAAAATTGGTGGCATACCAAGGTTTTAAAATGGTAAATGAATAGGTTGCTGGATTTGTATTCCAAACACCATCATAATTAGCTGAAAGAACTTCAAAAGTATAATGGTTTGGAGGTAGATTTACATAACGAACTTCATTATTTGTTCCTGAATCATGCCAAGCATCTTCATGATTTATTAATCTATACTTAAATGAATTTCCATTGGGTTTTGAGAAGTTAAGACTTTGGAAACTAAACGAAATGGTATTTTGATTACTTTCAAAATTAGACTCATCTAAAACATCTATTTCCTTATCAAAAACTGAAATTTTTGAAATAATGGTTTTTGGTATGTTTGGATTCTTGGTTAGATGTTCTGGTTTAAACCAATTAATGCCTTTTAAGCCACCAAAATAAAGAGTTCCATTTTTGTCTTTATAATAAGCATCTGTATTGAATTCCAAACCTTGTAAACCGTCATTTATTCCAAAATTTTCTATTTGATAATCATTTTCGCTACTATAACTAAATTTTACTAATCCTCTATTGGTGCTTAACCATAGGTTGTTATATTCATCAGGGAGAATACCATAAATCACATTATCCGGAAGACCATTACCTATAGTGAAATTTTCAACCTTTGCTGTTTTAACATGATAAGAAAACAGACCGTCACCATTTGTCCCTACCCATAATATATCTTTATTTACTGGATCAAATTGAATACATTTTATGGAATTAAATTTTTCTGTAATAAGATTCGTTTTGTGAGTATTAATGTCAACTGTATAGATTTGGTTGTATTGGGTAGCAACCCATAAGGTTTCATTGTCATCTTCTAAAATGGTTCTTACTAATTTGGATACTACTGGAGTATTATTACTTTTATGGGATTGGATTTCTTCTACTTTTAATCTATTTTCATCTAATTTCACTAAACCTTTTTCAGAACCTAACCATATTTGATTTTTTGAATCTTTAAAAATAGTATTGATAAAAGTGACCTTTTCATTGTTTTGAAATGAAACATCCATTCTTTTAATTTTTCCTGAGGCATCAAGAATGCTCAAACCTCCAATATTTTCTGTTAATCTATAATTTCCAATCCATAATTCATTATCTAAAAAGTTTAAAGCAACCACCTCATTATTTGGCAATACTGAATTTTTATCAGTGAATTTTTTAAATTCTTTTGAAATGGTATTAAACACTGTTAAACCACTTGTTGAACCAATAAATATGTTTTCGGTATTATCAGAAGAAATAGACAAAACCGTCTCAATATGAATATCTTTAGGAGTTTGACTTGAAGTCAAGACATTAAACTTTGATAAATATTCATCGTAATACACTAATCCAGACACATTGGTTCCTAACCAAATAACACCATTATTATCTTCGTAAATATTAAAAATTTCATTATCGCTTAAAGCATACAAATTTCCTTTTTGGAATTTTAACTTTTCAAGAGTATTTTGTTTTAAATCCATTAAAAATATTCCTTCTCTTAAGGTACAAACCCATAATCTATCATACTTATCAACATGGAGGGATAATACTTTTAAGTCTTTAGGTAATTTATCATTAATGTCTGTGGCAGGTAAAAACGTATTGCTTGTTGTAGTTTTATAATATAACCCATCACCTAAAGTTCCTAACCAAACTATGCCGTCTCTTGACTTGGTAAGTGTATAATTTTGTATGGAATATGTATTGGCTATTTCTTTATAATCACGTGTTTTAATATTAAAACTGTAAATGCTATTATAAGTAGAAAAATACAAGCTATCTCTATTTACTTGAATAATACTTTGAATAAAATTATTATTTGGCGCCTTAAAGATCCTTGTTGTATCTTTTGTTTTATAATCTATAGAAATTAAGTTACCATCATACTTCGCTATATATAAATTTGAATGAGAATCCTGAAAAACACTAACAATGGAATCTAATGATTTAATAACTTTAAAATGGTCTTGTTCTTTTTGATATTTTTCTAATTTTCCTCCTGCTGAAATTAACCATAAATCGTCTTGACGATCTACAAACACTTTTCCTAAAATTTTTCCGTCTCGCTTATTTGTGTGAAAAGCTTCAAATTGTTTATTATAATATTTAAAACTTTTTCCATCATATCTATTAAGTCCACTTCTAGTAGCAACCCATAAATAACCAGTACTATCTTGAGCTATACTAATAACACTGTTTTGAGAAAGACCATCTTCATTATTTAAATACCTGAAAGTAACCTGTTTAGAATTAGGACTAACAGATGGTATTTCTTGACTTTGAGAAATAACTAATTGACCTAATAGGAAAACTATAAAAAATAATATGTAAGAGTAACTTCTAATGGTTCAGTGTTTTAGTAAAGTTACTAAAGTATTTTAAACTCTGAAAGATTATTTTTATACTAGAGATTTAGTGAACTAATTTGATTAATTGCAAACAGATGTAATTGCTTTTACCATGTTACTAGCTCTTTCTCGAACCTCATCTTCAGCCCATGACAATTTTATTAAACAAGAAATGTTTCTGCCAATAAAATGGTCAGATTGTTCGAAAGTTTTTGTTTGAAGATATTCTAAACCTTTTTTTACTTCTGAAGAAATAGGATATAAGGATTTTAAATCCTTCAAATGTTCCCATTTTCTAATGTAATGCCAGCTATTATCGTAATAATTCCAACATCCATCTATTCCTGCTTCTTTAAAAGCTAGAATTACTTTTCTTGAACTCTCTAAATTTGGTAAAAAGAAACTTAAGAACGAGTAACTTTCTTCTCCACCTTCAGGAACTGTTCTAAAAGTAATTTCAGGAATAACAGAAAGAGCTTCGCGAAGAATAGTATAGTTTTTCTTTTGTATAGCTACAAATTCGTCTAAACGTCTTAATTGAGCTAAACCTACAGCTGCATGCAATTCTGAAATTCTAAAATTATAGCCTAAAAACGGATGCGTTTCTGCACCACGATCGTTTCCAACATGGTCATGACCATGATCTGAATAATGGTCTGCATGTTTGTAGAATGTTTCATTATTAGTCAGAACTGCTCCACCTTCTCCTGCAGTAATTATCTTAACGAAATCTAATGATAAGCAACCTAAATCTCCAATGCTTCCTAATGGCTTTCCTTTATAGGTAGCTCCTGTTGCTTGTGAAGAATCTTCAATTAAAATTAACTGGTGTTTATTACAAATTGCTTGAAGAGCATCTAAATCTGCCATGCTACCACACATGTGAACAGGCATGATGGCTTTTGTTTTTGTAGTAATAGCTGCTTCAACTGCTTTAGGATCAAGTGTCAGAGTGTCGTCTATATCAACTAATACTGGAATCGCTCCAAGCATCATAATGGCTTCAAAACTTGCCACAAAGGTAAAAGTAGGCATGATAACTTCATCTCCTGCACCAATACCAGCAGAAGCAAGTGCTACAGTAACTGCAGCTGTTCCACTAGAAACTAATTGTGCATGTTTTACCTGAAGTTGTCTTTCTAATTTCTTCTCTAATTCCTTAGCCTTCCAATGTCCATTACGCATACCATCAAAACCGTAGCGCATAAGAACGCCATTATCTATAACGTCATTTAATTCTTTTCGTTCTTTATCTCCAAATAACTCAAATCCAGGCATCTTTTATTTTTTAATTACTAAAATTAATTTAATTGTGGTGAATTACAGAATTTGATAATTCCTTTCTAACCTTTTTAAAATCGGCAAACATGTCATCTTCAGCTCTGTATCCAACTGGCAAAAGTAATACAGATTTAAGGCCTTGCTTTTTTAAATTCAGAATCTCATCATATTTTTCAGGATTAAATCCTTCCATTGGACAAGAATCAATACCCTCTAAGGCACATACTGTAAGCATGTTTCCCATAGCCAAATAAGCTTGTTTGGTTGCCCAATTTTCAATATCAACTTGTGGCTTCCCTTCAAAATCTGCAATTAAAAAATCTTGAAAGGGTTTTAAAATCGATTTTGAGGTATTTCTAATTGAATGAACTCTATTAAAATATTCTAAAATAAATTCTTCATCAATAGCAGTTTGAATACAAAAAATAAAAATATGAGACGCTTGAGCAATTTGAATCTGATTCATTGAGTGCTCAACTAACTTTTCTTGTAATTCTTTATCATTTAAAACAACTAATTTTATTGGTTGTAATCCATAAGAAGTGGCAGTTAAATTAAAAGCCTGTAATAAGGTTTCTAATTTGTCTGCAGGTATAGATTTTGATGAGTCAAACAATTTAGTAGCATAACGCCATTGCAAACGATTTATAATATCCATTTTCATTTCTGTAATAAGAATAACAAAAGTAATACTTGCATTTTGTTTCAACTAACAGATAATCAAAATATTCTTTGGCAATATAAAAATCTTTAAAAATTTTCAGTTTAATTGTTTGAAAGAATCAAAAAAGGGTTCTATATTTGCAGCCGCAATTAGGGATACCTAATAAGGCACTCAAGGAGAAATGGCAGAGTGGTCGAATGCGGCAGTCTTGAAAACTGTTGAGGGTCACACCTCCGGGGGTTCGAATCCCTCTT
>Ga0209344_10002798_pt1 | contig 18557 bp, 13 predicted proteins | sample Cruoilmetagenom6_FD_187293 | JGI IMG/M metagenome (GOLD analysis project Ga0209344, IMG submission 187293) | Oil polluted marine microbial communities from Coal Oil Point, Santa Barbara, California, USA - Santa Barbara Oil Seep Sample 6 (SPAdes)... | ecosystem: Environmental > Aquatic > Marine... | reverse complement strand
CCAGAATTATCGCCGGATTGGCAGCTGCTGGTGTCGAGCAGGGAACCACAGAATTTAATTTGTTTATGTTAGCAACACAAACAGTGATTGATTCTGCTGACCCCATTAACCACGGCGCTAAAGCCAGTTTAGTCAATAATGTGTTGCTGCATGAGATTATTGGCGATCAAGTTGTGACCAACACGGTTCCAAACGCACCATTATCGGGTACCGAGCCGTTAATTGCGGTGATGGGATTAACCTCTTACTCTGAATCTGCTTTTGATGCCGCTGGTATTGATGGCGCGGTTCGGTTTATTGAAGGTGATCATGGTAGCTTGTTGTCACCGGCGGCTTCCCTGGCTGCGACGCAAGAAATGCAGAGACAGCTGGCAGCCTTCCAGGCGACGCGAGGTACCACGGTGAATATTAACGACAGCAGTGTTGTTCAATAGGAGACCGTTATGATTAATCAAATTAAAAAGTGTGGAGTAACAACTATGACTCACAAAAAACAACTTCGCTTAAAGCCACTTAAGGTTGCTTTAATACTGGCTGCCCTTACGGCCTCATCAGGTGGTTTGGCGAAAACTTGGTATAAAGATGATTTAACCTTCAGTATCGACACCACCATTTCTTATGGTGTGTCAGTACGGGTGGAAGAGCGGGATGACCGATTAGTCGGAAAATCTAATTTAAATCCGTTTGTTGGCTTAGGTGATTTGGATGATCGAATTGCGGCACCAGGCCGTTGGTCGATTAACTCAGATGACGGTAATTTAAACTACGATGATGGTGATTTGTTCTCAAATGCCATTAAGCTCACCAGTGACATCGCCTTTTCTTATAACACTTGGGGTGGTTTTTTCCGAGTGAATTATTTTTATGATTATGAAAATGCCGATCGTGAAGACCTGTCACCCACAGCCAGAGAATTTGTCGGTGAAAAATTTAGATTACTGGATGCCTATGTTTACAAAGACTTTGATATCGGTAATCAATATGCCTCGGTTCGATTAGGTCGGCAAGTGGTCAGCTGGGGTGAATCGACATTTATTCAACAGGGTATTAATGTTATTAACCCGATTGATGTGTCTAAAATTCGCGTGGCTGGTGCAGAATTAAAAGAAGCCTTTTTGCCCATTGATATGATTACCTTCTCAACCAGTATTACTAATAATTTATCGATGGAAGCGGTCTATTTGTTTGAGTTTGAACAAACTGATCCCGATCCGGCAGGTACTTATTTTGGTACCAATGATTTTGCCACACCAGGCGGTGAATATGTCGCTTTGGGTTTTGGAATTATTCCTGAATATTCATTGCTGCCTTATTTGCAGTCTATTCCGGGTGCAGAAGCCTTAGCCGCCCAAACCAGAGACTTTTCGATTCAGCGGAAAAATGTGGCCGGTGCCAGTGATGATGGTCAATATGGACTTTCATTTAAATATTATTCAGAACCTCTGAATAATACTGAGTTTGGCTTTTATTATTTAAACTATCATTCGCGTTTACCACTGATTAGTGGTATTGCTTTGGGTGATCCCGATCGTGGTACAAGTCCATCAACACCGAATTCAGGTGCCTATTTTATCGAATTTCCCGAGGACATTAATCTTTACGGAATTAGTTTTAGTACGGTTATTCCTAACATTGGTTGGGCTTTACAGGGTGAATTATCCTATCGGGATAATGTGCCATTACAGATAGATGATGTGGAAGTGCTTTTTGCGGCTTTGTCGCCTTTAAATCCATTGATAGAAGCGCCTTATAACCGGTTTGTCTCACAATTAGGTGATTTTGAACCACAAGAATATATTCGTGGCTGGGAACGTCATAAGGTATCACAGCTACAGTTCACCACAACCAAACTATTTGGTCCCAACGACTTCTTTAAAACAGATTCCATTGCATTTATTGCTGAGGTGGGTTTTACCCATGTTTGGGATTTGCCTGCGCAAGATATTTTGCGCTATAACGGTCCGGGTACAGATACTGGCGGTGGACCATCTGAACAATCAGGTGGCAGTGGTCGTAACCCGGTCACTGAACCGGCAGCAGGTTTTGCTACAGACTTTTCCTGGGGCTATCGCATGGCCGCTCGATTTGATTATTTTGGTGCCTTTGGTTCACCCTGGAATATATCGCCTCGAATTGCTTTTAACCATGATGTCAATGGTACAACACCGGGGCCTGGTGGGAACTTTGTTGAAGGCAGAAAGTCTTTAACCTTGGGTGTTAAAGGTATTTATCTCGAAAAATGGAGTGCTGATTTAAGCTACACCCGTTTTTCCGGTGCAGGTATTCATAATCTGATATCAGACCGTGATTTTGCCTCATTTAACATCAAATATTCATTCTAAGACAGGTATTATTCTATGAAACTATTAACCAAAACAATCATTACCGGCTTAACCGGATTGACCATGGCCATGTCTGTGGCATATGCCGGAGCTAAGCCCGATCAGATTGATCGCTTATCCGATGACTTAACACCGGTGGGTGCAGTTCGTGCCGGCAATGAAGCGGGTACCATTCCGGCTTGGACCGGTGGCATTACTGAACCACCGGCTGGTTACCAGCCTGGTGATCATCACCCCGATCCTTTTCCTGAGGACGAGGTGCTTTATACGATTGACGGTAACAACTATCAAGAGTATAAAGATCAGTTATCAGTGGGTCAAATAGCCATGTTTGAGCGTTACCCTGATACCTATAAAATGCCGGTCTATACAACCCGAAGAAGTGCTTCTTTTCCTCAACGGATTTATGAAAAAACCATTGAAAATGGTAAAACCGGTACCTTGGTGGCCAACGGCGAAGGTGTGGAAAATGTGGCCGAAGGCTTTCCATTTCCTTTTCCTGAAAATGCCTATGAGTTGATGTTTAATCATAAGTTGAAATACAAAGGCACTGGTGGTGTACGATATAATAATCAGGCAGCAGTAACAACCGGTGGCAACTATACTTTAGTTCGTTTACGAGAAGAACTGTATGGTAAATATTATGTTCCAGGTAATACCATTGATGACATTGATAATATTTTGCTGTACTTCTACCAAGTGGTTGAAGCACCAGCACGATTGGCCGGTGAGATTTTATTGGTTTATGAAACAATGAACCAAACTGAGTCACCACGTAAAGCCTGGATTTATAACCCCGGACAACGCCGTGTGCGTCGAGCACCCAATGTGGCTTATGACAATCCCGGGACCGCTTCAGATGGCTTAAGAACCAGTGACATGATTGATATGTTTAACGGTGCCATGGATCGTTTTACCTGGGAATTTGTCGGCACCAAAGAAATGTATGTACCGTATAATTCTTATAAAGCACATAGTAGCGATTCAATCATTTCTGATATGATTAAGCCTGGCCATTTGGATCCGAATTATATGCGTTATGAGTTACATCGCGTGCATGTGGTCGATGCTAAATTACGAGAAGGTTTCCGACACATTAACAGTCGGCGAACTTTTTACTTAGATGAAGACAGTTATCAAATTTTGTTGATTGATCATTACGATAGTCGTGGTGATATTTGGCGTTTTTCAGAAGCCCATAGCATTAATTATTATGATGTGCCCACTTTTTGGTCCACGGTCGAATCACACCATGATTTGCAGTCCGGTCGATATATTGCGGTTGGATTAGACAACCAAGATCAAGTCAACACATTTAACACCCCATTGGATGAAAGTAATTACTCGCCAAGTGCCTTACGTAAACGCGGACGTCGATAATTATTGTCTTTAATGGCTTAAACAGAAGGCCAGAGGCATCAGCCTTTGGCCTTTTTTTATGAAATGAGACCTCTACAAGACTTTTACAGAGGTCTCGTAATAAAGTAGAACCACATCAGGGGACATGATAATGATAAAAAGTAGGTTTATAGTTACCACCTTAATGCTGTGTCTCATAAGTACCAGCATGTTTGCTCAGGAGGTCAGTAAAGTCATGCCTCTGGCGGATGATGTCTTATTGCTTTCTGTGACTGAAATTGGCGATGAATTATTAGCTGTTGGTGAACATGGTCATGTATTAAAAAGTGAGGATCAAGGCGAAACCTGGCGACAAATCGACCATGTGCCAGTCAATATATTGTTAACCAAAGTGGTATCGGTAAATCAATCAGTATGGGCAGTGGGCCATGATGCCACCATTATTCATAGTTCTGATGGCGGTGAAACATGGGAGCTGCAATTTTATGATCCAGATCGTCAGTTACCGCTGTTATCTGTCTACTTCATGGATGCTCAAAATGGATTTGCTATTGGCGCCTATGGAACCATCCTGACCACGGATGATGGTGGACTAAATTGGCAAGATGACATCATTCATGATGAATTGGACTATCACTTAAACGACATCACTCAGGCGGATGACGGTAACCTTTATATAGCCGGCGAAGCCGGTTATGGTTTTATGAGTACAGATCAAGGAGCAACCTGGGAGGCCATTGAACTGCCTTATCCCGGTTCGATGTTTGGGGTGTTGGCATTAGCGGATGAAGTCATTATGTTTGGTCTACGTGGCCACGTTTTATCATCACGTGATCAGGGTCAATCATGGCAGAATATACCCAATATTAATTTAAGTAGTTTATTTGGCGGTGACCACATCGATCAAGAATCAGCGATATTAGTGGGTGCCAACGGTGCCCGCACTATTTATAAAGCAGGTCGTCTAACCACTTTATCGGGTAGTTCAGCACTCGAAATTGGTGATGATTATGGTGCCGTGTTGGTTATAGGCAACGGTGATAAAATTTTACTGCTGGGCGAAGAAGGCAGTGATATTCAAACTTTAGCTAAACCCTAAAAAGAGATTATTATGAATGATACTATGACAAAAAGAACAATGACGGAACGCATGGCCAATGGGTTATTTGGACAGAAGAAGCTGTTATTGGGCCTGTTATTTTTGGCTACTCTGATTATGGCTTGGTTTGCCTCCCAATTAAAGGTTGATGCCGGATTTGAAAAACAATTACCGTTGAACCATGAATATATGCAAACCTTTATGGAGCACAAGGAATTTCGTGGTGCGAATCGAATCCTGGTGGCTTTAATGGATGACAGCGGTGACATGTTTAATGAACCGTTTTTTGATAAGTTTGAACATTTAACTGATGATGTTTATTACATTACCGGGGTTTATCGACCCAGTGTGAAATCGATTTTCACACCCAATGTCCGTTTCGTGGAAGTGGTAGAAGACGGCTTTGCCGGCGGTAATGTCATTCCATCGAATTATGTGCCTGGTACTGAGATGTTTAAAACCATTCGTGCCAATATTGTTAAAGCCGGAATTGTCGGACGCTTAGTCGCAGAAGACTTTAATGGTGCCATGATTTGGGCAGACTTACAGGAAATTAATCCTGAAACAGGTGAAAAAATTGATTATCAGAAGGTGGCCGGTGAACTGGAAGCCTTGCGCCAAAAATATGAAGGTGATGGTCAAACCGTTCACATTATTGGCTTTGCTAAAGTTATCGGTGATGTCGCTGCCGGGGCTAAATCCGTATTGTACTTTTTTGCCTTGGCTATTTTTATCACGGCCTTATTATTATTTTGGTATTCAAAAAATTGGAAACTGACGTTGTTCCCGATTTTATGTTCACTGGTGGCTGTTATTTGGCAGATGGGTGCATTAAAAATAATGGGCATGGGTATTGATCCAATGAACATATTAACCCCGTTTTTAATTTTTGCTATTGGTGTCAGTCATGGTGTCCAGATGATTTCACGTTGGACCAATGATTTGGTGCAGCAGCAAACGGCCAAAGATACCCGACATGCGGCTAAAGCGGCCTTTATGGCGTTATTAATTCCCGGTATGATTGCCTTATTATCAGATACCATCGGTTTTGCCACCATATATTTTATCAACATCGAAATTATTCAAGAATTAGCCATTACTGCCACCGTCGGTGTCGCGTTAATTATTATCACTAACTTAATTCTATTACCTTTGTTGCTATATGGCATGAAGATCAAGAATATGGATGCTTTTGTGGCCAAATTTGAGGCTAAGAAGTCTAAAACAAAAGTCTGGGACAGTCTGGCTAAGTTTGCTAAAAATCCGTTGGCAAGTACCGCAGTTGTTATCGCTATTGTGTTGTTTGTGTTTGGTTATTTTAAAAGCGAACAAATGCAAATAGGTGATTCAGAAGCCGGTGTACCCGAATTACGTGCCGATTCTCGCTATAATCAAGATGCCATGACCATCAGCGATGAGTTTTCATTGGGTGTTGATATGATTAATGTCATCGCTGAGACGACACCTTCTGCTTGTACCGAAAGTTACCAGGTGATGAGCACCATTGATGATTTTGCCTGGACCATGGAAAATATTTCAGGGGTGCAACAGGTGATCACTTTGGCCGATATCAGTAAAATAATTACCGCTGGTTGGAATGAGGGTAATCCAAAGTGGCGAGAAATATCGCGCAATAATTATGTGATGCGACAATCTTTATCAGGTATTGATACTTCTTCAGGCCTATTAAATCGTGATTGTAGTGTGATGCCGGTAACCATATTTACCGAAGATCATAAAGCCACCACCATCAATCGTGTGGTCGCAGCAGTTAAAGATTATCAGCAGGCTCACCCGCCTGAAGTTGATGATTCGGGAGAATTAACAGAAGGATCAGTACGATTTCGTTTAGCCACCGGAAATGCCGGCGTTATGGCAGCCACCAACGATGTGGTTAAAGGCGCTCAAATACCGATGCTCATTATGGTGTACGGGGCGGTTATTTTGCTGTGTTTGATTACTTTCCGTTCAATCGCTGGTACCTTAAGCATTGTTATTCCTTTGGCTTTGGTATCCTTGTTGGCTTATGCCTTAATGGCCTTTTTAGGTATTGGCTTAAAAGTTAACACCTTGCCGGTGGTTGCATTGGGAGTGGGTATTGGGGTCGATTATGGTATTTACATCTTTAGTCGACTGCAGAATTTACTGAACAAAGGGTTGGGTTTAGTTGATGCTTATCGTGATACCTTGCGTTTAACCGGTAAAGCCGTGTTGTTTACTGCCTTAACTTTGGGAATTGGTGTTGGTACCTGGATATTCAGCGATTTACAATTCCAGGCAGATATGGGTATTTTGTTGGCCTTCATGTTTATCGTTAATATGATTGGTGCCTTGATATTGCTACCTGCTTTAGCCTATTGGTTGATGCCCAAAGCTCGATAACAAGCGTTTTACATTTAAAAATTGATTGTGGTCACCTGAAAAGGTGACTACAATCATTGTTTTTTCTAATAATATTAATCTTAGTATGGCTGATTATTTGCTGATCCACATAGATAGTCAATTCGATGTCACGCAAGTTATCAGTTATGATAAAGCCCAAAATATAGCCCGTCGTCTGAACGCAGAGCAATTTAAATCATCACTCACTGGCAAAAATGAAGTGATTCTTCTATTACCGGCTTCCTGGGTTTATTTAACCACCACCCAAGTGGCCAGCCGGTCTGCTGATATATTGCAAAAATCTATACCCTACAGTGTTGAAGATGAGCTCGTTAACGACATTGATGATAATTATTACGCTTGGAAAATTCAATCTGAACAACAGCAAAGCGTGGCCGTCATCGATAAAAATAAGCGCCACCAAATTAACGATTTCATCAAAAAACAACAACTTCAACTTTCAGCACTATACAGTGAAGCGGTTTTTTGTCCGGCTAAACAACAACAGTTAACGCTGTGGCAAGACAATAAACGTGTGTTATTACGTTTTGGTGTTGATACAGCGATGGTGACATCTGTAGAACTAGCGCCTCAATTAATTTCAACTTTTGGTCAAGATTGCCAACATCTTTTGACCAATAACCCAGATGGTATTGAGCTCAGTCAGTTTAAAACAGTGACAGAATTGGATTTAACAGATTGTTGTGCCCACATAGTGGCTGATAATGAAGTGAATCTGTACCGTGGCGAAGACCACGACAGGGAGCAACAACAGCAATCAATTAATTGGTTGAAACCCTTGCTGGCAGCGGGATTTCTGCTTCTCAGCTGGGTATTTGTTACCGCTTATCAAGGCTGGCAACTGTCGTCAGATATTAGTACTTTAAAACAACAGCAACAAAATATTTTAAAACAAAAATTTGGCACCTTATCAGCCACTGAACAGCGAGACCCATTCGCCGCCATGCAGTCACGTTTGCAACAAATTAATCAGCAACAACGACCCAATAATGTATTGCTTGATGGTTTACACTTTTTAGGGGAAACCCGACGTCAGCAGCAGAATATAGACATTAAAGGTCTCCGCTTATTTGATAATAACCTGGAAATCCAGGTGACAGCTCCGGCCATTAGTGATATCAATTCTTTTCGTGAACAATTGCAAAATCTGGCGATTAATTATCGTGTTAATATTGGTGTTAATGAGTTAACCGACGGTGTCTATCAATCTATTTTAACCATGAAACCTAGATGAAGCATTTTTTATCACAACTAAGCCAGCGTGAACGACAATTATTAATGGTTGGCGGTTTAGTCATTTTAGTGGTCATGTTTTGGTTGTTATTGTACCGACCGCTGTCAACCCACATTTCTCAACAAGTGCTGCTTAAAACCCAGCTGCAACAGCAGCTTAACAGTATGCAACAAGCTGCTGCGGGTCTCGGCGGTCATCAGCTATCGACTCGCCAGTCACTACCTGCCGATAAAACGTTTTCAGCCTGGTTAGACGGTCAGCTAAACCAACTCAACATGCAACAATCAGTGAAACGCTCTGAGCCCATTGATGATAAAACAGTCACTTTATGGTTGGAGTCTGTGGCCTTTGATCAATGGGCTGATTGGCTGCAACGAATTAATCAACAGTACGGGGTGGTTGTGGACCAAGCGGATATTAATGTCACTGATCGGGACTTGGGGCTGGTCACTTTGCGAATACGAATAACACAATTATGAAAAGTGCTACTGATCGAATTATGGGGTTATTAAAATGGCTGATTATTTTGGCCATTGTTGCCGTTTTAATTTTTGCTGTATTACCGCTGCGATGGTACTACGATTATGTCAGTGATTATATGAAACCGGTGGTTTTGCGGGATGTTTCCGGTTCATTGGTTAAAGGTGGCGCCGGACAATTACGTTATGATTTAATTCCTCTGGGTGAGGCCGAATGGTTGTTGTATCCGGGATCACTGAAAGGCATTGGTGGTCGTGTGCGAATTCACGACGATCAATATGATTTAACCTTTAAATTAAAAGACATTAACCAAAATCAGGCACGCATCAAACAAATTACCGGTTACTTGAATTGGGATTATTTGCAGCCGTATTTACAGTTTGATCAAGGCCGTTTTGATGGTTATTGGCAGTTTGACATTAACCAAATGACATATTCTAAACAGACCGGAATCAAACGTTTGGATGGCCAAGTCACTTTAAAAGACTTTCAACTGTTAGCACCGGCGCAAATGTCATTAGGTGAGGTGACTATTGATCTTGAGACAAAAAAAGAAGGCATTATTGTCGGTATGATTGGTTCAAAATCAGATCGTTTGAGCGTGTCTGGGGCCTTTTATATTCAACCAAATCGGTGGCAGTTAAATGTCGATATAGTACCTAAACCCGGTTATTATCAGTTAAATGCGGCCTTAAGTGGTGTCGGTGATCTACGACCAGGTGGTGGGCGACGTCTTAATCGTGCGGGTTTTTATTAATCCTGAATTAATTTACTGTTTCTTTGTGACCATAATATCCATAAGCCGTAAGCGATTATAGGTAGCGTTAATATATGTCCCATGGTCATCCAGTCAAAAGCGATAAAGCCTCGATTGACATCCGGCTCGCGGAAAAACTCCACCAGAAAACGACTCAAACCATAGCTTAAGAGAAACACCGCTGAGGCGGTGCCGCGTTTACGCGCATAATGTGCAGCCAGCCAAACTACCACAAAGGTGACTATACCTTCCAGAAAAGCTTCATACAACGGTGAGGGATGACGAGCATAAAGGTTTAACTGTCCTTGATGATAAAGTTGCTGCCATGTGTCAATACCCATAACATCCGGTTGTTTATTGTAAGGCAGAGATTGTGGGAAAATCATGGCCCAGGACTGCTGTGTTAACCGCCCCCAGAGTTCACCATTGATAAAATTACCGATTCGGACTGAAGCAATACCCAAAGGCGCCAAAGGTGCCACAAAATCACTGACCTGATAAAATGTTTTATGGGTTTTGTTTTTGAAATAAACCATGGCTAACAGCACGCCGATCAAGCCACCATGAAAAGACATACCGCCTTCCCACACCTTAAAGAGCAATAATGGATCACTTGAAAAAGGGGTGTCGTTATAAAACATTACCCAGCCAATGCGACCACCGATGACCACGCCCAGTGCACCATAAAAAATAATGTCTGACAGTTGTTGTTTATTCCAGCCGGTGGAGTATTTATTAATTCGGTAGCGACCGAGTAAGTAAAATAAACCAAAACCAATTAAATAAGTGATGCCGTACCAATGAATATCTAAAGGTCCAAGGTTTATAAAAATGGGATCAAAATCAACAATATAAGGTTGTGTGGGTACAGTGGATAATGCAATTTGCATGGTTAGGGTTTGGTTTAATCAAGTGTACCTATTTTGCCATGAATACGACGATGATTCAGGACTAATTATAATTTCATTATTGTGTAAACAGCGCACCAGCTCGACAGTTAATTGAGTGGATATCACAGCACGAATTATCACCAGAATGTGTTAAAATCTTTAGCCAATCTGTACTTATCGGTTAAATACATCCCACTAAGTGCAAGACGCAACAGTGAACTGGAAGCTCAAAACATAGAGTTAATAAACAGACACTGTTTTCTCAGGATTGTTCAAAAGAGGTTTTTTTATGAATCAAGCATTTATCCCTTTGCTGATCGGCGGTTTTGGTCTGTTGATGGCATTTATTATTTTTTTGAAAATACTCAGACTACCGGCCGGCAGCGGCAAGGTCAAAGACATTGCCGATCAAATTCATGACGGCGCCATGGTCTTTATGCGCCGGGAATATACCTTATTGTTTTCATTTGTGGCTATATTACTGATTGGCCTATATATTGGTTTTGGTAGCTGGCAAACACCGTTTGCCTTTTTAATGGGTGCCATCAGCTCGGCCATCGCCGGCTATTTTGGTATGTTTTCAGCCACCAAAGCCAATGTCAGAACCACGGTGGCGGCCAATGAGAAGGGTGAAGCCGCAGCTTTATCGGTGGCTTTTTACGGCGGTTCAGTGATGGGTTTAACCGTAGCTGCTATGGGATTATTGGGTCTGGGATTATTGTATTATTTGTTTGGCAGTGATCCCGAAACGGTCCATGCCATTCATGGATTTGGTATGGGCGCGTCTGTGGTGGCTTTATTCTCTCGTGTCGGTGGCGGTATTTTTACCAAAAGTGCCGATGTCGGTGCTGACTTAGTGGGCAAAGTGGAAGCTGGTATTCCTGAAGACGACCCACGTAATCCCGGTGTTATCGCTGATAATGTGGGAGATAACGTGGGTGATGTGGCGGGTATGGGATCAGATATTTTTGAATCCTACTGCGGTTCCATGATTGCTTGTATCGCCATTGCTTCAACCATGTCCGTGGGTTTGTATTCTCAATTAGCCGAACGCCAACAAGATTTAATGTTTTTACCATTAGGCTTGGCTTCAGTGGGCCTGGTGTGTTCTCTTTTGGGGATATTACTGGTGAAATTATTCAGTGGTCAAAAACCTGATGTGGCGCTTCGAATTGGCACCATAGGAGCCACTTTAATATTTATCGTTGCTGCTTATTTGTTAATGGCCTTCCTGCAGATTCAAAGTATGGTTTGGTACTGCGTTATCTTAGGTGCTTTTGGTGGTATTTTAATCGGTCTTGTGACCGAATATTATACCGGTGGTAAGCCGGTTCGTGATATTGCCAAAGATGGTGAAACTGGCCCTGCCACAGTCTTGATATCAGGCCTGGCTGTTGGTATGGAGTCGGTGGTGATACCGGTGATGACTTTGGCCGCCATTATTTTTGGCACCTCTTTGTTGTTACCCGAAGGTGCGGGTGTCTATGGTGTTGGTATTGCTGCTGTCGGTATGTTAGCGACCGTTGGTATTACCATGGCCATTGATGCCTATGGTCCAGTGGCAGATAATGCCGGTGGTATTGCAGAAATGGCCGAGTTAGGTCCGGAAACCCGTGCCATTACAGATGGTTTAGACGAGGTCGGCAACACCACTGCAGCGATTGGTAAGGGTTTCGCCATTGGTGCAGCCGGATTAGCTGCGCTGGCCATTATTGCCGCTTTTATAGAGGTTATCAGCAATAGTGTGCCAGGTTTTGCCCTAAATATATCAGACCCGAAAGTTTTGATGGGTATGTTTTTAGGCGGTATTTTTCCGTTTTTAGTGTCAGCCATGACTATGCGGGCTGTGGGTGATGCGGCGTTTGATATGATTAAAGAAATTCGCCGCCAATTCAAAGAAATCCCGGGTTTAATGGAAGGCACAGCTAAGCCTGACAGTGATAAGTGTATAGATATTGCCACCACAGCTGCCTTAAAGCGTATGATTGCCCCAGGATTACTGGCTGTATTGTCACCCATAGTGGTTGGATTTGTCTTGGGTGCGGCTGCTTTGGGCGGCATGTTGGGCGGTGCATTAATTTCTTGTGTGTTGTTGGCATTGACCATGGCGAACGCCGGTGGTGCCTGGGATAATGCCAAGAAATATGTTGAGAAAGGCCATTATGGTGGTAAGGGATCTATTGCACACACCGCCACTGTGGTTGGGGATACCGTGGGTGATCCATTTAAAGACACCTCAGGCCCTGCCATGAATATTCTCATTAATGTCATGGCCATTGTGTCTTTGGTGATTGCGCCATTACTGGCTAAGATGCCCGGTGGTATTTTTGCCTAATTATCTGTGCTTGCCTATAAAGTCGTTTCATGACGGCTTTATAGGTCATTCTACAGAGTAAAATGAACGGGGTTTAAAATGGCATTTCATTTAAGTTTTTTTAAACCCGGACAATATATATTTCACGGTGGGGAGCGCTCAGACCGCGCCTATATCATTGAGAAAGGTTCTGTAGAAATTTTAACTGAAGACAATAGTGATGTTATTCACACACTAAGCAGTGGCGAATTGTTTGGCGAAATGGGTGTGCTGGATCAATCAGTACGGTCAACGGCCGCCAAAGCCAAAACTCAAGTCACTCTGTTAGAAATTAAACCGGAACAAATTACCGATCGATTAAATGACACTGATCCAATTATTCAGGCGTTAATTGGGGTCCTGTTAAAACGCTTAAGGGCCTTACTGCCAAAAAATGGGGATACGCCAGATGCTGATTTGTTGTCCCATGTAGCAACAGTCATTGAGCAAAGTGGTTTGTCCAAATTTAGATTGGAAAGTGAGCTCAGAACGGCCGTAAACAGTGAAAAAGTACAAACTGTTTTTCAGCCCATAGTTGATTTATCAACAAACCGGGTAGCCGGTTTTGAAGCTTTAAGCCGTTGGTTGCATCCAAAATTAGGGGTGATTTCACCGTTTGAGTTTATCACTTTGGCCGAAGAAACCGATATGATTATTGAGGTGGGCTCGCTGGTGTTTAACCGAGCCATCGATTTGTTGTCACAATTACCGGATTCAGTCTTCATCACAATTAATGTATCGGCAAAACAATTAAATAGTGCCGAATTTTTACCCGCCATATCACAACGCCTGGCGGATAATGATATTAACCCCAAACGCTTAAAACTGGAAATTACCGAAACCATGATGGTAGATATTAAGCAGGCTGCTCAATGGATTGAACGGTGTCATCAAGCAGGCTTTCGAGTTTGCGCGGATGATTTTGGAACTGGTTATTCCGGCTTACAACAATTAATTGATCTGTCCTTTGATGTTTTAAAAATTGATCAGGTTTTTATCCGGTCAGTATTGACCAATGAAGTAAACAGGACCTTGGTTGAAGCGATGGTGACGCTGGCAAAAAAATTAGGTATGCAATTGGTAGCCGAAGGGATTGAACATGAGGCACAACATAAGCTACTCCAAGAGATGACTGTGGATTATGGCCAGGGCTACTATTATGGTAAAGCCATGTCAATATCGGATGTGCTGGCACAAATGAGCCAGCTTTTCAGTGATTAAGTAATATTCTCTTTTCTTTTTAGATAGTTTTTCTTAAAATATTTATGTGGGTAAGTGTCGCTACTTAATGAAGCCAGGTCAAAGCTTCTGTAGCGACCATGGATAATAGGTGTGTTCACACACGTATTATCGTTGTTGGCCGGACAGCCTTGTTCGGCCAACCTTTTCAATCTTGTTGCCTTTCTTGCTGTCTTTATCTGAACCAATGCCAACGGTTCAGATTGAATTCATTTAAAACCGATAGACTGGTATTTATTTAACAGGATATACGGTCATGAAATATCAAATTCTTATTATTGGTTTATTGTTCAGCGGTCTTTCCATGGCACAACGTTATGATAACAATGTCGCCTACGGTAAAGTGATTGAGGTTCGTCCGGTTTATGAACGCGTTTCTATTCCTGAGCGACAACGGGTTTGTGAACGCCCACGTTATCGTGAAAAACGTGCCAATACCGGTGGCGCCATTATAGGTGGCATTATTGGCGGTGTATTAGGTAACCAGATTGGTGGCGGTTCGGGCCGTGATGCGGCCACTGCCGTTGGTGTGATTGCCGGTGCTTCAGTGGGTGCTAATCACCCGTCACATCGTCAACAAGGTCCACGTTGTTATACCGATACCCGCTATCGCGAAGATCGCCAATTAAGTGGTTATGATGTGACTTATGAATACCAAGGTCAATGGTATGATACCTTTATGACCCGCCATCCAGGTGATCGAGTTCGTTTAGCAGTGAATGTTCAAGTGATTGAATAACAATCATGTAGATGTTAGAAAGCCTCCGTTTAAGCGGAGGCTTTTTTAATGCCTGTTATTTATTTTAGTAAGGCTTTGGCTCTATTTAAAACGGCCTCTGTGGTGATGTTAAAGTATTCAAATAAATCTTTACCCGGTGCCGACTCACCAAACGTATCTTGGCCAATGACCGCACCATCTAAACCAACAAACTGATACCAGGTATCACTTTTAGCCGCTTCTACCGCTAATCGTCGGCGGCAATGATGGGGTAAAACTTTATTTTGGTAGTCAGGAGTCTGCTGTAAAAACACTTCAACACAAGGCATGGAAACTAGACGCACCTGATGACCCTTGTTCTGTAGTTCTTCCGTGGCTTCAGCAGCAATACCAACCTCTGAACCGGTGGCAATAATGATTAACTCAGGGTCCTGGTTACAATCATTCAAAATATAGCCGCCTTGGGCAATTAAATCTAATTGCGCCTCATGACGTGCTTGATGCGGTACGCCCTGGCGGGTGAATAATAAGCTGGTGGGGCCATCACTGCGTTTAATGGCTGCGTGCCAGGCGGCCACTGATTCCACTGCATCACAGGGACGCCATACATGCATATTCGGAATCATGCGTAAAGCAGGTAGTTGCTCCACCGGTTGATGGGTCGGGCCATCTTCACCGACACCGATGGAATCATGGGTATAGACAAAAATATTACGTACTTTCATTAAGGCCGCCATGCGCAAGGCATTTTTAGCATAGTCTGAAAACATTAAAAAAGTACCGGTGTAAGGAATCACCCCGCCGTGTAAACTCATGCCTGTGGTAATGGCACTCATACCAAATTCACGCACCCCAAAGGATAAATAATTACCGCTAAAATCACCGCCATTAATGTATTTTGAGCCGGACCAGAAGGTATTATTTGAGGGGGTTAAATCCGCTGAGCCACCGAATAATTCGGGTAGCATCGGACCAACACCCTCTAAAGCCAGTTTAGAAGCCTTACGGGTGGCCATTTGTGGGGCATCTTCGCTAACTTGACGCAAGTAAGCGTTCATTTTAGTGTCGAAATCAGTCGGTAATTCATTATTCATGCGACGAGACAAATCAGTCGCTAATTCCGGGTAGTCTTTTTGGTAGGCATTAAATTGTTGCTGCCAGTCTTGCTCTTGTCCAGCACCTCGATCTACTGCATTCCAGCCTTGGTAAATCGTATCCGGTATCTCGAAGGGTGCATGTGGCCAGTCCAATGCCTTGCGTGTGGCTGCAATTTCCTCATCACCTAAAGGGGCGCCATGGGTTTCATGGGAACCGGCCTTATTCGGTGCGCCGGCACCTATGGTGGTTTTGCAGCATATTAATGTGGGTTGCTCCGTATTATCCTTAGCTTCTTTAATGGCCGCATCTACCGCCGCTGCATCATGCCCATCAACCGCTTCAATAACATGCCAGCCATAGGCTTTAAAGCGTTGTGGTGTGTTGTCAGTAAACCAGCCATCGACTTTTCCATCAATGGATATATTATTGTCGTCATAGAGTGCAATCAGTTTGCCCAAACCCAAGGTGCCGGCCAACGAACTCACTTCATGGGATATCCCTTCCATCAAACAGCCATCACCCAAAAACACATAACTATAATGATCAATGATGTTATGACCTTCGCGATTAAACTGGGTGGCCAACATTTTTTCAGCGAGCGCCATACCGACGGCATTGGCCAGGCCTTGTCCTAACGGACCGGTGGTGGTTTCAACACCTGGTGTATAGCCGAATTCCGGATGTCCCGGTGTTTTAGAGTGCAGCTGTCTAAAATTTTTCAGTTCAGTCATACTCAAATCATAACCACTTAAATGCAAAGCCGCATACACCAACATGGAGCCATGGCCATTGGACATCACAAAGCGATCTCGATTAAACCAATTGGGGTTTTTCGGATTATGGCTTAAATGGTGGTTAAACAAAACTTCGGCGATGTCCGCCATCCCCATGGGTGCCCCGGGATGCCCCGAATTGGCTTGTTGAACAGCGTCCATGGCGAGAAAACGGATGGCGTTGGCTAATTGAGTTTGATTTGACATGTGATTATGTATTTTAGCATTTGGGTTAAAAAAAGCTCAAAAGAGCCAGCAGCGGCTTATTTTATGAATAAACGCAAGGATAAACAACTGACAATCACACTGTCTGTGGTTTTTTGGATGGGATTAACCAGAGTAGTGATATTTTTATTACAAATATGACATCCAAGTGTGGTTTTCTGTCAGAACCTTAATTTTCAAAGCCATCAGCAAATATTAAATCACCACCATAATCTGCATCGTTAATTTCGACCACACTGTTACCATTGGTGTAAAACAAGCGGCCCGTTTCACTTTCACCGAAGCCAAAGACACTGCCGGAAATTTCATCAAGCAATTGAGTAGACCAGTTGCCCGGTGTATCTTCTGTGGCTACGAATATCTCACCGGTACAAAAATCCCCGTAAACATAGGTTCCATACCAAGTTGATTCTACACCGCGATAACGATAACCACCGGTGATTGAACACCTGTTTAATGAATGATCATAGTCAAGAATAGGGTCAACAAATGTACCGCTACAATTGCCGGGGCCATTAATCAATCCCTCGCGACAGTTCCAACCATAATTTAATCCCCCTGCAGACCCTGCAGCTTCGAGATTGACCTCTTCTCTGCTGTTTTGGCCGACATCAGCAATTAACATATCTCCGGTATCTCGATCAAAGCTCCATCGATAGGGGTTTCGAAAACCAATCGACCAGATTTCATCCAGTTCAGCCGAACCTGTAAACGGGTTACTTGCCGGAATCACATAGGGCGTGCTCACTACGGCTTCAATACTCGGGGTTATTCTAAGCATTTTGCCTAATAAGTTGTTGGTGTCTTGAGAGGTTCCACTGTCGGCACCGCCATCACCCAAACCAATGTATAAAAAGCCGTTTGGACCAAAGTGTATATCGCCACCATTGTGATTGGCGTTCGGTTGTCCGATGGTGATTATTTCTGCCGCTGTTGTGACGTCGGCCAAATTGGGGTCATTGGCATCAACTTGGTACCGTTCAATCACTGTGGTTAATGCATTTCCACCCGTACCGGTTCGGGTGTAACTGACATAAAAGAAGCCATTGTTAGGGTAATCAGGATGAAACGCCAGCCCCAATAAGCCACCCTCAAAAGTGGTACTCACTTCAGCAGAAATATCCAGAAATAATGTTGAGGTACTTTCATCGCTGGGATCAATTACCCTGATGGTTCCCGGTCGTTCAATCACAAACAATCGGTTACTGCCATCACCAGCATTTCTGACCCCAAGAGGAGTATTAAAACCGCCACCAATCGCTGTGAATTCAGGATTTATAAGTTGGGCATCAACAGAAAAGCTTGTTGATAAGAATATCAAAATAAAGATAGTTAATGAGGTTTTCATTTTTACATCATAGGTTTTATTAAAAAACAATTGGTATCTAAGCCAAGAAAACCGCACATCTACCAAAGCATATAACTAACTATAACTGAATGAACCTTAAAATTATGTGATGGTTTATACAAAAATGTGTTGCTTGGAATTTGGCGCTGCACCTTCGGCTAAGAGCAAATGCTTGGCTGACTTAGTTTAAAAGTCGGCATCTGAACCCATGCCTGTATCGCCAGGCTTTACTTATGAAA
>Ga0209344_10002797_pt1 | contig 18564 bp, 18 predicted proteins | sample Cruoilmetagenom6_FD_187293 | JGI IMG/M metagenome (GOLD analysis project Ga0209344, IMG submission 187293) | Oil polluted marine microbial communities from Coal Oil Point, Santa Barbara, California, USA - Santa Barbara Oil Seep Sample 6 (SPAdes)... | ecosystem: Environmental > Aquatic > Marine... | reverse complement strand
ATGCAATACTGGGATCAGGTAGCGACCGTCATAACGGGTGTTGCATCTGATAATGTTACCGTTGGTGTCAGTGACACATGGGTAGGGCTGCAAATTCAAGCTGGTGATGTGGTGAAAGCCGTAAACATTAATGATGAGGACTATGCCCGTAAGGTCCATGAGAATTCCTCAAAGTTTAGCTATGCGATGTGCTATTGCTCGATTTATGATGAGTGTTGGGTGAAAGATAAAAATAACCCACCAGTGCCAGTAGATGAATGCCCGCCTTATCTCAGAGCAGGGTTTTAACTAGATACTCGCCTTCACTGCTATGAAGACATTGTGTAAATCCATGGGGTTCTTTGACTCTTATGCATAAACTGGGGCATGCTCACTGCGTGCCCCGTTTTATTAGGAGATTTCGAATGTCGAAGATGGATGTTGCTACCGCTTTTTTTCATGCTTGTGAGAGCCTTCAAGGTGCTGCTGGCTGCGCAGAGTTCGCCGCTGATGGTGCTACGTTTTCAGCCCAGTGCGAGCCAATTGCCGATATTACCAGCGCGTTAGATTACTGCGACTGGATGGCTGGTCTAGGCTCAGGCCCGCTTGCTGGTTGCGGCTATGAGATCGTCAACGCGGCCTTCGACGAGGGCAGTTCAACGGGTTTGTTCTACGGAATTTTCACTGGCCAACACACCGCAGAGGGCGGCCCTGTGCCACCAACGGGTAAAACCGCAAAAGCTGATTATGTCTATGCCATCACGGTCAATGATGACAATAAAGTTATTCATATGGTTAAGATATGGAACGCACCGTGGTCACTAGGTGAGCTTGGCTGGGTTTAAGTTTAAGGCAACGTCATCCCCTACAGACGCTTGGAGTCGCGCTCAGATTTTATACCGTCACTCCCGCGTAGGCGGGAGTCTATGCCTACTGCGTTAGCCGAGAATATAGATCATCCCAGTTGGGGTTCTTTTCACGAATTAATTTAATCTTCCACGCTCTCGTCCAATGTTTAATTTGCTTCTCTCGTGTGATGGCAGCCTCCATCGAACTATGTTCTTCAAAATACACGAGGTCGTGAACGTCGTATTTTTGTGTGAAGCCTTCTGTGACATTATTTTTATGTTGCCAGATACGCTGCGGGAGATTGGAGGTCACACCGACATATAAAACACCACCAGGCTTTGAAGCCATAATATATACAAAAGGTTGCTTGCTCATGGGAATATAGTGGCGAGTAATTTTGTTTATTGCAACGCTTCTATGGACTCCCGCCTTCGCGGGAGTGACAGGTTAATTAAATAAAGAACTAATTCCAAAACTAACCCAATAAATAATTGTTAATCTTATCCAAGATGAGACATAGCAAGTTAGCATAATTGTTGTCATGCCTTTGATGTCTTTTGATTCCATATGCCGATGGAAAATAGCTTCGGATCGAAGTAAATTTGCTGGGTGAGCGGCAACCGCGAGTGCGAAGACCCAGAAATAGTTCATATTCTGATACCCAATTATGATAGCACCAATTATTGTTAGGAAAGCGATAAATGAAAACATGCGGTCCTCCTTATTCGTTTTAAATTGAGCAATAATTTATAAAATGTCAAATTACAGTCTGCTTATCGTCATCCCCGCGAAGGCGGGGATCCATAGAGCAACAATTGCTACACTATCAAGTATGGACTCCCGCCTACGCGGGAGTGACGACAGAGTGTTAATCCGTGGCGCTTTTTTTGAAGAATTAAAGTTTATTGCTCTCGAATCTTTGCTTCAACAAAAGACTTGAGTTGAAAGAGGATGACACGCTTCTCTTTTAAGTCATTTAGTGTTTGAGTATATTCAACATCAGAATCAATTTGGTCAGCTTGCCGTCTTAATTCATCGGCGTACTTTTCAGCTGGGGTCCTCTTATCATACTTTTTAACTATTCGCTCGTTAGAGGCAATGACTTCTTCCATTAATTCTTGTGTTTTTCTTCGCCGCTTAGGATAATCATCAATCCAATTAATGTTCTCATTTATTAATGCTAATTGATTTTGCCAAAATTTTTCTTTTTGTATAACTTCCTTAAATTTTCCTCCAAGACTGGTTATTTCACCAGACTCATTCAGTAAAAACTTCTTAGGTTCAGATTCCGCATAGTAAAGAATCCAAATCACAAGAATTACGAGAGTAAATTTTATGGATTTAGATTTGTCCATTTTAGTTTCCTTCAAAAGCCCGATAAGAAGTGTATAGTTGTATTATTATCTATTCAAGGACGTATTCTCCATCTCTAACAACCAACTCTTCCTCTCAACCCCACCCGCATATCCAGTGAGGGTTCCGTCTTTGCCGATGACACGGTGGCAAGCTATGATGAGGGCGATGGGATTGCGGCCATTGGCGCCGCCAACCGGGCGAGGGTGAGAGCCGACGGCATTTGCCAGATCAGCGTAACTCCATGTTTCACCTGCGGGAATGGTCCTGAGTGCCGCCCAAACTTTGCGGTCAAAGTCACTACCACTAGCGTTGATCTTCATGCCCTCAAGTGCGGTGGCATCTCCCGCGAAATAAGCTGCAAAAGCACTCTCGACATACTCAACATTACCTGCTGTCACGGTCTTGTCCGCGTGGTGTTTCGCCATGTATTTCTCAATCCGCGCTGGCTGGTCGGAGAACTCGGCGAGGATCACAGTGTCGCCGTCCATTATCACGGTCATCTCACCAACAGGTGAGGGGATTTGCATTTGGGTCAAGTTAGTCATTCTTTTGTTCTTTTCTATAAACGCTTCTATAATCTCTGGGACTGCTGCCAACCGTCTGTTTAAACACATCATTGAAGCGGCGTAGGCTTTGAAAGCCCGATGCGAAGGCGATATCCGCGACCCTATGGTCTGAATGTGCGAGCAGTTCTTTGGCGATGTTGATCCGCCGCTCCACGGCGACCAACCCAGGGGTTTTGCCCAAATGCTCGTTGAACAACCGTGTCAGGTGCCGCTCCCCAATACCTAGCCTCTCCGCCAACATCGGTGTGTCGCCGCTATCCAGTGCGCCGCCAGCTATTAGGCTGAGCGCGCGGCTCACGGTGCTTTTGGTGCCTGCCCACGCGGGGCTGCCTTGCTTGGCTTCGGGGCGACAGCGTTTACAGGCGCGAAAGCCCGCGTCTACTGGGTCACTTGCGTTGGTGAAATACACCACGTTCTCAGGTTTGGGCTTGTTGGCAGGGCATATCGGCCTGCAAAAAATACCCGTGCTGGTCACGCCAAAAAACAGATGACCGTCAAAGGCGGCATCACGGGTTTTCAGGGCGGTGTACAATATGTTTGTTGGCTCATCCATGCTCAGACCATAGCATGTGATAAGAAAAATACTCGCTACATTCGGCTGTTTATTAAATTTGCGTTCAGCGGCAGAGCCGCTTGGCGGCCAAGTTTAAGATTCTGGGCCTGCGCTCCCACTTGGTCGCTAGGGCGCTTCGCTCCCGTATTTAAATGACGTTCCTATTTGTAGCCTCAATCGTTCGCCATAGTCTTTGGCAGCGCTATCCGCGCTCGGGCTTCCCTCGCATTAGCTCGGACGCGCAGTCGTGCTTGCCTCATCGCTTGTCGCTCTTCGGTTGGAGCTAAAATAGTAGCTGCAACACTCCTTGTCATCCTGAACTTGTTTCAGGACCCATGGTATGTTTAGTGCGATCTTTTCAAGGTACTATAAATACCTACCACTAGATATATATCCATCTTCACGTTTTGGGTGCGTTGATAAGTGGGCCCTGAAACAAGTTCAGGGTGACGGTTATGGGGTTCAGGGTGACGGTGTAGTTTTAGCGCGTCCGGCGATTGAGGTTATCTATCAAGAAGGCACAGCCGCTAGATCCCTGAGGAACCAGCTAGCAGCAAACAGCATAAGAACGAACATGCCCATAGAGCCTAACTGTTGCATGGGCAGGGTGGTTTCGAACTTAAGCGCGCGACCGTATAGGATAGCAGCGCGGAGGTTGAGTCCCATGGACAGGAAGGCTGTAACCGCAAGCGAGATAATGGATGAACGCTCCTCCATCACTTCAAGCCCGCCGAGTGCTAGGTAAATTAGCAAGATCGACATAACGCCGAGCCCAAGGTGCAACCCTGTCATGCTCCATGCGCGGAGCCGTTCAAACTTTTCAGGTTCGTTCATGATACTGTGTATCCTTTAAGCGCGTCTAAATGTTTTGTTATAGATATCCATTAGGCGGGACGTGTCAACCTCTGTGTAGACCTGCGTGCTGCCAAGGTCCGCGTGGCCGAGCAGTTCTTGAATGGTGCGTAGGTCACCGCCGCGTGATAGCAAATGGGTCGCGAAGCTATGGCGCAGTGCATGCGGTGTGGCGCTCTCTGGCAGGCCTAGCGCGATGCGTAATTTTTGCATGGCGAGCTGAAGGGCGCGCGGGTTGAGCCGCCCACCACGCTTGCCAACAAACAGCGGGTCATAATCATTGAGAGCATAAGGTACAATTTTGAGATAAGCGTCTATGGCATCGCGGACAGCAGGCAAGATAGGTACGATCCGTTCTTTTTGGCGCTTACCCAGCACCCGCATACTGTCGCCTGTGGGAGCATCCTTGCGGTTGAGCGCCAGCGCTTCGCCGATACGCAAGCCGCCACCATATAACAAGCTAACCACCGCGATATCGCGGGCTGCTATCCACGGCTCGGTTGCGGTGTCACCGATGCTATCTATGACATCCTTGGCGCTGACCTCGGTGAGAGGGCGCGGCACACGGTGCGGCAGCTTGGGGCTGGAAACCGCGGTGAGGGCATCGTTATCAATGCCTTCAATGCGGGCAAGGTAGCGATAAAAATTGCGCAGGGCTGACAGGCTGCGGGCAACGGAGCGCGGGTTGAGCCCACGTCCGCGCATATGAGCGAGCCACGAGCGAAAATCAGGCACGCGCAAGGTTTCGAGCGTTTTGGGGCTGATGCTGCCGCCTGTGTGTTTTGCTGTGAAGCTGAAGAAATCACCAAGGTCACGGCCGTAGGCTGCAATGGTTTTATCCGCCATGCGTTTTTCAGTGGAAAGAAAACGGTGCCAGCGTTTCACCATGCCTAGCGCCTCTCGGGATAACCCCATCAACTGCTCATCTGGTAAAAAGCTTTTAGGCTTTGTCATGGTCTTATTTTGGCCCGCTGCGCAGGCGGTCAAAGAACCGTTTGAAGCTGGGGCGGTGAGACTTGCTTTGACGCCAGTTATATTTGGCGGTTTCAATTTTCATCACGTCTTCGATGCGGCGATCTAAAAATTCCCATGTGTCGGCGAAATCATCGCTGTCGTCTGCGAACCAAAAGGTTAGCGTCGACATATAAACACCCGCCAGCGTCATGCGTTTTGTGTACCAATTATAGTCAGTGGCGGTGTCACCAGCCGCGCGCCACATCAGGTCCATCGTGTGGCTAAGCGCTTTCAAGCCAGTTGCTGTGTGCTGGGGCAGGGCGAGCGTTGCCATGCCGCGCTGAACCGCGTCACGGTGCGGTGCTGCTTGCTCAATACGCGTGCGGACAGCAAAAGTGATTCTGTCTCTAATTTTCATAGAGGCCATATCAGCGTCTTTCAGCGCAGCCATCAAACGCGTGTCGGCGTTATCAAGATGGGCGGTTAGCAGCTCAATAGGGCCAAGTGGGTAGGCAAGCTCTGCCATTTCTGGTGTGCAGCCAACATCTGATGCTGCGTGTTTCATCGCGGCCTCACCCCAGCCGTCAAAACCTGCGTGGGTCAACATCGCTTTAAGTAGCGGAGCGCGCAGTTCCTCTGGAGTTACGTCATCTTTAGGGGCAGATTTTTTGCTAGTAGCCATGGTCTTATCCTTAATGTTCCCCTTTGTTTTACCATAGGATTTGGCCTTTGGGCAGGGTAATTTCATGCCGATTTTTGCTTTATTTGCCATTTTTTGCTATGTTAAGCGCATAGATTAAACCATTTGCTGCGGATAAGGGCTCTGCGGCAAGGGGGTTTTTGGTGATGTTTTGCTTGCAATGCCAGTTAAGGCAGTGCTAAACAGCGTCACTGGCAGGCAAAGGTCACTTCGGTGGCTGGCGTCAAATCAAAGCCTTAGAGAGGAGTGAATATTCAATGAAAGTTGATGTTCGCGATAATAACGTAGATCAAGCTTTGCGTGCTTTGAAAAAGAAGCTACAGCGTGAAGGTGTCTATCGGGAAATGAAACTCCGTCGCTTCTATGAGAAGCCGTCAGAGAAAAGAGCACGTGATAATGCTGCGGCTGTTCGTCGTGCCCGCAAATTGGAACGCAAACGCCTTGAGCGTGATGGCGTGAAGATGCGCTAGTTTTCTAACAAGATTTTAATGATCTAAAAGGCCGCTCTTTTGAGTGGCCTTTTTTTATGCGCTCTCAGCGGGCATGTATTTTTTTAGCGTTTTAGAGGCGCGGGCTTTTAGCACCATGCGCAGGTTAACCACTGGCTCGCCGCCGCATGCTTCGCCGCCTTCTTCTTCAAATATAATTCCGTGAACCTGCGTTAGTTGCAGCATGTAGCCTGCCAGCGCTTCAAGGCGGGACTGTAATACGGGGCGTGCCCGCGTAGGGTCGATATCCGCCTTGGTACAGGCATCACTAAATAGCTGGTCAAGGTGTGGGAACAAGGAGCGGGACAGGCGTTCCATACCTGCACAGAAACCTGCCATTTCTGGGATATCCTCGTGAACACGTTCTTCTTCAGGCTGCTGGCAGCTTGCGATACCCTCAAGCCCCGCGACCATGTCCTCAAGAGCTGCGTCCAGCTCATGCGCGATCTCCGTGAAGCCATCAGGGCTATCAGTGCCACCCTCCACAAGGCGTTTGCTGGCGGCGGATACGAAATCTAAAATGTTGGTGTCAGCGTCCATGAGTCTCTCCAGTGTGGGTGGTAAAAGAGCGGCATTAGCCGCTCTCTCATATTTGTTATGGTGTGCGCTAAAGCGACTTGATGATGTCATCGACCATTTTTTTCGCGTCGGAGAAGAGCATCATGGTGTTGTCCCTAAAGAACAACTCGTTTGCAACGCCCGCGTACCCGCTGCCCATGGACCGCTTGATGAACAAGACGGTTTTGGCTTTCTCCACATCCAAAATAGGCATGCCGTAGATAGGGCTTGCTGGATCGGTTTTAGCGGAGGGGTTGGTCACGTCGTTCGCGCCGATCACAAAGGCCACGTCAGCCTGTGCAAACTGGCTATTGATGTCTTCAAGCTCGAACACTTCATCATACGGCACATTGGCTTCAGCCAGCAGCACGTTCATGTGCCCTGGCATCCGTCCAGCCACAGGGTGAATAGCATAGGAAACATCAACGCCTTCTTCTTTGAGCTTGTCGCACATTTCTTTTAGCGCGTGCTGAGCCTGCGCCACCGCCATGCCGTAACCCGGTACGATGATAACCTTACCTGCGTTCTTCATGATGAAGGCTGCGTCTTCCGCACTTCCTTGTTTTACAGGGCGGGTTTCAGCGCCCATTGGGCCAGCCTCAGCGTCTTCACCGCCGAAGCCGCCCAAAATCACACTGATAAACGAGCGGTTCATACCCTTACACATGATGTATGAAAGGATAGCACCCGAAGACCCGACCAGCGCACCAGTGACAATAAGCGCGGAGTTAGACAGGGTGAAACCGATGCCAGCCGCTGCCCAACCAGAATAGCTGTTGAGCATGGAAACCACCACTGGCATGTCTGCGCCGCCGATGGGGACGATTAACAAGAAACCAATGATAAAGCTGAGCGCTGTTAAGAGCCAAAAGACGCTCACACCGAAGTAAACTGCATTTTCGTCCATTGCGAACAGTGCAATGCCGCCGACAATAGCCGCCGCGAGCAGGCCGTTTATGAAATGACGACCAGGTAACATTATCGGTGCACCGCTCATGTTGCCGTTAAGCTTAAGGAAGGCGATAACCGAGCCAGAGAAGGTGATCGCACCAATGGCGATACCAAGGCTCATCTCAATTTTACTGGCCATAAGCATGGCGCCGCTAGCGTCCGTGATGCCGAAAGCAACAGGGTTAAGGAAAGCAGAGCCCGCCACGAAAACAGCTGCTAGTCCGACCAACGAGTGGAAGGCTGCAACAAGCTGTGGCATCGAGGTCATGGCGATACGCCCTGCGATCACAAGGCCAATAGCCCCGCCGACCACAAGCCCGCCGAGGATCCACGAATAGTCCGTGATCTCAGGACTTAGGAGCGTGGTTACCACCGCGATGGTCATACCGATCATACCGTACATGTTACCTTGGCGGCTGCTTTCAGGGTTGGAAAGGCCGCGTAGGGCCATAATGAACAGAACAGCGGAAACCAAATAGGCAACGGCGGTCATATCAACGTCAAATTGCGTCATCAGGTGCGCTCCCTATTTCTTTTTCTTGTACATGGAGAGCATGCGGTTGGTCACAGCGAAGCCTCCAAAAATGTTAACAGCGGCAAGCGCCACAGCGATAAAGCCAAAGACCTTCGATAGGCTGTAGCCGTCTGCCCCCGAGGCGACAAGTGCACCTACGATAATTACGCTGGAGATGGCGTTGGTCACGCTCATCAAAGGCGTGTGCAGCGCGGGTGTCACGCTCCACACCACATAATAACCAACAAAAATAGCTAGCACGAAAATGCTAATCTGTTGAATGAATGGGCTTACAAAAATTTCTTCCATGACTTAGCTCCCCGTCAGACGTTCATGAACGATGGCGCCGCCGCGTGTAACGACCGTGCCAGCAATGATCTCATCATCCCAGTTAACAGCGAGACTTTTGCTCTCGGCGTCGACCATCGGTGTGATGAAGTGTAATAGGTTTTTCGCATAGAGCGATGAAGCATCTGTTGCCAAACGTGACGGCACATTGAGGTTACCAACGATGGTTACTCCGTGGGCCTCAATGATTTCACCAGCTTTTGCCAGTTCACAGTTGCCGCCTTGCTCAACGGCTAGGTCAACAATGACGCTGCCAGGCTTCATAGATTTTACCATCGCTTCGGTGATCAACACAGGCGCTGGGCGCCCTGGGATCAGTGCAGTGGTGATAGCGATGTCTTGTTTTGCGATAGTTTTTTCGATGAGCGCTGCTTGTTTAGCCTTATATTCATCGCTCATTTCCTTGGCGTAACCGCCGCTTGTCTCAGCGTCTGCGCTCTCGTCATCTTCAACCATGACGAAGTTACCGCCCAAGCTTTCCACTTGTTCTTTGGTGGCTGCGCGCACGTCGGTGGCGCTAACAATAGCACCAAGACGCTTGGCGGTTGCGATGGCTTGCAGGCCAGCAACGCCGACCCCCATAATCATCACCTTAGCAGGGGCGATAGTACCCGCCGCTGTCATCATCATTGGCATAGCACGACCATAATGCTCAGTCGCGTCCAACACGGCTTTATAACCCGCCAAATTTGACTGGGACGACAAAACATCCATCGACTGAGCGCGGGTAATGCGCGGAATAAACTCCATTGCGAAGGCGGTGACGCCAGCTTTTGCATAGGCCTCTAGGCGATCTTTTTCGTTAAAAGCATTGAGCACACCCATGACCACCGCGCTCTGGGGAATGTGAGCGATGTCTTCCACTTCGACCCCTTGCACGGTGCAAATGACGTCAGCATCTTTCATGGTGCTTGCGCTATCTGGTGCGATGGTGGCACCAGCCTCGGCAAACACATCATCACTGATATGAGAGCCTGCACCAGCACCTTTTTCTACTGAAACCGAAAAGCCAAGTGCGGTTAATTTTTTGACAGTTTCTGAGGATGCAGCAACACGTTTTTCGTTCGTGCGCTTCTCCCTAAGAACAGCAAGTTTCATGAGCATCCTCCAATTGAAATCTGATAGTCCCTTGATTCAACGATAACCTTAACCAGCAAATTCTGTCATGTATTTAACTTTGTTCATATCAGTTACAAAAAGTTAGAAATATTGCTCTTTTTTGTAATTATATAACCTATGCTTATAATTATTCTCAAGAAAATAGCCTTATTGTCCCGAAATGAAACAATTTCTGGTCATTAGAAAAGAATCCCTTTATACAGACTTCCAGATGATTAAGTGATGAAAATGATCGTCAGACGACCAATGACTACCTAGATGGGGCTGGGTGAAACGGGTAGGGCACTATGCTATGGCAATTGAGGGCAAGGCACGTATTCTTGTGGTGGATGACGAGGAGCTACAGCTCAATCTCGTGAAATCTATCCTCTTAAAAGCAGGATATTTGGTGGAAATAGCCAAGGGCGGACAAGCAGCAATAGATCGTTTGCTTAGCAGTACAGCTTTGCCTATTCACGCTGTGTTACTCGACCGTTCTATGCCAAAAGTAGGCGGCCTTGCGGTGCTCAAAAATGTCCGCTCAAAATTACCGACGTTGCCAATTATTATGCTAACAGCGCATTCGTCTATTCACACCGTGGTTGAGACCATGCGAGCAGGCGCCAATGACTTTGTGGTGAAACCCGCAAGCGCCGAGCGTATCAGAAATGCTGTGGCAGCCGCGCTAAACACGGGGGGCTTGGTTGGTGAGATTTCACCCGTGCAGGATAACCTAGAAGACCCCGTTGGCTTTGACGGCCTGATTGGTGGCTCGGCTGCGACCACGCGGGTGGTAACCCAAGCAAAGCGCGCGGCGGCATCAACGATCCCCGTTTTAATTGAAGGCGAATCTGGCGTCGGAAAAGAAGTTTTTGCCCGTGCTATTGCCCATGAAAGTAGTCGTGGAAAAAAACCTTTTGTAGCTGTGAACTGCGGCGCTATCCCTGATAATTTGGTTGAGAGCATTTTGTTTGGCCACGAGAAAGGTGCTTTTACGGGCGCTGAAGATAAGCACATTGGTAAGTTTCAAGAGGCAGACGGTGGCACTCTGTTTTTGGATGAGATCGGCGAGCTCCCCTTTGATGTGCAGGTAAAGCTCTTGCGTGCTATCCAAGAAGGTGAGATCGAACCACTTGGCGGTAAGCGCCCACAGAAAATTGATATTCGACTTATTTCCGCGACCAACCAGAGCCTCAGTAAAATGGTGGAAGCCGAAAAGTTTCGTGAAGACCTTTATTACCGCATCGCTGTTTTCCCTGTCGTTGTGCCACCACTTAGGTCTCGACAAGGCGACATCCCTGATCTTACACGCTACTTTATTGAGCGGATCGCCAAGTTTGAGGGCTTGAACCCCAAAACATTAACGGCTGACGCGATGAACCTGCTGCTGAAATATCACTGGCCGGGTAATATTAGACAGCTGCAAAATGCTTTGTTCCGCGCCATGGTGATGGAAGATAACGATGTTATTGGCGTTCATGCCTTTGACCATTTGATGGAAAAAGAAGTGGTGCAGGTCACAGGTAAGGTCATCTCTATCAGGCCGCAAAAGCCCGCCGAACCCACAACGATCACCATCCCCGGTCAAACGCTTCGCTTGCAAACTGAAGAGGGCGAAATGCGTGAACTTGCCAGTATCGAAGCCGAGGTCATAAGAGCAGCACTCGCCCACTATGATGGTAAGATGAGCGAAGTAGCCCGCCGCCTTGGTCTTGGTCGTTCCACACTTTACCGCAAACTTGATGAGTATGGTATCAAACGCCCGTAAAGTTTAAGCCTTGAAAATGCCACGGATGAAATGCAGGGTGTTTGGTAGAAATTAATAGGGATTTGAATGTGATTGGTTTGTTTGATTCTGGCTCCGGAGGGCTAACCATTTTAGAGGCTTGTCGTGCTGCGATGCCCGATGAGGATTTTCTATATTTGGGGGATCATGCCAACACGCCCTACGGCCATCGTAGCAATGCACAAATTTTAGAGTTTACCCGCGCGGGTGTTGATGCGCTTTTCCGTGAGGGCTGCTCATTGGTGGTGCTTGCCTGTAACACGGCTGCGGCGGTGGCACTTCGTACACTGCAACAAACATGGCTGTCAAGCACTTGGCCTGACCGCAATGTGCTGGGAGTTTTGGTGCCTATGGTGGAAGAAGTAACAGGCGTTGCTTGGCACCACGATGAACCCGATAGTGCCAGTGCTACAGATGATCGCACCGTGATATTATTTGCGACTACTAAAACGGTTCAAAGCGGGGCGTTTCATGATGAGATGCAAAAACGTGCCCCTAACTTAAAGCTTGTGGGCAAAGCTTGCCCTGGCTTGGTGGATGCCATTGAAGGCGGTGCTGGCGCTGGCCCGATGCGGGGTTTGATTAAGGGCTATGTGACGGAGGCGATTGCAGGATTAGGCGGAAGCCAACCTGATGCAGTGGTGTTGGGCTGCACGCATTTTCCGTTAGTTAAAGAGCTATTTCAAGATGCGCTGGGCGAGGGTGTGCCGCTTTACTGTCAGCCATCAATTGTGGCAGCGTCGCTTGTTCAGTACCTAGCCAGTAATCCACAGTATGCATCTATGAAAAAAGCAGGCGGCGCGATGCGGTTACTCACAACTACCGATCCCGCTTCTTTGCATGACCTTGAGCGTTTTTTGCCATCAGGCTACGCTAACTTTGAAAAACTTTAGTCTTGGTCTTTTTGGGTTACTTGTAATGTCCCATAACAGCCTTAATCTCTAAAAAGTCAGGGAAGCTAAACACGCCGCCCTCACGGCCATTGCCAGACTGTTTGTAACCGCCAAAAGGTGTCGCTTCCGTGCCCCACTCGCCGTTAATATGAATATTGCCTGCGCGAAGATGGGTCGCTACCTCATTAGCGCGGGCGCTGTTGGTAGACGAGATATAAGCTGACAGGCCGTACTCAGTGTCATTGGCAATCTCTATGGCTTGGTCGAGGCTGTCATAGGTCATAATTGCAAAAACGGGGCCAAAAATCTCTTCAACAGCGATTGTTTTGTCATTGCTGACGCCAGCGAAGATAGTTGGTTTGACATAAAAACCTGTCTCAAACCCTTCTGGTCTGCCGAGGCCACCTGCAAGCAGTTCGCAGCCTTCGTCTATACCTACTTTGATAAGGCCTTGAATTTTACCCCATTGAAGCTCAGACACCACAGGTCCCATGTTTGTATCTGGGTCAGCAGGGTCTCCGATAACGATATTATCTAAAGCATTTAAGGCAATAGCCTTTACTTCGTCGAGTTTATCACTAGGCACTAACATACGACTAGGTGCATTACAGGACTGACCTGTGTTACTCATCATCACCATTACATCACGGGTGATGGCTTCCTCTAAATTGGCGTCGTCGAGTATTATATTAGGTGACTTTCCGCCAAGTTCTTGCGCGACACGTTTAACCGTAGCGGCAGAAGCGCGGGCAACAGCGGTACCAGCGCGCGTTGAGCCAGTAAAGGACATCATGTCGATATCTTTGTGGGCTGACATGGCTTCGCCCACTATGGGTCCGTCACCGTTGACGAGATTAAACACCCCAGCAGGTACGCCTGCATCGTGGATAATTTCGGCCAAGATCATGGCATCATAAGGTGCAATTTCACTGGGCTTTAGCACCATGGTACAGCCGCAAGCCAGCGCGGGGCCTATTTTAGCCGTAACTTGGTTCATGGGCCAATTCCAAGGTGTGATAAGGCCGCAAACGCCAATAGGCTCGTGGCGTATTTGCGTATTACCGAGCTTTGTTTCAAATTCAAAGGTCCTAAGGGCTTCTAAAATTGCTTCTAAGTGATGATAGCCAGCACCTGCTTGTGAGCCTTTAGCAAAGCTAATAGGCGCGCCCATTTCATGAGATATAGCCGTTGCTAGCTCATCCCAGCGCTCTTTATAGCCTTTTAGGATTTTTTCGAGATATCCAATGCGCTCTTCGCGGCTGGTTTTGCTGAATGTTTTAAAGGCTTGTTTGGCTGCAGCTACGGCGCGGTCAACATCGCCAGCACCACCAAAGCTAATTTGCCCCATTGGCTTTTCTGTAGCTGGGTTAATAACATCCACTAGGCGTGGTGTTATCGGGTCAACCCATTCGCCGTTAATGTAAAATTTATGAGCATTTTGCATTGTTCTCTCCATCTTCATTTTTCACTAAGGTTTACTAAAACCCTTGGTTCGTCAACTATGGGCGTTTCCAGTCGGACCCGCATGGAAGAGTTGGGGGATCATTACTGCTCATAGTTGGGTAATCAAAGGGGTGATATGTAGATGGATATTTTTACAGTTACAATTATCGTAAGTATGCTGATTTTTGTGGCCATTGGCAGTTATGCTGGTAAGAGCGTCAAAAAACTGGATGATTATTTTGTGGCTGGCCGCCGTGCACCAACGTTGCTGATCGTGGGCACGCTGGTCGCCAGTGTTTTCTCAACCTCTATGTTTATGGGGGAGGCTGGTTTTACCTATGACGGGCAAATGGGCCCATACATGCTCATTCCTGGGCTTACGGTTCTTGGTTATCTTTATGGCGCCTTGCTTTTTGGCACCTATATTCGGCGCAGTCGCGCACCTACAGTGGCCGATTTTTTTGGCCGTCGTTTTAATAGTCATAAGGTACAAAAAGCCGCGGGTATTACTATCATAATTGGCCTTAGCGGTTATCTGCTGGTGGTGACCCAAGGTGCTGCCATTTTATTGTCTGACCTTACGAATTTAACCTATTATCAAGGTATTTTAGTGGCTGGCCTGAGCTATACGATCTTTACGATATACTCTGGCTCCAAAGGGGTTATTTTAACCGATACCTTAATGTTTCTTTTGTTCACTTTCGCTTCGGTTTTCTTCGTTTGGTATATTGTTGACAACCTTGGCGGGGTTAAAAATATTGTTGAAAGCCTAACCCAGCTTGAGAGCAAACCAGACATCGTTGCTTGGCATGGTACGGTCGGCGAAGGAACAGATTGGGCAACACCCTCAGATTATTTAATGTGGCATATCATCGTTGATATTGCTTGGGGCGTTGCTTACGCGATTGGCCCTTGGCAGGCCAGCCGACATTTGATGGCTAAAGACGAACATGTGGTTTTGCGGGCCTCGATTTATACGTTGTTTTTTGTTGCGCTTATTCAGATCATTATTTACGGCGTTGGTGGGGCTATTAACTTGGTAAACCCAGATATTTCACCTTCTGAAACCGTGCTGATATGGGCGGCCCAAAACCGCGTGCCAGAATTTCTGGGCGCTTTATTGTTGGCGGGTATTGTCGCAGCTGCGCTTTCGTCCGCTTCAACCTTTTTATCGCTCATTGGCTTTAGCGTTAGTAATGATATTACCGAGCGTAAAACGCCCTTAACCCTATCGAAGACCCGTAAGTTAATGCTGGTATCTGCCCTTGTTATTTTGACCATATGCTTTTTCTTCCCACCCAATATTTTTTGGCTGACGCTCTTTATTGGAACCGTTTTTGCGTCTTCGTGGGGGCCTGTAGCCTTCATGAGTGTTTGGAGCAAAAATATTACGGCTGATGCAGCTTACTGGGGGATTATTATGGGCTTTGTTTTTAACGTTGTGCCAGCAGCTCTTGTCTACCTTGGTTATTTATCGCTACCTGTCTATTTTGACCCCTTTGTCATTGGGGCTGTCGCAAGCTTGATCACAATTATTACCGTATCAAAGCTTGGCAAGGTCACGCGGGCAGAGGCTCTTTACCGTATGCGCCTTCACCGCACGCCCGACGAAGATTTTAGCGTAAAGAAAACCAAAATTACATTGCTGGCCCCTGCATGTATGATGATCTATGGCTGTAGCATGCCGTTTTTATTGATAAACTATTACGTCATTCCCTATCAAAGGGGGGTGGGGCAGTTGTTAGCGGATGGGTCGCTTGATTGGTCAAAGCCAGAAGCTCTTTTTGCACTGTGTTTTGCAGCGATATATATTCCGCTCAGCCTGATAACCGCAAACGTTATCTGGAAAAGATACAGCCCTAGCGCGAAGATTAAAAACCACGCCATGCGCCGCGCTCGACGGTACCAAAAGGAAAATTCAGAGGCGTGAGCTGTAACTTGATGCAATAAGTATGTGCCATCTAGGGAGCGTATAGATGTGACATGCCGTGAAGAGGAACAATTTGAACTATATTAAGAGATGAGTATAGTGATATATAGACGCAAAAGATGTATACACTCACCTAGAGAGGCTATTGTATTATTACTGGTTACGCACATAGGTTGTTTCAAAGGTTAGATTTCGCCCTGAAAGTTATAGTTTTAGCACTTGTTCTTTTAGTTCTTACATCCTGCCAACAAAATCCGAGCGCTCAGACGAAGGTGTCTGCTGTTAGCGGTGTGTTAGACTTGTCCAATTGGAACTTTGCCAAGGACGGCGTCATTGATTTAAATGGCGAGTGGGAGTTTTATTGGCAACAGCTGTTAACCTCAAAGGACTTTGCTCAAGGCAGTAATTCTGTTTCAAGTGGCTATATTCAAGTACCAAATCCGTGGAACGGTTTTTTGCAAAACGGTGAGCCTTTACAAGGGGATGGCTTTGCAACATATCGGCTGAAAGTACAGCTGAAGGATACCAATCAGGTGTTGGCCTTTAAAATACTTACGCAAAGCGCTGCTTATAATTTAAGTGTTAATGGCGAGGTTGTTCTCTCGTCGGGAACCGTTGGTGTCACTGAGGCATCAATGATACCGAAATACCGGTCCCATGCCGTGAGATACACACCTAAGAGCAATGAGCTTGAAGTTCTGTTGCAGATATCCAATTTCCATCACAGATTTGGTGGTGCGTGGTCTCCTGTTTCCTTAGGTGGCGTAGAGCAAGTTATGCTGGGTAGGGAACGCGTGATCATCTTTAATATGTTTTTGTTTGGCACTATTTTTATCATGGGTGTTTATCACTTGATGCTCTTTTCTCTCAGAAAAAAAGAAAAAATGGCGCTTTTCTTTGGTCTGTTTTGCTTGTGTATGGCTGTGCGAATTCTTGTTACATCCGACATGGTTTTGGCGTCTGTGATCCCCAGCATCAGTTGGGCGTTTATGGTGAGGGCAGATTACACGGCGATAGCGTTGGCCTTGCCGCTATACTGCTACTTTATTAAGGCGCTTTTCCCGGATCATTTTGCGCGTGTGGCGATAAGGGCAAGTCTGGTGATAAGTGTCGGCCTGCTTTTGGTTATTATGTTAACCCCACCCAAAATATACACCTACGTTGTGTTGGTCGAGCAAGTGGTTGTGCTGCTCTATATCGTTTATTTTATTTTTGTGATGATAAAGGCCTCCAGAGATAAAGCCGAGAGTGCTAATATTTTTCTCTTTGGTGCGGCTTTCTTCTTTTTAACAGCTTTGTTTGATATATTAGCTGATGCCTACATTTTTGAAAGCAGCTCACAGTTTTCTACAATACGAGTTGTATCAGTTGGCGTATTGTTTTTTATTGGCTCGCAGGCATACCTCATTTCATCGCGCTTCTCTCAAGCCTTTAAGAAAAGTGAGGCCCTGACGATATCGTATGAAAAAGCTGAGAATGCAAGTCAGGCGAAATCACAATTTCTCGCCAATATGAGCCATGAAATTAGAACGCCCATGAACGGTGTTATTGGCGTCACCGATTTGTTGCTTGATACAGACCTCGATAAAAACCAGAAACAATATGTAAAAACCATCCATTCCTCTGGTGAAACCCTCTTAACCATAATAAATGACATCCTTGATTTCTCCAAAATTGAAGCAGGTATGTTGGAACTTGAGAGCCGTGAATTTACTATTCCTGATCTGTTGGAAGATAATTTGGATTTATTAGCACCAGCAGCGCACGCAAAAGGGCTTGATTTATATTTGCAAGTGTCTCCCAAAGCTTATGGACGGTACGTTGGGGATTCAAATCGGCTGCGACAAGTTCTAATGAATCTCATTAGTAATGCTATTAAATTTACGGATTCAGGTTCAGTTTCCATTAGCGTTAAAAGTAAACCAGATGGCATGATTAAGGTTAAGGTGCGGGATACTGGCATCGGCATTAAGAGAGGCCAGAAAAGTAAATTGTTCCAAAGTTTTTCCCAGCTTGATTCAACAATTACCAGACGTTTTGGTGGAACAGGCCTAGGTTTGGCGATTAGCCGTCGTATTGTTGAGGCGATGGGCGGATCAATCGGTGTGACGAGCGTGATAGACAAAGGCAGTACATTCTGGTTTGAACTTCCACTCAAGTATATTGAGCCTGTTTCCGTTCGTGACGAACAGCTAGAGGGTAAACATTGTTTACTTGTTGAAAACGACCCGATTAATCAAAAAATAATCACTCAGTTGCTGAAAAGCATGGGGCTGTCCGTTGATACTGTTGGCACCGGTGAGGAGGTACTTAAGTATCTTAAAGCAGATAATAAGTATGACTTACTTCTGATAGAGGAAGGCCTGCAAGATTACTCGACAGAAGAGTTGATATCAAAAGTGAAGTCTAAGGAATGTGGTTTTGACAAGCCTGTTGTTGTCATCAATGCTACAACAACAACGAGCGGTAAAAGAATTCCAAAGATTAAGGGTGCGAGTAGTTGCATATCGAAGCCTGTGCGCTTTACGCACTTATATGATGCTGTCACCGACGCCCTTAAACTTTCTAATCAAGCCGAGGTTCAAGTCAGTAGTGGCCCTGAAAGCTCAACAGACAGTGAGCTAAGAAAAATTAAGATACTTGTTGCAGAGGACAATCCAATTAATCAAATGATTGTGGGTAAGATCATCGAGAAAACGGGTAATGACGCAGATATAGCAAACAATGGTGAAGAAGCTGTCAGCGC
>Ga0209344_10002796_pt1 | contig 18564 bp, 16 predicted proteins | sample Cruoilmetagenom6_FD_187293 | JGI IMG/M metagenome (GOLD analysis project Ga0209344, IMG submission 187293) | Oil polluted marine microbial communities from Coal Oil Point, Santa Barbara, California, USA - Santa Barbara Oil Seep Sample 6 (SPAdes)... | ecosystem: Environmental > Aquatic > Marine... | reverse complement strand
GGACGTCGAGGAAATGTTGGCCGAACGTGGCATTGATGTCAGCTATGAAACGATCCGCCGATGGATTTTGAAATTCGGTCCGGCGATTGCCGCTAACGTCAGATCACGCAGAGTTCAACCTTCGGGAATGCCACTAGCGCTCGCCAGTCTAGCCCTGGCGCAATTTTCTGCAGAAACCACTGGACTAGTGCACCTAGACGAGCGGTAGTGGTGGCAGAACACGACGCATGGCTTGCGTTGGATTGTGCCCGGACTTCCGGGCTTCGGGCAGTACGGAGACCGGAATATCCCGGTTTCGCGTACACAGGAGCCCACCATGACACAGAGCGCTAAATCCAGCACCGCCAAATCCAGCATTGCCAAAGCTGACGCAAACTTAACCAGGTCTACCGTCGCCAGGTCCAAAACAGCCAAGCCACTGCCCACAAAAAAGGCTCTGCTGCTGAAACGCCTACAGAGGCGCAAGGGTGCCACACTGCAGCAATTATCAAGCGAGTTTGGCTGGCAGCCACACACCGTGCGGGCCGCCATCTCGAGGCTGAGAACGGCTGGTTTTGCGGTGACGCGGGGAGAGGACAGAAATGCCTCGATCTATCGCATTGTCGCGTGAGCCTGATGGCGCGTCAATATTCCAGGAAAGCCGATCTCCCGGACGATCTGCGGGAGATTGCTTTGCTGGGCCGCCCCGGATGCGTCGTGCGCTGGAAGACGGTCTTTGGATCTGCGCCGCCGCCGTATCTGTCGGTACGCTTCATGCCGCGCGTATTGATTCACGATCTCCAGTGCCGGGTTCTGGGCGGGTATAGCGGCAAGGCCACGCGAGCACTGAAGTCGTTTGTTACCGGTGGTGCGGGGAACACCTGCGAGACGGGCGAGGCCAATCCCGGTTCGGTTCTTCTGCGTGAATGGAACGGCCGCACTTACCGCGTTGAGGTCATGGCCGAAGGATATGTTCTGGGCGGCCGGACCTACCGCTCGCTTTCTGGTGTCGCCAGACAGATCACCGGAGCAAACTGGAGCGGGCCAAGGTTCTTCGGGCTGAAGCAAAGGGCAGGGGCCTGATATGACCCGCATCCGCTGTGCTGTCTATACCCGCAAGTCAACAGAAGAGGGCCTAGAGCAGGGGTTCAACTCGCTTGATGCACAACGTGAGGCCTGTGAAGCCTATATTGCCAGTCAGCGTCACGATGGCTGGGTGCTGCTGAAGACCCGCTATGATGATGGTGGCACCTCTGGCGGGCATCTGGACCGGCCGGCGCTGCAACGCCTGATGCGCGACATTGATGAGAACCGGGTGGATCAGATCGTTGTCTACAAGATCGACCGGCTGACCCGATCGCTGGCGGACTTTGCCAGGCTGGTGGATCGGCTTGATGCAGCCAATGCCTCGTTTGTTTCGGTGACACAGTCGTTCAACACAGCCACCAGCATGGGGCGCCTGACCCTGAATGTGTTGTTGTCGTTTGCCCAGTTCGAGCGCGAGGTGACGGCGGAACGCATCAGGGACAAGATAGCCGCCTCAAAGAAGCGCGGTCTTTGGATGGGTGGTTATGTGCCGCTTGGCTATGATGCGGCTGGTCGCACGCTTACTATCAATGAAGCAGAAGCAAAGACGGTGCGCAGGCTCTTTGATCTCTATGAAAAACACCTTGCAGTGAACAACGTGGCAAAGGAAGCCGCGAGCCTTGGCTTGCGATCAAAGCGCTACATCACCAAAAGCGGGCGCGATCAGGGAGGGCGAGCGCTGTCGCGCGGTCATATCCACAAGATCCTGACAAACCCGCTCTATGCCGGGCGCATTGCTCACAAGGGGGAGAGCTATGACGGCCAGCACAAAGCAATCATCGCGCCGGAACATTGGCAGCGCATCCAGGACCTAATGCAGCAGGGCCGCACGCAACAAAGGGGTAAAGCTAATTCAGGTCGACCGACATTGCCATTGGCGGGAAAGCTCATCGACGACAAGGGCGAGCGGCTAAGCCCGGTCCACACCAACAAGCGTGGTAAGCGCTATGAGTATTACATCTCGCAATCGCTGAAGATACCTGGTGATGCAGAAACAAAGGCATCTGGCTGGCGCCTGCCTGCGCGCGCCCTGGAACAGAAGATCGCCAAAGCCATCACCGTAAATGTCCGCCAAACGGCGCCGCGTGGGCTGCTCAAGGATTGTGATGCGGCGACGATTGAAGGCGTGATCAATCGGGCCCGCCAGGACGGCTTTGATGCCTTGTCGCTGATCGAAAAGGTAACACTCGCACCGGGCAAGCTGAGCATCTGCCTCGAGCCGGAAAGGTTCGCAACCGTCTTTAAAGTATCCCAGAACGTCATCAACGCCGATCTATTAACATTCGAGACATCATTCACGCTGCGCCGCCGGGGCGTTGAAACCAAACTGATGGTTGAAGGAGAAGTGGCCCCGCGGGACGAAACGCTTCTGCGCAATATCGCCCTGGGCCGTCAGTTCCTGGCGAATATCAAAACCGGGCAAAGCACACAGGAGATTGCTGAAGCGCAGGGTCTGTCCCGAAAGCGCGTACAGCAAATCCTTGAGTTTGCGTTTCTGTCGCCAAACACCATTCAACGGGCTCTTGATGCAAATCTTCCCGATTGGATGACGACCGACTGGTGTCTGAACCACGAGATCTCCGCCGAATGGGCGGAGCAAGCCGAGTTACTCAGCACCCCCTGACATCAGAAACCCCAAACTGGTAATACGGAAAACCCGTTTTGAGACGCCAGCCTCGAATGGCGTGTCTGTCTTGCCCGTTTGCGGTCTCACACAGCAGCGCCGGCGCGCATGTCTTTGAAATGACCGCACTAATCCACACTTCAGCAAATGGTCTCAGATCGGGTGGGGTCAGTGGTAGCCCGTAGGGGAGTTGAACCCCTCTTTCCTGGTTGAAAACCAGATGTCCTAACCGATAGACGAACGGGCCACGTTTTAGCTGAGCCGTATTTAGGCAAAGCTGCGATAAAGGGCAAGGGGGTATTTATACAGATTTATCAGCTTTTTTATTCGGATACCGAAGCGTCCTCCAGGCGCAGTTGAACCTTTTGTCGGCCACCCCAGAAATTGATTTCCAATCGCCCTGCCAAATGAAACCGTTTGCCACCATGCCCCTCAATCGCCGGACCAAGCGGACCATCAAATGCCCCAAATGCAATTGCCTCAATTGTACTGCCTAAACCATCACTAAATGAAATTTTAAGATGCGAAGTTCCAACACGTTTTGCAAACCTGATTTCCTGTTCCGGAAATACGAATCTGGGTGCGGGTGCGCCAGCGCCAAATGGCCCCACTTGTTCAATCTGTTGGACGAGTTCAACCGTGGCCGCCCCCGGCATCAACACACCGTCAAGGCGAAAATCTTGTGGCCCCAAATCTGAAGCCCCCTGGCGTGCCAGCAAGAAAGACAAGCGTTCCATGGCGTCATCCAGTTTGTTGCTTGCCACGGTCAGGCCTGCCGCCATCTTGTGCCCACCACCCTTGATCAACAATCCCTCTGCGGCGAGCCGCTGAATACTGGCACCCAGATCAATGCCGCTGACTGACCGCCCCGACCCTTTGCCTTCATCCCCGTCCAGACCAATGACAATCGCAGGTCTGTTGGTCAGTTCTTTCAGTCGGGATGCAACGATACCGACAACACCGGGGTGCCAACCTTCACCGGCCGCCCAGACCAGCGGACCATCCAGTCCACGGGCTTCGGCCTGCTCGATTGCTGCGTCGCGCACGGCGTTTTCAATTTCGCGCCGTTCCGTGTTCAACTGGTCCAGACGTTCGGCCATTGCCCCAGCTTCGTGCGGGTTTGCGGTTGCAAGCAGCCGTGCGCCAAGATCAGCTTTACCGATCCGCCCCCCTGCATTCACCCGTGGTCCCAGCACATATCCCAGATGATAGGAGGTTGGGGCCGTATCAAGTTTGGCCACACCTGCCAGCGCAACCAGCCCCGGACGATGCCGATCGGCCATGATTTTTAGCCCCTGCTGCACAAAGGCGCGGTTCACACCGCGCAAGGGTGCCACATCTACAACCGTGGCCAAAGCCACAAGGTCGAGATATTTCATAAGGTTAGGTCCGGAAATGTCATGTTCTCGCAACTGTTTGTTGGCCTCGACCAAAAACAAAAACACAACGCCTGCAGCACAAAGATGTCCCAGCTCGCCGCTTTCATCCTGCCGGTTTGGATTTACGACAGCCAATGCCGGTGGCAGGGTTTCACCACCAAGATGATGATCCAGAACAATCACATCGGCACCCACGGCCGCTGCAATCGAGTCATGGGACAGTGTACCACAGTCCACACAAATGATCAGATCATGCCCTGCTGCCAGCGCAGCCATCGCTTCTTCATTTGGCCCATAACCTTCGTCAATACGATCCGGGACATAAAGTGCCGCTGAGTGCCCCATGTCGCGCAACCATGTCAGGATCAGTGCGGCAGAACTGCCCCCATCCACATCGTAATCGGCAAATATTGCAATATTTTGCTTGGCATGAAATGCGGAAAGGAACCGTTCTGCCGCACGTTTCATATCGCGCAGGTTTAGCGGATCGGGCAGCAAATCACGCAAAGTTGGTTTCAGATAGGCATTGGCGTTTTCAGGGGCAATACCCTGACGCACAAGCGTTCTGCAAACAGCCGCGGGCAGCGCGGTGGTTTGTTCCATAGCTTCCGCCATCCGGTCATCTTCGCCAGTTGGTCCGATCCAGCGTCGCCCGGTAAGCGAAGTTTCAACATCAAGATAAGCGCGCGATGGCATTCCTACCGTACAGGGTTTCTGTAAGTCATTCGGCGAACCGATCCGGTTTTTGATCGCATCAGGATGGTTTCAGTTTCCAGAAATCCGGGTTCACGTTTGATACCCGCAAGGATCGATCCGTCGGTAACGCCCGTGGCCGCAAAAATTACATCCTGCGTGACCAGATCATCTTTGGAATAGATCCTGTCAAAATCGGTGATACCCGCCTTGGCGGCCCGCCCACGTTCATCATCATTGCGAAACAGCAACCGGCCCCACATCTGACCGCCCATGCATTTCAGCGCAGACGCTGCCAGCACGCCTTCGGGTGCGCCACCCGATCCCATATACATATCAATACCTGTCAGGTCAGCTTCAGCGCAGTGGATAACGCCTGCAACATCGCCGTCTGTGATCAGCCGGATAGCTGCACCGGTACCCCGTACTTCTTCAATCAGATCTTCGTGGCGGGGGCGTTCAAGAATGCAAACCGTAATGTCGTGGGCTGAACACCCACGCGCTTTTGCAAGCGTCATGACCCGTTCGGCTGGACTCATATCAAGCGATACTACATTTTTGGGGTATCCGGGCCCGATAGCCAGTTTGTCCATGTAGACATCTGGTGCGTGCAATAAAGTTCCGCGCGGTGCCATTGCGATCACGGTCAGTGCGTTTGGCATATCTTTGGCCGTCAGCGTCGTGCCTTCCAGGGGGTCCAACGCGATGTCTACGGCTGGGCCGTTTCCGGTACCAACCTCTTCGCCGATGAACAGCATCGGGGCTTCATCGCGTTCACCTTCACCGATGACCACAACACCCTGAATATCAAGCATATTTAACTGGTCACGCATGGCGTTTACCGCAGCCTGATCGGCTGCTTTTTCGTCCCCCCGGCCCACCAAAAGCGCAGAGGCCATTGCGGCAGCTTCTGAAACACGGGCAAGTCCAAGGGACAGCAGGCGATCGTGGAATTCTACGGGTGTGCTCATGATTATTCCTACAAATTACTTTCGTTCAGTTCAGTCGCGAAGACTGTTTTACACCATGGATCAAACCGCCTCAATACGGATCGCAACCGGTTCACCGATCAGGACATCGGTATCGGCCATTCCCGACAAGGCGTTTTCCAGCGCAGTGCGGCTGGCTTTGTGCGTAACGATCAGAACCGGTGCAGTGGGGTCAGTATGGCCATATTGGCGCATCCGGTCGATCGAAACTCCGGCATCCCCGATTGCGGCAGTGATTTTGGCTAATGCACCGGGTTTGTCCTTTAGTTCCATCCGCAGGTAGTAAGGCGCGGGGATGCTGACCTTGGCAGTTTTGGCCTTTTTCAGTGTCTTGGCTGGCTGGCCAAAGGTTGAAACCCGAATTCCGCGGGCGAGATCAATGATATCACCCATAACTGCACTTGCTGTCGGGCCTTCACCCGCGCCCGCTCCACGCATAACAATCTGGCCAACAGCATCACCTTCCAGAACCACCATGTTAGTCGCGTTTTCAAGCTGCCCAAGCGGGCTGACCACAGGCACCAGGCAGGGTGACATACGCTGTTCCAGGCCCCGGCCAGTCATCTGCGCGACACCCAACAATTTCACCCGGTACCCCATGTCAGCGGCCAGTTCTATATCCTGAATAGTTATCCGCTGAATGCCCTCTAGTTCCACGTCATCAAAGGCAACTTCGGTTCCAAAAGCGATTGACCCCAGCAATGCAAGTTTGTGCCCGGCGTCAATCCCGCCAACATCCAGGTTGGGGTCAGCTTCTAGGTAACCAAGTTGCGCTGCTTCATCGAACACAGCGTTATATCCCAGATTTTCTGATTCCATCTTGGTCAGGATAAAGTTGCAGGTTCCGTTCATCACGCCCATCACGCGCTGAATTTCGTTACCTGCAAGGCTTTCAGTAAGTACCTTGACGACAGGAATGCCACCAGCAACCGCCGCTTCAAAGCGAATAACCCGATTGTTTTCTTCTGCGGCTGTGGCCAGTGCCTGACCATGCAATGCAAGCATCGCCTTATTTGCGGTGACAACATCTTTGCCTGCTGCGATTGCTGCCTCTGTTGCCGCTTTTGCCGGGCCGTCTGAACCACCCATCAGTTCCACGAATACATCGATGTCATCGCGTTTGGCCAGTGCAACCGGGTCGTCTTCCCAGGCATAATCGCCCAGATTTACACCGCGATCTTTGTTGCGAGTTCGCGCTGAAACAGCAGATATCACAACCGGGCGGCGGCCGCGGGCCGTTAGCATGTCAGCACGTCGCTGAACAATTTTTATTACCCCACAACCAACGGTTCCAAGACCGGCGATTCCAAGGCGTATTGGGTCAGTCATTGGTGATCCTTCCGGTAGGCTGTGGTTGATGTCTGTTACCCAGTTCCGGCGAGCACCGCAATATCAGCTTATATGTCGTCTTATAGCCCTTGTCATACGACGGCGATCTTTTGCGCTGATCACAGGCCGCTTCAGCCTGGCCGCGCGCGCTTTTAACCGCGCCACGCGAGCTACAATAATTTGATTGTTGAATTCTGCGCTGCGGGTTTCGTCGGTCGCAGCACGCGCGATCAATGCATCGATCGGCTGCAGAGCTGGAAAATCCGAGCGCGCAGCACGGTCAGATACGGCGTCACCCAAATCCGGAAAATCAGTACAGGCCGTCACTGCGACGACGATTACAAAGCAGATTACAAGGCGCAACTCAGTCCCTCATGTGATTTGAACGTATTCATACCGGGACAATGCAGGGATGAGCAAGCAAGCCCTTTGAAATGAACAAATGTTCATATAGTCAGATCACATGGCACGAAAAACTGGTTCACATTCCCAAATAACCGGCCCGCTTGTCAGGCAAGCGGCCCAAAAACTGTTTGCGCAACACGGGTACGCCGCCGTTTCCATGCGTCAGATCGCGACTGAAGTAGGGGTTCAGGCGGGTGCGCTTTATCTTTATACCCCTGATAAGCAAACCTTGCTGTTTGATCTGATGAAATCCCATCTTGTAGAACTATTGGATGCACTGGATGGGGAACCAGTACTGAGATCTCCTCAGGAACGGCTGGAAGCGTTCACCAAATTCCACATCAGATTCCATTTGGATCGGCCCGACGCTGTGTTTATTGCATATATGGAATTGCGCAATCTTGAGCCTGCTAATTTTGCTGAAATAGAAAAATTGCGCCAAACCTACGAGGATGCGTTGCAATCCGTTCTTGGTGCCGGGCAGGATAGTGGTGATTTTCGTATTCCGGATGTGAAACTCGCCACGATGGCGATTATTGCGATGCTTACCGGGGTTAACACCTGGTATCGCGAAGGTGGGCGGCTTTCACGTGAAAGGGTCGAAAGGATTTACTGGAACATGGTCCGGCGCGCTGTGCGTGCCTGATTGCCCGGTTCGAATTTAAAGTGTAATGGCGCGGACTACTCGACCAGCTTTGCAGGATTATCATTGATGAACAACGTTCAGGCTACTATTTCACCCTCGCCAATCCGCCGGGCAATTGCCCTTTCACTATTGGTGCTTTTAGGCGGGTTGTTGATTTATCAGGCCATTGATACCCCGCCAGAATCACTGTTTTGGCTGGGTTTTCTTCTGATATCAGGGGTGCTCATGCTGTATGGCGCTGAACGAATGCGCCGCGCAACACTGGCTAGAATAGAACTGCATGAAGACAGGGTCGTAGATTCAAACGGGATTGAATTATGTCATATCGACAACATCAAATCGGTTGAACGGGGCGCTTTTGCGTTCAAACCCTCCAACGGGTTTTTAATCCGCCTGAATAAACCACTTCCACGCGCCCTTGCGCTTGGGTTGTGGTGGAGGTTTGGGCGCAGTATAGGCGTGGGCGGCGTAACCCCGGCGTCACAAGCTAAGTTTATGTCGGAAATGATTGCCCTGCGACTGGCCCAAGATTAACAGGCCAATACCTTAGCTGGTGCCGGGTCCTTCGGGGGAATCTTCTGCATCGGCTACACCAGATCCCGGACCTTCCCACAATAGCTGTGGTGCGAATCTTGGCCGGGTTGCCACGTTCGTTTTGATGGTTCTCGCGCTGAAATTTGTTAGCGAAGACTTAAACGGAGGTTCGTAATCCGACGATGTTTCAACTAGGATCAACCGATCCCCCAACGAAAATAACGGGATGATATCGTTCATTGTCGGAAGGTCTTCGTCAATACGCCCAAGTGCGCCATTCACACCCTGAGACCAGTCAAATTGCAAGACCCGGTCATCGCCACCGCAATCTTGCACGCAGTTGATAACGCTTACTCTGATCCAGGAATTGTTAGGGTCAGCTTCGGTCATATACTGAAAAACGCTGTAAAGCCCGTCTGTGTAAGCAGAGTTTATTGCGTCTGTTTCGCGCGATAACATATCGCTGATCGTATAATTTGCACGGTAAGTATTGTTTTGTACCTTGTAGACATCAAAGAACGTGTAGGTAGCCGTAATTGCCCATAGCAATAGGGGTAAGAACAAAACAGCCTCAACAGACATGCTTCCTTGGGTTTCGGATCTGAAACGGCGTAACAATCTTGAAATACTTTTATACATAATCATACTCTTACGGTTCATTAACATAGGCCGATGTTGCAACCAGCGCATAGGCCCCGGTATCGTCCAGTTCCATTTGCGCAGCTAGTCTTCCAGTTGGGAAGAACGGATCAAAAACCGCGCAGACACGAACCAGCATCATTTCATTTGTGCCGCCGGCAACAAAATCCAGAACCGGCTGAAGTTCTTCGTCACGATCAACGCAGGTGGTATCGCCACTAAGTGGTGACCAGGTAACTTTGTCGATCGGGCGCAGTTCTATCAAAAGCGAACTTTCACAATCAGGAATAATCACTGAATTGTCACAAACGACCGTTTTCAACTGGTCATGAGTCATCGGGTCAAGTGTTCCCAACCGCAAGTCCCGCATGGCAATATCGACACCCCGATCCAACATAACACCCCGTGTCAGCAGCATCCCTGTTTCAAAGCTCATTAAAAACAGGGTAATGATAGCCGGGAAAATAAACACAAACTCAATTGTGGCGTTACCGTCGTCGCGGGTAGACCTGTGGCCAATCCGGGCACATAAACTAAAGATGTTAATCAATTTGTCAGCCTCAGTTCATGAATTTCCCGGGCAATTGATGTAAAGGCGTTGTCCAGGTTCAATCCGGTGGCATCAAAATGATGGGCATCCGAGCTGGCACAATTTCTCATTACAGCTGACGACGAAGAACTTGTTTCAAAACCAATGGTAAAGACTTCGATGTCTTGCCCCTTGGCCGCGGAACAAATGCTGTTTAATCTGCCGTTCTTATTGCTCTCGTTTTTGGTCACCGGATTGCTCATGCCCGGCTTGGCATCATAATATTTTGTCCGGTATTTTGCCCACACTTCCGGATATGTAAGCTGATGAGAAGCGCCGGTTGAATCTGAATACGGTGCGCTGTGATAGGTGCCATTATAGGTATAATAGTAGTCACCATTATCCTGCAGCACCGAACGTTTACCGGTTGCGGGATGGTACCAGAATTCCGAAGGACCATCACGGTAGGATGGTTTCAGTTCATATTGCGACGTGTTCTTGCCATCTGTCATCAGCACAACGACTTTTTGCATGCTTCGCGCCCCAAAATCGTATGGGCGGTCAGCAAAGCCAGGGTGTACTGAAGGTGTTGCGCCAGCGGCAAGTGATACCACGACCGGGCGGAACGCTGGGTCAAGCAATGCAGTGCCCCATTTCATAGCAAGGTCAATTGATGTGTAACCACCATAATTCAGATCATCAATCTGCGCTTGCAGTTCAGTCCAGCTATTTGAAAAAGGTAGAACCTGACGATATGAATTTGTGCGGCAAGTGCGGCTGGATGATCTTGCGGATGAACTGTTACTATTGCTGCGCGCATCATGGTTGCCGGTGCGCTGCAATACGTTTGCGCTTGGATTCAGTAGTTCGGGCAGGGGGATATCTGTTCGGCTGAAATCCGCGGTGGTGAAGTCGGCGCAGCTTGATGCGGTATGTTCGTTGGTCACGTTGAAGTGCTGCAGCAGGTCTTCACCCACCAGAACCTGTTCAGCGTATGGCACAAGCGAAATGGAAACTGTATTGGCTTCGACGGTACAAACCGGTGCACCAGATTCATCAACTTCGGTGTCGTCCGGGTTGCATTGCATCAGATAGACAAAGTCTTGCGCCGCATCGATCAGATCTTGGATCTTGCGTTGTCCACTGCTGGAATAACTGCCCATAGATCCTGAAACATCCAGAATCAGCGAGATTTCGATATTTGAAAGGCTTTCTTCGGCCGTCCCGCCGGCGGGAACGGATAAGTTATCAATTCCCATCATATGCATAAAATAGGAATCAACTTCCATGAATGCCGATGCGACAACAGTCTTCGAATTGTCGCCCGGTATCACTTCAACATCTGTCAGAAAATCGGCCAGGCCTGCCTTGGCAAAATAATCCTCAACAACGGCTTCTGAATCCAGTGCCTGATCCAGGCTGGCCCCGGCAAGCACCGCCCTGTCCAGTGTACTTTGCAGTCTGGAACGCTGGGTTTCCGCGCGCATCAGATCCACTGCCATACCTGACACCAACAGCATCAAAATCAGAATAAACAATGAAAATATGAGTATCGACCCACGTTCTTCTTTGCGAAATTTAGTATAAGCGGTATCGCAATTCTGTTTTGCAATATTCACACTGTTTGACAGCTTACTCAAATAACCAACATGTTTTTCCACGTTGCAACCTTTCAAAAAACTATGGACCCGACGCATTAGAAATATTTAAAGCGCGCGCAATTCGATCTCCCCCATTTACGCGCGGCTATAAGGCGAGACTTGGGCAAACTTAAAAAAAATTGCTGGTATAATGGCGCTTTTCACGGACAAAATTATTCACGACCCCTGATTGTTTCAAAATTCGAAACGAGGTTATCAAATTGGCCTTCTATGCAAATAATTTAAATAAGTTGCGAAAGAGATAATTCACGTTAACATTTGCTAGATAGATTTGGTGCTATTGCCCACACAAAGATATTTCACGGGGCAGAACTGGGAGCGATTAATGGCTAATACTAACGAACCGAGTTTTCGACAATCAGTGGATCTTATGTTTAACCGCGCAGTGGCGCTTATGGATTTACCGCCCGGTCTTGAAGAGAAAATTCGTGTTTGTAACGCGACCTATACTGTTCGCTTTGGTGTTCGCCTGCGAGGGCAAATTCAGACCTTCACGGGCTATCGTTCGGTTCATTCCGAACATATGGAGCCGGTCAAAGGCGGTATTCGTTTTGCAATGGGTGTTAACCAGGACGAAGTTGAAGCCTTGGCCGCGCTGATGACCTATAAATGTGCACTGGTCGAAGCCCCTTTTGGCGGATCCAAAGGTGGATTGCGTATTGATCCTCGCAAATATGATGAACATGAACTTGAACTGATCACGCGCCGTTTTGCCTATGAACTGATAAAACGCGACCTTATCCACCCCAGCCAGAACGTCCCGGCGCCTGATATGGGCACGGGTGAACGCGAAATGGCTTGGATCGCGGATCAGTACGCACGCATGAACACCACAGAAATTAATGCAAAGGCCTGTGTAACAGGCAAACCGCAAAATGCAGGTGGTATCGCCGGGCGGGTAGAAGCAACCGGGCGCGGTGTTCAATATGCCCTGCGCGAATTTTTCCGCGACAAGGAAGGCGTAAAAAAATCCGGCCTTAGCGGAACGCTTGATGGTAAGCGGGTGATTGTTCAGGGTCTTGGTAACGTGGGTTATCACGCCGCCAAATTCCTGTCCCAGGAAGATGGCTGCCAGATTACCGGCATTATCGAACATGACGGTGCGTTGTTCAGCGCGACAGGTCTGGATGTAGAAGCCGTGCGCGCCTGGATCGTCAAACACGGTGGTGTTTCTGGCTACCCGGATGCGAACCATTCGGCGGAAGGTGGCGCCGTAATGGAAGAAGATTGCGACATTCTGATTCCGGCGGCGATGGAAGGTGTTATCAATCTGGGGAATGCTAAAAACATCAAAGCCCCACTGATCATCGAAGCTGCAAACGGCCCGGTTACTGCCGGTGCCGACGAAATATTGCGCGAAAAAGGCTGTGTGATGATCCCGGATATGTATGCAAATGCCGGCGGTGTGACTGTGTCATATTTTGAATGGGTGAAAAACCTGTCTCATATCCGCTTTGGCCGGATGCAGCGGCGTCAGGAAGAAAGCCGTCACCAACTGGTTATTGATGAACTGGAACGTCTGGATAAATACCTTGGAGATGCCTGGTCAATGACACCGGATTTCAAAACCAAGTACCTGCGCGGTGCTGATGAACTTGAACTGGTGCGCTCTGGTCTGGATGACACGATGCGCATTGCCTATCAGTCAATGCGCGACGTGTGGCACGAACGTGAAGATGTGCCAGATTTGCGTATGGCCGCTTATCTGGTTTCAATCGGAAAAGTCGCATCAAGCTATAGGGCCAAGGGGCTTTAGAACCGACCTAAGACAATCACGGCCACGGCGTAGGTATTCGCCGTGGCAACCGATCAGCAAATCCTGCATAACCAGACCCGTCCATTTGCTGGTGCCCGACGTCGCAGCCAGAACAGTTGATGTCGGCGATAGGGCATCAATCTGGTTGAACTGGCTTGAATAATCCTCTTGGACTTGATTTGAATACATCATATCCGAAACAGGGGAACCGATGCGCTATTCTGCCTTAAAAGTACTGACCCAGGGTTTGACCGGTAACAAGGGTTGGACACCGCACTGGCGTGATCCGGAACCAAAAGATGAATACGACATTGTTATTATCGGCGGCGGTGGCCACGGTCTGTCGGCTGCATATTACCTTGCGAAAAATCACGGGCTGACCAACATCGCCGTGCTGGAAAAGGGCTATATTGGCGGTGGTAATGTCGGGCGCAACACGACCATCGTGCGCGCCAATTATTTTCTGCCCGGCAATTCCGAATTCTACAGCCATTCGCTGAAGCTATGGGAAGGGCTGGAGGCGGACCTGAATTATAACGTCATGCACAGCCAGCGCGGGCTGATCAACCTGTTCCATTCCGATGGCCAGCGCGACGCATTTGCACGCCGTGGTAACGCGATGATCAATCAGGGCGATGACGCGGTTTTGCTGGATCGTGAAGGTGTGCGTAAACATCTCCCATATCTGGATTTCGATAACGTGCGGTTCCCGGTATATGGCGGCCTGCTGCATCCACGAGGTGGATCGGCACGTCATGATGCCGTTGCCTGGGGCTATGCGCGCGGCGCCGATACCCGTGGCGTCGATTTGCTGCAAAACTGCGAAGTTACCGGGATTGATAGTAAAAATGGCAAGGTCACAGGTGTGCAAACCACCCGTGGCGTGATCCGCGCCCAAAAAGTGGCGATTGTTACGGCCGGACGATCCGGGCAGGTAGCGGCTATGGCAGGTATGCGTCTGCCAGTCGAAAGCCATGTTTTGCAGGCTTTTGTTACCGAAGGGCTGAAACCCTGCATTGATCATGTGGTCAGCTTTGGCATGGGGCACTTTTATATCAGCCAGTCTGACAAGGGGGGGCTGGTGTTTGGTGGCGACCTTGATTTTTACGCAAGCTATGCACAGCGCGGCAACCTGCCGATGAAAGAACACGTGATGGAAGCAGCAATGACGCTGATGCCAATGATCGGCAAGGCACGGGTGTTGCGTAGCTGGGGCGGGATTATGGATATGACACCCGATGGTTCACCCATCATCGATAAAACCCATATTGACGGACTGTTTATAGATTGCGGTTGGTGTTACGGCGGTTTCAAGGCCGTTCCGGCATCCGGTTATGCCTATGCGCATCTGATCGCCACCGGGCAACCCCATGAAACGGCAGATAAATTTCGCCTTGATCGGTTCCGTACCGGGCATGGCCTGATGGATGAAGAAGGCACCGGCAGCCAACATAATTTGCATTAGGAGGGTAGACAATGCGCATTACATGCCCCCTTTGCGGGGATCGGGATATTCGGGAATTCAGCTATCGAGGGGCTGCGACAGACATGGATCGACCAACCGCTGATGCAGGGGCTGAGGCGTGGGATGACTTTGTTCACAATCGCGAGAACCCGGCCGGGCCAACCCGTGATCTTTGGTATCACGAAGGTGGGTGTTCAGCCTGGCTGGTGGTGGATCGCAACACAATAAGCCATGAAATTACTGCAACGACCCTTGCCAGCAAGATCAAAGGGGCGGCAAAATGAGGATCGCAGGAAAAGGCTTATTTGAGCGAACCGATCCGCTGAACTTTACCTTCGATGGTCAGAATTACATCGGTTATAAGGGCGATACACTGGCCTCGGCTTTGCTGGCGAATGATGTTCGGCTGTTGGCGCGCTCGTTCAAATATCACCGCCCACGTGGGATATTAAGCGCAGGTTCCGAAGAACCCAATGCTCTGGTCACGATCGGGCGAAGTGCAGCCCAAACCCCCAACATTCGTGCGACACAACAGGAAATCTACGGTGGCCTTGCTGCCCGCAGCCAGAATTGCTGGCCATCGCTCACCAATGACTTCATGGGTGTGAATGATCTGTTGTCACCGTTCTTGTCGGCGGGGTTTTATTACAAGACATTCATGTGGCCACGCGCGTTCTGGGAAAAGCTTTATGAACCGGTAATTCGCCGCGCGGCTGGTCTTGGCGAATTGTCCGGGCAACACAACGCTGATCGCTATGACAAAGCATTTGCGTTTTGTGATCTGCTGGTCATTGGTGCTGGCCCTGCTGGCCTTATGTCTGCGCTGACTGGCGCGCGCGCAGGGGCGCAAGTGATTGTTGCAGATGAAAATTCCGGTTTTGGTGGCCGCTTGCTGGCGGAAAACGAAGACATCGCCGGAAAACCCGGTCACCAATGGGCCGCAGAGGTTACTGCAGAACTTGCAGCGATGCCCAATGTTCGCCTGATGCGCCGCACCACTGTGACAGGGGCCTATGATCAGGGAACTTTTGGGGCGCTTGAACGGGTCAGCCTGCACCACGAAAGTATGGGCGACGCACCGCTTGAAAGCTTCTGGCGGATAGTAGCAAAACGCACGATCCTTGCGACAGGTGCGCTGGAACGCCCGGTTGCATTTCGCAACAACGACCGCCCAGGCATCATGACAGCAGGCGCGGTACGGGCCTATTTAAATCACTGGGGTGTCGCACCCGGCCATGAGGTTTCAATATTCTGTAACAACGATGATGCGCATCGCACGGCCCGTGACTTGGCCAAGGCGGGGATCAAAATTGCAGCGCTGATCGATACCCGACCGGATGCCAAGGTATCAGGTGATTTTCCCGTGTTAACGGGGGGTGAAGTGATCAACACCAAAGGCCGGCTGGGCTTGCGCGAAATTAGCGTGCGCTATCAGGGCGGTGAACGCACAATTCCAACAGATTGCCTTGCAATATCAGGTGGTTGGAATCCGTCTTTGCATTTGACATGCCACATGAACGGGCGCCCGGTATGGAATGACAAAATTGCAGCATTCGTTCCGGTTCCGGATATGGTGCCCGGCCTTGATGTAGCAGGTGCAGCCTTAGGAGTATTTTCGACAAAAGGTGCTTTAAAGTCAGGGTTTTACCGAACAAAGCTCGCGTTAGAATCTCTTGGAATGAATGCCCCTTCAATCCCGACACCCAAGGCCGATGATGCCGATTATGTACTTAGCCCGTTCTGGGCGGTGCCGGGTAAGGGGCGTGCCTGGCTCGATTTTCAAAACGATGTGACGGTTAAGGACATCAAGCTGGCCGCTCGTGAAAATTTCAAATCCGTCGAACATATGAAACGCTACACCACGCAAGGTATGGCCCCTGATCAGGGTAAAAACTCCAATATTGGTGCGCTTGCAGTGCTGGCTGATGCGACCGGGCGCACGATCCCTGAAACCGGGACAACAACGTACCGCCCCCCTTATACGCCGGTTTCTATTGCCGCGTTGGGGGCCGGCGCACAAGGAAAAGGCTTTGCGCCCGAACGCTTTACAACATCACATACCGCATCCGTTGAACGTGGCGCACCAATGATAGAGGCCGGATTATGGTATCGCCCTTCCTATTTCCCGCGGGTTGGTGAATCTACTTGGCGCCAGTCTTGCGACAGAGAAGTGAACATGGTGCGAAACGCAGTTGGCGTGTGCGACGTATCGACCCTTGGCAAAATTGATATTCAGGGCCAGGAAGCGGCTGAATTTCTTGATTTTGTTTACACCAATATGTTCTCGACACTCAAAATTGGGCGGGTGCGGTACGGACTTATGCTGCGTGAAGACGGGCATGTGATGGATGATGGCACCACCGCGCGTTTGGGGCAGAACCATTTCGTGATGACCACAACCACCGCAGCGGCGGGGCCAGTGATGAAGCATCTGGAATTTGTCCATCAATGCCTGCGTCCTGATCTGGATGTACAGATGATTTCCGTCACTGAACAATGGGCGCAGTTTGCCATAGCGGGGCCCAAAGCGCGCGAGGTTCTAAATCTCGTTCTGGATTCCGAAATTGACAATGAAAATTTCCCGTTCATGGCTTGCGGTCAAACTGACATTGCTGGTGTGATCGGGCGATTATTTCGTATCTCATTTTCTGGCGAACACGCCTACGAAATCGCCGTTCCGGCACGCTACGGTGACAGTCTTTATCGCCTGCTGGTGATGCAGGCCGAAACCCTTGGTGGCGGCGCTTACGGAATGGAAGCGCTCAACGTCTTGCGGATCGAAAAAGGCTTTATAACCCATGCTGAAATCGACGGCAGGGTTACAGCTGATGATATAGGCATGGGGCGCATGATCTCACTCAAAAAGGACTGTGTTGGCAAAACGATGTCTGAACGGCCGGGGCTTTCTGGTGATCAGCGTGAACAATTGATTGGGCTGCGCCCAGTTGGGGCGATCAAACAAATTTCGGCTGGGGCACATTTGTTTGATGCCGGCGCTGAAGCCGTTCGGCAGAATAATCAGGGCTATGTTACTTCGGTAGGATTCTCACCAACGTTTGATTGTTTTTTAGGGCTTGGTTTCCTGAAGAACGGGCGTGAGCGTTGGGGCGAACAGGTTCGGCTCGTTGATCATCTGCGCGGCATAGACGCTGTCTGCGAAGTATCTGATCCTGTTATCTTTGATCCCGAAGGGGGGCGTGTTCGTGGTTGATCTGGTCGCAAAGCCACCATGTGAAAGTTTGTTGCCGGTTTCTATCGGTTTGTGTGCCTTGGCAGAACTGACGCCACCCTCGATTACATCGATCGCGCCGCAAAAAGGACAGGAAAATCAGGTTTCAATGGCCCTGAAAACAGCCCATGGGATAGGGTTCCCTCGACCTAATCGTGCCACTGGAAAAGAAGGTGCGCGTTGTATCTGGACCGGGCAGGGGCAGGCATTTCTTGTTGGCCCGCAACCGGGTGTGATAAAAAATGCAGCGCTAAGCGACCAGTCCGACGGATGGGCAGTGATGCGGCTTTCCGGTGCAGATAGTGAGACCGTGCTAGCCCGCCTCGTACCGGTAGATTTGGGATCGACAAGCTTCAAACGTGGCCACTGCGTGCGCACATTGATCAATCATATGGCAGCCTCAATCACGCGGACAGGTTCCAATGTGTTTGACATCATGGTCTTTCGTTCAATGGCACTAACCGCAATTCACGAATTGAACACTGCGATGAAAAGTGTGGCGGCACAAAAATAGCAATGGCCTAGTGCTAAAATTCAATTGCGCCGAGCGTTCGCGCGCCGCGCGGCCTCCGGCGGGGATATTTTGAACAGAAGAAGGAAAATTGTCTGATCTTGAAACTT
>Ga0209344_10002795_pt1 | contig 18566 bp, 12 predicted proteins | sample Cruoilmetagenom6_FD_187293 | JGI IMG/M metagenome (GOLD analysis project Ga0209344, IMG submission 187293) | Oil polluted marine microbial communities from Coal Oil Point, Santa Barbara, California, USA - Santa Barbara Oil Seep Sample 6 (SPAdes)... | ecosystem: Environmental > Aquatic > Marine... | reverse complement strand
CCCAGGATGAGGAGAGCAAGAAAATTACGCAACAACTTATCGAGGATATTGGTTTTGATGCTGTATATGTGGGCGGATTGGAAGACACAAAAATTATGGATCCCGAGCAGAAAATCTATGGAAAATCGACAAATAGAGCACATTTAGAGGAAATGATACGAAAGTAGCATGATCCATATATTAATAAGGTTTCGTTTTCTGATATCGCAATTAATTCTATCTTCGGAAAACGAAATTTTTTTTATGAACACATCTTATGGCAACCCAACACGACAATAAGAGCAAAGAGCAGCAAGACATAGATAAGGAATTGGAGAATTCAAAAGCTTCTGAGGCAGACACGGCAAAATCGCACGGAGAGATTTTGAAACAACAGATTATAGAGGGGCAGGAAACCTATGATAAAAGCCCCGTGAGTATTTTGTTGAGTTCTTTGACTGCCGGACTGGAAATAGGTTTCAGCTATTTGTTAATCTGTACTTTGTTTTTCTTTTTGGAGGGAAAAGTTTCTGAAGACAGCATCATTAAAAGTCTTTCCCTGGTATATCCCATAGGTTTCGTTATGATTATTCTTGGGCAATCCATTCTTTTTACCGAACAAACCTCCCTATTGACTCTGCCATTTCTCAATAAAAAAAGAAGTTTTGGAAGCTTAATGCGCCTTTGGGGACTGGTTATTTTAGGAAACCTAATAGGTGGGTATTTGATCGCATTTCTATTGGTTTGGATAGGTCCACAATTAAATATTTTTGATTTAGAAACCATTGAAAAAATTGCAGTCCACGTTACCGATTATCACGGCAGTGTTATTTTAGTCAGTTCAATACTTGCAGGTTGGTTAATGGGGCTGCTATCCTGGTTGGTAGCTGCCTCTAAGGATACTTTAAGCCGTATATTGATTATTTACATAATTACGGCAGTACTAGCATTTACAGGTTTACACCATAGCATAGTAGGAAATGTGGAAGTATTTGCCGGACTTATAAGCTCTCCTAAAATAGTATTAGTGGAATACCTCTCCTTTATTGCATTGGCTCTTTTCGGCAATGCCCTGGGAGGTGCCTTCTTTGTTGCCCTTCTAAAATACCGTGCGTTCGTTTATGATGTTAAAGGTTAGCAATAATTCTTCTGAAAAATATTTAAAATTAAAAATCCCTCGGAAGAGGGATTTTTTAATATATTAATTTAGCGATCAGGAACAATAATTAACCTGGGTTAATATTAGCTCCAGGTTTTGGTTTAACCTTTGGTTTCGGTTTTGGCTTAGCAGCCTGGGTTTTCTTCTTGGGCTTGTTGCCGTCATCTTTGGGCGGCATATCTGGTGGTGTTGGCATAATTAAAAAGGTTTTAGTTAGACAATACATAAATATAATCATTTAACGGATACCTTTTAATTTTTCATCCTTAAATCCGAGAAACTTTTTGAATTTAAGTAACTTAGCAGGACTAACCAGATTGTATGAAATTAAAGTCCTTTTTTAAGCAGTGCCACGAAAAGGAAGTTTTTAAAATGCTGTCCATCTATATCGTATCTTCTTGGGTAATCTTGCAGGTACTCTCCATAACATGGCAACCTTTGGGACTTCCACAAAAGTCTGTTGCATTCTTGATTATCGTATTGTTGCTTTGTTTTCCACTCTATATCTTTTTTCTATGGAAATTTCGGGTAGCGCCACTGCATAAAACTGAAACAGAAATTGATGAAAGGGAAAGGAAGAAAAGAACCACTTTTCAAAAAATGTATTTCTCTGCCTTGGGTATCATAACGTCCCTATGCGTTATTGCAGTTTTTTTAATAGTTAATAGGAATTTTTCGCAGACAAACACTGATACTTTTCCCAAAGTAATTAAAAGCGATAAGATTGCGGTACTCAAGTTTGGAAACAATACAGGCGACCCTAAGTATGATATAGTAAGTAAAATGGCATCAGACTGGATTACCCATGGAATTACCGAAAACGACGTAGCGCAAGTAATCACACAAGATCAAATTAACGAATACAGAAGTATTTTAAAGGGAAGAAACATCGAAGAGGATGAGCGCACTATTGTAAAGGAATACTTGAAACCCAGTAAAATTATTTCGGGAAATTTTTACCTAAAAAATGGAAACCTATTATTTCAGGGAATGCTCACCGACGGAAAGACCAACAAGACCAATATTTCCTTTAAACCCACAGAATGTGCGGCTGAAAATCCGCTGAACTGTATCGAAGAACTAAACGAATCCATAACTGGCTACTTTATCACGGAAGACCAAAAGAAATTAATGCTTCAGGAAACTCCTCCCAAATATGAAGCCTATAAATATTTATTGGAAGCAAAATACAGCAACGATAATGAAGCATATATTGAATTATTGAACAAATCCATTGCCGCAGATTCCACCTACTTTGAGCCGAAGGTGTTGCGCGTTGCCCATTACTACAACCTTGGTGAATTCAAAACTGCAGATTCTTTATTAAAACAAATAAAACCAGATTCCTATAGAAACAAAAGACAGTTGAATCTTTTGAATATGTATGAAGCTTTACTAAAAGGAGAAAACAGAACCGTTTATAAAACCATTTTAAAGGAATATGAAATAGCACCATTTGATCTGCAAACCAACAAAACAGCAATGGTTGTGGCCCTACAGTATGTGAACCGCCCAGAAGATGTGAATGCCATTTACAAAACGGTGGCAATGGATAGCATGAATCTTCAAAACTGTTCAGACTGCACCATTCGTATTTATGTAAAAGCCTATGCCGATATTGAATTGGGCAAATACAGTTTAGCCATACAACTTATGGAAAACACTCAAAAAGAAGTGGAAGCAACACTGCTTAACAGACCCTTGACTATAGCGTATATCAGAGCTGGAAAAGGGGAGGAGTTGGACCAATTTCTGCGAAAGATTTCTATTATTGCGGCGCCCGCCGAAGCCCAGGAGCTTTATCTGCAAGCTGGAAAGGAGTATTTGCTGAAAGGAGAAAAGGAGAAAGCCAATGGATATTTAAACAAAATAATAAATGCCGAAAAGGGAACAGTGGCCCCCAAAATACTGGCCGATGCTTTTTTTTATAAAGAAGATTACCAAAAAGCACAGCGTATTTTAAAAGATGTGTATGGCCAAGAACCTAAAAATACTGATGTTTTGGTGAAATTGGCCATTAGCAACCAAAAGCTTGAAAAAGTAGCTGATGCTGAAAAAAATCTACGCACCTTGGAAGGCTTAAGGGCAGACCACCAATTTGGGGAAATAGATTACGCACTTGCTCAATATTACGCCGCAACCAACAACGAACCCGAAGTGTACAAGCATTTGCTAAAAGCCGCCGCCAATGGGCATCTATACCATTGGAAATTCTTTAAAAACGATCCCCAATTCAAAAAGTATAATAAAACAAAAGCGTTTGAGGAGGTTATGAACTTCTGGAAATAATCCTTCCAAGCTTTTAAAAAATCTATCAAAATGGCAAAACTCAAAAACGCTCATGCACTAGTGATTGGGGTAGGAAGTGCCGATTTACCTGAAACCGTAACCGATGCCAAGGCATTATACAAAATATTGAGTGACAAAAAACACGGTAGTTATTACAAGAAAAATATAAAAATACTTACAGGAAAGAAAGCCACTCGCCTAGGCATTCTCAAAGCATTTGATGATTTGTTGGATCGTACCGATGAAGAGTCATCAGTTTTGCTCTATTACTCCGGTCATGGTGGAATGTATAGCGACAATACTTTTATAAAGGATGAAGCCAAAAAGAAACCAGAGTCAGAGAATCAAAAATACTTTCATTTATGCCCAAATGACTACGATCCGAAAAATTACGAGAGCACTTGGATTAAAGCTGAAGAGATAAAATACAAGATTTCACAATTGAAATCCAGAAGGTTGATTTTCTTTTTGGACTGCTGCCACGCCGCAGGAATGACGGCAGGAGTAACAGGTTTAAATTCGCAGCCACGGCATACCAATGCCGACGGACTTGCCCAAAATCTTGACGACGGACGGGGAATGACCATAGTTTCAGCCTGTCGCGCGGAACAGTTGAGCGTAATTTTGGAAGGGGATGAAAACAGCTTATTTACCAAATGTTTAATAGAAGTATTACGCGGTGATTCAAAATATGAAGTAAGTGACCCGTTGGTACGCATTTTTGAGGTAGTGCAATACATTTTCAAGAAAGTACCTGAGATATATCCAGATCAAAATCCATATGCAAATCTTCAAATATTTGAGGATTTTGTGGTGAGCTTTGCTACAAATTTAATCGATGAAAACACTGATGAAGCTGAAATAGAAGCTTTAGCAGAAACAGACAATACATCTAAAAGAGAACCAGTTACAAAATTTAGAGAAACTGAGAATAGTAATAGTGCTATACTTTTTGTGCATGGTTTTTCAGGAGATGCAGAAAATACTTTTTCCGAAGCGCCAAAACTGTTGATGGCCAATGAGGAAATGGACGGTTGGGATATGTTTCCGTTAGGGTATAGCGGCAACATAGTACCCGAAATGGGGAAGAACATCTGGGCTTGCGCCAGTGATATAAAGCGTAATTCTGACTTTTTGCTTACTTCTATTAAGAATAAGTTTGCTAAGTATAAGCGTATTGCCATTGTAGCGCATGACTTAGGGGGAATCGTAGCACAGCAAGCATTGCTGGAATTGGAAAAAGAGAATTTGGACAGAATAACCCACGTACTGTTTTTTGGAACGCCCAGCTATGGATTGCCCGAAATTCAGTTAAAAAACTTTTTCACCTACGGAAATGACGAAAAGGAACTCAAGGAAGGAAGTCCCTATATGCGGGAGCTTCGGAATAATTGGGATGAAAAGTTTCAAAATAAATATCCTTTTGTTTTTAAGACTATTGCTGCCACCGAAGATGAATATGTGCCGATTTCCTCAAGTTTAGAGCCCTTTCCAAAAGAATATCAAGAGATAATAGAGGCAGATCATTTTTCGTTGGTACAGATAGATGATGTAAATGACGACAGTTATCAATTATTGCTAAATACTTTGATGAACAAGAGTTTCCTAAATACGTTTTCAAATAAGGAAGAGGTGAATATCGCACTGGGCGAGTATAACTCTGTGATAAATTCGTTGCTACCCAAGTTGCAAACCCTTGACAGCAAAGGCCTGGAGCGATTGATGTACGCTTTGGAAGGCGCCGGAAGAGAGGACGAGGCCATGAAAATTCTGTTAGAGCACCCAATGGCGAAGGATAATTCCAAGTTGTTGGGTATTTTAGGAGAACGCTACAAACGCCAATATCTCAATAGTTTTAATGCTGAGGATTTAAAAAGGGCCCTAAAGTATTATGCTGAAGCCCTAAAAATAGCCGAAGAAAAGCAAGACCACAACCAGATATATTATCACGCCATCAATCTGGCTTTTTTGAATTTGTTACAGGAAGACAAACAAACCATGAAAAAGTATGCCGAATGCGCTTTTAAAGCAACAGAAAAAGATCCGTTCCCAAGTCTTTGGAGAATGGCGACACTTGGGGAAGCATTTCTTTATAAAGGAGATTTTGAAAAATCTAAGGAATATTATGCAAAGGCTGCTTCGATGGCAGGCTTGCGCGAAAAGATTTCGATACATACCAATGCATACAATGCATATATCAGTTTGATGCAGACTGATAATCCAAACGATTCGTTTATTAAATTTCTAAAGCTTCAATTTTTAACTTAACAATTATTTGAGAGATATAAGGTGAAGAATTAAATGAAATATCATAAATGAACTATTTTAACCAAATAGGTGGGTTTCCAAATATTATATTTTACATAATATAAATTATAGGGCATTTATAATGAATGGGCGAATACGCCTGTATGTAACAAAATTGTAGATATTAATGGTTACGGCTATAGGGTCAACAAGTATGTAAAAGCCCATTTGCGACTCATTAGTAGCTATGTAAAATTTACGTTAGGAATTCACTCGTTTTTATTAATAGAATAAAAATATTTTGTAGGCGCTTATATAGAAAGCAATTAATAAAGCTAATTGTTAGAGTCAAACTTATCCATTTGTAGATTGCCCATAATTTTCATAATTGGGAATTTAGTGGGGATATTTTAAAATACGCGATTTATAAGCAGTTTAATGAATTTGTAGATAACTCGATTTTTAGATTGTTATCCCCAATTTATTTTAAGACTTATAAATAATGGGAAGTATTTAAATTTGCCCTTGCTTAGAATATGGCTATGCATTCCATTGCTTTGGCTGCTTGAAAGGGTACGAATTTGTTGTCAGTTTCTTTGCCAAACATTATGCCCAACCAGACTGTTACCGCTACACCACCGGGAATTGTTCTTTTGGTCGGGTTTATTAGTTGGATGCTTATATTTTGATGTTCTATTTTACATAATAATGGTTCACTCTTTTTTGTATCACCCAAACCATTTACCTCAGGGTAATCCGGCTTATATTTTTCAATTTTCGAATGCCAATTATGAATTGAAACCGTACTTAATGCTGCCGTAAGGATAAAATGGGTTGCGGACTTTGGGTGATTCTTAAGATTGTTTGGAGCGATTTTGGGAATTTCGATTGTTATATTAGTGCGTTCCTGGTTCACGGAAATTGAATGTTTTGCCGAGCATATTTTATTGAATACATAGTTTTTATGCAATTGAAAACCTATTAGGTTTTCGGGACCGTTAAGGATGTTAGCCTCCCTCTTTCCAGGGGTGCCACTCCCCTTTTTGATTATTTTGTGAAGAGCAGCCGTTAGACGACTTGTACAGCGGGAATCCTTGAATGTATGTATGTTGTTTTTAAGACCAGTAGCTATGGATTTTGAGAAAGTGGATGCGCCTCCAAACTCCTTATTGTTTGCCCTTACGGCCGCAAAACGAGGATCATTATAGATTTGATCTTTGGTGGGTGGATTAGGTATGCGTTCACGGGGTTCCCCATTTTCAAAATAGTAAGAAACCCCCTTAATAAACCCCTTGATTTTAATAATAAAGGACTTTTGTTTTGGCATTGTACTGTTTTTAAGCAGTTTTCATCTCTAATATAAACAAAATCTCTAATAATATAGATTTTAAACTAACAGTTTCAAAAGCTTTTTTAAACATTCGCTGCTCATACAACTTTCACCTTAAGAGACTTTCTTCTTATTCTTCTTCTTTTTATAATTGCGTCCATACCACAGTAAAACTCCTGTAACTGGAAGACTTGCTATAAGCAGGCTCGCCAAAAAAGCAATTATTTTACCGGCAATTCCCCCAATGGCCCCAATGTGGATGTCGTAGTTCATGCGGAGGATTTTATCGGCAAGCTTTGCATCCTTATATTTTCCATAGATACCTGGGGTTTCAATTTCTTTCAAAGTGTTTTGGTCAAAAAAGCGATAATCGTTATCATAATACAAACCCTCGCTGTTTGATACTTCCACATAAATACTTTCATCGGGGGTCTTTGGGTAATGTAGCTCATATGCTGTTGCATTAGGCGATTCCTTTTGAAGTTTTAGAATCAAATAATCCATAGGCGCAATGCTATCCTTCTTGTTGGCTACAGTTTTGTTTTTAGGAATGATAAATTGCGCTTCCTTTTCCCCTCCAACCGATTTATAGACTACATATTTCAACCAGTTATAGGACATTATCGAGCCTGTAAAGGCCAGAATCAAGGCGAGCGCACATATATAAAAACCAATTATGGAGTGTAAATCGAAATTCTTGCGTTTCCATTTGGTGGTTTTCTTCCAGTCAAATTTTACACGTTGTTTTAGATTTTTTCGCTTTTTAGGCAGCCATAAAATAAAACCCGAAATAATGATCACAATAAAAATCAGTATTGAAACCCCAACTACCTGTTCTCCTATTTTTTTAGGAAGCCAGAGTCGCATATGCCCTTTTAGCATAAAGGGAAAAAATCCGGAGAGATTATCGTCAACCTGGATAACCTTGCCAGAATATGGATTTAGAAATACACTTCGGTAAAATTCGGGTTCCGCGTCATAAAAAATAACCTCTATGGCATCATCGGCCTTTTTAAAAAGGGTGCCGTGTATTGTTTGCTGGGGAAAGACGGCGGTTGCAAAATCTTTTGCTTCCGTTGGCGTTAAGATGGCTGTTTGTTGGGGTTCTACTTTTTTATAATCGTCGTAAAGGCTTTCTATTTCTTCTCGAAACGCCCAACAGCAACCCGTAATGGCTACCACAAAAACTACCAGGCCCGTAGTCAGGCCAAGTATTTTATGCAGTTGGAATATGAATTTTTTAAAAGTCATGGAAGTCTTTTTAAAAAGGACAACCCAATATTATAACGGGCTGCCCTTTTACTTGCTAATTAAAACGAGTAGGAAATATTGGCCAGCAGTGCCCGCGGCATCTGTGGATTTATGGTTGACCAGCCCTTATAATATTCCTCGTTAAGGGCATTGTTTAATTTTAAACCTATTCTGTATTTTTTCGCCTGATAAAAAACGGAAGCGTTTACTACGGTATAGCTCGGAAGTATAAATTCTCCGGTAGATTCATAGTTTATGGCGAAGCTTTCACTGGCTCCATTAAGGCCTGCCCCTAGGCCGAAGCCATTGAGCGTTCCTGTTTGGAATTCATAGCTTGCCCAAAAATTGTAAAGGGTTTCCGGTCCAGCTTCCAGAGGGCGTCTGTTTAGGATTTCGGCATTGTCAGACTTTGTGGTTTCGCTATCGTTATTGCTATAACCAGCACGAATATTTAAGCCTGGAATTGGGTTGGCATTGATTTCAACTTCAAAACCTTTGCTAACCACTTCCCCACCCTGTATTTTATTGAATGGTGATGACGGATCGGTAATAACGCGGTCTTTCACCTTAATGTCGTAATAACTTGCCGTAACATTTAATTGATTGTTAAAAAGGTTTGTTTTTATTCCAAACTCCAATTGATTGGCCTGTTCGGGATCAAAAGTCTTTAGGGTTTGCGGGCCATCCTCTGGGTTTCCTACCAATTGGGGTGCCACGTTGGTAAAGCCATTTTGGTAGTTTGCAAAGACGGAAAGCTTATCGGCTATTGGCTGGTATAATAATCCAAATTTTGGGGATAGGGTTGTTTGGTCGTAATCGTCTTCGGTAGATGTTAAGTCACCTTCGTTGTCAAATCGGTCCAAACGCAAACCTACCATAGCGGAAAGTTGATCAGTAATATTTAAAACATCTGAAGCATATATACTGTAAATATGGTATTTGGATTTGTTGTTGCCCACAGGCTGTGATGCCAATACCGCATCAACACCCGCTGTAGAGAGTGGGTATGGATCCGTTTCAACCTCCTGGGTAAATGGATTGTCCCCGTTGGCCCCTCCTTCAGGAGTAATATTTCCGTAAAAGGCATAACCCGTGCCATTATCGGTTTGTGTGGCGTTAAAATAATCCAAACCGATTACCACTCTATTTCGAAGCGAGGCAATCTTAAAATCGCCTATAAAGTTTTGTTGGATATCGGTAGTTTGTGTATTCGCATTCTGTTTGTTGATAAAGCGGGAAAACGTATCATTCCCAAGAATGCCATAGTCAAATAAATAGGAATAATATCCGGTTGTGGAGGTCGTACTTTTTGAAAGCAAAGTTTGTGATTCCCAACTATCGGAAAGCTTATAATCCATTTCAAGCCGGTAATTCTGGTTTGGATTTTTAAGGGTTAAGTCGTTACTGGTAAAGGACAGTTTATTGTTATAGCCCAGCTCTTCTAAATTACTTGCTTCCGTGGGCGCACTTCTGTTTAGGAACAAAAACATGGGGTTGGTCTGTTCAGCCTGCGTAATTTCTGCATAGAGCGAAAAGGAAAGCCTGTTGTTAACCTTATAGGAAAGTGAGGGCGCCACAAAAAAGTTTTTTCTAAAACCTGCATCCTGAAAACTTTGTTCGGTAGTATAGGCCGTATTTATTCTGAAATATAGATTGTCTTCATTACTTAGGGCAGTATTGAAATCGCCTATAATTTGGTTTAAGCCGTAAGTTCCTGAAGTAAACGACAGCTCCCCTCCTGTTCCCACATAGGGTTTTTTGGTCACTACATTTATGAGTCCGCCATAAGAGCTTACCGCATTTCCGAACAAGGTTGCGGAAGGACCTTTTAGCACTTCGATGCGCTCCACATTTGCAGGATTGATTGTTCCATTGGTTAGGCCGGGCAATCCATTTACCAATTGCGGCTGTACCGAAAATCCTCGCAGCGAATAATATCCTGCCCCATCTCCCCCACGGCCTGTGGAAGCCCAAAGCTGTTCCACGCCTGTGGCATTTTTTAGGGCATCGTCAAAATTTGTAATTACCTGCGATTCCAAAAGTTCGGTAGTTATGGTGCTATATACTTGGGTGTTTTCAATATCCTTTAAGGGAAGCTTGGCCACGTAGGCCGTCTGTTTTCTTGAGAACTTATTGGTGCGCTCCCCTTCTATGACCACTTCATTAAGAATTTCGTTTCCTTCGTAAAGGGTTATGGTATTTAGTTCCAGATTTTGGTTGTCTGCAACCGAAAAGTTAATTTCTCTTGTTTTAAATCCCAAATAGGAAACGGAAAGTATGTAACTTCCGCTCGTTAGATTTTCAATTCTGAAAGTTCCGTTTTCATTGGATTGGGTTCCTTTAGTGCCATTTTTGATAAAAACATTTACTCCCGAAAGTGGGTTTTGATTATTATCTTTTATAGTGCCCGAAACGGATGCGTTTTGTGCGATGGTATAAGTTGTGATGAGAAATGTAAAGAGGGTGATTAGTTGGCTTTTCATTGTTCTTTATTTAGACTAGATATAAATAATAATTTCTGGCAAATATATTTGTCAAAAACTGTACTTGCAAATTATTTATAATAAATCTAAATAAGAATTTATAAGATATTGATTTGGCAATGGTTATTGGTTGGGCATTACGAGATAGCCATAGATTATGGAAAACTTTTGAGGTCTTTAGTTATCAAGATTGTAACTAAAAACTGGTGGAATTTTTAAGTCGAACTTCTTCATAATGAACCCCTAAAAAATGTTTTGATTTAATTAATTCGAGTCCAGTATGATGCCTAAATAGTATTATCCAATAAGCTTTAAAATCTCATTCAAGAAGGTATAATGGTTTAATTTGCTTTGGCTACAACTGCCCATTTAAATTATCCATTCAAATATGAAATTATGTATATTTAATTTTAAAAATATATTTAAAATGAAGCAACTTATCTTTTTACTTATAACAATCCTTACCAGTACCTCCTTGGTAGCTAAATCGGCAAACTTTCAAATATCCGGTCAAGTTCAAAACCACTTAGAGCCCAATATAGTTATAACCGGTATTGACAATAGTAAATTGGTAGCCGCAACGCTGGACGATGATGGGAATTTTCACATGGCCGCAACAATTGATGAAGGTTACTACCTCCTTAACTACGGGCGAAACACCACTTACCTATACCTACACCCAAAGGATGACCTCCAACTCACTTTTGATGCCAATCACTTTGAAAGCACGCTGGTATTTCAAGGAAAAGGCTCGGAAAGAAATAATTATCTAGCCAAAAAATCGGAAGTCGAAGCTGCACTTACACAAGATCTGGAGGCTTTTTACAAAGTAGATGAAGCCACCTATCTTTCAAATATTGAAGGTGTTAAAAATATACTAACCGCCTCCCTTGATCAGTACGATGTTGAACCCTATTTTAAAAAAGAGGAAATCAAGAGTTTGGAATATGAACGTCTTTTAAGAATTCAGAACTACAGCTCCAATTATAAATTCTACATAGGCGAAACGATTACTCCCTCAGTAGAATTTTACAAACCCATTCAAGACTTAGATGTAAATGACGCCAAAGCCTACAAAACGCAACCCTATTATCGCTATATTGTGAATTCTGTATGGAGTGACCGTATTGAAACCGCTCCCGGTGTAGATACCATGTTGGAAGTTTTCCGTAAGGTACCATCGAAAGAACTGGCAGTGAGCTTGGTGAATGGGTTCTATTCCGATATTTCCACCAATAAGGAACGTTCTAAAGATTATCTGGACCTTATCAAACGCATTACAAAACAAGAGGGCTTTATAGAAGCTGCAGAAAAAAGATATGCCGAAACTTTGATGGCCAAAGCATTACAGGAAGGTGATATTTCACCTGATTTCAGTTATGAAAGCTTAGACGGCAGTAACGTTAGCCTAAGCGATCTCAAGGGCAACTATGTTTATATTGATGTCTGGGCCACTTGGTGCTCCCCCTGCCTAAAGCAAGTACCCTATTTGAAGAAACTGGAGGAACGCTATCACGATAAAAAAATAGTTTTTGTGAGCATTTCCGTAGATAAGGCTGATTTTAAAAATGCGTGGAAACAAATGATTGCCGACAAACAATTGGGTGGTCTCCAGTTTTTTGCTGATAAGTCCTTTGACAGTGATTTTATGGAGGCCTATGCAGTAAACTCCATACCTCGTTTTATCTTGATTGATCCGGAAGGGAAAATACTTGACCCGGAAGCGCCAAAACCTTCATTTGAAAAAACCCAAATACTTTTGGATGGATTATTAGAATATAAGTAACTCCAACTTATTCTTTATAACTCTAGGTGTAGCTTCTATTATCATTGTGGAATTGTTGAAATGTGTTCAGGATAGGCTAGTTTACAAACCTATGCTCCCACTCTTAATGGGAAGTCTTCCGCTGGCCCCTATGATAAATTCATATTTGACAAATATAACAAGAGAAGGTAGGACAAAAAATAGAAAACAGAATCGATTCGCTTCTCACGATTAACGAAAATTTCTTAATGTATCTCTTTTCAATCAACAAAAATGCTCCTAATGCATACTTTGAGTTACCTTAATGCATACCTTGAACTCTCCTACTTTATATATTAGGTTAAGTTAATGGGTAGTTGGGAGAGGTCGAAAGTATTGCGAATGTATGGTTTAAGCTACGTTTAAGCTACCCTAATCCTAAGTTAAGTCTACTAACACCTTCCTGAAACCTAACCAAAGCCGAAAGGAATAAAGAAATGGAAGAGTCTCAATACTATAATCATTAATCCTCCAATTAAACGATTAAACGATTCAACAATTCCCGAACCCATCAACCCTTCCTTACCTTCACACCAAACGTTTACTGCGTTGCCGTTGTTGCACTATAAATAACTGGCATCTGTCCTTTCCATTTACTCCATAATTTGGCATCATCGATTAATTGTGCCATAAAATGGGCTACGTTTATACGGCTCACTTTACCGGCATTAAATATGGCGCTTCTAGTTGGTGAAGCATAGATTTCATAATTGGAAACCTCTTCCTTATTAATTAAACCATCTGGGCGTACTGCTGTCCATTCAATGAAGGGATCGTTTTGCCCAATTTGGGTGCGCAAATAATCAGCAGCTTTTTCATTGTCAACGTGGGGTGGCAACAACAAACGCAGCAATCCTATCACGCATTTTTGTGCGAAAGAAATAGGTTCGTACAAATCGCGATTTCGGTTTCCCGTAGTGTTCATCAATACAAACTTGATGGGATGTTTCGGCTTATTGAGTTTTATAGCATTGCATAGCCGTCGCGTAGCATCGGTTACCAATTTTCTTGGTTGGCCATACACACCTTTCCAAGTTAAATTATGTCCAAGGCAAGACGCAACAGCATCACATTCCTTAACTATTTTATGTATTTCAGCATCGCTTAAATCTAATATACTGACCGTAATAATTTGAAGATTATCGTTTTTTTTCCATGAATTAGGGAGTTTTTCAGGAGATCTTACAATTATTTTAACGTTGTGGTTTTGCATTAAAAGTTGTTTCACTAATTTACTCCCAGTGGCACCACTTGCTCCTGCTACTAATATGGTCATACTGTATTAATTGAATGGTTAGACAATTTATAGGACGATCTAGTTCCGTAATTGTTTCATTAGGGCAGATCAGTTATTTATACAAAGCATCAAAAGATTAGCTATGGTGTATATCGAGTTTTAAAGACCAGTTGGCCTAACAATCACGGTTTCGTTCATATTAATTTAAGTTATTAAATAAAAAGCACGACTCAAGCAAAGTGCCCATCGTCATTGCGAAGGAACAACCACAGAAGTGACTTAAGCAATCTGTTGGGGCATTACTTAACCCCGATGAGATTGCTTCGCTGCGCTCGCAATGACGGTACAAACATAAAATTGCCACGGCCTGTCGGGCACGCGATGACGCCATGGCGAGATTGGTTCGCTACGCTCGCAATGAAGCTACATAAACACTTCTAATGTTTAAACCTTACATAATACGGCTGTATGGCATTTCCCGCTTCATACGTAAAACCCGCCGAGACCCATTCATCGGGATTGGAGCCGGAGCGTCTTGTGGTATGGTAATGGCCGTAATTGGTGTTGCTGCGTTGGCTCAATCTGGGGTAATAGATTACAAAATCACCCCAAACCCCTACTCCACTACTGGAATCAAAAGTGCCACCCCCAAAGGCAGTAATTATTCCTATTTGCCCCTTTTGGTTGGTTTCAAAATAAGGATATGCAAAGGCAAAATCAGGATTCCAAATCTGCATTTGATTTACCAGTGTAAAGGTTCTGGTATTTATTTCAACAATCTGAACGTGGGTTTGCGGAAAGTTGGAATTGTTGGATGCATTCCACCCAAAGACCGCATTGTTATCGCGCATGGTGGCGGCACGTACATAGGTTTTCCAGCTGGCATCGCTTAACCAATTGTTGCCATTGGCAGCGATGGATGACATGGTGCCGTTGGGCCAGGAATTGATGTTTACATTCCGCCAACTGTAAATATTCTCATTATCCAGCATACTATAAACCAGCATAGTACTGTTGTTTATATGCCCAGCCCAATAAACGCCACTGTTTCCATTTTGTGTAATATGCGACCAATACGCTGTGGTACTTCCTGTAAATTGATAATTAACGGTACTTTTTGCGTTGAGTTCCTGCAATGGAACGCGGATAACATATCTATTGGCACCACCGCCAATACTGCTGGTCCAGTACAGAAACTGCCTGCTAAAACTCATATCGTTATAATCCAACTCACCACTAGGCGCTAGCGCATCGTTGGTGAAATCCCAATAGGTCCAAGAAGTGCCGTTGCTGCTTCTTACTTCTGCGGTATTCTGAACGGCAATACGGATTGCATTTTGCCCAGCGTTATCACTATACTGCAAAAGCCAAACAAACATATCAAATTCGGGTACATACTGCAACACCTGATCGCAACAAAATCCGCCGTAATCGTTTGGAAAAATGGTGGTGGGATTAACACTGGTAAATGTTTGTCCGCCATCCAGAGAAAGTGACATCCAGAAATTTCCAGTGGTCATTACGATCTCTCCATTTTCGGCCACACTGGGTTCCGGAAGTACGGAATGAGCGTTGGCTACATCATCATGCTCGTTATACTCCTCAAAAGAAACTGCTTGGGAACCACCCCCGCTGGGGTCGTATTTCTCAATTTTAAATTCCTGATTTGCGGGTTTATTATCGCCTCTAATAGGTCCGTTAGGCACATAATACGGTTTGGCTTCCTTATTTAGGGTATCATATTTAGGCTCGTAGGGTGGATATTTCCCGCCTTTTACTCTTTTGGGCTCCACACTTTTTCGGGTTAATGGAGCGCTGTCCTCACAAGGTGTTTCGTTGGGTGGTGGAGAATCATCCTTTGGTTTGCAGTTGCCAAAAACAAGCAAAATCACTACAAACCACATCAGGTAATTGAGTTGGTTTTTCATGGTAGTTGTTTTAAATTTTTAGTACTTAAAGTTACGGAAAAAACTTACAAGTAGACGTTTTAAACAACTAATTTTCAATAGTTTATATCTGCTTACAGTTTTTTTATTTCATATTTAAATTTTAAGACTCTAAAATTCCATAAAGTCAAAACCTTTGTAGCGGTTAAATTTTCATTTTTCCATCGTACCACAAGTCTATCTTTAAATGATTTAATGTACTTAGTCCATAAATGTCCTTTTGAGTCCTTTAGCAAAAAATAGAACCCATTATCCCCAATTTGGTTTCCTTCCGATTCTAAGATAAGCTCCCCTTTGAAAATTGTACTCCCTCCTATCTTGTGGCGGGAGCTCTTACTTACAAAAATTTAAAATACTTCAACGGCGGTTATCTAACCTAACTCAATATCATAGGGAGTTTTCGGTAGCTGCGAGCGTTTATCTCTAACTCTTTTTAACTTTTATGAAAGAATTGTTTGTTAAATAATGTTAGGAATAATGGTAAAAAGCCCACAATTTAATAGCTTGTATAACAAATACAAAAAAATATTAATTAATTTAAAGCAAAAGATTATGAAAACACCAAATTTTGAAGACAAACAAGGAAAACACCCCATTCCCCACGCAAAAGGAATCGCAAAGGACGATAACCTAAACCCAAAATCGCAAACCGATGGAAAGGGTTTAAAAAAAGAAAAGCAGGAAGAAGAGTAATCAGTTGAAAATAACGGCTAAAAACATACTAAAATGGATAAGAAAACACCAATGCTAGACCCCAAGCATAAGAATGAGCAAAATATAGAAAAACAGGACAGTCCCCAAGAACCGAATTCCAAACCAGAGTCAGTAAAGGAGCCTAAAAAAGAAAATCCCAAAAAAGTACCAGAATCCAACGATCCTGTGGGCTATGGTGAATCGGATGATGTGAAGGAATCTCCCTATAAGAAGAAGTAGATTAATTTCAGTTTATTTTGAAGCCTAAAGTGAAGAACGACGAGCGCCGAACGACGGGAGTCGAAATACGAAAAAAGAAACACGTCTCACGTCTCACGCCTAACTCCTCCGCAGCACCTCTAAAGGAGAACTCCGTAAAACCTCCCGAATATTGCTCAACCCTATCCCCAAAACCAATAGGGAAATACCCGGTAAGAAAACCAAGAAAGGTATAAGCGAGGGTATAAAGGGTTCCTCAAACTCAAATACCGCCAGGAGTAAGCTACTAAACAGCGCCAAAAGAATACCCAAGAGACTGCCCAAGATTCCCAGAAATAAATATTCCAGGGCGGTTATGTTTAGTATCTGTTTGTTTTTTGCACCCAAGGTACGCAGTAAGACGCTTTCCTTTATGCGCTGGTATTTGGTTGTGCGTACGGAGCCTATCAAAACAATAATCCCGGTAAGGATACTGAAAAATGCCATAAAGTTGATAATCCAAGTTATCTTATCCAGTATATCTTCTATTACACTGAACACCTGCCTTAGATCTATCACAGATACATTGGGGAATTTAGTCACCAAGTCGCGTTGCAGCTTAGCCGAACTTTCCTCAGTGGGCGCATAGGTTGACAATACATTAAACTGTGGTGCATATTCCAGAACCCCTTTAGGAAAAACGATAGAGAAATTGGGCTGCAAGCTTGTCCAATCCACTTTCCGGATACTGCTAACAACCGTTTCCATAAGCACCCCCTGCACATTAAAAACCAGGGCATCGCCTAGCGTTACATTGGCATCTTCGGCTAGATTTTCGGAGATAGAAATTTGGACGGTATCATCAAGCTTTTGCACACCCACCCACTCCCCTGCTACAATCTCTTCGGAATGGGTAAGGGTACTGCGATAAGTAGTTCTAAACTCATGGTCTAAGAGCCAGTCTTTTATTTGGGCTGTAGTATCAGTGCGAATGTTGTTTACCAATTCATTTTTAATACTGTGCATCCGCATAGTGACCAGCGGAATATTATTTAATACTTGTAGATCATGGGCCTTAAAGGTATTTATCACATCTTTTACCTGAGCTGGTTGCACGTCTATAGTGATGAGGTTTGCACTTTCAGCGGTTTGGCCCAGCGTGGCTTTATTCAATAAAATATCCTTGGTGAAATATAATGTACTGATTAAAAAGGTGCCCAAACCAATAGCTACCAGCAATACGATGGTTTGATTGTTGGGGCGGAATAAATTCAGAAGGCTTTGACGCGTGGTAAACCTTGCGCTCTTGGGAAAGTAAATTTTTACCAATTTCATGGTACCCGTTGCAATACCTGCAAGCAGCCCGAAGGTTAAAAGAACACCACCCATAAAGGCCATTGCAAACAACCAATCTTTAAGCAACCAATAGGAAAAGGCGAATAAAAACAAAACCACCACAACAATAGCTCCATAGATGGCTTTTTTGGACTGTTTTGAGGATTCCCCGCTAAAGCGCAGTACTTCCAGTGGCGAAACATACCAAGTGCGCAATAAAGGCAGTAAGGCAAATAATACAGACATTACCAAGCCCAAGAGAATACCCATGATTATGGGTTGGGCAGTGATACTAATAGTTAAATCAAAAGGCAGAAACTCTTTTAACACGATGGGGAAAAGCTCCTGTAGCCCTACTCCTATCAACGTTCCTATAAAACCTCCTAAAATTCCAATTCCAGCAATCTGAAGCAGAAAAATCAAAAAACTTTGTTTTCTGGATGCGCCCAGACATTTTAGGATGGCAATCGGCTTAATTTTTTCCTTGATGTAGATGTTTACCGAGCTGGCAATCCCTACACAACCCAACAATAGTGCAATGAAAGCAGTAAGGTTAAGAAACGAACCTACATTGTCATACCTGCGCCCTAAACGGCTGCTGGTACTGGTATGGGT
>Ga0209344_10002793_pt1 | contig 18575 bp, 18 predicted proteins | sample Cruoilmetagenom6_FD_187293 | JGI IMG/M metagenome (GOLD analysis project Ga0209344, IMG submission 187293) | Oil polluted marine microbial communities from Coal Oil Point, Santa Barbara, California, USA - Santa Barbara Oil Seep Sample 6 (SPAdes)... | ecosystem: Environmental > Aquatic > Marine... | reverse complement strand
GCGACCGCATTTCGGCATCTCGCGATATCGTTTTTAGTCAGCTCAATAATATCGTGCGGACCATCTATTCGGTGCCGCCTGATCACGGCGCCGTCGTCGTCAGCACCATCCTCAACGATCCGGATTTAAAAGCGGCCTGGCGTGTCGAGCTGGCGGAAATGCGGTCGCGTCTACGTGAAATGCGTGTGCTGCTTAACGACGCTCTCATAGACAAGGCGCCGGGTCATGACTTTTCGCACCTTGTTCGCGCGACAGGGATGTTCTGTTTCCTGGGCATTTCCGAGGACCAGGTCAATCGGCTGAAGCAGGACTACGGCGTGTACATGGTTGGCTCCAGCCGCATTAACACGGCCGGTATAACTGCAGGAAACGTCAACTACCTCGCTGACGCGATCGCTGCCACGCTGTAATCCGAAGCAGCAGCGCCAGCGCGAACGGGATACCGAATTTCAGGTAGTCCGGATCACTCGCCCTCCCGGACGAGTCGACTGCCCTCACCAATTCCGAATCGGCTGGCCGTGCCTGCGTTCAGTTCAAGCACGTAGCCGACGGGTTCGGTCGATCGATTTGATCGAAGTGAGCGTGGCGTCGTATTTGCGATGACCGAGGCAACAGTGCCATCGCTGCGTGCGAATACCATGTCGAGCGAAATAAACGTGTTCTTCATCCACATCGAGCGAATATCGTCGCTATCGTAGACGAACAACATACCCGTGTTGTCGGGCATCTCGCGAACGAACATCAGTCCCCGTCGATGCTGGTTCGCGTCTTTGGCGAGATAGACGTCGAACTCCAGGCGTTTGCCTGAATCGGTAACGATCTCCAGCACAGCGAATTCGAAACTCCCATCAAGGTCCGGCACGGTTCCCGCCTTGACGGCTGGTTGGGGGCTGCAGGCCGCCAGCGACATGCCAAGAAGTGCCGCTGCAATTCTCATGTGGTGCTCCAGTTGGCAATACCGCTGAACCTGAGGAGTTGGATGTCCACGAAACCGTCGCCATTTATTTCACCCAATGGTCCCACGCAGGATAATCCGCCGAGGACGTTGTAGGCGTCGGAGCCATCCTCAAGCGGTTCGTTAGTGGCGATGTCGGTCCAACAGGTATCGAGATTGGGCGTACTGAAAAACCGGCCGCTGCCCTCGACGGTGATCGTGACGTTGCTGTTGAATTCGTTGCCGCTCTCGCCCGCATTGAGGCCGGGCAAGGCGATAATGATGACGAGCCGTTGTCCACCCACGTCACCTGAGAATCGCAGGCGAACACCTTCAGCACCTGGTCTTGGCATGCTTTCGCAGCGCAGTGCGTCATCCGGCCAGTCGAGTTTCGCGCCGATGGCGCCGGTGAACAGTGCCTGCAGGACACCTTTGTCTCCACAGGTAGAGGCAAGCACTTCCTGCGCGACAGGTACGGCCGCAGGTACAGCGTCGGCTGGCCCTTTTTCGCAGGCCGCCAGTGGAGCAATGGCCAACGATAAGGATGCCACAAGGTTGCGGTGCCAGGATTTCTTATCAATCAGATGCAATGTATTCGATCCACCGTTGTCGGAATGGGGGTCAATTCTACTCAAACCGGCCAGATAATGATGAAAAAGGCCCGCGACCAGTTGGCGCGCACAAGCATCATCACTAGAATGGCACGCCCCAAACAGACACGCCGCTATTATCGATGGAGTAATTAATGAGCGTCGCACAACAGTTCCAAAAACTTGAAGCTCATGCCAGCGGGCTGATTATCGGCCAGGCACACCTGATCAACCGAATGCTGATCGCGCTGCTGTGCGATGGCCACCTGCTGGTGGAAGGCGCCCCCGGTCTTGCCAAGACGCGTGCGATCAAGGTGCTTGCTGAAAGCATTGAAGGTGACTTCCATCGCTTGCAGTTCACACCCGACCTGTTGCCGGCTGACCTGACCGGTACGGATATCTATCGCCCCCAGGAAGGCACGTTTGAATTCCGCAAAGGGCCTTTGTTTCACAACCTGATCCTGGCCGACGAGATCAACCGAGCGCCCGCCAAGGTTCAGTCAGCGTTGCTCGAGGCCATGGAAGAGCGCCAGATTTCTGTTGGCGACAAGAGTTACCCGCTCGAAGACCTGTTCATGGTAATGGCGACCCAGAACCCGATCGAGCAGGAGGGCACGTATCCGCTGCCGGAAGCACAGCTCGATCGCTTCCTGCTGCACATCGAGGTCGGATACCCGAGTGTCGAAGACGAGCGCCGCATTCTCGTGTTGAACCGGGAGGAGGCGAAGCAGGGCGAGCGCGATGCATTCCAGCCGCCCGAATTGCTGTCGCTCGAGTCGATCATGTCTGCGCGCCAGGACATCCTGAACCTGCACCTCGCGAAGGAGCTTGAGGAGTACATTGTCAACGTCGTTGTCGCGACCCGTAACCCGGGCGCCGTCGACAGCGCGCTGGATGGTCAGGTCCTCTACGGCGCCAGCCCGCGTGCCAGCATGGGCATCGATCGCGCTGCGCGTGCACACGCCTGGCTGGCCGGTCGCGACTTCGTCGGGCCCGAAGACATCCAGGCAATTGCGCCTGACGTACTGCGGCATCGGCTTGTGCTGAGTTTCGAAGCCGAAGCTGATGGCGTGGACGCCGGATCCATTATCAATGGCATCCTGGATGGCGTCGGCGTTCCGTAGGGCAGGAAACTAATCGTGCGTCTCGATCATATTTATGAAGGTGCGTCGCCGGTCAGCGTCAGCCAGGCCGGCCTGATCCGGCTTGCCGGTCCGGCACGCGCAATAGCGCTCAATGTGCTGCGCGTCAATTCGTTGCAGACGGGCGCGTACGTCTCGCGGTTTCGAGGCCGCGGCATGGAGTTCGATGAGTCACGGCCATACCAGCCTGGCGATGACCCGCGCAGCATCGACTGGCGCGTCACGGCGCGCAGCACGACCGCCTACACCAAGCTCTTCCGCGAAGAACGTGAGCGTCCTGTGCTCATCGCAGTCGACTTGCGGTCGAACATGCACTTCGCTACCCAGGGTTGTTTCAAGTCCGTGAACGCGAGCCGTGCGGCGGCGTTGTTGTCGTGGGCGGCTCATCACCGCGGCGATCGCCTCGGTGGACTGATATTTGGTGACACCACGCATCGTGAGCTCAAGCCGCGTCTTGGGCGTCGTGCCGCATTGCGTTTTGTGCACGAACTTGCCGAGCACCCGGACTGGGCGCCGCACGATACGGATAAGAAGAACGAGGATGCGCTGACGCGGGCAATGTCGGCGCTGCGGCGCGTGGCGCGGCCGGGGTCTCTTGTCGTCGTTATCAGCGACTTTGTGGGTTTCTCCCGGGCAGCCAGGTCCTACTTGTCCAGCGTCGCACGCCACAACGAGGTTCTGGCTGTATTCCTTAACGACCCGCTGGAGCGTGAGTTGCCCCCGCCCGGACGGTACCGCCTTGTATCACCGCGGGACGAACTCGCCATTGATACCTACGCGGCGCCCGCGCGACGCGATTATGCACATGCATTTGAAGCGCGCCTCGAGGAACTTGAAAAGTTTTGCCAGCGCTATGGCGTACACCTCATGCCGATGTCGACAGACGATGACCCGGTGAGCACGTTACAGACGGCGCTGGGTCGCAGGACTCACTAGGTATGGACGAAACTGCACTGCCATTGCGTGACCTGCACCTGCCCGAGGCGATCGGGTGGTGGCCGCTTGCGCCCGGTTGGTGGGGTGTCATCGTCGTGCTCGGCGTGGTTCTCGGCTATGGTCTTTGGCGGGTCTACAAACGCTGGCAATTCAATGCGCCGCGTCGCTACGCGATGCGCGAACTGGCACACTATGAATCCGAATACCTCGTGCACCGGGACCCGGTTACGTTGGGCAAGCAGCTTTCTGAATTGCTGCGCCGTGGCGTGCTCGCCTACGCACCGCGCGACGAAGTTGCAGGGCTTACCGGCAGCGAGTGGCTGGCATGGCTCGATCGCGGCATGCCGCTGCCGTACTTCCACACAGAGGGCGGCAAGAGCTTGCTGAGCCTGCCGTATCGCGACCCGGAGGGGGACTTCTCCGACATCGATGTCAGTGCGCTGATCGCCGCAGTACGCATGCGTCTCGGCGTGCCGCTCGGAGGGGCCGCCTGATGTGGTCGCTGGCCTGGCCCTGGGCGCTGGTTGCGCTGCCACTGCCGTTCCTCGCGCGCAAGCTGCTGCCGGAAGCGCGCGGTCTCTCGGAGGCTGGCCTGCGTGTTCCGAACCTGGGCGGCTTCAAGACGCTCAAGGATCGCTCGGATGCCGAGCAGTTCCTGAACTGGCGGGTCCTGGTTGCCGTTCTCGCGTGGTCCCTGCTCGTACTGGCCGCCGCACGACCGGAACGCATAGGCGATGAACTCGATGTGCCCGTCGCCGGCCGCAACCTGATGCTCGCTGTCGATCTGTCTGGCAGCATGGACCAGAAGGACTTCGAGCTGGCCGGGCGCCGCGTGGATCGGCTGACAGCAACCAAGGCAGTAGCCAGTGACTTTATTACGCGCCGTGAAGGCGATCGTATTGGTTTGATCCTGTTCGGCGAACGCGCCTACCTGCAGGTGCCGCTGACCCTGGATCGCGATACTGTGAAGATCCTGTTGCTGGAAGCCGAAATCGGGCTCGCCGGGGAGAAGACCGCTATTGGCGATGCCATTACCCTGGCCGTACGTCGCGTGCATGAACAGAAAGAAGATGCCGGCGAACAGGTTCTGGTGCTGCTGACGGACGGCGCGAACACGGCCGGCGAAGTGCAACCGCTCAAAGCAGCCGAGCTTGCCCAGCAGGTTGGCTTGCGTGTCTACACGATTGGCATTGGCGCCGAGTCACTCGACGTGTCATCGCTGGTTGGTGGGCGACGCAACATCAATCCGTCAGCTGACCTGGACGAGGAGACGCTGACCCGGATCGCGCAGCTGACCGGCGGCCGCTATTTCAGGGCGACCGATACGGCAAGCCTGCAGGACATTTATTCGCTCGTCGACGAACTCGAGCCGGTCGAAGAGCCTGAGTCGGGGTTCCGGCCCGTGAAGTCCTACTACTACTGGCCGCTCGGGATGGCATTCGCGCTGATCGGCCTGTTGGGACTCGCAGGATTGGCGCAACGTGCCGTGCTGCGGCGCCGGGCGGGAGGCGAAGCACATGCTGGCTGATTTCCACTGGTTGCGTCCTGCCTGGTTGCTCGCGATTCCGGTCGTCGTCGCAGTTGCTGTGCTACTCGCCAGGCGCCAGCTCGGCGCCGGCAGCTGGCGCAACATCATCGATCCCGAACTCATGCCGCACGTATTATCGCGCGCGCCGGGTCGTGGCACAGACTACCGGTGGTGGCTACTGGCGCTCGGTGGCGTCATTGTATCTGCGGCACTGGCGGGCCCGGCCTGGCAACGTATCGACCAGCCCGTCTTCCGTGCCGAACAGGCGCTGGTCGTCGCACTCGACCTGTCACGTTCGATGGACGCGCAGGATATTGTGCCCAGCCGGCTGTCACGTGCGAAGCTGAAAATACTCGGCCTGCTCGAGCGCCGGCAAAGTGGGCAGACTGCATTGCTCGTCTACACAGCCAACGCGTTCACGGTTACCCCGTTAACCGACGACACAGACACGATTGCGGCACTCGTCAACAGCCTGAGCACGGATATCATGCCGAGCCGTGGCAGTTATCCCGAGGTCGGAATTCGCAAGGGTCTGTCCTTGCTCGAACAGGCCGGTGTCGGGTACGGCGAGGTATTGCTGGTCGCAGACGGCGGCACGTCCCCAGCGGCCGAGAAGGCGGCACGCGATCTCAGGGACGCGGGCTTCGCCCTGTCGATCCTCGGCGTGGGTACACGCGAGGGCGCCCCGATACCACGGCTGGCCGGCGGCTTTGTTACTGACAACCGCGGCAAGCTGGCAGTCGCGCGGCTCGAAGAACGCGGCCTACGCGACCTCGCTGCTTCGGGCGGTGGGCGATTTGCCGTGCTGGCTGCCGATAACAGCGACCTCGATCACTTGTTATCAGGCGAAGTGTCAGCCGCAGCGGCAGCAGCCGCTGACGGGAACTCGCTCGCGACCGACCAGTGGCGGGAGGAAGGTCCGTGGCTCGTACTGTTGTTGTTGCCGCTCGCAGCGCTGGCATTTCGCAAGGGCTGGGTCATGGTCCTGGTGATCTTTATCGCGCCGATGCCACGGCCTGCCGAGGCATCGATGTGGGATGACCTGTGGCTCAACAAGGACCAGCAGGCGCAGCGCGCGCTGGCAGAAGGCAGCGCGGCGGACGCGGCGGCCCTGTTTGATGACACCGAATGGCGTGGCGTTGCCCGTTACCAGGCCGGCGACTACACGGGCAGTGCGGCGGAATTTGCCGAGAGCGGTGATACTCGCAACCTGTACAACCTGGGCAACGCGATGGCCCAGCAGGGTGAATTCGAAGCGGCAATCGATACGTATGAGCAGGTGCTCGAGATAGAGCCAGGCAACGAAGACGCGAAATACAATCTCGAGCTTGTGAAGAACGCGAAAGATCAGCAAGAACAGGAACAACAAACGCAGGGCGACGACCAGCAATCGACGGAGAATCCGGGCGGCGAGGGCCAGGAATCCGATGGCGAGAGCGAGCAGGACCAGCAGGGTCAGGAAGGTTCGTCACAATCCGAGCAAGAGTCCCAGGAAGGCGATCCGTCGCAGCGCGACGAAGAAGAGATGAGCGAGGAAGACCTGGAGGCTCTCCAGGAAGAACTGCAACGCGCGGCCGAGGAGGCCGAGCGGGGCGAACAGCCGCAGCAACTAACGGATGCCGAGCTTGCGGAACTGCGCGAGCAACAGGAACAGCAGCAGGCGATGGAACAATGGCTGCGTCGTATCCCGGACGATCCGGGCGGTCTGATGCGTCGCAAATTCCGCTACCAATACCAGCGGTACGGCAAGGACCAGGAAGGAAGAGATGTGTGGCCCGACGACGAGGTGCAACCGTGGTAAGCATTCACAAGACCATTCGGCAATCGATCCTGCTGCTGGGATGCCTGTTGTTTGCGGCGACTGCCGCGGCGGCCGTCACGGCGCGTGTTGATCGCCCCACGGTCGATATCAACGAGTCGTTTACACTGGAGATCGTTGTCGATTCGAACACCGATCTTGATCCCGACCTGTCTGTCCTCGACGAGAACTTCATTGTCGGGCAGATCAGCGAGTTGAGTAATACGTCGATCTTCAATGGTGACATACGCCGAAGCCTGACCTGGACGGTTGCGCTGATGGCCAGGAATACGGGCGAGCAAACCATTCCGCCGATCAAGATCGGAGATGAGCAGAGCGACCCTGTACGCATCGTCGTCAACGAACAGACCAATGCACCTCCGGGCGAAGCCGATGTGTTCGTGACGAGCGAAGTCGATCTGGACGAGACCTTCGTGCAGTCGCAGATTCTGTACCGGATACGCATCTATCGCGCTGTTCCGACGCGTCAGCCCGCCCTGCGCGAACCGACAATCACGGGCGTCGAAACTCTGGCAGAACTGGCTGGCGATGAGCGGCAATACGAGGCTGTACTCAACGGCCGCGCCTATAACGTCATCGAACGGGTTATCGCGTTGTACCCACAGGAAAGCGGTGAGATCCAGATTTCGCCGGCGCGGTTTGAGGCACGTGTGTTACGCGACGGGCGCATCACGGGCCGAAAGGTCTTCGAGGCCCAGACCCATACGGTTAATGTCCTGTCGATTCCGGCACCGCCTGCCGACTATCCTGACGCCGCCTGGTTGCCGGCGCGCGATGTGCAGCTTAGCGAGGAGTGGTCGCGCCCACCCGAAGATATGGATGCAGGTGAGCCCGTCACACGTCACGTAACGTTGAGCGCACTTGGGCAAATCGAGACGCAGCTGCCGGCGATTGAGCCGCCCGAGGTGGACGGGCTCAATGTGTATGCAGACAAGCCAGAGCTGACGCGCTCGCTGGAGGCTGGTGGCATACGCGGCGTCCGCAAGGACCAGTACGCAATTATCGGCTTGTCCGGTGGCGCGGTGGAGTTGCCGACCCTCGAGGTTCCCTGGTGGGATATCGAAGCGGCTGAATGGAAAGTGGCAACCCTGCCGGCACGCACGTTGACCATCGAGGGTGCACCGGTCGCCCCTGTTATCGAAACGGTGGTCGAGCCGGTCGCTGTTGCGGAGGCGGCCGAGGAGCCGCTTATCCAGGATACCGAGGAGGCTCTTGCTGTGATCACGACCTGGCAGCGGGCGACCGAGATCCTCGCCATACTCTGGTTGCTGACACTGGCCGCCTGGTGGTGGTCGTCGCGATCCGGACCACGAAGACCTCGTGAGCAACGCGAAGCTGCGCCACCACCTGTGCACAAGCAACAGGCCCAACTTCTGAAAACCGCGCGCAAGGCGGCTGCCGCCGGCGATGCTGCCAGGGTCCGCAATGCGGTACTGGGGTGGGGTGGACTGCAATGGCCCACGGCCGCGCCGCGCAGTATTGGTGACCTGGCGAGCCGCGTCATGCCGCCGCTCTCCGATGAATTGCGAAAGCTGTCGGCGGCAAGCTACAGCAAGGACGGCGGCACCTGGGATGGCAGTGCGCTTGCCAGTGCGCTGCGTATCGTGACTGTTGTGAAGAGCAGGGAAGAAATGGCGGTTGACGATCCGCTGCCGCCATTGATGCCTCCGGCTGCCTGACTACCAGTCGCCGACGCTGGGCATCGAGGCCCAGGGCTCCTGCTCTGGCAGGGCATCGCCTTTTTGGAGCAGTTCGATCGAAATGTTGTCGGGCGAACGAACAAACGCCATGCGCCCGTCCCGCGGTGGTCGGTTGATCGTGATGCCCGCATCCATGAGTTTCTGGCACAAGGCGTAGATATCATCGACCTGGTAGGCGAGATGGCCGAAGTTACGGCCCTCGCTGTACGCCTCGGGGTCCCAGTTATGCGTGAGTTCCATTTGCGCGTCTTCGTCGCCGGGCGCCGCCAGGAATATTAGCGTGAAGCGGCCCTGCTCGCTGTCGTGACGACGCAGTTCGACGAGCCCGAGATGCTTGCAGTAGAAGTCCAGGGAAGCGTCGACATCCGCGACCCGCACCATCGTATGAAGATATTTCATTGCCTTGCTCCTTGTCCGGCTTGACCTCACAATGTTCGTTCATTGCAACCGGGCGGGCAACCAGAATCAGTGAACGGCATTCGCACCATAACGCTCGACCTCGATGACACGCTTTGGGCGATTCATCCGGTCATTCGGCGTGCCGAGGAACGACTGTACGCGTGGCTCGGGGAAAATTATCCGCGGATTACGGAGATGTTCGACCCGGCGGGTATCCGGGAAGTCCGAGAGCGCGTGGTGATATCGCATGCTCACAAGGCTCACGACCTGACGTTCCTGCGTCACACCGTATTGATCGAGATCGCCACCGCTGCCGGCTATACGGATTTTCTCATCGATGAGGCATTCGCGATATTTGACGAAGTACGCAACGATGTCGAGATGTTTCCCGAGGCGCGGCCCGCCCTGCAGGCGCTGGGCGAACGATTCGTTCTTATCGCGGTTACGAACGGCAATGCCGATCTCGGGAGGATTGGAATCGATGACCTGTTTGACGGACACGTCAATGCCGTCATGGCCGGGGCGGCCAAGCCGGAGCGCCTGATTTTCGATGTCGCGGTCGACGCGGGCGGCGCGACCGCGGCTGAGACCCTGCACGTCGGGGATCATCCTTTGTACGATGTGCATGGCGCGCGTGAGGCCGGTTTGCGAACGGCCTGGGTGAACCGCGACGGGAACGACTGGCCCGACAATTACGCGGCACCCGATGCCGAGGTGGTGCACGTCGGTGAACTGGAGGCGCTGCTGGACCATGACTGACAAGCCAGTGCCACTGATTATCTATATCCCGGGGCTGCAGCCAAAACCGGAGCCCGACAAACATCACGAGGCGCTATTGCGTTGCCTGCTGACGGCTATTCGACGCATCGACGCACAGGTTGCGGATGCTATCGAGACCAATGAGAGTGCGTTCGAACTCGTGTCGTGGACCTACGATTTCTATCGCGAGCATCGCGATATTTCGACCGATGCGGAGGCGATTACGGCAGTCATCGAGCAACAGGCCGCCAACGCACAGGACACAGCCGAGGCGACGTCATGGAAGCGTCGGCTCACACGCTGGATCTACACGCTCGGCGACTTGATGCCATTCCTGATTCCACACGTCGCCAGTGAGCGCATGGAAGTGCACCTGCGTGACTTGCGGCGCTACATCGGTGACGCGAACGGCATAGCATCCCATACGCGCCGCATGCTGAAAGTCCCGCTGCAGGCGGCAGCGCTTGCGCACCGACCGGTCTTGTTACTTGCCCACAGCATGGGATCGGTCATCGCCTACGACAGCCTTTGGGAGCTCAGCCACGTCGCGCCTGATCGCGCGCGGGTCGACTTGCTGGTCACCATGGGCAGCCCACTCGGACAACGCTACATGCAGAATCGAGTCAAAGGGGCCGAGAAGTCCGGTTACGGCCGCTATCCGTCGAATATTCGACGGTGGAAAAACCTGGCGGCCGTTGGCGACCTGACCGCGCTTGATCGCGAACTCGCGAACGACTTTTCCGAAATGATGGAGCTGGGGCTCCTTGAGAGCTTCGAGGATGAGGCAATCTCCACGCACTTCCGGCTGAATGGTGTGCTCAACGTTCACGCCGAATATGGCTACCTCGTGAACGAAAAAACCGCGCACACCATCGTGTCGTGGTGGCGCGGCCTGGATGCTTCTTCGTAGCTGCCTAGCTGGTTTCTTTGTTCGGCTTGATTACGATATCGATACGACGGTTTCGTGCCCGGCCAGCGGCCGTTTCATTGCTGGCAACCGGGCGCGTTTCGCCGTAGCCCGTGGCAATCAGGCGGTAGGTCGGTATACGCATCGCGTTAACCATGTACTGCTGGACTGATTCGGCGCGTTCCTGTGACAGCTTCTGGTTCAGGTCGTCACCGCCGTGCGAATCCGTGTGGCCTTCAATAATAAGTTCGCTGCGCGGGAAAACGTCGATCGCTTTCTCTACTTTCGCCAGCAGGTCGAAGTTCTCGGGTTTGATCTGCGATGTACCGCTGTCGAAGCTCAGTCCGACGAGTCGCAGGATAACGGTGTCGCCCTGACGGAAAACGCGCGCTTCCTCCGACGTGAACAGCTTCTCGACCTGTTCGAATTGCTGCTTGACGCGGGCTTGTGCCTCGAGACGTTGAACGAGTGCCGCACGCTCGGCGGTGGCGCCACCCAGGCGCTCGTCGAGCGCTCGAAGTTCCTCTTCCATGTCGGCAATGCGCACTTCATTCTCAGCTTTTTCCTGCTGCAGTACTTGCAACTCGCTGGCCTGTTTCTCGAAATAGGCGACCAACTCGGCCGTCAGGTTGACGGGGCCGTTTTCCATCGCGGGCACGACGTCGGCAACACCCGATATCTGCCGTAGAGGATCTTCCCACTGAAGGACGAGTTGCTCAGCGGTGAGGTCCTTGTCACGAACCTTGCGAACGACCTCGGAGAGGTAGATGGCATGTTTCGCCTCGTAGTTCGCCTGGCGGGCGAGGCTGCGGGGCAGGTCCGTGTCGTAGCGATTCTCGCTGAGCTCACGTTCGGCATCGGCAAGCAACTGCTTCGCGACACCCAGCGTGACAGGTGCATAACGACCAACACGCGCACGGTCGGCATCAGCCAGCAGGCGGCGTGTCTCGGATAGGTACTGAGCCTTGATAGCGACCAGTTCTGCTTCGCGATACAGGGTTGTGGCTTCGATATCCCTGCGCTTGGCGTTTTTCAGGTCGCCGCGCTCGAGTAGTCGAATGGCCTCGGAAAACTTGCGCTGCGCCTGGGTCCACAAGTCCTGGGACAAGTCTGGCGCACGTGCATTGGCTGCATCCTGTCGGCTCTTCATTACCTGCGCCAACGCGGTCCGTGCCAGTCGGGCCTTATCAGCCGACTCGGTCAGGTACCGGGTAGCGTCGGCGGCATTCGAACGTACGATTTCGATATTGCGGCCACGCGTTAGCGCCAGGTCGGCGTCAGCGTATTCCTTCATGCCGCGCTCGTAGGTGCGCGGTGACAGGAGTTTTGCATCAGCGGCGTCGGCGGCAGCCTTGGCCGCGTCTGCCTCTCTAAAGAAGGTATTGCGTAGTTCGTCCTGTGCGTAGCCCTGGCCAGCTGCAAGCAGCGTCAGTCCTGCGAAGACGAGTTTTACGAAATGGGTTTTCGCAAACATTTTCAGGATCCCTCACGGTCTTTCCGGTCCAAAATCCGCCCAAGCGACGGCAGATGAGGCCCGATATTACATATGCGGCAAGGCGAAATCTGTGCGCCGTGTCCGTTAAGTCCCTGATTTTACGCCTTGCGGGGCCCATTTCGCACCAATATTAGTGACGTATGTCGAAATTTTGCTCCAATCGTCCCTTCCGCGGCCTTTTTGTGCTGTGGCTCACAGTCAATCGAGAGCGTCATGCGTAGTCTGAACCCATGTCTGCCAAGTACTACACGCAATTCATTCTTACCGACGCGGATTACCGCGGCGGCAACGAGTTTTGTGGCGTCGTAGAGCTGAACAGCCCCATGGCACAGGACTCAGACACGCACGATATAGAGGCAATCCTGGCTCGCAACTTCGACCTCAGCAAGAGTGCGGTCAAGTTGGTCAGCTGGTCCCGATTGCACTGAGCGACGGCACCAAACACTTCTGGCGCGTTAACTTTTTCCCCCTGACTCTCCCGGCTTCGGCCGGGATCTTTTTTTGTCGATAATTGTGCGACAATGCGTGCCCTCATGAGCAAGGCAGACGAAAAACTCCGCGGTATTCCCGTCGTCCAGAGCGGCAGCAAGTACCGGACTGACGCCGGTTTCTCGGCCATCAAGAATGGCCAGAAGCAGGGGCGCGAGGCTGAGCCACTGGTCCGTGGCGACAAGCCCAGGTGGCTGCGTGCGCAGATGCCATCGGGCAAGGGTTACTCGGGTACGCGCCAGATCGTGCATGAAAACCGACTCAGCACTGTCTGCGAGGAGTCTATGTGCCCGAATATCGGCGAGTGCTGGAATGCCGGTACAGCGACGATCATGGTGCTCGGTAGCGTGTGCACACGGGCCTGCCGATTCTGCGCGGTCGACACCGGCAACCCGAAGGGTTGGCTGGATCCCGAAGAGCCGGCGAATACCGGCAAGGCCGTCAAACTAATGGGCCTCGAATATGTCGTCATCACATCCGTAGACCGCGATGACCTCGCCGATGGCGGAGCCGCGCACTATGCCGAGTGTGTGCGCGAGATCAAGACACTCAATCCACAAACAGCCGTGGAGGCGCTCACACCAGACTTCAACGGCATCATGGCGCACGTTGAGATGGTCGTAGACTCCGGCCTTGAAGTGTTTGCGCAGAATGTCGAGACGGTACGACGGCTGACGCATCCGGTGCGTGATCCACGTGCCAGTTACGAGCAGACTCTGGCCGTCCTCAATCATGCCAAGGCACACCGTTCCGACGTACTGACCAAGACGAGCCTGATGCTCGGACTGGGTGAGCGGGATCCGGAAATTCTGAAGACCATGGATGACCTGCGAGAAGCGAATGTCGACATTCTGACGCTGGGCCAATACCTGCGTCCGACACCGAACCACTTGCCGGTCGAACGCTATGTGTCGCCCGAAGAATTTGAGGCGTACCGCGCTGAAGGCCTCGAAAGAGGATTCGTCGAAGTCGTGGCGGGACCCATGGTGCGCTCGAGCTATCGTGCCGAGCAGGTACTGCAGAAAAACAACGTCGGCATCGCAGTCTAGCGATCGCCGCACTTCTACGAGGAAATCATGGCTGCGTTTTTTGCCGAGTACGGACTCTTTTTGCTGAAAGCCGTCACGATCGTCGTGGCGATCGTTGTCGTTATTGTCGTTGCCGCATCGGCAGGTCGGAAAGCGACTCAAGAAGGCCTGGAAGTCGAGGACCTGAACAAGAAGTACAAGAAGATCGCGGACGCACTGCGCGACGCGGTGTCGACCAAAGACGAACAAAAGAAAGCGGCGAAAGCGCGCAAGAAACAGGACAAGGCGGAGAGCAAGGAACCCTCAGCTCGGCCACGCAGCTTCGTTGTCGATTTCAAAGGTGACCTGAAAGCGAGCGCCGTTCCATCGCTGCGTGAAGAGGTCAGCGCGATTCTTGACGTGGCAAATGAAGATGACGAAGTCATCGTGCGTCTTGAGAACCACGGCGGCATGGTGCACGAGCATGGCCTCGCCGCATCGCAGCTATCACGAATTCGCGACCGCGGTATCCCACTTGTTGTTTGTGTCGATAAGGTCGCTGCCAGCGGTGGATACCTCATGGCCTGCGTTGCGACGAAAATTTATGCTGCGCCCTTCGCAATCATCGGCTCGATCGGCGTGCTCGCGCAATTACCCAACTTCAATCGACTGCTCGATAGCCACGGCGTGGATTTCGAACAGATCACGGCCGGCAAGCACAAGCGCACGGTCACGATGTTCGGTAAGAACACGGACAAGGATCGAGCAAAACTCAAGGAAGAGCTTGAGGATGTGCACGCCTTGTTCAAGGACGCCATCGCGAAGTATCGAACAGAACTCGATCTTGAGAAGGTCGCCACGGGCGAGTATTGGTACGGGACGCGGTCACTGGATCTTGGCCTTGCTGATGAAATCAGCACCAGCGATGAGCTGCTTGGTGAGAAAGCCGCGGACCGCGATCTCTATCGCGTCGAATACAAGATCAAGCAGCCGCTGCAGAAACGCCTGATGGGTAGCGTCGATAGCGCGATCGAGAAGGTCAACGCAGTGGGTTGGCGGCGCAAGGTCGAGTCGCAGCTGCCTCGCTAGCGGCGGAACTGGTCTCCGGGAATCCTGTCAAACTTAAGGCAGGCCTACGACCTGCCAAGACGTTATAATCCGGCCTGGTCCCCGGGAGGTCCCATGAGCATGAGTCGAATCCGATCCTTGTTGCCGTTGGTTTTTGCGGCATTTCTGTTGACATCCTGTGCGTCCGCACCCACACAGCAATCGCGAGCTGAAATGGAAGCCGAAGCGCGGCGGGCTTTTAACCAGATGCGCGCGAGCATGCCATTGGTGACGGACAGGGAAACGATCGACTTCGTCGCATGCGTAGCGCAGGCTGTCGTCGAGGTGCTCGAACCGCCCTACAACGATATTGAGTGGGAGCTGGCAATATTCGAAAGCGAATCGGTCAATGCATTCGCCATGCCTGGCGGCAAGATCGGCGTATTGAGCGGCATTCTGAAAGTCACCGAGAATGAACACCAGCTGGCGACCGTAATCGGGCATGAAATCGCGCATGTCACTGCGAACCATTCCGCTGATCGAGCGATGAATTCGGACCTGACACGAATCGGTATCAACGTGGCGTCTGTCATTCTCGGTGGCGGATATTCCGGCGCGACGTACACGGCTCAGCAGGCATTGGCAGCCGGCGCGGCATTTGGCATCAGCTTGCCGTATAAGCGGGGCCAGGAATCGGAAGCGGACGTCATCGGTCTCGAGTACATGGCGCGTGCAGGATTTGATCCGCGCGAGTCAGTACCTCTCTGGCAACGCATGGATGCCGGTGCGGAAAATCGCCCGGCCGAATTTCTGTCCACCCACCCGGCAAGCGAAACGCGAATCGAAAACCTGGTCAACGAGTGGCAGAAGACGTTGCCGTTGTACAACCAGGCGCTGGCGGAAGGCCGCCAGCCTGACTGCGGTGGGGCCAGCCCGCGTTTCGTCAAAGAAGCCGAGAAAGAAGCCGAGAAAGAAGGCACTTGATCGCCAGGCGCGCACTTGTCCTGCTGCCGCTTCTGGTGCTTGGTGGATGCGCGACACTTGATGATCTGTGGTCGTCGGTCAGTAAAGGCGGCGAAGCAAAGGCAATTCCGCTCAACGAGCGTCCCGTACACGATCCCCTGGATCCGAACATTTTCGTTGTTGATGCAGCCGGCCAGACCGTTGTCGGCGAACCGCAGGTCGTGTTTACGAGAGAAGAAGACACTCTGTCCGATCTTGCACGTACCTACGGGCTTGGCTACGACGAAATAATTGCTGCGAACCCCGGTGTTGATCCGTGGTTACCCGGTGAGGGCGCTACAATCCTGCTGCCGACCCAGTACGTCCTGCCGAACGTCGCGCAGCGCGGTGTAATCCTGAATATCGCAACCAAACGGCTGTTCTATTTCCCCGCGGCGGCCGAAGGTGAGCCGCAGCAAGTCCAGACCTACCCGATTGGCATTGGTCGCGTCGGCTGGGAAACGCCCCTGGGTGAAACGACGGTTGTGGCGAAAGCGAAAGACCCGCACTGGTGGGTGCCGGCATCCGTCAGGCGTGAACATGCGGAGATGGGTGACCCATTGCCGTCAGTCGTTCCGCCTGGGCCTGATAACCCTCTTGGACATCGGGTTCTTAAACTCGATATGCCGGGGTACCTGATTCATGGCACCAACACGCCGTACGGGGTGGGCATGCGGGTGAGTCACGGTTGCGTGCGTCTGTACCCGGAGAATATTGAGGTCTTGTATACGCTCGTCGATGTGGGTGAGGACGTGACGATCATCAATGAGCCTTATCAGTTCGGACAGCGCGACGGTATGTTGTTCTTCGAAGCGCATGTACCGCTCGAAGACGATGCGATCCCCGCTGATGAACGTCTTGCACAAATTGTCGACGCACAGGTTGATTCAAATGGCCAGCCGTTGAACGATCATCTGCGTGATTACATCAGTGAACTAACGACCGATCCGCGCGGTCTGCCGGTTGGTGTCGTGGGCTACGATCCTGCTGAGTATATGGCGCGGGCGCGTGTCGTTCACAACATCGTTGAAGATGATCCGAACGCGCCGACGCTTGCCGAGGTGCGAGAAATGATGGAAGAGGTAGAAGCGGAACTGGCAGCGGAGGTGGACGAGATACGCTAGACGCTCTGCAGAGCATTTCGCCCGAGGTCATTCAGAATTACTGTGCCGGGCGCGACGAACGTGCGGCCGCAAGAGACAGCATCGAAACCCACATTTTCAAGGAGCCGCGCGCCGTCATTGCAGCGTGCGGGGACACGTCCGATTAGGTAGTTTCCCTCGAAATATCAGTGCTTTAAGAGTATACTGTATGTATACACAGTATACTCTTTCGCATGGAGGGAACCATGTCCGCAAGCATCCTCACCGACCCTCGATTCGCCCGGTCTGACGGCGAAAAGCTCGGCAACGAGATCACCGAACTCTGCGGCTATATCTACGCTGCTACTTGCCATCTCCTGGAACTGATTCGCGAGTTTGACGATAACCGCTACTGGGCCGAACTTGGCTTCCAGTCCTGTGCGCACTGGCTGAACTTTAAGTGCGGCTTCGGTATGAATGCGGCGAGGGAACGCCTGCGAGTTGCGCACGCTCTGGCTGGCTTGCCGAAAATTGAAGAGGCGTTTTCAAACGGAGCGTTGAGTTTCTCGAAGGTAAGGGCGATCACGCGCGTAGCAGACGAGACGAATGAAAACTACCTGCTCATGGTCGCGACGCATGGTACGGCCCATCATGTGGAGCGACTTATTGTCCAATATCGTCGTGCAAAGAAACTGCAAGATGCCGAGTTCGTTAACGACCTTCATATGAAACGCGAGGTCACTTGCTACTACGATCATGATGGTTGCCTGGTGATGAAGGCTCGTATCCCGGCTGACCAGGGCGAGCTCATTGTTAAGGCTCTTGAGATGGCAATGGACGATATACCCGCGGAAATAACGGAAGAACCTGAGCCTATCGCCGCCCGCCGCGCAGACGCTCTTTGTGAAATGGCCGAGACCTACATGAATAACAGTGAGAACTCGGGTTCGACGGCGGACCGGTACCAGGTGGTCGTACATGTTGCCGCAAACGCGAACCCTGGTGGGAGGCAGCTTGCTGGCGAGCCCAGTCTCGAGAATGGCCCCCACGTTACCGCGGTAACGTCACGGCGAGTCGCCTGCGACTGTTCAAGAACAGTCATCAAGGAGGACGAAAACGGCGAGCCTTTGTCCATTGGGCGCCGCTCGCGGTCCATTCCTTCCCCGATGAGGCGTGCCTTGAAGGCAAGAGACGGCGGATGTCGTTTCCCGGGCTGCAGTAATCACAAATTTGTTGATGGTCACCACATTATTCACTGGGCCGATGGTGGTGAGACTTGCCTCGACAACCTGGTGTTGCTTTGCCGGCACCATCATCACCTTGTTCACGAAGGGGGCTTCGACTGCAAGCGTAGCGAAGATGGCGAAATCTGGTTCGAGGACCGCAAGAAGCGACGTCTGGATGACTTTCCCACGGCGCAAAATGCCACTCTCGAAGAATCCCTGGCCTGGATGTATCAGAGGTTTGAAGATAAGGACGTTTCCGCGGTAACGTCTGCCGCAAAGTGGTACGCCGGTGAGAGGATGGATTGGGATCACGCGGTGTCGCTGATGTTCCCCGCGGTTGACGAGCCATAGGGATAAACGTGAACGGCTGCTTGGCACTCGACACCGGTCGCTCAAACGGAGTGCATTGATGTATTGTGAGCGACTGCTACTGACCCAAAGCGGCCGGCCAGAATAATCAAGAAGTCGACAGTTACGTATGAATCAATCAACCTCGGGAATTAGAGGCCGTCT
>Ga0209344_10002792_pt1 | contig 18578 bp, 17 predicted proteins | sample Cruoilmetagenom6_FD_187293 | JGI IMG/M metagenome (GOLD analysis project Ga0209344, IMG submission 187293) | Oil polluted marine microbial communities from Coal Oil Point, Santa Barbara, California, USA - Santa Barbara Oil Seep Sample 6 (SPAdes)... | ecosystem: Environmental > Aquatic > Marine... | reverse complement strand
CATGATACTTCGGAAGTATTAAAGGCTTATGCCGAAAAATATAAAATGACAAACCCGAATTGGCATTTAATGACAGGAGATCAAGAAGCAATCTATAAACTAGCAAATCAAGGATTTAATTTATATACCGCAGAAGAGGAAACAGCAGAAGGCGGTTTTGAACACTCCGGAAACTTTGCGCTTGTAGATAAGAATGGTTTTATTCGTTCTAGAATAGTAAACGGAAATCCAGTTATTTATTATAATGGAATGATCTCTGAAGAAGAAGGTATAGATGATGATGGCCAAGAACAGCAAATAACCATGCTTAAGCAAGACATCAACAAACTACTAAACGAATAAAGTATTAATAACATCTTCTTAATTTAGAGAAGGTAGATTTAGTTCTTTTTTAGAAATAAAGATGATAAGGTTAGAATATGAATGAACAAGAAAAATTAGAGGCAGAAATAAAGTATAACAAGTGGATTGTTGTTTTATCCATTGCCATTCCTATTGTGGTTGCCATTCTATTTGGAGTTAAAATACCAAATGTAGAACCACTATCCTTTTTACCACCTATTTATGCTACAATAAACGGTTTCACTGCCGTAATTTTAGTGTGTGCATTTTTAGCTATTAAAAAGAAAAACGTTGTCCTTCATGAAAATCTAATGACTACCGCTGTACTTTGTTCTGCAGTATTTTTAGTACTGTATGTTGCATATCATATGACTAGTGATTCTACTAAATTTGGTGGTGAAGGAATCGTTAAATATGTGTATTATTTTATACTTATAACGCACATCTTATTGTCTATTATTATCATTCCGTTTGTATTAATTACTTTTGTTAGAGCAATTACTGAAAATTTTGAAAGACATAAGAAAATTGCGCGTATCACTTTTCCATTATGGTTATATGTTGCCGTTACAGGAGTTATTGTGTATCTTATGATTTCACCTTATTATATTTAAATTGGGCGTCCTGCTGCTTTTTATAAAGGAGCTTTTATTACAATAGTTATGAAACAAAAAGTATTCTTTTTTATTTTCTCTATTCTCTTTTTTCTGGAGACAAACGCACAGTGTGCCATGTGTAGAGCAGTTTTAGAAAGCGAAGATGGTTTAGTAACCGCTGAAGGTGTAAATGATGGTATCGTTTATCTTATGGCTATTCCCTATATCATGGTTGGTGGTATTGCTTTTTTTATCTACCGAAAGTTTTCTAGTACAAAAGCAGAATAATTTCATTTTTCTGTAACATTTCCTTTTTTTAGCAGTCTTACTACTATAGCGTTCGTATTTCTTAACAGTTTGTTAGGATAAATCATATTAAGGTTTATGTAATATTGTAGCGCTAATCAATCATCAATCAATCATCATGATAGAAATCAAAGATTTACACAAGTCTTATCATATGGGGAGCAATTCTCTACACGTTTTAAAAGGTATTAATTTTAATGTGAAAGAAGGAGAATTGGTATCTATAATGGGGTCTTCTGGATCTGGAAAATCTACCTTACTTAATATTTTAGGTATGTTGGACGAAGCAGACCAAGGATCCTACACGCTAGGTAACGTTTCGATTAAAAACCTGAACGAAAAAATAGCAGCAAATTATAGAAATAAGTTTTTAGGATTCATCTTCCAATCCTTTAACTTAATCAACTACAAATCGGCATTAGACAATGTTGCCTTACCGTTATACTACCAAGGTGTAAAACGAAAAGAAAGAGCAGAAAAAGCAATGCACTATTTAGAAAAAGTAGGTTTGGCAGAATGGTCTCACCATTTACCAAGCGAACTTTCTGGAGGACAAAAACAACGTGTTGCAATAGCTAGAGCGTTAGCAAGTGATCCTAAAGTTTTATTAGCAGATGAACCAACAGGTGCATTAGATACGAAAACATCGTATGAAGTTATGGATCTTATTCAAGGGATCAATGACGAAGGTAAAACCATACTTATCGTTACGCACGAGCCAGATATTGCACAAATGACAAAGCGTATTGTAAACCTAAAAGATGGTTTAATTATAGACGATAGTAAAGTAGAACAAATAAGAGCTTCAGCACATGTTTGATCTAGAACGTTGGCAAGAAATATTTGATACCTTAAGTAAAAATAAGCTTCGTACTTTTTTAACCGGACTTTCTGTGGCTTCTGGTATTTTTATATTAGTAATACTTTTGGGTTTTAGTACAGGAATTCAAAATGGAGTTAGATCGCAATTTCAAAGAGATGCAACCAATTTGGTGAGTATTTGGGCTGGAACAACTACAAAGGAATATAAAGGACTAAATCCAGGAAGACGTATTCAGTTAAAAAATGCAGATTTTAATGCAATCTCAAATAAGTATGCAGATAATATAGAACATGAATCTTCTTTCTATACCATTTGGGGCGGATTGGTAAACTACAAAAATGAATCTGGAAATTATAGAATTCAAGGAATTTTACCAGGAAATCAATTTATTGAAAATGCCGATGTAAGCCAAGGACGCTTTATTAATATTTCGGATATTGATAACCTAAAGAAGGTAGCAGTAATTGGAAATAAAGTAGCTGAAGACTTGTTTAAAGGCGAAGATCCTATCGATAAAAACATAACGCTTTATGGTATTAGCTTTAAAGTAGTAGGTGTTTTTTATGATCCGGGAGGAGAACGAGATGAAAGTAAAGTATTCTTACCATTACCAACAGCACAACTAGCTTTTAATGGCGCAGACAATATTCGTAACATGATGTTCACGCTAAAAATGGCGGATGATTTTGACCAAGCAGTTGCAGAATCTCAAGCAGTTTCTGCTGCCATAGAAAACGAAATAAAGTTAAGACAAACGGTTGCTCCAGACGATACCAATGCAGTACGAGTGAATAACACGCTTGAAGAGGCAAAAAAAATATACTCTTTAGTAGATACCATTGCAGCCGTTTTTTGGTTTGTAGGTATAGGTACTATTATAGCAGGAGTCGTTGGTGTTGGTAACATCATGCTTATTATCGTTAAAGAACGTACCAAAGAAATTGGTATACGTAAAGCACTTGGCGCACAACCTTGGTCTATTGTAGGTATGATCTTGCAAGAGTCTGTGTTTGTAACAATGTTTTCTGGTTTATTCGGACTAATTCTTGGTTTAGGTTTACTAGAACTAGTAGGCCCGCTCATAGAAAGTGATTTTATAAAATATCCACAAGTAGATTTTAATACCGCAATAGCTACCGTTTTTATTTTAGTATTTGCAGGCGCTTTAGCAGGATTTATTCCAGCATATAGAGCCGCTAAAATTAGACCAATTGTAGCACTTAGAGACGAATAATATGTTTAGCAGAGATCGTTGGGACGAAATATTACAAGCACTTACAGCAAATAAGTTTAGAACTTTTTTGACTGCTTTTGGTGTGTTTTGGGGAATTACCATTTTAGTGCTACTTCTTGCATTAACAAATGGTTTAAGAAATGGGGTAACAGCAGATTTTGGAAACTTTGCTACAAACTCGATGTTTATGTGGACGCAAGGAACTACAAAAGCATACAAAGGTTTACCAAAAGGGAGACGTTTTAATTTTAAATTAGAAGATGTAGAAACACTTAAGCGGGAGATTCCTGCATTGCGATATGTTTCTCCTAGACATCAATTAGGTGGTTATAATGGCGCAAATAATGTAGTTAGAGGAACAAAAACAGGAGCATTTACTATTTATGGTGACTATCCAGAATATATAAAACAACAACCTATGGATATTATTCAAGGTCGTTTTTTAAGTTATTCAGATATAGACAGCAAACGTAAAGTATGTGTTATTGGTGAAGATGTCGTTAAAGCGATGTATGATAAAGGCGAAGATGCCCTAGGTACCTACGTAAAAATAAATGGTGTAAACTTTTTAGTTATCGGAACTTTTAAAGCTTCCAATAGTGGCGATCAAGAGGAAGATGCCAATACTATTTTTATGCCTTTTACTACTTTCGGACAAGCTTTTAATAGAGGTGATAGTGTAGGTTGGATGGCAATTACTGCTAAAGACGGTACTAGCGTAACTTCTGTGAAAGCGAAGATTTTAGAGTTAATGCGAGCGAGCCATAAAGTACATCCAGAAGATGAACGTGCTATTGGGAATTTCGATTTATCGGAAGCATTCGGACGTGTTAATGGCCTGTTTTCTATACTAGGATTTGTTGGTTATTTTGTAGGTGCTTTGGTGTTGATGTCTGGAATCATTGGTATTAGTAACATCATGCTTATTGTAGTGAAAGAACGCACAAGAGAAATTGGCGTAAGACGCGCTTTAGGTGCTTCACCTTGGACGATCAAATCACAGGTATTACAGGAAAGTTTATTATTAACTATTATTTCAGGAATGGTAGGAATATCCTTTGCTGCCTTTGTGATTTTTATAATGAATTATATTTTAGACCAAAGTGGTCCTGTAGATAACTTTGCAAATCCAAGTGTAAGTATGTCGGTAATATTTATAGCGCTATTCATATTAGTAGTATCTGGTTTATTAGCAGGATTAATTCCGGCAAATAGTGCAACCAAAATGAAACCAGTAGACGCTTTACGTATGGAGTAAAAAGGTATTCCGTAAACAAAAAAAAGAAATCAAATAATTAAAAAACCATCCTGCAAGAATAAGAAGGGTGTTATACGTTACAATCAAAAAACAATAAATTCAAACTCATGAAAAGAACCAAAACTATAATCGTACTAGCAATTATTATTGCTGTTTTTGGTGGATCGCTATATTACTTATGGCAAAAAAATCAAGAAAATCCAGTTACTTATACCACAGATACTGCTAGTGAACAAACCATAACCGTAAAAACGGTAGCAACTGGAAGTATTTTACCAAAAGACGAAGTTTTAATTAAATCGAATATTTCTGGAGTGGTAGAAGAAATCTTTATTGAAGCTGGTGAATATGTTAAAGCTGGGGACTTAATTGCTAAAATTAGAGTAATTCCTAATGTGTCTTCTTTAACCAATGCAAAAGGTAGTATTGCTATTAATCAAACAGCATTACAAACTTCGCAAATAAACCTGCAAACTCAAGAAGCTAGTTATAATCGTCAAAAAGCATTGTTTGACAAAGGTGTAATCTCTGCAAATGATTTTGAAGCGATTAATAACACCTACTTGCAAGCAAAACAAAGCGTGGAGCAAGCAAGAATCAATGTTAATACCGCTAGACAAAATTATGATATTGTAAAAACAGGAACGACTACTGGTTTAGGTAATATTGCACAAACACAAGTAAGAGCAACAGTTTCAGGAATGGTTTTAGATGTTCCTGTAAAAGAAGGGAACCAAGTAATTGAAGCAAATAACTTTAATGAAGGGACTTCTATTGCATCACTTGCCGATGTGAAGAAAATGATATTTGAAGGTAAAGTCGATGAAAGTGAAGTTGGTAAAATTAAAGAAGGTTTACCATTAGAAATTACGGTTGGAGCCATTGAAGATAAAAAATTCGATGCGGTTCTAGATTATATAGCACCAAAAGGAGTTGCCGAAAATGGAGCGATTCAATTTGAAATAAAAGGAACACTTCAAAAAATTGATTCTACTTTTATTAGAGCTGGTTTAAGTGCAAATGCATCTATTATTTTAGAAAAAGCAGAAAATGTACTAGCTATAAAAGAAGCATTAGTACAATATGATGAAGAAACAAAAAAGCCTTTTGTGGAAATTGAATCTAGTGATCAAACTTTTGAGAAGAGAGATGTTGAGCTAGGAATTAGTGATGGTATTTTTGTAGAAGTAAAAAGTGGCGTTTCTAAAGACGAGAAAATAAAGGTGTGGAATCAAGTACAAGGTATTCCTAAATACGCACAAGAGAATTAATTTAAAATAACTGTAACACATTTACATTTATATAGACTTATACTTTAATTATGAAAAAACTTATTTTTATAGTGTTTGCTTTTTTAAGCATAACAACACAGGCCCAAGATAAAAAGTGGACGCTTCAAGAGTGCGTAAACTATGCATTAGATAACAATATCTCTGTAAAACAAAGTGAGTTAGATTTGCAAAATGCAGATCTTAATAAAAAAGATGCTTTTGGTAATTTTTTACCAACACTTAATGCAAGTACTACGCATTCTTGGAATATAGGTTTAAATCAAGATCCAGTTACTTTTGATGCCGTAAATTCTACAACAAGAAATCTTAGTGGAGGTGTTAGTTCTGGAGTAAATATTTATAATGGTTTAAGAAACTTAAATCAGTTACGTCGTTCTAATCTTGAAATTTTAGCTGGTCAATACCAATTAGATAATATAAAAGATAACATGTCGCTAAACGTAGCAAATGCTTTTCTTCAAATACTATTTAATAAAGAGCAGTTAAAAGTATTACAAGCGCAACAAGAAATTACGCAACAAGAATTACAACGTACTAATGATTTGGTAGAAGCTGGATCCTTACCAAGAGGAGATTTGTTAGAAATTCAAGCAACCATTGCAACACAAGAACAACAAGTGGTAGTGGCAGAAAATGCAATTTCATTATCTAAAATAAGTTTAGCACAATTACTTTTGTTAGAAGATTATGAAACTTTTGATATAGTAGATAATGATTACGAAGTACCTCCAACTGCTATTTTAAACGAGTCTCCTAAGACTATTATCGCAAAAGCGAAAGAAGCACGTTATGATATTAAGATTGCTGAAAACAATAGTGAAATAGCAGCATATAACCTTAAAATTGCTAAAGGAGCTTTACAACCAACTTTAAGAGGTTCGTACAGTTTTGGTACCAATTACTTCAAATCTCAATTATTTGATACCCCTGAATTTACAGATCAGGTTTCAGACAATAAAAGTCACGGATTTTCACTAAGTTTAAGCATTCCTATTTTCAATGGGTTTTCAGTAAGAAATAATGTGAAACGTAGCGAAATAAATGTTTTAAGTACGCAATACCAATTAAAACAGGCAAATTTAGATTTAGAAACGAATGTGTATCAGGCATATAATGATGCTAAAGGCGCTTTAAAAGCGTACGAGGCTGCTTTAAAGACAGAAGCAGCAAGAAGAGAAGCATTTAATTATTCGCAAGAAAGATATAATGTTGGTATGCTAAATGCTTTCGATTTTAGCCAATCTAAAAACAGACTTGAAAACGCGGAAAGCGAAGTCGTAAGAACCAAATACGATTATATATTTAAACTTAAAGTATTAGAATTCTATTTCGGAATTCCTATTACAGCATTAAACTAACAACCATGAGTAAGAAAACAGTAACCATAATTGTAATTGTAGTAATTGCATTTCTAGCCCTTTTAATTGGAGGAAAAAAAGCAGGATGGTTTGGTAAACAAGGTAATTTTAAAGAAGTAGAAACCAAAAATATTTCTAAAATTGATATTATTGAAACTGTTTCAGCTACTGGAAAAATTCAACCAGAAATAGAAGTAAAACTTTCTAGTGAAGTATCTGGTGAAATTATTGAACTTCCTATTGTAGAAGGACAACAAGTAAAAAAAGGAGACTTATTAGTTCGGGTAAACCCAGATATTTATCAATCTAGTTTAAACAGAACACAAGCATCTTTACAAAATGTGCGTTCTGGCTTAAATCAAGCCGAAGCTTCTCTTAAAGAGGCAAAGTCTAATTACGATAGAAATCAACAACTATTTGACAAAGGTATTATCTCTAAAGCAGATTGGGATAAAGTAATTTCTTCTTATGAAATTGCACAAGCAAGTAAACAATCTGCATATTACAATGTGCAAAGTTCTGCAGCGACAGTAAATGAAGCTCGTGATAACTTGAACAGAACTAATATTTATGCACCAATGTCTGGGACTATTTCTAAACTAGATGTAGAATTAGGAGAACGTGTTGTAGGTACACAGCAAATGGCTGGAACAGAAATTATGCGTGTTGCCAACTTGACGAATATGGAAGTAGAGGTAGACGTAAACGAGAATGATATTGTAAAAGTAAATATTGGCGATTCCACTATTGTGGAAGTAGATGCGTATTTAAAAAAGCAATTTAAAGGTTTAGTTACAGAAATAGCAAACTCTGCAGATGGTGTTTTAACAGCAGATCAAGTAACTAACTTTAAAGTAAAAGTTAGAATTATTGAAGAATCTTACAAAGATTTATTAGAAGGAAAGGATGAAAGTTATTCTCCGTTTAGACCAGGAATGACAGCGACTGTAGATATTATTACTAACAAACGTGAAAACGTTGTTGGTGTGCCAATTAGTGCTATTGTAATTAAAACAGATACCTCTTCGACTAAAAAAGCATTAAAAAAGGATGCGATAGAAAGCGAAAGTGAAGAAAAATTTGAATGCGTTTTTATAAAAGATGGAAGCAAAGCGAAACTTCGAGTGGTAAAAACGGGTGTTCAAGATAATTCTAATATTGAAATTTTAGAAGGCTTACAGGAAGACGAAGAAATTATTACTGGACCATATAACACTGTAACCAAATCGTTGAAAAATGGAGATGATGTAGAAATCAAAAAGGTAATCTCTAAAGATAAAAACGACGAAGATTAAAATATATTTTGGCTATAATACTTAACATAGAAACAGCAACAACAAACTGCTCAGTCTCTCTTTCTAAAGAAGGAGAGACTTTTGCTTTACAAGAAGATAACAGTAAGCAGTATTCGCATGCAGAACGTTTGCATCTGTATATTGACGACTTGTTAAAACAGAATAACATAAAACCTACAGAACTAGATGCTATTGCGGTAAGCAAAGGTCCTGGATCTTATACCGGATTACGCATAGGTGTTTCGGCAGCAAAAGGATTATGTTTCTCATTAGATAAACCTTTAATATCGGTTTCTACTTTAGAGGCACTTGCTAGACAGGTTAAAGCCGAGGACGGACTAATTGTACCAATGCTAGATGCAAGACGTATGGAAGTCTATTCTGCAGTATTTGACGCTAGTTTTAATACCGTAAGAGAAATTGAAGCTCAGATTTTAGATGCCCAATCCTTTGCTAGTTATTTAGAAAATGGAAAAGTCTATTTTATTGGTAATGGCGTAGAAAAAACCAAAACGCTAATTACACATGAAAATGCTGTTTTTATCGAAGATAAATTGCCATCTGCAAATGAAATGTCTGTGATTGCTAATAACAAGTATAAAAAAAACGACATAGAAGATGTCGCTTATTTTGAACCTTATTATTTAAAAGATTTTGTCGCTTTAAAACCTAAGCCTAAAGTCTAAAAGATAAAGAAGTATAAAACACAAAAAAACCTTTCCACTTTTAAAGTCGAAAGGTTTTTCTTTGTAGAATTACAAAAAAGCGATTAAGATTCTTTGTGTATTTCAACTTGATGTGGATACGGAATTTCTATTCCAGCAGCATCAAGAGCTTCTTTAACATTTTCTGTAGTTTCAAAGTAAACATCCCAATAATGCTCTGCTTTACACCAAGGTCTTACCGCAAAATTAATAGAACTATCTGCCAATTCGGAAACATTTACAGTAGGAGCAGGATCTTTAAGTACTTTTGGATTAGCAGTTAAAACTTGCATTAAAACTTCTTTGGTCTTTTTGATATCGGAATCATAACCAACTCCAAAAGTTAAATCTACACGACGTGTACCTTCTGTACTGTAATTAATTATATTTCCGTTAGATAAAGATCCATTAGGAATAATAATTTCACGATTAGAAAGTCCGGTTAATTTAGTAGTAAAAATTTCAATTTCTTTTACAACACCAACTTCGCCTTGCGCTTCAATTAAATCACCAATTTTAATTGGTTTAAAAATCATAAGTAAAACACCTCCAGCAAAATTACCAAGAGATCCTTGTAAAGCCATACCTATTGCTAAACCTGCAGCAGCTAGAAGTGCAGCGAAAGAAGTAGTTTCTACTCCTAAATTACCAAGAATAGTTATTACTAATAGTATTTTTAAAATCCAGCCAATTAAGTTTAATAGAAATTTTTTAAGACTTAAATCGTAGTCTCTTTTATCCATTATTTTACTAACAGCCTTCATTATTTTTTTAATAACCCAAGAACCAATAATCCATATTGCAATTGCTCCAAGAACTTTAATACCATAGGTACTTAAGAACTCTATGCCCATGTCTGTCCATTTTTGTATTTCCATAATTTTATTTTGTGATTAATTAATAATTTATTTTGCAAAAATAAGTACTTAAATAAATAGTAGTGTTAAACAAATACTATTTAAAAAGGTATTCTTTGAAATTCTTATTTCATCGTTGTAATTAGTAAAATAATAAGAAAGATAGTAATGCTAATATTGCGGGAACAGATTGAAAGTAAAATAATTTAATTTTCTTTGTAGAATACGCTCCGTAGATTCCAGCAACTACAATACAGCTTAATAAAAAGAGGATCATACTGCTGTTATTAAAAACCAAACCATATACTAGTCCTGCCGCTAAAAAACCATTGTACAAGCCTTGGTTTGCGGCTAATACTTTTGTTTTTTCTGCAAAATCTACACTTTCAAGACCAAAGGCTTTAATTGCTTTAGGTGTTGTCCATAAAAACATTTCTAGTACTAAAAAGTAAAAATGTTCAAAAGCTACAAAGGCTACTAATACGGTTGCTAATATTGTCATATCTATAAATTAGTTATTTTAAAAAATTATAACCAAAGTTAGCTAAATTAAAGCAAAAAAAAAGCGCTCTATCAATAGAACGCTTATAAGATTATATACTTTTGAAATTATTTCACTTCAAAAGTTAGTTTTAAGTTTACTCTAAACTCGGTAACTTCATCATCATTAACTACTGCACTTTGCGATTGTACAAAAACAGATTTAATGTTTTTTACACTTTTAGAAGCATGTTTTACTGCTTTCTTAGTTGCATCTTCCCAACTTTTGTCAGAATTTGCTAATACTTCAATTACTTTCATTATTGCCATAATATGTATTGTTTTAAGTTAAACATTGTTTGAAACCTAAATTTACAAATAATTAGAGTAAAAGGGAAATGTAATTAGTATGGATTGAACTATTAGATAAAATGCGGTTTTAACAGATAAAAAGAGTCTTATCCATTTATAGCTTCTACAATCTCGACTCTACCTTTCATCATTTCTCTAAGCATATTCTCAATACCACTTTTTAAAGTATAGGTAGAAGATGGACAACCACTACAAGCTCCTTGTAAGATAACTTTTACTGTTTTGGTCGTTGGATCATACGATTCAAACTGAATGTTTCCACCATCACTAGCAACAGCTGGCTTTACATATTCTTCTAAAATATTGATTATTTCTTTAGAGGTATCGTCTAGATCTTCATAGGTTTTATCTAATGCTTCCGTAGATTTTTTAACTACTTCTGGTGCATTAGCAATCACTACTTCTTTTCCGTTTTCTATAAATGTTCTAATAAACTCACGAAGTTCCATAGTGATGTCATTCCAATCTGCAACTTCATACTTGGTAATAGAAACGTAGTTTTCATCTAAAAAGACACTTTTCACAAAAGGAAAGTGAAATAATTCAGAAGCTAGAGGAGAAGCTTTTGCTTCATCAATAGAAGTAAACTCAAAAGTAGCAGCAACTAATTTTTTGTTAGCTACAAATTTTATAACAGAAGGATTAGGTGTGCTTTCTGCATAAACGGTTACAGGAACTTTTTTTGGAGTAGCTTCTTCTTCAACTACAATACCGTCATTATTTAAATAACTTTCTATTTGTTCGGCAACTTCAGCTTGTACATCTTTCCATTCTACAATGTTAAAACGCTCTACAGCGATAAAATTACTAGTTATATATACCTTTTTTACAAAAGGAAGGTAGAATAATTGCTGTGCTAGAGGAGAGTTTTTTGCTTCGTCAATGTTGTTAAACTCAAAGCTTTGGTGCTTCGTTACAAATTGGTTTAACTCAAACTTAATTATAGTAGGATTGTTGGTTTCTTGTATAGAGACTTTAAACGTATTCATTGTCTATCAATTTTTTTTGCAAAAATACTAAAAGAACTCAACAGTTATCTATATATTTAGCTTTTCTTATGTGTGTTATTATGGATTTACGACGAAGAACTTAAATCTTTAACTTTTATAACATTATTTATAATGACTAAATTTTATATATTTGGTGACTAATAATATAATTTAATACAAAATATTAAGTTGTAACATATGTAAGAAAGTGCATTTTTAACCAATTTGCCTTGAAAACCAAAACTATGAATTTAAAAAAGTTATCCCTTTTAGCTGTTGTAGTCTTTTGCTCGCAGTTTGTAAAAGCTCAAGAAGGACTTCCTATTTATACCGATTACTTAACTGATAACTACTATTTAATCCATCCTTCAATGGCTGGAGCTGCAAATTGTGCGAAGTTAAGAATTACAGGTAGACAACAATGGTTTGGTCAAGATGATGCGCCACAACTTGCAACTGTAAGTGTAAACAGTAGAATTGGTGAAACCCAATCTGGTATTGGAGCCATTGTATATTCAGATAAAAACGGGTACCATTCTCAAAACGGTATGTATTTAACCTATGCACACCATTTAATGTTTTCTAGAAGTGAAGTAGATTTAAATCAGCTTTCTTTTGGATTAAGTATTGGAATGATACAATATAAATTAGATGAAACAGCTTTTTTAAATGAGCCTTTTGATCCTATTATTGCAGGAATAGAGCAAAGCTCTACGAATTTCAATATGGATTTAGGTTTTTCTTATAACCTATATAATTTCTACGCACATGCAACAGTAAAGAATGTGTTGAATAATAAAGGAATTAATAACGATATTGAAATTACAAGTAACTTAAGACGTTATTTACTTTCTGCCGGTTATGGTTTTGGTAAGTTTGGTAGCGATTGGTCTTATGAGCCTTCTATCTTGTTTCAATATAAAGATGGAACAAAAGAGTCTTCTTTTGATTTAAATCTTAAAGCATATAAGAAAATGGACTTTGGTCAAGTATGGGCCGGATTGTCTTACAGACGTAGTTTAGATGGTGCGGAGTATATTGATGGTAGTAGTATTAATAGTCAGAAATTACAATACGTTTCTCCTATATTAGGTATTAATTACAATAACTTCATGTTTGCGTATACCTATGCATATCAAGCGAATTCTGTAGTTTTTAATAATGGAGGTTTTCACCAGGTAACACTTGGATTAAACTTTAACTGTAGAAAAGAGAGATACCATTGTAATTGTCCTGCAATTAACTAATGATATTATAGTAATATAAAAAAAGCCTTCATACATTATGAAGGCTTTTTTATTAGGTTTATTTTAGAATCTAAAACTATTCCCATTTGTAATTTTTCTTTTTCGCTTGTGTTTTAATAGCACCAAGCATTGCGTTTTCTAAATTGTCATTGTCTCCTTTTTGTTGCTTAGCAAGATGTTGCTTCCGCTTTAAGTTTAAATCTTGAATTTGTGTTTGTATCGCTTCACGCTCTTTTCGTTTAGTATCTAAATAGGTTTTTATTTCTGCTTCCGTTTTACCTTTAAGTTCTTGAGGTAATTGGTTTTCTTTTAATTCTTCATATGCAAAAGATTCGTCTTCACTAGCATCAATTAAATCCCAAGAAGCATTCTTATATAAATGAGAACTTTTACTCACAGCTCTACTCACCGCGTTTGCTTCACTATAACCTTGTGCATTATCATCTTGTTCCGATTGGTTTTTCATTTTGTCTTTTCCAGAACTTCCATAAGCAACATAGGTTTTGTTAAGCTTTCTGTTTAGTTGTAAAATACTATCATCATAAGGCGAAGCGATATGCACGGTTGCATGATTGTGGTTTATTGCCATATAATTACCATGTGTTAAATCTGCGCCATCTTTCCAGGAACTAGAAATACCTTGGTTGTAGTCGCCACAAAAAATGGTGTTTACAGTAACATCTTTCGTGTGTGCTAATGTACTAGCGTCTTTATAATTTATGCTTCCTTGTGTAAATGCCTCATTTCCGGCAATAAAAATAAGTTTTAAATCGTCTGGATTCGTTCCCCATTGTAATTGGTCTATAGACGTTTGAATTACTTGACCACAAAACTCATTGCCACCTCTTGTAGTTAGTGAAAATAATTCCTTAGATATTTCATCTAAATCTTGACTAAAAGCTAATACCTGACGTATAAAACCTTCGTCTGCATTTAAATTATCGTTGCCATATTCGTATAATGCAATTTGAAGGTTTGGTTTGGCATCTTCACATTTTGCATACGAAAGTTCATTTACAATTTCCCAAAGTTGCGCTTTTGCTTGATCTATTAATCCATCCATACTATTACTAGTATCTAATAATAATGCGACTTTAATAAACTGTTTGCTTGGCTTATCTGTTTTAGATTGATGTACTACGGCCAATGCTGTTTGTTGTTTTTTTTCTTTTGCCTGACATGCGGTTAGACTAACAAAAATGAATGTTAGTAAACTCATTTTGAATATTGTTTTCATAGTTTTTGTTTTTAATTGTTATGTTGTTTTTATTTCTTTTATATCGATGCTTCCGTCTGGAGAAATGATGTAGTATTTATTTTTAATTACTTCTTTTTCGGTTGGTTTTTCTTCTTTTGGTTTTGGTGTATATTGTAGTTTAATTTCCATTCCTATTTGTATAACTGGTTCTACAATCGAAGGGTTTATAACCACATCGTAATGGCTATAAGGAATAGGGTCATAGTAATAAGACGTTTGCTTTTTTACCTCATAAACACCTTTGTTTTTCTTTAAAGCTTCCATCGAAATACTATTAAATGCTTGGTAGTTTTTATAGAAGTCTCTAGGAAAATAACAATACTTATTGTCTGCAATAGTTGGTTTGTATAGCGTTAAGTCGAAGCCCAAGTTTTTGTAGAATGCTTGTTTTTCTTTTAATTCTTTTAAGATTTCTATACGAAGGTTTTTATATACTTCCTGAAGGTTATCTATATAGTAATCTACTTTTACCAGGTTGTAGATTTCGTTGTTTGCACAAGCCGCTAGAATGTTTTCAAATTGCTCGACTTTAGTAAACTGAATATGAATATTTTGCTGTAATTCAAATCCTTTAGGTACTTCGACATAGGTTTTGCTAAATAATTTTTTTTCAACAATTGTTTCGTAAACCGGCACAAAAGAGATTACATCAATAACAAAGTCATTTGCAGTAATCCCTTTAGAAGCTAAGTCGTTTCTCAGTTTTTGCGTTCGTTCTTTTATTAAGTTATTGGTTTCTTCCGACGTTTCTCCTATTTGTGTAACATTGAAAACAGCCGTGTAGGAACTCGCAACAATATTACTTAAGGCTTTTACATCTAAAGTTATTGTTGGATTTGGTATTAAGTTTTGATGTTGAAATGGATTGCTATTATTTCCGTAGGTATATCCATTTCCTAAATTTTTGGATGCAATGTTTTGTCTAGAAATCGAAATGGCATTTCCTTTTATTTGTGCAAAGTTGGAGATCGTGTATAAAATAATTAAAGAAGTAAGTATGTGCTTTTTCATGGGTTGTTTTTAAATTCTTAGTAAACTTATTACCAAAGTTTTTAAAGAAAAACCGCCAATGCGTGAAATTGCTAAATGCATGCGTAAAGCCTTTTTTATACTTAGGGAACGCAACTTTTGAAGGGTGAAAAAACCGAAAAGACACTGGATGTAGTTTTTAAGTGTAAATTAAAGTATGTAAGTTTATACTTTGTAACCATATCCAATGAAACACATCATAAAATATATGCTCATTTTAAGCTTTCTGTTTTTTACAGGCGGTTTATTCGCACAACAAAATGCCGAATTAGAGCGAGATGACGAAGACGCTAGTTTTGTAGTAAAAGGTTCGGTAGTAGAAAGTGAAACACGTAAACCAATTACTAATGTGCAAATTTCTGTAAATGGTGGCGCATACACAAAGACCAATCTTTCTGGAGATTTTAGAATTCAAGCAAAAAAAGGAGATGAGCTAACCATTGCGCATAAAGGCATTAAAACGGTATATTATACCATTAAGGATGATGAAAGAATAACCGTTGAAGTAAATCCTGAAACCAATCAAGATAAAGGTGTTTATAAACGGAAAACTGCTATTATGCCGTTTCATAGTATTATAGATTCAGCAGATACGTATTTAAAAACGGATGCAGAAAAAAGTATTCAGTTTATAACCGAAGCATTATCCCAAAGTAATTCGACAAAACAAAATGCAGAAGCATACGAGATTCTTGCCGATGTATATATGCATTGGAAACAGTATGATTTAGCGATTTCGAATTACAAAATTAGCCTTCAGAATAATACCTTAAATGAAGTACATTTAAAATTAGCAAAAGCATATTTTAAAAATAAAGACTACCAAGAAAGTTTACAGGCTTATCAAAGTATAAATGACAAAAGCCTTTCTAACTATCAAAAAACGGTTTATTATGAAGGTTTAGGAGATGTATACAAGAAAATAGTACAATTAGATACTGCAATTTCTAACTACAAAAAAGGACTTGCTATCGCCGAAAAACATCTTATTAAACCGAAAATTACGGACTTAAATTCAAAAATTGGTGAAGCCTATAATGAAAGTGGAAAGCTAACGGAAGCAAATACCTATTTTAAAAATTCTTTGGACTTAGCTTCGCAAGAGAATAAAAAAAGAGCGGTAGAAGAGAAAGTGAAGGTTGCCGATTTTCAGAATGATAATATGGCTTATGAAGATGAAATTCAGTTACGTAAAGAAGCCATTCAAGAAATCTCAGAATTACAAACCGATACTATCCTAGATAATGAAAGCGCTTTAACTTTACAAAAGCAAAACTATAAAATTGGAAATGCATATTACCAACAAAAAGATTATGTAAATGCGGTTCCTTATTTAGAAAAAAGTATTGCCGAGGCAGAAAGCAAAGAAGACTTATTAGTGAAAAAGGATGCGGTACGTAAATTGTCGGAAACCTATAGAGATGCTGGTAATTCGGTGGACGCATTAGAAGCTTATAAAACCTACCAAGAAACGGTGGATGCTTTATATGTTAAAATGGAACAGGAAATAACACAAGCCGCAAGATTTAATAAAAATATTACCGAAAAACAAAATAGAATTACAAGTTTAGAGAGTGATCGTGCATTAACACAGAGTAATTACCAGCTTTCTATAGAACAAAGTAAACGACAAAAGCTTATTATTTACTCTCTTTTTGGAGGCGTGGTTTTGTTATTGGTTGCGGCATATTTAATGTATAAATATATCAAGCAACAAAAATTTGCAAATAATCTGCTGGCTTTAAAATCACTTCGAAGTCAAATGAATCCGCATTTTATTTTTAATGCATTAAACTCTGTAAATAGTTTTATAGCATCCAATGATGAGCGTACAGCAAATAGATATCTTTCCGATTTTTCCCAACTCATGCGAGCAGTTCTAGAAAATAGCGAACAGGATTTTATCCCGCTTCAAAAAGAAATAGATCTATTAGAACTTTATACACAGTTAGAACATTTTAGATTTAAAGATAAATTTGATTATAGCATTACTATAGATGAAAATGTTGCTGTTAATGCCTTTCAGATTCCTCCAATGCTTTTGCAACCATATATAGAAAACGCCGTTTGGCATGGCTTACGCTATAAAGAAGAAAAAGGAAAATTAGAAATTAATATATCTCAAAGGAGTACCGATGAAATTATCATTGCCATTATAGATGATGGTATAGGAAGAGAAAAGTCGAAAAGTCTAAAAACGGAAAATCAGAAAAAACAAAACTCGCAAGGGATGAATAACATTAAAAAACGTGTTGCCATTTTAAACGAGATGTATAAAGACAAAGTCGATGTTTTTATTGCCGATTATCAAGCCGAAGGAGACAAGGGAACTAGAGTAGAAGTTACTCTAAAAAAAGATTAGCGATGGAAGATTTATAATTGCTGATGCAACAATATTTGTCGTACGGAACTTGATTCCTTATCTAAAGAAATTTACTAAAAGAAGTGCATGAATGGCAGCTTTTGCCTAATGCCTAAAACCTTTTGCCTAATTAATATGAAACTAAACGCTATACTAGTAGAAGACGAAAAAACGAGCAGAGATATTTTAAAAAACTATCTAGGTAAATATTGTCCGAATGTAAATATTCTAGGCGAAGCAGCAAATGTAGAAGAAGCTTTGGTGTTGATACGAAACAACGATTTAGATCTTGTTTTTTTAGATGTAGAAATGCCTTATGGTAATGCATTCGATTTGCTAGATAAAGTGGGCGATAGAACTTTTGAAACCGTTTTTGTTACCGCATATAATCATTATGCCATAGATGCGTTAAATGCACATGCAAGCTATTATTTGATGAAACCAATTTCTATTGATGCCCTTATTAAAGCCGTAGACTATGTCGTTGAAATTAAAACCAAAGAAGATGCTTTACAAGATGATATTCTAGTACCAAAAACAAATACGGTAAACGGAAAAATAACCATTCCGCAACAAGATGGATTTGAAGTGTTAGAAACCGCAAACATTTTGTATTGCAAAGCAGATGATAATTACACCGAAATATATTTAAACACCAATAAAAAGAAACTAGTAAGCAAAACTTTAAAATACTTTGAAGAGGCATTAAATGGTTCTGGTTTTGCTAGAGTGCATAAAAGCTATTTGGTAAACGTCAACGAAATAACCAAATATGT
>Ga0209344_10002791_pt1 | contig 18587 bp, 19 predicted proteins | sample Cruoilmetagenom6_FD_187293 | JGI IMG/M metagenome (GOLD analysis project Ga0209344, IMG submission 187293) | Oil polluted marine microbial communities from Coal Oil Point, Santa Barbara, California, USA - Santa Barbara Oil Seep Sample 6 (SPAdes)... | ecosystem: Environmental > Aquatic > Marine... | reverse complement strand
AATCAGGTGCGTAATTCGGTGCGTAATTAGAAATATATTATTTTAATTGTTTGATTTTCAATAACTTAATTATTTAAAGATAGTTCCTCTTTCTCCGCCAAAAGCCCGTGAACAATTTGTTCACGGGCTTTCTTATTTTTCAACTACCCTTTCCATTTCAAACAGTCCATTAAAATTAACTAAACTTTTTGTTTAACAGTTTTATCAATTTATTAAACGTTTTGTATCTTCACACAATATAGAATGGCTATGAACCCACTAAAAACGATACTATGTTTGGAATGTTTAAAAAGAAATCAGAAAAGGAAAAATTGCAGGAAGAATATCAAAAACTCCAAAGTGAATCCTTTAAGCTCTCAACAACCAATAGAAAATTGAGTGATCAAAAAGCATCTGAGGCCGAAGAAGTGATGAAGAAATTGGAAAAACTCAAATAATTCAATAATGACCGAAGAAAAAACCCGATAACGTAGTTTTCAATACAGATACAAATCGTTACGATGCTGCACTAAAACCTTATGCAACTTCCGTGGGTGCGCCGGTGATTACAAGTATCGATACCACCGCTTGGAAAAATAGAAGCATTAACAAAACCAATCATAAATTAAACGCCAAATACTTGGAACTGAAGGCAGAATATGAAAAAATGACGAGGGAGTTTGAGTATAACAGTCTTATTTTCAATTCGTATTTTAGTTTTGAACCTGTTATTGGCGAAGTTTATCATCTTTATAAAAGGGAAAATGGAAAAAATTTTCTTTCACTCATTGCGCCCAATCAGTGTAATTTTAATCACCTTGGCAGCTTTTATCTGAGCGTCGATCAAACCTGGGAAAAAGTGGATAAACTATGATTGGCGAAGAATTAACAGATAGACAATTGGATCGAATCATCGAAATGGCCTGGGAGGACCGCACGCCTTTTGAAGCCATAGAATTTCAGTTTGGATTCCCCGAGAAGGAAGTTATAAAAATAATGCGTGGCCATTTAAAAGAAAGTAGTTTCAGGCTTTGGCGCAAACGCGTTAATAGTGGCGTAAGCCAGAAGCACCTCAAAAAAAGAAGTTCTGAAATAAGCCGTTTTAAATGCTCACGGCAAAAAGCCATTTCCGGAAACAAGATAAGTAAAAGATAGCACAGCTATTTTTCTAAAATAAATTACCTCTTTCATTTTTAAGGCTCGCCAAAATTAAATATATTTCTGAATCCTTTTCAATTATTTCAGAGTTACTGCGCAAAATCTTAAAACAATGAGCAACTACCACATCAAAAATTTAGAAGAATATTTTCAGGTTTATAGAAAATCGGTCCGTGATCCGGAAAACTTTTGGGAGGAAATTGCAGAGGAAAACTTTCTTTGGCGACATCGATGGAATAAAGTGTTGGAGTATGATCTAGCTAAACCTGAGGTTTCTTGGTACAAAGGTGCTAAACTGAACATTACCGAAAACTGCATAGACCGACATATCTACACCCGAGGCGACAAAACAGCAATAATTTTTGAACCGAACAATCCCGCTGAAGAAGCGCAACATATAACTTACAAAGAGTTACATGAACGTGTCTGCAGGTTTTCAAATGTACTGTTGGAACAGGGTATAAAAAAAGGAGATAGAGTTTGTATTTATCTCCCTATGATTCCTGAACTAGCGATATCATTATTGGCCTGCGCCCGGATTGGCGCTATACATTCAGTAGTTTTTGCTGGTTTTTCCTCCACCGCACTTTCTACACGAATTAACGATTCAGAATGCAAAATGGTTATTACCAGTGATGGCTCCTATCGCGGTAATAAAACTATTGATTTAAAGGGAATTGTGGACGAGGCATTGGAATCCTGCCCAAGTATAAAAACCGTGTTGGTAGCCAAGCGTACTCATACTGAAATAACAATGAAAAAAAATCGCGACAAATGGTTACAACCGCTACTGGACGAGGCCTATCACGATTGCGTGCCTGAAATTATGGACGCTGAAGACCCATTATTTATTCTATATACTTCTGGCAGTACGGGAAGACCTAAGGGAATGGTACATACCACAGCTGGCTATATGGTCTATACCGCATATACTTTTAAAAACGTATTTCAATATAGGGAAGATGATGTGTATTGGTGTACAGCAGATATTGGCTGGATTACGGGCCACAGTTATATAGTTTACGGACCGTTGGCAAATGGCGCCACCACTCTAATGTTTGAGGGTGTTCCCTCCTACCCTGATTTTGGCAGGTTTTGGCAGGTTGTGGAAAAACATAAGGTTAGTCAGTTTTATACTGCTCCCACTGCAATTAGGGCGTTAGCAAAGGAACGGTTGGATTTTTCTGAGAACTATGATCTTTCTTCCTTAAAAATCTTAGGCAGTGTGGGTGAACCCATAAACGAGGAAGCTTGGCATTGGTATGATGAAAACATCGGGAAACGAAAATGCCCCATTGTAGATACTTGGTGGCAAACCGAAACTGGCGGGATAATGATTTCGCCAATTCCTTTCTCTACACCCACCATTCCCACTTATGCCACACTACCATTGCCCGGTATACAACCCGCGCTGATGGATGAGAATGGTGATGAACTTAAAGGCAACCTCGTTAGTGGGCGTTTGTGCATAAAATATCCTTGGCCTGGAATGGCCCGAACCATTTGGGGCAATCACGAACGCTATCATGAAACATATTTTTCAACTTTTAAAAACAAATATTTCACCGGTGACGGAGCATTGCGCGACAGTACAGGCTATTATCGTATCACAGGCCGTGTAGATGATGTTATAATTGTTTCTGGTCATAACCTGGGCACTGCGCCTATTGAAGACGCAGTAAACGAACATCCGGCCGTGGCGGAAAGTGCAATTGTAGGCTTTCCACACGACGTGAAAGGTAATGCGCTGTATGGATTTGTTATTTTAAAAGAAATCGGTGAAAGCCGTCTGCACGAAAATTTACGCAAAGAAATAAACCAGATTATTACCGAACATATAGGTCCGATTGCAAAACTTGATAAAATACAGTTTACTACAGGATTGCCCAAAACCCGAAGTGGCAAAATCATGCGCCGAATTCTCAGAAAGATTGCAGAAAAGGACACATCCAATCTAGACGATATTTCTACCTTGCTGAACCCAGAGGTGGTACAAGAGATTATGGACGGGGCCGTTTAAATAATAATTCATTCTTTTATATCAAAAATTTTCAAAAAGGAGTTTTAGCAATAATTTGAAAACACATTTAAACTAATATGGCTGCAATTATTTAAATGAGTTAAAAATAAGTGGAAATAAATTAGTTGAAAAATCAATAATTGAATACCTTTATAACACTGACAGTTAATAATTTATAACCCACTAAACTCCTCGTCATGCTTTGGACCATCCTTTTTCTATTTTTAACCGTGGTGGCCGCTGTCCTTGGTTTTTTAGGATTGGGATTTGGCCCAATTGAACCCGCCAAAACTTTTTTCTATGTTTTAGGAGCTTGTTTGCTTATTTCCGTATTCATGCAGAAGCGAAAAAAACGCAAAAGATATTATGAATAGTTTTAGAAAAATTTTTTAAAAAGACCGCTCACTTACTATAGCGGTTTTTTTATTAAAATATTTTTTATAACCCTTTATTAAACAGAATATTATATTTTATAATTGCATTTAAGTTAAACTATGTACGGATATAGAACATTGCATTTCAAATGTAAGTTGTATTTTGGCTTAACAAAACAACCTCCAGATGAATTCCATTCAAGTTAACTCACTTCCCCTAAAGGATGTTATAAGGGATATAGCAGAAGTTTTCAACATTTCCTATTCTGAAAATTGCGGCGAATATTTATTGCAGTTGCCCGAATCTATTGGCGAGGGTACTATTCGCGGGATTAATTTTGAAGGCGGGCTAGGCCTTATCCAATACAATTGTCTTTTTAAGGAAGATTTGGAAATACATTTTGTAGTAAACCAAATACATCCGCTAAAATTTCTATATACAGTAAGCGGCACCTTACAGCACCGTTTTGAGAATGAAGAAAACTTGCACGAGATTAAGCAATACCAAAACGCCATTGTAGCCAGCAGTAAGCACAACGGCCATGTATTACTGTTTGAAGCCAACCAACGTATAACAGTGAACAGCTTGGAAATAGAACGTGAAAAATTTCAGGCCAAAATGGAATGCGACATAAAAAGTCTTGATGACGAACTAGAGCAATTATTTAAGGATATTAAAGCCAACGGAGCATTCTATCACAGTGGAAATTACAGTCTTAACATTGCCGATATCTTGACACAAATGGTTGATTTTACTGATGAAAATTTTACTCGTAAACTGTTTTTGGAAGGCATGGCCTATCAAATTTTAACGCATCAGATTCTTCAATATCAAGATGATAAAAAAGAGGAAGGAAGCCGTACGCTCATCCGCTCTACTGAATTGAAACAAATAAACCATATTTCCAGTCTTATAGAAAGCAATATTTCAGATGTACCCACAGTGGAGAACTTAGCACGTGAAGCGGGACTGAATATAAACAAGCTGCAAGAAGGTTTCAAAAAACTATATGGCACCACTGTAAATAATTATGTACAGAAAACAAGGCTTGATGCAGCTTACAATCTTTTGACCAAAACGGATCTTAATATTTCTGAAATTGTAAATGCAATTGGGTTAAGCAGTAAAAGCTATTTTTCGAAAATATTTAAGGAAAAGTATAATATATCACCTTCCGAATTTCGCAAAAAGCACCAAGGATAAATAAAAAACCCCAGTCAAAATAAATTCCGACTGGAGTTTCCTCCTTCATAGCAATTCTTTACTGTTGCTAAAATAGCTTAGTTAGCGATATTTTTTTAACTCAAAAAGACAAATCATTAACCCAAAATCTTTTTTTTAAATTATTATTTTTATTTAAAAAAGAAAACCCTTCCGTGCAGCGACGTTGGAAGGGTTTTACAGTTGCGTTATGTAGGTACAACTGCTATTTCCAGTTTTTTATTTCTTTTTCCAGTTGGGCTCTAGATTTTCCGGTTTTATTTTCAAGCTTTTTTAAAGTTTCTGAAAAGGATTCATCTTTAAATTCAGAGACGTTTATATCTAAATTGTAGTTTTTATTAAAGTCTGAAGCTATCTTTTTCCACTTTTGTTCTAAATAATCATTGCCATCCTTTTCATTTTCAGTATTGTCGGACTCGGTATTATCTTTAACGTAGCTTTTTTCATCTGGCTCGTTATGATGTTCACTTTGGGCACCTTTACCTACACTAAGTTTTGGATTTCCTTTATTGCTCATGGTCTAAATTATTTGTCGCAATCTTGCTAAATTATTAATTAATATTCTTTTAAATTAACATATATCATCTGTAAACTACCACAAAACGATTATTTTTCAATATATTTACCAATCCACTCTTTCCTTTTTATCCCCACAATAGAAACCCCTTTCTCATTGTGCTGATTAAGGGGTTTCGCCGTATCCTTAAAACGGATACTCAATTTCAAAAAAACCATTATTCTTCCTCTTCTTCTGGATGACGCTGGTTTTGTGGTCTGTTTTGAGGATTCCTCTGTTGATTTTGTTGTTCATTTTGAGGATTCCATTGCTCATTCTGATTTTGTGTACTCATAGCAATTTGTTTAAATTAATAAATCATTTTTCTTTTCACTCTTAAAGTTAACTTCATATCAAACTTTTGAAAGCCAACAAAATCATAAAATTGCAAAGCGATTTATTTTTTTAACTAACCATTATCTTAAAAAAGTCTTTTGTTGACATTTTGTTAAGTCTGAAGATCAAAATGAAATGGAAAATTTTAAACCAACACCCTTTCTTTATAACTCGTTGGCGTTTCGTATCTTTGCGCTTTTAAATTTTGAACCATGTATACCAACGCATTACAAGCCATTTCGCCAATAGACGGCAGATACGCATCAAAAACTTCCAGCCTTATTCCTTATTTTTCTGAAGAAGCGCTCATCCGTTATCGCGTGCAAGTGGAAATTGAATATTTTATTGCCTTGGTAGAACTGGAACTTCCCCAATTAAATGATTTTGAGCAAAAAAACTTTTCAAAGTTAAGAGACTTGTACCTTGAATTTACTGTGCAGGACGCCATAAAAATCAAGGAAACCGAAAAAGTGACCAATCACGATGTAAAAGCTGTTGAATACTTCATAAAAGAAAAGTTTGACGCTTTAAATCTTCAGAAATACAAAGAATTCATCCACTTTGGACTGACCTCACAAGACATCAACAATACTGCAATTCCGCTTTCGCTGAAAGATGCCATCAACAACGTTTACGTACCGCTCTTGATGGAAGTGAAAAATAAACTGAAGGCACTTTCTGAAGATTGGGCCGAAGTTTCCATGCTTGCGCGTACGCACGGGCAACCTGCTTCTCCAACCCGTTTGGGAAAGGAAATAGAGGTTTTTATTGTGAGAATTGAGGAACAGTTTGATTTGATGAACGATATAAAAAGTGCTGCAAAATTTGGCGGTGCAACAGGTAACTTTAACGCACACAAAGTAGCTTATCCAGATATTGATTGGAGAGCGTTTGGAAAAAAATTCGTACAAAATAAGTTAGGGCTACACCACTCCTTCCCTACCACACAGATTGAGCATTATGACCATATGGCTGCTCTTTTTGATTGTTTGAAACGAATCAACAATATTTTGATTGATTTGGACAGGGATATTTGGACCTACGTTTCCATGGATTATTTCAAACAAAAAATTAAAAAAGGGGAAGTTGGTTCCAGCGCCATGCCACACAAGGTAAACCCTATAGACTTTGAAAACAGTGAAGGTAATTTGGGAATTGCAAATGCGCTTTTTGAGCATCTTTCCGCAAAACTTCCTATAAGTAGATTACAACGTGATCTTACTGATAGTACCGTTTTAAGAAATATTGGTGTTCCCATTGGGCATACACTGATTGCTTTTCAATCTACTTTAAAAGGCTTGAACAAATTATTGTTGAACGAATCGAGGTTTGCAGAGGACCTTGAGAATAACTGGGCTGTAGTAGCCGAAGCTATCCAAACCATTTTAAGAAGAGAAGGCTATCCAAACCCTTACGAAGCTTTAAAAGGATTGACCCGTACTAATGAACGCATTAACCAAACTTCAATTGCAAATTTCATCGAAACGCTGGAAGTACCTGAAAGCGTTAAACAGGAAATGAGAAACATAACGCCCGGAAACTACACTGGAATTTAAAAAATAGACCAATAAAAAAGGCTTCAATCCAAATTTGGAAGAAGCCTTTTTCGACTATTAATCAACTAATTTAATCTTTAAATATTTTTCCAAAACCTTCGAGTTTAGAGACGTCCAAATCGCCTCGTTCAGCAGATTTCATTAGTTTCAACATTTGGTCAGGGCGCATATTTTCACCCAACAACCTGAAAACCGCAAAACCACGATTATCATCACTCGCAAAAACAATCACCTCATCAATAGCATCTTCTTCACCTGTATACTTTAGAGTTGCATTCCAGTCATTGCTTTTAATACGGGTAAGCTCTTTGTATTGCTCCTGGTCTAAGATGTTTTTTAACTTTTGACGTTCCATTTCATAATCGGCTGTATCACCTTCCACAATAGGATAAGCAACAACATTCACTTTTTTAATAGTATTCAGAATGTCTTTCTCTTCTTGTGTAAAATTGCTGGTGTTTCCTTGAAGCAAACTTGCTGCTATGTCCATTTTTACAAATTTGTCATCGTCTTGCTTTTCAACCAAATACTTTTGCAAAGACTTGTCACTACAGGAGACCAATGCTAGTGCACCCAATATTAAAGCCATAAAATATTTCAGTAATGATGCCATCGTTATTGTTTTTTCTTGGTGTCAATATTCTTAAGTTCTTCGCTACCGGGAACTTTTAGATCTTCTGTCAATTTTGAGATTTGCTTTAAGTCTATATTTCCGGTGATGCTCATAATAACGGTTGTGGGTTTTCCGTCCACAATTCCATCCATATGCATCAACAGTTCACTTACAAAGTTTTCATTTTTGCCTTCTTTGCTGTAGAATTTTATATTTCTGCCATCTTCTTTTACGCGCATCAATTCACCTAAATTTTTAGAAGTAGAAACATATTTTGACACAGCGGCATCCATTTTTTGTGAAACGGCTGGATTATCGGTGGTAAAAATTTTAATGTTGTCTAGATCGTTTACCATTTTCAAATATGCCTGCGCTTCTGGATCGGTGGAATTAAGATCCATTTTGCTCAAAAGTTTGAACATATTTTTGGTAACTACTACAGAGGTTACATCTTTTTCGTTTTCAAAGGAATCAAAAGCGTTCTGAGTCCACGAAATCATAGGCGCTATTGCCAGTGCTATTACTATTGCTATTTTTTTCATCGTTTATAAGTGTTATTAAGTTATTGTTTATTTTTAAAGCTTATTATTCAAAAATTTTATCTTTTGTTTTTCCAAATTGGCCCACAACGGTAAGCTGTTCTGTACCTTTATTTAGGTTTTCAGAAAGCAGCACCATTGCTTGTTTGCTTTTTTCAAACGCCTCCAAAGCCTCTTTTTCCTCTTGGGAGTAATTGGGTTGAGAAAGGTAAAAACCACCCACCCCAAACGCTACAACAAGCATTGCGGCTATGGAATACCACCAGGCTTTATTGCTTTGTGGTTTTGATTCAGGCAAGGCAAATGTTCTGGTAGAGCGTTCTGATTTTGCAGCCTTTAGACCTGCAAAAATTGGCTGGTACTGAGTTAAATCATCCGCAACCCTTTTATTGTTAAAATAGTCTTGTAACAATTTTTCTTCTGCAAGGGTGGTTGTGCCTTCAAAATAGGCCTCTAGCAATTGTTTTATTTTAACTGATTCCATAATTATAATTTTTTATCATTGCATCCCTAACTGTTTTGCGGGCCCGGGAAAGTGCCACTCGTATTGCGGTTTCGTTACTATCAAGCATCTGCGCTATTTCTGAAAACTCAAATTGTTCTACATCACGCAATTGGAGAACGATTCGTTGTTGCTCCGGTAAAGTTTCCATTATTTTGAAAACAATTTCAACCCCGTCATTTGCTTCAATTTTCTTTTCAATATTTTCTGAAGTTTGATAGTTGTTATGTACAATTTTCAAATTTGATGCCTGTTTCGATTTCAAACGATCCAAGCAATAATTTTTGGTCATTGTAATTGCGAAAGCTTCGGGATTTTTATAATTTTCAATATTTTGTTTTCCGTTCCACAATTTCAAAAACACTTCTTGTACCGCATCCTCAGCTTCATCTTTTGAGACCAAGATTCGTTTCGCCAAACGGTACAGCTTATCCTTAAAGGGCATTATTAAAGTAATAAACTCGCTTTTTTCCATTTTGGTTGGTTGTTGGTTGTTGTGCCGTCTATTTTAAATGACGAATGTGTTCTATTTTTGTTACATTGAAATTTTATCCGTGAATTTTCGAGAAAATTTTAGACTATATAAAGTCTCAAAATAATTTCGACTAAAAAAGCATATTTTTACCATTGCAATATAATTCCTAGTTTACCTGTTTAAAAAGAATACCTTAATAAACCTATTTATGAAGAAAAGAATTTTCATTTCCCTATTAATCGTTTCCGTACTTTATGTTTCGTGTTTTGAAGATGCTGATGATAACCTTCAACCTGCATCTACCATAGACATTCAGAATTTTATTTACCGAGGCCTTAATTATTTTTATCTATATAAAGCGGACACACCAGAACTGGCGAATGATGCTTTTGCCAACCAGGATGAGCTAAACAGCTTTTTAAATAATTATGAAACTCCCGAGACTCTTTTTGACTATTTGTTGTCATCTCAGGATCGTTTCAGTAATCTTTATAGCGACTACACACTTATTGAGAATGCACTTAGCGGGATAACCTTAAGCAACGGCATGGAGTTTGGTTTGGTTTATTATCCAGACAACAGCGGAAATGTTTTTGGGTACGTGCGCTACGTGCTTCCCAATACCGATGCCCAATCACAAGGTTTGGTACGGGGTGATATTTTTACAACAATAGATGGTCAACAGTTGAATGAAAACAATTACAACGACTTGCTTGCGCCAAACACTTATACCATTGGGCTCGCTACTTACGATGGGGCTGATTTTACCCTTACGGGAGAAACTGCTCTTTTGAACAAAACACAATACAATGAAAACCCTGTATATAAAGCTGAAACACTTACCGTCAACGGAAACAAAATAGGCTATTTAATGTATAACGGTTTCATAAAAGATTATGATACCGAACTTAACAATGCCTTTGCTCAGTTTAAAGCTGATGGAGTGAGCAGCTTGGTTCTCGACCTTAGATACAATGGCGGCGGTTCTGTTGAAACTGCGACAGATCTAGCCAGTATGATAACTGGACAATTTAACGGGCAGGTTTTTTATCAAGAATTCTGGAATGAAGATAGACAAGCTGACTATGCTGAAAATGGTCTTTTTGACAGTACCATTAGTAATGGAAGTTCCATTAGCAGTCTAAACCTTTCACAAGTTTATATTATTACCACCAGAAGAAGTGCTTCGGCCAGCGAATTGGTTTTGAACGGACTAAAGCCCTATATAGATGCTGTTCAGGTGGGTGATACAACCACAGGAAAATTTCAAGCTTCGTTTTTATTATACGATGCTCCCGCACCACAGTTTAGCAGAAGTGAGGCAAATCCGAACCATACTTATGCCATGCTTCCTTTGGTGTTTAAAACAGCCAATGCTGCTGGAAACACAGATTTTACAGAAGGTTTGTTTCCGCAGATTCCATTGCAGGAAAATTATTTCAACCTGGGACAATTGGGTGATGAAAATGAACCCTTGCTTGCCGCTGCGCTTTTTGAGATTGCAGGCAGACCTATGCCATCCAATAAAGGAGTTCAGTATCTGAAAGAATTTTCAGACAGTAATGCTGATTCTCCTATTTACGGAAAAATGATTGGTAACTAACATTAATGATTTTAAAAAAAAGAAACTCCGTTGAATTTTGAAGATTCAACGGAGTTTTTTATGTTTTGAAGTTAGATTATTCGTTGAAATAAATGCCTCCGGGCACTATCCCCGTTTGGAAATTTTGGACTTGTTGGTTTGTTGAAAGATCATATATAAGTAGTGAACCCCTACTCGCAAAATCGTCTGCATCTGTAGCGTATAACATTCCATCCTTTGCCTCCAAAGCATAGAAAAAGCCATCTACAATATCATTACCGGGTAATGATATAGAAGCCACGTTTAAACTGTAAACCTTTCCATCCAACGAGTAGAAAAGATTGCTTCCTTCCATTGTTAAATTTGATGGATGTTCAACGGTACCGAATGTATATGTATTTAAAATTTCATTATTTGAAAGATTTATCTCTACTAGAGAGCCCGCAGTTTCATTTCCAGTATAATTAGGGTTTCCTCCACACAATACAAATAGGGAATTGCCCAAAACCACCATGGAGTTTGGAGCATCACCAACCGTAATAGTACTTTCAAGCGTATTTCCTGAAATTACGGAGATTAAGTTATTCTGCCCAAAGCCACCTTGGTGTGCTACATAGATTTTATTATTGTATGAAACCATTCTTTCCGGTCCAAAAGAAACAGGAATAGTTGATGAAACTGTATTGTCACGCAAATCTAACACTGCCACAAAATCATCAGCGATGTCGTTGGGATCACCCCAGTTTGTTACATACCCTTTACTTCCATCGGCCCCCATAAAGTAGCGTGGATTATTAACTCCTACTTTAATTGAATCAACCGCTTCAAAGGAATACCTATTGGCAATCATGATTTTGTTTGAGTTGTTCACCACTATATAGGCATTGTCATCTTGAAACCCCATGGACTGGACAATATTCCCAAGCTCCGTTCCGTTCACGGTCCTGTAAATATTTTGGGTAACCGTACTGTAATCTTCAGAAATAAAGGTAATGTTACCACTTCCATTGCCAAAAGGGCCTTCGTTGGTCACTAAAATTCCCTTTTCAAAAGCTGCGGGCACATATTCTGGTGGAGTATCATCGTCATTGCTACACGACATAAAAAATAGAGCTGTAATTGCTGCAAAAAGTACTTTATTCATCATTTTCATTTTAATTATAATTTAAAGTTTAAAAATATTTCAATATTTCTTGAGGGCATGGGCCTAAAGGCTACATTTTCATAATAGGAATTAAAAGCATTTTTAAGCCTTCCCCCAAAAGTAATGTTTGGATCAAAAGGTAAGTGATATTCAGCACCAAAGTTGTAAACCGTATAACCAGCAACACTATCACTATTGTCAGTGGTGGTATAGGCCTTACCATTAAACAAACCCTGTGCATAAATAGCAAATTTTCTAAGATTGTATTGCAAAGTTCCGCTGGCCTTATGGAAGGGAACGTAGATAAGCTGTTTATTCTTTTTCAAATCTTCTGCCTTCGTATAGGAAAAGTTTGCATTAAAATCCAATGTTTGTTGGTTTTTTAATTTTATGAAATAACCAACGGCTACCTCAAGACCATAATTTCTGACTTTTTGGATATTCATCGGTTCCCAAATTCCGCCATTTCCTGGAATCCATTTTATTAAATCTTTAGAAGAAATATAATAAGCCGCTATATCGGCCTTCAGATTTCCGAAAGAAAATTCCTGCCCCAATTCCGTTTGATACGAAGTTTCTGGCTGCAATTCAACATTGCCACCGGCGTACCAATATAAATCATTGAACGTAGGAACTCGATAGTTTTTGGAGCCGTTCACACGAAGAGCGTATTGTTTTGAAACTCTCCATTTTGCATCGGCCGAAAAAAGCCAGGGATTTTCAAAATCATTCAAAAATTCTTTTCGGATGTTAAATCCAAAAGTGATTTTTTTTGAAACTTTATGATTCAATAAAAGCACTGCAGCCATTGTCCTTCGGTCATTTTTCCCCACATTGCTACCTTCGGCAGTTACATAATTGTACTCTAACTTTCCGTTTAAGCGTAACGTTTTAAGAAGAAAAACCTCTGTTTGAAGGAAGCTGATAAATGTATTGGCGTTTCCTTCGTCATAAAACGATTTGTCACTATCCGGAAAATAACGGTATTGCTCAAAAAGATGGGCCGCTACCAACTTGGTTTGAAAAGCACCCAGATTTTGTTGCACTTGCAAAAGATTTCTCGTAGTTATGTCTTTATAGGTATCTTTGCCAACAGTATTTAAGCTTCCCGAAAAATTTCGGTCATTATACGTATATTCGGAATTCCAGGTTGCCACACCATTTTCCAGCTTACGTGCTTCATTTATTTTTGCTGAAAAACGTAAAAATTCTCCGTGATTGTTTTTTTGATTCTTTCCCACATAATCATAATCATTTTCTGAACTGATAAAATCAACACTGACATTCAAATAATGATTGCCCCAAGTTTGTGTGGTATTAGCATTACCTCCAAACGTGGCAAAACTACCATAGCGCAGCCCAACTTTCGTAATATCCATTTTTTCAAAAGAAAAAGAATTATTCAAATGAATACTCCCGCCCACGGCGCCACTACCATATTGTACGCCACCACCGCCACTTCTTATTGAAATTTCGTCATAATTTAAAGGTGAAATTACATTGAAATCGGTCTGTCCGGTAAATACCGAATTTATATTTATTCCGTTCCAAACTACGGCAGTCTGGGCCGCATTTGTACCCCGAAAGGAAGGCGAGGATACCATCCCAAATCCATTCTCCTTAAAATAAATTGTTGAATTGTACCGAAGCATTTCCGTTAGTGAGCCAGCATTTCTTTCCACAATGGAATCTTCGAGTTTTTCAAGTTTAAATCCTTTTGAGAAATGCACGAGTTTGGAATCGGTCAACATCACCTCGGGCAACTGCTGAATACTGTCAAGCTGCGCAAAAGCCGAGGCCGTGCACAGAAAAATAGCGATAAAAATATGGTAACCCTTTAGCTTCATACTGCAACCTTTATCCCGAAAGTTTGACGTTTTATGTTATGAATCTGGCAGGTCTCCTGGCTTGTCTTTTTGTGCAACCTTCCCATCCGCTATATGCGAACAGTGGTTTTTGAAGCATGCACGCCCGAAAATACTTCGGGACGACTTACAGTTGCGGGAACAGCTTCGGATTTTAACCGAATTCCCTTTTAAGAGATTTTTCCGTGGTGGAAAATTGCTCACCAAAATTCATCGCGAAGATAGTGGTAATTTTTGAAGGATTGAAAGGATATTTAACGAAGTTTGTCCTTTAGTTTTTTAACGTTCTTAATAGCAAAGGAAATCAATTAACACTTTCTGAAACTTTGTGATACCTTTGTGCAACTTTGTGTAAAAAACACCCAACAATGCTTTATTTCAAAAAGAACTTCTTCATCCTACTTTTTTTCATAGCCTTTGTTTCCTGTAAAACTGAGACTGAAAAAACTACTGAAATTGCTGATATTCCCACGAAAGAGAATCAAGTTAATTACGCCGAAGGTTTTGAAATAAGCACTTTTGAAGGCTATAAAACCATAACATTGAAAAACCCTTGGCCGGGAACGGACAGGACATTTAAATACGCTTTAATTGAAAAGAACACTACCCTTCAAAACCCTGAGGATTACGATGCTGTGGTGGAAGTTCCGGTAACGCAAATTGTAGTCACCTCCACTACCCATATTCCTTCTTTGGAAATGTTAAACGAACTGGACGCCTTAATCGGTTTTCCGAATCTGAACTATATTTCTTCGGAAAAAACGCGCCAAAAAATAACCGAGGGAAAAATTGCCGAACTGGGAAAAAACGAAGATTTGAACACCGAAATTTTGATAGACCTAAATCCCGATGCGGTGATTGGGTTTGCAGTTGACGGAAACAATTCTACCTTTTCAACGCTTCAGAAATCGGGCATTCCCGTACTTTACAATTCAGATTGGACAGAGACTTCCCCCTTGGGAAAAGCCGAATGGATTAAATTTTTCGGAGCGCTTTTCAACAAGGAAAAAGAAGCAGATAGCATTTTCAGAAATATTGAGACCGAATATCTCTCCGCAAAAAAAATAGCTTCCGAAGCCAAGACAACACCCTCCGTAATCAGTGGTGCAATGTATAAAGATGTGTGGTATATGCCACAGGGCAATAGCTGGGGCGCACAGTTTATAACCGACGCCAATGGCAATTATCTCTGGAGCGACACATCAGGTACGGGCAGTCTTTCCTTAAATTTGGAATCGGTTTTGGAAAAGGGCCACGACGCCGATTTTTGGATTGGGCCAGGCCAGTTCACTTCACTGGACGAAATGGAAAACGCCAGTCAGGTTTATACGCAATTTAAAGCTTATAAAACGGGAAATGTATATTCGTACAGCATAAAAAAAGGCCAGACTGGCGGCGTTATTTATTATGAATTGGCACCCAACAGACCTGATTTGGTTTTAAAGGATTTAATAAAAATCTTACATCCAGAACTGTTCCAGGAGCACCAACTTTATTTTTTCAACAAACTCGATTAATGCAGGTTAGCCAAACATACAGATTGCAATTTGCGGTGCTCTTTGTCGCTCTCCTCGCGGCATTCTTGATGAATTTAGGAATGGGGTCGGTTTCCATTCCGCTTGACCAAATAATTTCAGTATTTATAGGAAATGGCGCCTCAAAAGAAACCTGGCGTTATATAATTTTTGACTATCGCCTCCCAAAGGCATTGACGGCGATGCTCGCTGGGGGCGGACTGGCCGTGTCGGGATTGCTCATGCAGACGCTGTTCCGCAATCCACTGGCTGGACCTTTTGTGTTAGGGCTGAGCAGTGGAGCAAGTTTGGGAGTTGCTATTTTAATTTTGGGCGCCAGCGCCTTCGGAGGATTTTTTGGGACCCTATTGTTAAGCCAATGGAGCCTCGTAATAGCTTCCGCATTGGGAAGCTTTTTGGTATTGCTGGCCGTGTTGGCGGTTACCTTCAGAATAAAGGATACTATGGCAATTTTGATTATTGGGTTGATGTTCGGGAGCGTGACAACAGCGGTGGTTTCGGTTCTTTCCTATTTCAGCAATGCGGAACAATTGCAGCAGTACATTTTTTGGTCTTTCGGAAGTCTGGGAAACCAGTCGTGGCAGGGCGTTTTGATTCTGACGATTTGTTTTTTGGCTGGTTTGGCGCTGAGTTTTTTCAGCAGTAAATCTTTAAACGCTTTACTTTTAGGTGAAAATTATGCCAAAAGTATGGGGCTACACCTTAAAAGAACCACTTTTATAATCATTCTCGCAACCAGTATTCTTGCGGGAAGCATTACTGCATTTGTGGGACCAATTGCATTTGTGGGATTGGCCGTTCCGCATTTGGTGCGCCAATTTTTTAAAACATCAAATCATTTCGTGCTTTTGCCTGCGGTGCTTCTGTGCGGAAGTTTATTATTGTTAATTTGCGATACGGTAGCACAATTGCCCTTCAGCGAATTTACGTTACCCATAAACGCCATCACCTCACTGGTAGGCGCGCCGGTGGTAATTTGGCTGTTGGTACGCAAACGAAAAATTTTCTTTTAATGGCTTTGGAAGAAAAACATAGTATTTTACAAACGCGAAACCTTGCGGTGGGTTATTCGAAAAAAGGCGACAATCTTATAATTGCCGATAGAATCAATTTTTCGATTAAAAAAGGGGAATTGGTAGGACTCGTGGGTGCTAATGGAATTGGTAAATCCACCTTGCTGCGCACATTAACGGGTATGCAGGCTGCTTTAAAAGGTGACGTTTTTTTAAATGGGAAGAATATCTCGGATTATTCCGCTTTCCAACTCGCAACCCGTTTAAGCGTTGTTTTGACCGAAGCCCCTGCCTCAAAAAACCTGTCGGTGCTGGAGCTGGTTTCCTTGGGCAGACAGCCTTACACAAATTGGATGGGTTCACTTTCCGAAGCAGATAAAAAAGCAATTCAAGCTGCGCTGGAAGCAACCGAAATTGCAACCCTTGCAAATAGAAAATGTTTTGAACTGAGCGATGGCCAAATGCAGCGGGTGGCGATAGCGAGAGCATTGGCGCAGGACACGCCGTTAATTATTCTAGACGAACCAACAACGCATTTGGATATTTACCACCGTGCCTATATTCTGAAATTATTGAAAAAGTTAGCCTCGGAAACGCAAAAGACGATTCTTTTTTCGACCCACGAAATAGATTTGGCCATCCAACTTACCGACAAGATACTGGTGATGGCAAAAAATGAAACCTATTTCGATGATCCGTGCAAGCTGATTGAGGCCGGACGGTTTGATACATTATTTCCAAAAGAAACTATTGATTTCGATGGAAAAACGGGGCGGTTTAAGATAAAAAGTTAATTAGTTATACAGGTACTGAGTTAATTGATTCAGTATAACTTCTTATCTTTATCATCAAACCAAAACTTTGAAAAATAGTCTTTTTTCAAATTACTCATTAACCTAATAACTTAAAAAATTGAACGAAACTTTTCTATTCCTCTTACTTGCTGCCATTTGCTTATTAATCGGAGCTTTTTTGGGTAATTATTTTGCCCGTTTAAAGGGTAAAACCGAAACCAGCAAACTGGAAGAACGCCTGGAAAACGCGCAACTGCAATCAGAAAAACTGAACGAGCGTTTTGAGACCGCCTTGCGCGAAAAAGAAGAAATCAGGCTGGAAAAGGAGCAGATTAATATGTTGCTAACGCGGCGCAATTCAGAATTTGAAAATCTTGAAAACCGCAACCGCGAACAGAAAGCAGAGGTTGAAAAACTACAGGAGAAATTTACCAAGGAATTTGAAAATCTTGCCAATAAAATCCTAGATGAAAAATCCACTAAATTTTCAAAACAGAATAAGGAAAGTCTGGAAATAATTCTGAATCCACTTCAGGAGAAAATAAAAAATTTCGAAAAACGCGTGGAAGATACACATAAGGAAAGTATTGACCGCCACGCAATGTTGCGACAGCAAATTATTGGTTTGAAAGAGCTGAACGAGCAAATGAGCAAGGAGGCTACAAACTTGACCAAAGCCTTGAAAGGGGATAGCAAAATACAGGGAAATTGGGGCGAATTGGTTTTGGAACGTGTACTCGAAAAAAGTGGTTTGGAAAAAGACCGTGAATATTTTGTTCAAAACAGTTTCACTACTGATGAGGGCAGGCGTGTGTTGCCCGACGTCGTGCTGCATCTTCCGGATAACAAGAAAATGATTATAGATTCAAAAGTTTCCCTAGTGGCATATGAGCGTTTTGTAAACGAGGAAGATGAAGACCAAAGGGCCCGTTTCTTAAAAGAGCACGTAAGCTCCCTTAAAAAGCATATTGAGCAACTAAGCGGCAAAAATTATCACACGCTCTACGAAATTGAAAGTCCGGATTTTGTTTTGCTGTTTGTACCTATTGAGCCTGCATTTGCAGTTGCCATAAATCAGGACAACAATATTTACAACTGGGCTTTTGAGAAAAATATAGTGATTGTTACTCCTTCTACCCTACTGGCAACCTTGCGAACGGTGGACAGTATGTGGACCAACGAGAAACAACAACAGAATGCTATTGAAATTGCCACACAGGCAGGCAGGCTTTATGACCAATTTGTAAACCTAACCGAAGACTTGATAAAAGTAGGCAACCAACTGAATACTGTAAAAGGCAGTTACGACAGCACAATGGTGAAA
>Ga0209344_10002789_pt1 | contig 18605 bp, 18 predicted proteins | sample Cruoilmetagenom6_FD_187293 | JGI IMG/M metagenome (GOLD analysis project Ga0209344, IMG submission 187293) | Oil polluted marine microbial communities from Coal Oil Point, Santa Barbara, California, USA - Santa Barbara Oil Seep Sample 6 (SPAdes)... | ecosystem: Environmental > Aquatic > Marine... | reverse complement strand
TTAAGTTATTTTTTCTGAAGTAGGATAGTCAAATAGAATACCATAATTCAGATTCTGACAGACTGTCATTCATAATCGAGAAGCGTTGTGCATTTTAAATGCTACGGAAGAAAACCCTACGCCTAGACATAAAACTTTAACAAAGCTTTCTGTTTAACAGTCAAAAGTAAAGTATGAACAATTCGTATCTTTGATAAACAACATATTTACTCAACATTCAGATATTCAATGGGTAAGAAATTTACGTATTAACGCACTAATATTTATAGTATGGCAGCAAAGAAGGCAACAACTAAGACGAAGCAAGTAACTAGAGACACCATTATTTCAGCCTATATGGAATCGGTACTTGAAAACGAAACACGCCCAAAAAGTGTCTATAAATTTTGTAAAGACCACAAGATGACCGAACAGGATTTTTACGCAGCCTTTGGTTCATTTGAGACGCTTCAGCAGGAAATTTGGAACGATTTCTACGATCACACCCTACGTTTGGCGCATAAAACACCAGATTTTGAACAATTTAGTAACAAAGAAAAGATGCTCACTTTCTTATATACGCTGTTTGAAATGTTAACAGCCAATAGAAGTTATGTGCTTTTTGCGTTGCGAGAGCATTCAGATATGATGAAAAACATGTCACAACTGAAAGGGCTACGACTGCGTGTTAAAGAATTTGCAGCCGATTTGATTCGTGAACGAAATGATGAAAAAAAGCTGAAAGTTTTACAACAGCCTGTTTCTGTATTTTCTGAAGGGGCTTGGTTACAAACCCTTTTTATTCTGAAATTTTGGATGGAAGACAATTCGCCTGGCTTTGAAAAAACAGATGTTGCCATCGAGAAATCGGTTCGTGCCATTTTTGACGTCTTTGAAACAACACCTTTAGAGAGTGTGCTTGACTTCGGAAAGTTTCTTTTTAAAGATCGCTTCGGAAGCATGCAAAACTCAAAAAATTAATTTAAACAAGTTCGCTTTTGAAAACCATAGATTCTATACCAACCGGAAAAATTTCTCGTGCTACGCAACTGGTAAAAACAGGCGTTAAAGTAGGAGGAAATTACTTAAAGTACTATGGCGAAAAGATCGTCAATTCAGAAACAACCAAGGAAAAGCTCAATGAGCGTAACGCGGAAGATATTTACGACGGACTCAAAAATTTAAAGGGCTCAGCGCTTAAAGTTGCGCAGATGTTAAGCATGGAAAAAAGTATCATGCCCCGAGCCTATGTTGAGAAGTTTTCATTGGCACAGTTTCAAGTGCCACCGCTTTCCGCACCTTTAGTTCGGAAAACGTTCTTGCGTTATTTTGGTGACACCCCAGAGTCACTTTTTGACACGTTCGACGCTAATTCGGTTGCTGCGGCGAGTATTGGGCAAGTACATAAAGCCACTAAAGACGGCAAAACCTTGGCGGTAAAAATTCAATATCCAGGCGTTGCAGATAGTATAAGTAGCGATCTGGCTTTGGTAAAACCCGTCGCCATGAAAATGTTTAATATCAAAGGAAAGGATAGCGACAAGTATTTTAAGGAAGTAGAAGGGAAACTTTTAGAGGAAACAGACTACGAATTGGAATTGGCTCAAAGTACCCAAATGACGGAGGCTTGTGAGCATATTCCTAACTTAAAATTTCCGAAGTATTACAAACAACTCTCTGGTCAAAAAATTATCACTATGGATTGGATGGAGGGCGAGCACCTTTCAGAATTTACCAATACAAACACCGATCAAGAGAAAGCAGATCAGTTAGCGCAAGCGATGTGGGATTTCTATATGTTTCAGATGCATGAGTTAAAAAGTATTCATGCCGACCCGCATCCTGGGAATTTTTTAGTTTCCCAAGAAGCAGCGCTTATTGCCATTGACTTCGGGTGTATTAAACATGTTCCAAACAGTTTTTATGATCCTTATTTTGAGTTGGCCAAGCCTGAAAATATTAATAACCCAGAAATTTTTAGAGAAAAGCTTTATGCTTTAGAGATACTATTACCCAATGACACGGAAGAGGAAATTACTTTTTTCTCCGCCTTGTTTCACGAAATGCTGAGTTTGTTTACGTTGCCATTTCACGGGGAAACCTTTGATTTTAGTGATGAGCGTTTCTTCGGAAGGATCGCTGAATTGGGTGAAAAATATTCAAAAGACACGGAAATTAGGAAGATGAACGGGAATAGAGGATCGAAACATTTCTTGTATATCAACCGAACTTTTTTCGGTTTATACAATTTGATGCATGATCTAGGAGCTCGAGTTGCTATCAATCAATATAAGCTTTATGAGCGCGTATAATTTTAACATTTATTTGTTTAATCAACGGGAATATTTATTAAACAAATACGTTATCTTTATAGTATAGTGGGACGATTAATTGCTATGAAAAAGTAATCTACTGCTATTTGGTTAGGTTGTTAAGGGGCGCGTTTTCGCGCCCCTTATTTTTTAAGCGATATGCTGCATTTTTTATTTTACTTCCGCAGTAAAACCGATTCGTATTTCTAAGTCATTCGTTTTATTTTTTTCACCAGTATACATAGGGTCATTATCACAAACGCTTGTAAGCTATGCGTGCATAGGAACTCTTTGCAAAAAACTTCGCTCGATAAAATCGAATAACTATCTTGCTTTCTTCTAATTGAAATGCAAATGTATACTTCTAAAATTACTGGCTTGGGGCGATATGTGCCCGAAAACGTGGTTACTAATGATGACCTAGCAAAATTAATGGATACCAATGATGCTTGGATCAGAGAACGAACCGGCATCGAGGAGCGACGACATATAAAGAAAGGTGATGGTAATTCTACATCGATCATGGGTGTAAAAGCTGCGACCATAGCGTTGGAACGCGCAAAATTAAAGCCCGATGATATCGATATGATCGTTTTTGCCACGCTCAGTCCCGATATGTATTTTCCAGGAGGTGGTGTTGAAGTTCAAGAATTAATGGGCATGCGAACCATTCCTGCTTTGGATGTTCGCAATCAGTGTAGCGGTTTCATTTATGCGATGTCTGTGGCCGATCAATTTGTAAAAACAGGCATGTATAAAAATGTACTTGTCATTGGTGCCGAAAATCATAGTGGAGGTCTGGATTTTACAAATCGTGGGCGAGGGGTTTCGGTAATTTTTGGGGATGGTGCTGGTGCGGCTGTGGTTTCACGAAATGAAGGTGAAGGTGGAATTTTATCGACACATTTGCATAGTGAAGGAAAGCATAAAGATGAATTGGTATTAAAAGGGCCTAGCACGGCTTATTGGGTACCACAGATCATTGAAGAAAATCCGCAAGAAGATATTCCATATTATCCATATATGAACGGACAATTTGTATTTAAACATGCGGTGGTTCGTTTTTCTGAAGTAATCAATGAAGGTTTGGCAGCAAATGGATTGGATGTATCTGATATTGATATGTTGATCCCGCATCAAGCTAATTTGAGAATATCGCAGTTTATTCAGCGTAAATTCAAATTGCCAGATGATAAAGTATTCAACAATATTCAGAAATATGGAAATACAACGGCTGCGTCTATTCCTATTGCGCTTACAGAAGCATGGGAGGAAGGAAAGATAAAGGAAGGCGATTTGGTTGTTTTAGCTGCTTTCGGAAGCGGATTCACTTGGGGAAGCGTTATCATGCGGTGGTAAACGGTTGAAATGGAACCCCAAACGCGACGAGCGAACGGTGTTGAATTATCATTTCAAATAGGGTGACATCTCATCAAAACACGCGTTGCTGGATTATAAAAACGCAATAAAAAAGCCCTCCGAAGTTTAAAACTTGGAAGGCTTTTTACCTACAAACAGTTTATTTTTAAGAAGGCTAATTCAAATAATTCATAAATTGCTTTTCGGCATTCTATTATATAGACATAAAAACTGTACCAAACGTTGCACAGCTTTTTATTTTTTAACACTTTTTAACATATAGTACTTGTTAAAAAAACAAGCCCATGGTACTTGGACCTTGGGCTTGTAACTTCACTGCAATTATTAACACTAACCATCAACGTAAAAACTTTCGCAGTAAAGCTTGAAATATTTCTACTATATAGACGGGGTAAAAGCGGCTTTGTTACACCGAATTTGTTTTTTAACATACTTTTAAAAGAATTGGTTTCTTAGGCAGCTATTTTTGAGGACAATACATTTTAAAAATTCAGAATGAAAAAGAAAACCTTAGTTATTGGTGCGAGTTTAAAGCCAGAACGTTATTCAAACATGGCTATTCGTCGGTTGAGGCAATACGATCATGAAGTGGTGGCCATTGGTCTTCGAGAGGGCGAAGTAGCTGGGGTTTCTATTACTTCGGAAGCTGTTCCGTTTAGCGATATCGATACCGTGACCTTATATTTAAACGCATCGCGACAGGCACCTTATTATACCTATATCATCTCGTTAAATCCGAAGCGCGTAATTTTTAATCCTGGTACAGAGAATCCAGAATTCTATCAGTTATTAAAGCAAAATAATATTGAGGTAGCGGTCGCTTGTACCTTAGTTCTTTTGGGAACGAATCAATATTAATCCAATAAAAGTGATAAGTCCGTTTAGGATCAATATTCCGAAGCCAACATCAAACCCAAATTGTTCTTTGAGTAGGTAGCTCAGTGCAAAACCTAGAAAAGGGGTCAAGATAGCAATGATTGGCACAAAGCGATCCTTGACGTTCCACGTTGTCATCAACCCGTAAGCATATAACCCAAGTAACGGTCCGTATGTATATCCTGCAAATGTAAATACCTTGGCAATGACCGAGGCGTCTCCAATTACGTAATTAAAGAAGATTATGACGAAAATAAGGACGAGAGACATAGCAATATGAATTCGCTTTCGTATTTGAACTTGTTTCTCGGCATCATACTTTTTTTCAATATCTAATATATCGATACTAAAGGATGTTGTAAGCGATGTTAGCGCGCTATCGGCGCTCGAATAGGCGGCGGCAATGAGTCCGAGTAGGAAAAATATAGCCAAACCTATACCTAAGTCGCTTTGCGTTGCTATTGTAGGGAATAATTGATCTTTATGCGCGTCGATACCATTTTGTTGGGCATATACCGTAAGAAGTAATCCGAGGGTAAGGAACACTAAATTAACTATGGTAAGTACAATGGTAAACCAAAACATATTCTTTTGCGCGTCTTTTAAGGTGCGGCATGTTAGGTTTTTTTGCATCATATCTTGATCCAAACCTGTCATTACAATGGCAATAAAAGCTCCGCTTAAGAATTGTTTTACGAAATGATCACCACTCTTCCAATCATCAAAAAAGAATATTTGTGATAGATCACTATCGGCAATAAAAGAAAAGAGATTACTTCCTTCAATGCCTAATTCTGAAGAAACAAAATAGATTGCTACGCCAACCGCAATGAGCATAAACAGTGTTTGCAGTGTATCTGTCCAGACAATAGTTTTGATTCCGCTCTTAAACGTGTATAGCCAAATAAGCATTATGGTGATCGATACTGTGGCCCAAAAAGGAACGCCCATACTGTCAAAAACTAGGTTTTGCAATACGATAGCCACCAAATACAATCGGAAACTTGCTCCTACAATGCGCGATAGTAGGAAAAAGGATGCTCCTGTTTTATAGGAAGAATTTCCGAAGCGCTCATCAAGATATGTATAAATAGAGGTGAGGTTGAGTTTGTAATACAAGGGAAGCAAGATCGTGCCTATGACCGCATACCCTACGGTATACCCTAAAACGACCTGAAAATAACTAAATTTTGAGGCTTCAACCCATCCAGGAACCGAAATAAAAGTAACACCGCTAAGGGATGCGCCTATCATTCCGAAAGCGACCAAATACCATGGAGATTGTTTTCCCGCTTTAAAGAAGTCAGCGTTGCTACCACCTCTATTGGTTAAATATGAGATGAGTAATAGCACGCCAAAATATCCTCCAATAAGCAATAAAATATGTAAGGGTTCCATAAAAAGAGAGACGTATTAATTTAATGATCGTAAAAATACGAACATCGGGCAGGTAAAAAAGGTAATTTTTAATACTTTTGGGACTGCTGTTGAAAATTAACTAGTTAACCAATCCCTAATTTAATCTAATGAGAAAGAAAATTTTACTTTTAGTAAGTATGTGTATTGCCAGTATTACGGTACAAGCACAAGAGTATCTTCAAATGATAGATGCTGGAACCTATTCTGTACAAGAAATTATTGATAACGCCGAAGCCTATTTTGAAGGTAAGGATCAAGGACGTGGTACAGGGTATAAACAATTTAAACGTTGGGAGTACATGGCGAACCGCCTTAAAAACGAAAACGGTTATTTAACATCGCCTACTGAGCGTATTCAGATATTACAAGACTATAATGCGTATCTCAATCAAACTTCAGAGGATCGCATGATACTTGTTGATAATTGGGTTGAAAAAGGGCCGGACGATTGGAACTCTACAACTGCATGGAGTCCTGGTGTAGGTCGGGTTACCGGAATTGCTGTTGATGCAACCAATTCAGACCATATCATTATAGGAGCAAATACAGGGGGTGTATGGAGAACTATAGATGAAGGTGCCAACTGGACGCCTTTGAATGATAATTTTCCCAATCTATATGTGTATTCAGTCGCTATGGATCCAACCAACTCAGATACCTATTTCTTTGGTTCTAGTTCGGGACTTATTTATAAATCTACAGATGCGGGAGCTACTTGGAATCAAATCGCTGATATCAGTAACTCTATCGTAAATAAAATAGTGATTAATCCGAATGATACGGATATCATGTATGCTTCTTCTCAGAATACGGGTATTTATAGATCTGATGACGGAGGCACGAATTGGATTGAAGTTGCTAATGATAATGCAGGATATGACATTGAATTTAAGCCAGGTGATACCGATATCGTGTATGTGAGCGGAAACGCTTTTCACAAATCCACAGATGGTGGTCTTACCTTTACAACCACTGCAGTAGGTGGAAATGGTCCAAAAATGATAGGAGTTTCGGCAGATGATGCTTCAAGAGTATATGTAATTGAAGCAAGCAGTGGAAGTTTCGGCGGCCTATATAGCTCTGTGGATGATGGCGATACCTTTACAACCTTAAATCATGCAGGAAGAAATTATTTCGGATATGACACGGCTGGTTTTGATCCAGGCGGACAAGCACCGCGTGATATGGATATTGCTGTAAATCCAGCAAATGCAGACGAAGTACACATCGCAGGAGTTCTTACGTGGAGATCGACCGATGCCGGAGCTAATTTTAGCAATACTTCAGATTGGATTCCACAGCAAGCAGCGGCAGATAGCAAAGGATACCACCACGCTGATGTTGATATTTTAGAATTTATAGGAAGTACACTGTATGTTGGTTCTGATGGAGGAATTTTTCTTGCGGAAGATACTGCAACGGTAGATCCAGATTATTACCGAGATATTACAAAAGGTCTAGGTATTCGTCAGTGGTACAAAATTGGCGTGTCGCAAACAGCCGATGTTGTAGTGACCGGTGGATCACAAGATAACGGAAGCTCTTTCTTTACTGAAGCGGGTGGCTGGATCGATTGGATCGGCGCCGATGGTATGGAAGGCTTTATTGATAAAGATAATAGTTCTATTATGTACGGAACAAGCCAAAACGGACAGTTATATCGTACACAAGATGGGGGTATGAACCTTCTTCAGCTAAACGAGCCAGGTGCGGGATCTGGAAATTGGGTAACTCCTTTTGAGCAAGATCCTTCGGTTTCTGATGTCATTTATTTAGGTTATAACCGAGTGTATAGATCGACAAACAGAGGGAATTCTTGGTCGCCAATTTCCCAAAATTTTGGCGGAAATTTAAATCACCTAAAGATCGCCGCTTCAAATAACCAAGTAATGTATGCAGCACGAGGAAATGCTATGTATAAAACAGAAGATGGCGGAGCAACAGACTGGAGCAATGTTCCATCACCAGGAGGTACGATCAATTCAATTGCCATACACCCAACAAACCCTAATTTAATCGCTGCTGCAACAACAAGTTCTAACAGAGTTTTTGTTTCTGAAGATGGCGGTGCGAATTGGGAAAATTATAAAAAAAACCTACCAGGGTTTAGTTCGTTAGCTCTTATTTGGGATGATAATAACGCAAACGGCTTATATGTGGGAATGGACTACGGTGTTTTCTATATTGACGATACCTTGACCGAATGGCAGCCATACAGCAATAATTTGCCAAATGTGATTATCAACGAACTTGATATCAATACCGAAACCAATATGCTTTATGCTGGCTCATACGGGAGAGGACTTTGGGAATCTCCATTGGTAGAAGATATCGTTTTAGGTACGTCAGACAATACTTTGGCAAATCAAGTGGCTATATATCCTAACCCAGCCTCTTCAGAAGTGATCCTCGCAATGCCTCAAGCATTAGAAATGGATGTTCGGGTATTTGACCTCTCTGGAAAGTTAATGATCTATAAACGCGATGTGCAAGCTTCTAATTCATATACCTTAGATATAAATACACTAGCAGCAGGTGTGTATTTTATTCGAATGAATTCTGAAATAGGAACCGTAACCAAAAAGCTTATCAAGCGATAGTTTTTGTTGAATAACTTATCGAGAATGCTTCAGGAAATGTAATATTTTTCTGAAGCATTTTTTTTACCTTGCAACCCATGGAATTCTCATCCAAATTGCTTGAAAATGCGGTAAACGAAATGTCTCAGCTTCCAGGAATTGGAAAGCGAACGGCACTTCGGTTAGTACTTCATCTTTTAAAACAACCTACAGATCAAACCCAATTGCTAGCGAAGAGTTTGCAGCAAATGCGGGAGCAGATCAATTTTTGTAGTAATTGCAATAATATTTCAGATACGGCGCTCTGTGAAATTTGCGCGAATCCCAATCGGGATGCCAGCTTGGTCTGTGTTGTGGAAGACATTCGCGACGTAATGGCTATTGAGAATACGAGTCAGTATCGAGGTCATTATCATGTGCTAGGCGGAAAAATATCGCCTATGGACGGTGTTGGGCCAAGTGAATTGAATATCGAGCCGTTGGTGGCTAAAGTAAAAGGAGGAGCTGTAAAAGAGCTAATTTTTGCGCTGAGTTCAACTATGGAAGGAGATACAACGAACTTCTATATCTTTAAACAAATTGAATCTGCTGAGGTAATCATATCGACGATCGCAAGAGGTATTTCAGTAGGTGACGAATTGGAGTACGCCGATGAGGTTACATTAGGCCGAAGTATTCTACACCGAATTCCATTTGAATCTTCATTAAAAAGTTCATAATCTATGAGGCTGTCGGTCGTTATTCTAAACTACAACGTTCAGTTCTTTCTAGAGCAGTGTATACGGAGTGTACAAACCGCTATTCGAAATATAGACGCAGAGATTATTGTCATAGATAATCATTCACCAGACGACAGTTGTGCCATGGTGAGATCGGTATTTCCAGAAATAACTCTGATTGAGAACAAAGAAAATGTTGGCTTCAGTAAAGCCAATAATCAAGCTGTTGCGGTCGCCAAAGGAGAGTATGTATGTATCCTAAATCCAGATACGGCGGTTTCAGAAGAAATCTTTTCAGAATGTTTAAAGTACGCTTCAACTATTCCTAATATGGGTGCGCTAGGAACCTATTTACTGGATGGTACGGGGAATTTTTTACCCGAAAGCAAGCGAAATGTTCCTACTCCAAAAGCGTCACTACTAAAATTATTAGGTTTTGTTAAAAGCTATTATGCGCATAAAGTACCAAATGAAGCCACTGGGGAAGTTGCGGTACTTGTAGGTGCTTTTATGTTTTTAAAAACCGAAATTTATAACGAAGTAGGTGGGTTTGACGAAGATTATTTTATGTACGGTGAAGACATTGATCTTTCGTATAAGATCACGCAAGCGGGCTATGAGAATCACTATTTAGGAACTTCAAAGGTTTTGCATTACAAAGGCGAGAGCACACAGAAAGATGGCGCTTATTTAGATCGTTTTTATGGCGCAATGCATATTTTCTACGGAAAACATTTTCAAACCAATGCACTCTTCAATACCATGGTAAAGGTAGGCGTTGCCCTCGCTAAAGTACTTCGGAAGAAGAAAATAGATAAAAAACCAGTCCTAGCTAAGCAACCTGAGATAGCGTATGTTTTTACCGAAAATTTACAATTGCTGAAGCGTCTTTCCGAAGCGATGGAAATACCGTTAAAATCAGCGTCTAAAGCGATCTTACAAGATAGTTTGTTTGATAATACGCTATTTATATTTGATGCCGAATACATGTCGTACCAACAGATCTTTTCAATAATGAAGCAATTGAAGAACAGAGGGAATCAGTTTCGCATACGTCCTCCACGCGCTTCTTTTATCATTGGTAGCGATAAAAGTGATGAAAAAGGCGAAGTGATCGTTTTTTCATGAATTTGAAATGGCAAACAACCAAAAAATAACTAATTTTGCACCTGCTTTGTGATTACATGCAAAGCATCATTTATCAATAGTTACATTGCAAGTATATAATTATGGCGAAATTTGAATTGAAATTACCGAAAATGGGCGAAAGTGTTGCCGAAGCTACCTTGACTAGTTGGTTAAAGGAAGTGGGCGACCGTATTGAAGCCGATGAAGCAGTACTCGAGATCGCAACCGATAAGGTGGATAGTGAAGTGCCAAGTGAAGTAGACGGGATTTTGGTTGAAAAATTGTTCGAGGTAGATGATGTGATTCAAGTCGGACAAACAATCGCTATTATTGAAATCGAAGGGGAAGCTACTGCTGGCGATACACAAGAAGCATCTAGCAATGAAATGACTGCGCCAACTCCGAAAACGATGGCTGCTGTTGCAGAAACAGTTTCTACAGCGAAAGCCACAGCACAGCCTACTGCTGTAGCAAGCAGTGAAGGCCGTTTTTATTCGCCATTAGTAAAGAATATGGCTTCCGAAGAAGGTATTTCACAAACCGAATTAGACGCAATTGCAGGTACAGGAAAAGATGGACGGGTAACGAAAAACGATATGTTGAGTTATATCGAAAATCGTGGAACTGCACCAAAAGAAGAGGCAAAAGCTGAAACAACTTCTCAGCAAACGACACAAACTGCTACGAAGAAAGCGGTCGATAAGCCAGCTGTACCTATTTCTGTAAATGGCGGTGATGAGATCATCGAATTGACGCGCATGGGGAAACTTATCGCGCATCATATGGTGGAAAGCACACAAACGAGTGCGCATGTGCAGTCGTTTATAGAAGCCGATGTTACTAAAATATGGAATTGGAGAAGTAAGGTAAAAGGTGCGTTTGCAAAACGCGAAGGGGAGAACCTAACGTTTACGCCAATCTTTATGGAAGCGGTTGCTAAGGCATTAAAAGATTTTCCAATGATGAATATTTCATTAGACGGAGATCGTATCATTAAACGTAAAAATATCAACCTAGGAATGGCTGCTGCGCTTGCAGACGGTAATCTTATTGTACCAGTAATTAAGAATGCAGATCAATTGAATTTGGTTGGTATGTCTAAGGCAGTAAACGACCTTGCGGGTCGTGCACGCGCGGGTCAGTTGAAACCAGACGATATTCAAGGCGGAACCTATACGGTTACCAATGTGGGAACTTTTGGAAGTATTATGGGAACGCCTATCATTAATCAGCCTCAGGTAGGGATATTGGCGCTTGGTGCTATCAGAAAGGTGCCAGCGGTTATTGAAACGCCAGAAGGGGATTTTATTGGTATTCGCTATAAAATGTTCTTGTCGCATAGCTACGATCATCGTGTGGTGAATGGTGCGCTTGGCGGACAATTCGTAAAACAAGTAGCAGATTACTTAGAGGCTTGGGATCCAAATAGAGAGATCTAGGTAGAAATTTTAGTGATTAAGGATTTAAAACGGGTTTAAACATAACGCTTCAAGCCCGAATTGCATCATTCATTCATTCATTCATTCATTGAATCAATAAATCACTGTCCATCAAGTTTAGCGATTACTTCGTTTAGCACTTCATAGCTAAAAATAACGTGATCTTTATTCCAGATAATGGGAAAGCGAATTCGAGTTTCTAGCGTGAAGTCTTTTTCGATTGATGCCATAAATTGTCGGTAGATCAATGGATCGCTGTCGAGTGAAAAACTTTGATATGTAATGCGTTCTTCTGTAAGAGCCTTTTTAAGGTCGTCACATTTTTTACACGCATTCTTTGTAAAAAGCACTAGTTTATTTTTAATGAGCTGCTCAATATCTTTGGGTTGATCTTCAAAATTCAAAGACAGATTATTTTCTTCTTCGTTAACAATAAGATCGTAGGTGTAGCTTTGCTGTTGTCCGGTGATCTCGATCATGGTGGTCATTCGAATCTTAGATTGTGGAGGAATATTTTTTATAACCGGTCTAGAGGCGCTGCGGCGGTAACCTTCCGAAGTGACCATTAAAAACACATTGAGTGTATCTTTTGTTGTGTTTTCGGCCATTAAAACTAAGCGTTTTCCGTTTTTCTTTTCAGTGAGTTTGACCTTTACACCTTGACCGAAAGAAGATTGTGTAAGGCAAACAAAGAGTGTTAATAGAATTTTCTGAATCATAGGTAGACAAAAGTAACAATTACTACCTTTACTGCATAAACTATACCATGGAGTTAAAACTAAGCAAGCCCATCTGTTTTTTTGATCTTGAAACCACTGGCGTGAACATTGCCAAAGATCGTATCGTAGAAATTTCTATTCTGAAAGTTTTTCCAAACGGAAATAAGGAGAGTCATACGTGGCGCGTAAATCCTGAAATGCCCATTCCGGCAGTAACGAGTGCCATTCATGGCATTACAGATGAAATGGTGGCCAATGAGCCTACTTTTAAAGAATTAGCGTCTAAAGTGCATGCCTTGATCAAGGATAGTGATCTGGGAGGATATAATTCCAATCGGTTTGATATTCCGCTCCTCGCCGAAGAACTCCTTCGTGCTGAGGTCGATTTTGACATGAAAAAAGCACTGTCTGTAGATGTACAGACCATCTTTCATAAAAAAGAAAAACGCACGCTCGAAGCAGCCTATAAATTTTATTGCGATAAAGAACTTACCAATGCACATAGCGCAGCAGCAGATACCAATGCAACCTATGAGGTTTTAAAAGCGCAATTGGATCGATATTCAGATCTTGAAAATGATATACCTCAATTGTCTGAGTTTAGCGCACACCATAAATTTGTGGATTTTGCGGGATACATTGGTTACAATAAAAAAGGGGAGGAGATCTTTAGTTTCGGAAAGCACAAAGGTAAGACTGTCGATGAAGTGATGGAAAAGGAACCAGGATATTTTGGATGGTTGTTAAATGCCGATTTTCCGTTGTATACAAAGAAAGTGCTGACCCGTATTAAGTTGAGTAAAATGAACAATAAGCTTTAAGATTCTTCGGAAAATGAACTGTTAAATTTGAAACTTATTTTGTAACTTCACATCGACTAATAAATAACCAAGAGACCTACGCTGTGAAGATTATCTGCATTGGACGTAACTACGCGGCCCACATTGAAGAGCTTGATAATGAGAAGCCAACAGATCCTGTTGTTTTTCTAAAGCCCGATACGGCCATCTTGCTGAAGAAACAGCCGTTTTTTATTCCCACGTTTTCTAATGAGATCCATCATGAAGTTGAAATTTTGGTGAAGATCAAAAAAATAGGCAAGCACATTGATCGAAAATTTGCGCATACCTATTACGATGAGATCGGACTAGGGATTGACTTCACGGCACGTGATCTTCAGAAGCAATTAAAAGAAAAAGGACTGCCTTGGGAAAAGGCAAAAAGTTTTGATGGATCGGCTGTTGTAGGTAATTTTTTACAAAAAAGTTCGTTTTCCAATATAAATAACATACATTTCCGTCTTGAAAAAAATGGAGAAGTAGTTCAAGAAGGCAGTACGGCACTGATGTTGTGGAAGATTGACGAACTAATTGAATACGTTTCTAAATATTTTACATTAAAAATTGGAGATATAATCTTTACGGGAACGCCTAGCGGTGTTGCCAAAATTAACCCAGAAGACAACCTAACAGGATATATTGAGGAAACAAAAGTTTTTTCCATTAAAATCAAATAAATGAGTAAGCATTACCAAAAAGATAGCCTAAATGAAATTGCAGGAGGAGACCCAGACTTTATGGGGATCGTTGCAAAAACATTTTTAGAGGAAATTCCCCCAGACCTTCAAGCTATGAATGAAGCGATTGCTAATGACAATAAAGAGTTGGCATATCAATTCGCTCATAAAATGAAACCTAATTTTGAAATGTTGGGTATCGAATTAAAAAAAGAAATAACCTTTATTGAAGATTGGACGCGTACTTCCAAAAGTAACGCGGTAGTAGACAATCACCTTGCGAAGGTGAACGATATTTTGCAAGAAGTGTTTAAAGAATTAAAAGCAGATTATCATTTATAAATGTTAGCAGAAATCATCACCATAGGCGATGAAATTCTTATTGGTCAGATTGTAGATACCAATTCGGTGTTCATCTCCAAAGAGTTGAATAAAATAGGAGTAAAAGTTTTTCAAATTACTTCTGTTCAAGATGAGCGGGAGCATATTCTGGAAGCACTTGCCAACGCACAAAAACATGCTGATCTTGTTTTGGTTACCGGAGGACTGGGGCCTACTAAAGATGACATTACAAAAGAAACCTTTCTCGAATACTTCAACGATACACTTGTAGAGGATGCGGCGGTCTTACAAAACATCAAAACAATTTTCAAGCAAGTTATAGAGCGAGAACCTTTGCCTTCCAATCTTTCTCAGGCCTTGGTACCTAGCAAAGCTATCATACTGCACAATCCTTTTGGTACAGCACCGGGGATGTGGATGGAAAAAGATGATACTGTGTTTGTTTCGATGCCAGGAGTACCTTATGAAATGAAACGATTGTTTTCTAACGAGGTTATTCCACGAATTCTAAAAAAATTCAACAGGCCTTATATTTATCATAAAACCCTACTTACGTATGGAAAGGGTGAAAGTGAAATTCAAGAAAAAATTAAAGATTGGGAAGCGGCACTTCCTGTAGAAATAAAATTAGCTTATTTGCCTTCATTAGGTCGTGTTCGTCTGCGTTTGTCATCTACAGGTCCTAACGAACAAGTACTAAAGGCAGCGGTTGATATTCAAATGAATACGGTGCAGGAATTGCTGGGCGACATTGTGGTGGGGTATGAAGACGAAGCGAGTATCCAAGAACGTATTGGTCAAATTCTGCAAGAGCGAAAGCAAACCCTTAGTTTAGCGGAAAGTTGTACCGGAGGAGCCATTGCGCAAGAAATTACAAGTAAAGCAGGTGCGTCTGCTTATTTTCGAGGGAGTATTGTGCCCTATGCCACCGAACTGAAATCGGATGTGCTTGGAATCGATCCCGAGCTCGTTAAAAAATATTCGGTGGTGAGTTTGCCCGTTGCCGAAGCGATGGCGACACACGCCAATACACTATTTAAAACAGACTATGCCGTTGCAACTACTGGAATTGCTGGTCCTACCAAGGGAGATGGAAGAGATGATATAGGTACAGTTTGTATCGGGATCGCAGGTCCGAATGGAGTTTCTAGCTATAAATTTAACTTCGGAAATGCGCGTGAACGCGTGATTGGCAAAGCAACAAATAAAGTATTCGAATTGCTTCTTAAAGAAATTTTAAAAAATTGAATTTCATTTGTTGTGCAAACCAAGATTATTACTTAAATTTGCAGCCTGTTTAAAAATAACTAAATAATTTACAGCAATGTCTAGAGTTTGTGAGCTTACCGGAAAGAAGGCAATGGTTGGGAACAATGTTTCTCACGCGATGAACAAAACCAAACGCAAGTTTAATGTAAACTTGATGAAAAAGCGTTTTTACATTCCTGAGGAAGACAAATGGATCACCCTTCGTGTTTCAACTTCAGCAATCAAAAATATTAACAAAAAAGGCATCTCTGCAGTTATTAAAGAAGCCCGTGCAAACGGAATTCTAACAAAATAATTTCAGGAAACGTAAAAGTCTAGCATCATGGCTAAAAAAGGAAATAGAGTACAGGTAATTTTAGAATGTACAGAGCATAAAGAATCTGGGAAACCAGGAACTTCGCGTTACATTACTACAAAAAATAAAAAGAACACTCCAGATCGTATGGAGTTGAAGAAATTCAACCCTATCTTGAAAAAGATGACAGTTCATAAGGAGATAAAATAATACATCATGGCAAAGAAATCAGTAGCATCGTTACAAACAGGATCTAAGCGTTTAACCAAAGCAATCAAAATGGTTAAATCGCCTAAAACAGGAGCATACGTATTTACCGAAGCCATCATGGCGCCAGAATTGGTAAATGACTGGATGAACAAAAAATAATCTCCAGAAGACATTATAAGATAAGCCACTTTTTTACGAGAGTGGCTTTTTCTATATACACCAAAGCGAAATGCTGAGGTGTATTATAGTTTTAGACCAATATAAATGTTAATTTTGTAGTCAGGAAGAATTGGTTGGGCGTTTCCCAGACGCTCGCCCATACAGCTTCGGTGTACTCAGACTCGGTCTGGGCCGCGCTTTCGGCAGTCGCTTCCAGCCATTATTGTCTGGAGAGCTCCAACAGTGCCTCAATCACTAACGCGAAGCTAGTGAGGTTATAAAAGGAGCTGTTAGAAGTATTTAATTAGTAATAAAAAAGATTCCCGCCTTCGTGGGAAATGAATATGAGTTTCTTTAAAAAAATATTCAGCAAAGAAAAAAAGGAAACCCTTGATAAAGGGCTAGAGAAATCAAAAACATCGTTTTTTGACAAGCTTGGAAAAGCCGTTGCTGGAAAAAGTAAAGTAGATGACGATGTACTAGATAATTTGGAAGAAATTCTTGTGTCTAGTGATGTGGGCGTTACAACAACCCTAAAGATCATTGATCGTATCGAAGCCCGTGTTGCAAAAGATAAATATCTTGGAACCGACGAGCTTAATACGATTCTTCGGGAAGAGATCGCCGCCTTATTAAGCGAGATCGATGGTGGAAATGCTACGCAATTTGAAATACCTAAGCACGAGACAGGACCCCATGTCATTATGGTGGTTGGAGTTAATGGAGTTGGAAAAACAACAACCATTGGTAAATTAGCCTATCAGTTTAAAAATGCTGGTCTAAAAGTAGTTCTTGGCGCAGCAGATACGTTTAGAGCCGCGGCTATTGATCAATTACAGGTTTGGGCAGATCGTACAGGTGTTCCTATCGTTAAACAAGATATGGGAAGTGACCCAGCAAGTGTTGCTTTTGATACACTACAGAGTGGTGTAAATCAAAATGCCGACGTGATCATCATTGATACAGCTGGACGTCTACACAACAAAGTAAACCTTATGAACGAATTGACCAAAGTAAAACGGGTCATGCAAAAAGTTGTTCCAGATGCACCACATGATGTATTATTGGTTTTAGATGGTTCAACGGGTCAAAATGCATTTGAACAAGCCAAGCAATTTACCGCTGCAACCGAAGTGACCTCATTGGCAGTTACCAAACTTGATGGAACGGCAAAAGGAGGTGTTGTTATTGGTATTAGTGATCAATTTCAGATTCCAGTAAAGTATATTGGTGTTGGAGAAGGAATTGAAGACTTGCAGGTATTCAACAAAATTGAGTTTGTCGATTCTTTTTTCAGTTAAATTATATCAAAATTTAGTCATTTTTTAGCATCGCCGTTTTATGTTAAAATACGGGAAAGATTTTCTGAAAGCTTTTTTCTTGTACATTTCATAATTATATTTGGGAAGATTAACTATTTAAACTCCCCTTTTATGAAAAGTAAATTACTCCTTTCTGTTGCCTTTTTTGGTTCTATTTTTATTGCGTCTTCGCAAAATGAACCCTTGCTTACTTCCGATTCAAACGGCAAGATCTTTTTCAGTAGTCAAAATGAAACAGACTTACCCATTCAAAACACGTTTAGAAATAATGCCGCTCTAGACTTAGATTGGAGCGGTTCCGACTATAACGTTTCCAACCATCAAGCTGTAGATTCATGGAATCCCAGACTTGCAGTGGGAAGTGACGGTAGTGCACACGTCGTTTATAACGACAATCATACCAACGGGCTACAAAAGATCATGTATAGACAGCGAGATATTAATGGCGATTGGACCAGTCCGATCTTTGTTGATGCAGGAGGAGAAATTGGAGGAAGAAACAATCACTTTCCATCGGTTGCCGTATCTCCTAATGGCGATGTTCATGTGAGTTATAATGTATGGGCATTCGAAAATGTGCGTAATTATGTAGCATATTCACATTATGATGCTGCAACACAAGCTTGGAGCGATGGTGTTAAAATATCAGACCTTAACGGAACAGTAAATCATACCAGCGGGCGCCACGCAATCTACAGCACTGCGAATAATTTGCCTGTAGTAGTTTGGGGATATGACTATCGCGAAAACTTGGCGAACGAAGAAATTTATATGTCTTATTTTGATGGAGCTACTTGGTCAACCGACATGGCCGTATCTGATATTACCGACGGCTTAAACGCAGGTTTTCCGCATATTGAGAGTATGGGAAATGATACTGCTATGATTGTGTACTCTGAATTAATTCCTGGAAATAGCCTGGCTTTAAACTATCGAATTTAT
>Ga0209344_10002788_pt1 | contig 18605 bp, 12 predicted proteins | sample Cruoilmetagenom6_FD_187293 | JGI IMG/M metagenome (GOLD analysis project Ga0209344, IMG submission 187293) | Oil polluted marine microbial communities from Coal Oil Point, Santa Barbara, California, USA - Santa Barbara Oil Seep Sample 6 (SPAdes)... | ecosystem: Environmental > Aquatic > Marine... | reverse complement strand
TCCGATCTAACAACTACATGTATTTCTCGGATTACGGCCAGGGGCCGGCGCACGATTACATGAGTTTCAGAACCAAGCACGCCAAACGCCGGCGGGTCGTTCTCGCGGGCGCCAACGACGGTCAGTTCCACGCCTTTGACGGCGGGGTCTACGATCGCGACACCACCAACTTCGATGACCGTCACGACATGGGCTCCGGCAAAGAGGTCTTCTCCTGGGTGCCCGAGGCCGTGGCCTACCGCCTGCCGTTGATGACCTATGGCACCGAACACCAGTACACGGTGGACGGGCCCATCTCGGTGGCCGATGTCTATATCGACCCCGATGGCGTCGGGTCGGCGCCGGAGCAGTGGCGGACGGTGGCGTTGGCCACCATGCGGCGCGGCGGACGTGGCGTGGTCGCCCTCGACATCACGACCCCTGATGAGATCACCGGTCCGAACTGGATCCCGACGACGGGTGACTTCCCGAGCTGTCTCGACAGTACGTCGGCTGACTGCGACGGTCTGCCCTACCCGCACCTGTTGTGGGAGTTCCACGATGTCGACGGCTTGGGAGATCCCAACGACGCCGATGGCGGGTGCGCCACGGCGGGTCTGTCGGGCGACCAGTGCCGGCCCTATTGGGATCTTGGTTGGACCTGGTCCAAACCGGCCATCGCCCGGGTTGGGATCTACGCCCTCGACGGCGGCGGCAATGTCGTGCCCGATGACACCTTCGTGGCATTCTTCGGGGGCGGCTGGGACGGCAACTCGAATGCGAATACGCCCGCGGGAGGCGATCTCACCGGGAACTATTTCTACGGCATCGATATCGAGACCGGCGCCACGGTGGTCAAGGAACTCATTGGGGCCGGAGTCTCGGTCCCGGGCAGCCCGGCGATCCTCGATTCGGACAACGACGGTTTCCACGACAAGGTTTATTTCGGCGACACGAATAGTGCGGTCTGGCGCTATCAGTTCCCGTCGCCCTATCTCGACTTCACCCTCTCCGGGGCGACGACGGTCTTCGAGGCGGCCAAGCTACGGCGGATCTTCGATGTGTCGACAACACTGGGCGTGACCGCGGGCCGGCAGCAGTTCTTTGTCCAGCCGACCCTGGTGCCGGTGCTCTTCAACGGCTCCAACTACACCTACGCCCTCGCCATGGGTTCCGGCGATCGCGCCAACCTCGGCGATCTGACAGCCGACATCACCAACCACTTCTATGTGGTCCTCGACGATCTCGACAACGATCTCACCAACCTCGCGTATACCGAAGCCGATCTCGTGGCCCGCGCCTTCGATGACATGGGCATCCAGAACGCCTTCACCGCCGAGCCCGGATCGACAGTGTGCGTCGACAATGCCTTTGTCACCGCAAAGGGCTGGTACCTCGAACTCCGTAACGATCTGGCGGCGACCCCGCCGGCCGGTCCCGAAAAGGTAAACTTCGAGGCTACGGTCTTCGCCAACCACGTCTACTTCACCACCTTCCAGCCGGGCGAGGGTCTCGCCGCGTCAAACCCCGTTGAAATCTGCACACCATCCGCGCCGCCGCCAACAGGCACGCCGACACCGCCGACCCCGACCCCGACCCCGGATCCCAGCGGCCCGGCTCCCGGTCCGGAGGTGCTGTGCAAGGCTTCCGGTATCGGCCGTATCTACGATCTCGGTCTGACCTGCGGTCTCGGTGAATACACCGAGGTCAACGACATCGTCACCGGGATCACCGACTACACCATCGGTGATACGACCTATGTGGTCTTCCCGACCTCGGGCGCCGATGCGGGTCCGGGCGAGATCACCGGTGGTATGGGTCTGGTCAAGGGTCACCCCATCGCGGTCATCTCATCCACAACCAACTGGCGTCAGGAGTAACGCATGCGCAAGCTCGTGATGATCCTCGTCCTCGGTTTGACGGTCGCCCCCTGTGTGGCGACGGAGGTCCCGTTTCGCGACGGGTCGGTGATCGAGGTCGTCAGCTACACCGTGACCGGTTCGTATGTCATGCTCGAGATGCCGGGTGGCGGCAAGGTGGCCTACGACGTGGCCGATATCGATCTCGATACGCTGCGTCAAGCGGAGGCTGCAGCGGCGGCCTTGGACGTTGTTCCCGAGCCGGATGTACCACCGACGACCCTTGGTGTGACCGGTGCCCTCGTGGTTCCGGAGGCGGATCCATCGGAGGGGCTGACCATCACCGATCAGCATGTCAAACACGTCCGCGGGAGTGGCATCGCCGGTCCCGAGGATGACTCCGACGCGGCTCCGGCCGGCGACGATGCCGTGCCCGAGGGTTTTGAGGAGGGCGGTGGTGTTCTGCTCAACAATGTTTCGGTCTCTCCCCTCGAGGGTGGCGACTGGCAGGTCAAGGGCGAGGTCATCAACCGGTCATCCGACACCGTGCTCGACATCCGAGCCAACCTCCAGGCCGCCGTCCCGGATGGCGAGCCGTGGACCGCATCGGTTCCGGTGAGCGGGATCCTCGCACCCGACGAGAAGGCGGAGTTCAATCATTTGTTCTCCGCTCCGTCGGCGGCCGGCGTCGACTGGACCCCGCAGGTTCAGGTCAGCGTGGTGTGGATGCGGGGCGAAACCCGTCTCGAACCCAACTACAACCGCACCGCGCCGCACCCGAGCGGTCTGCCGTACGATCGCGGCGGTGTCGGTGGGATGGAAAGCCAGGCGGACGAAAAAGAACAGTGACCGAGAGCACGGTTCATCAGAAGCAATCGATGTCGGGCACACGCGTTCTGCTGATCCTCGCGGCCCTCATCGTCGTGCTGGTCGTTGTCGTGTGGTATATCGGCTGCCCGCGCCCCGAAGAGACCCCCCCGAGACCTGAGCGTAACGAGCCGTTGAGATTCGACCACAACGAGTTCAAAGTGAATTCGCCCGATCTCGTGGTAGGGCCTGCATCGGTGCGGGGCGCGATCCACCCGAGCTATCTGTCGTGGGTTGTCGTCATTGACTGTGCCGAACCCGAGGGCTGCACGGGCGAGCTCAAGCTTACGATCGAGTACGACACCGGATCCGAAACCCGGAGAATCATCGTCGACAATCGGTGTGATGTTCCCTTGGGCGGCGAGCTTCGGTTCGAAGGATTTCAGGATCCGCCGACCCCTGTCAGCCGTATCAAGAGCCTGACTCTCGATGTGGTCGATCGGAGTCCTCCCATCGAACTCGGGGCCGATGAGACCGAGTTCTGAGGGCGCTGCCCGCAATCTGAGGAATGACGGTGTCCCTTTCGAAGTTCTCAGCTAGTGCACCCCGCCACAATTGGGATGGAATATGAGCACCGATGCACTCTCTTTTCTACACCCCAATTGTTGCGGGGTACACTAGGAACGAACGGAGAACTGTGCACCATTTCACCATCCAAGACGAGTTCGGATCGATCAAACAATGGCGTCACGAGAGCAATGGACTGACGGTCCTCACAGCGCCGACCCCGGTGGCGCCGGTGGTCGGCTTCGCGGTGGTCTACCGGGTCGGTTCGCGTCACGAGGTCGGCGGTCACACCGGCGCGACCCACATGCTCGAACATCTGATGTTCAAGGGTTCAGAGAGCTTCAACGCCGAGCGCGGGACCGACATCGCCCGCAGCCTGCATCGCGTCGGTGCGGCGTTCAATGCCACGACGTGGCTCGATCGAACGAGCTACTACGAGGTGCTGCCGGTGGAACACCTGCCGTTGGCGGTGGCCATCGAATCCGATCGGATGCGCCGGGCGTTGATCCGGGAAGAGGATCTGGAGAGCGAACGGACGGTGATCCTCAACGAGCTCGACACGGGGGAGAACGAACCCGTCGAGTTACTCATGAAGGCGTCCTTCGCCCATGCATTCATCGAGCACCCCTATCACCACCCCACCATCGGGTGGCGGGACGATGTGGAGCAGATTTCCGCATCGGTGTTGCGTGGTTTTTACGACACCTACTATCACCCCGACAATGCAACCGTGATCGTGGTCGGTGATATCGACGAATCAGCGGCCCTGGCCGAGGTCGAGCAGGGTTTTGGAGCAATTCCGCCTGCGCCTGCCCCCATCCCCACACGATCGGTCAAGGAGGCTCGTCAGCGCGGCGAACGGCGTTTCGTTATCGAACGCATGGGAGAACTCGGGAGCCTGGCAATGACCTGGCACATCCCGGAGGGTCTGCACACCGATCTGCCGAGTCTCAGCGTCCTCACCCAGGCCCTGAGCGATGGGGTCACATCGCGGTTGTATCAGCGCTTGGTGGAGACCAACCAGTGCCTCGGTGTCCAAGCATTTACCTTTGAGCTCCACGACCCCGGGGTTCTGCAGATCTTCGCGACCATGGCGCCGGGGGTCGATCATCGCCAGGTCGAAGATGTGATCCGCGAAGAGGTCCGAGCCATGCGGGAGGCGCCGCCGTCGCCGAGTGAATTGGCGCGCGCCCTCGCCCAGACCCGCACCGATCTCGCCTTCAACCACGAATCACCGGCCCAGATCCTGGGCGGGCTCACCGAAGCCGTGGCCATGGGTGACTGGCGCCGATTCCCCAGAGAGCTCGAAGCGATCTCGTCGGTGGTGGCGGATGATGTGCAACGGGTCGCCGGGGAGCACCTCGGAGAGAAGAACCTCACCGTTGGGTGGTTTGTCCCGGAGGGCGGTGGCGGAGCGGCATCGATGGCGAACCCGGCCCCTCGGCCGTGCTATCTGCGGCGGCCCTTCTCAGAGCGGGTTGAGCTTCGCGATCTGCCCGGAGGGGCACGCCTCGCGGTGATGCAGAACCCGCACGCCCCGACGGTCACCATGGCGGGGACGTTGGGCGCGGGTCTCGCCGCGGCCGCGGATGGACGGTTCACCATCCCGAGCGTTACGGCCGCCATGCTCGATCGGGGGACGACGAAGAACGATCGCCTCGCTCTCGCTCGTGAACTCGAGGACCACGGTCTGCACCTCGGAGCGAGGACCATGGGCAACTCGCCGGGGACGGTGTCTTTTTCGGCCCAGGGCCTGGCGGACGAGATGGACCGACTCGCTCGATTGATGATCGAGATTCTGAGGTTCCCGACCTTTCCCGCAGACGAACTCGACCGGTTACGCCTGCGGGTGATCGGCGCCTTGCAGCGCGAACGAGACGACACCTCGGCTCAGGCCTACGCCGCCCTGACCCGGCGGATCTACCCCCAGGGTCACCCGCTGCACAAACGCCGGGTCGATGATCGTCAGACCGAGCTCGAAGGCGTGGCTCGAGACGAACTCGAAGCCTTCCACGCACGGGCCTATGGGCTCGGTTCCCTTGTTCTGGCCGTGGTCGGAAATGTCCGTGCCGATGATGTGCTGGATGCTGTGTCCCACCGATTGGAGGGTTGGCAGCAGGGCGTTGAAGCCGGGTTCGAGGTTCCGGAGTCAGTCGAGGGGGTTGTTGAGGATGCACGGATCAGTCTTCCCGACCGGCCGAACCTCGATTTCTTCTTTGGTCATGCCGGTCGCCTGCGCCGGGGCGATGATGATTTCGCTGCGGCCATCCTGGCCAACTCGTGTCTCGGGCAGTCGGCGCTGACATCCCGTCTTGGGGCCGCGATCCGCGACGACGAAGGTCTGTCCTACAGCGTCTACAGTCGGTTCATCGGGACCCTCGGAATTCCGGGCCCGTGGGCGGTCAACTGCAGCGTCGGGGCGGCCAACCTCGACCGGGCCGTCGAACTCTGCCGCGAAGTCATCGCCCGCTATGTCGCCGAGGGCCCGAGCGAGCATGAGCTCGAAGACGAAAGACAGGCCCAGGCGGGTTCGTACCAGGTGTCACTGGCCACAAACGCCGGGATCGCCCGAGAACTCGTGACGACGCTGACCGCGGGCGAGGAGATTTCGAGGATGGATGCCTACCCCGAGCGTTTGCTGGCAACCACGAGAGATGAGGTCGTCGAGGCCATCCGCAAGCACATCCGGCCGAACGACCTCACCCTCGCCGTCGCCGGCACCCTCCACGAGCCAAGCTCGTAGCGAATTCTTAATTATTAATTCTTAATTTTGAATGACGTCGCAACAGCCACCAGGCAAGCGTGCGATGGTAATTAAGAACTAAAAATTCAAAATTAAGAATTAGATTGGGACGTCAGTCCCAGTCAACGTTGAGGTGATGGAGCTGGCCCGAGAAGTGGGGTCGGATCTCATCATCGAGATACGCCTCAATCTCGCGCATTCGGTGTCTCCGTGAGGCGTGGAGGAGCACCAGATGTCGACAGGAGAAGTTCTCGAGATGGGGCTTGAGGTCATCGATGTGGGTGTGCCCATAACGGGCGGCGCGTTCCTGATCACCGGGTTTGAAGAACGAGCACTCCAGCATCACGATCTCGCTTGAAAAGATTTCAGGACGATCACGAATGAGGGCGGGGCCCGAATCGGCGCAATAGCTCAGGATGTCGGTGGCGACATCCTCGGTGAGGACCTCGCCGGCCCGCTGCCGGCGGGCGATCTCCGCCTCCGGCAACCGCCTATGTTCGGGGCGGAGCCGTCGTTTGTGCCAGGTGATTCTCGTGCCGAGGGTCGGTACCCAATGATCGGTGGCGAAGGAGATCAGCTCCATATCGCGCCGGAGCTGGTGCACCGAGCCATCCTCCATTGGAATGATCTCGACTGCGTATGGTCTGCCCCCCTCGAGGCGGGCGAAGCTTTCAAGCAGCGAACGGATGTCGTCCTCGATGGCCGAGGGGACCAGCAGGGTGGCGGGGGGCATGGAGTTGAGGAAGCGCTGCGAGGCCCAATAGCCGAGCCCGCCCAGATGATCGAGATGACCGTGGCTGACAACCACGGTTCTCATGGGCGGGAGCGCTCGGTGGGGCCGTCCCGGATCAAGACCGAGGTGGAGCTGGGGCAGGAGGATGAGCGTCGCCTCGCCGGCGCGAGAGCCGCCGACGATTCGCAGACTGCCCCACGATGTCGCCAGTTGCAGGCGTCTCAGCCCCATCCCGGCTGACCTCACCGGCTCGTTCGAACGAACGAGAAGGAAGGGTCGCTCGAGCTCCTGGACTGGTTGATTCGGATCGTCCACTCCGAGTCGGTGGGAAGGGTCTTTCGGAAGGTCGTGCTGCCGATGACGCCACGTTTGCGATCGGTCAGGGTGACGGCGATGGTTCGCGCGCCCGATGGCGCGAGTACCACGCGTTTGATGGTGCCGTGGCCTTCCGTTTTGATCCCGAGGAAGCCCTTCTTGCTGTGGTCGAACGGAATCTCCGAAATGGCCTCGCCATCGACGGCTATGGTGATGGAACCCGCGTTGATGGGACAGATGTAGTAGAGGGTGATCCGCGCATTGCCCGGTATCTGCCGGACGGCGGGGACTCCCGCCGGTTTCAGCGTGAGGTCCCTTCCGGTCGTACGGTTGCCGGTGGTGGTGGTGGACGACCGGCGGCTGGTTTGTCGCGATCGGTCTTTGGCGAGCCCGAGATAGTCCGAGGCGAGTTCGCTCTGCGGATCCAGCGCGAGGGCCTCACGGAAGATCCCCACGGCGGAGGCGTAGTTGCCCGACCGATAGGCCTTCCGACCCTGGGCGACGAGTTCAGAGACCTGGGCCTGGGTGCTTGCGCTGGTTCTTTCGGTCTCGATTCTCAGACCGACCTCTGCTGCGAGCGCACGAGCGGCCGGTGACGCGGGTGCCTGGTCGAGGGCCACTCGGGCGGCCGATCGCGCATCCTCCAACCGATCGGTTTCGAGTGCCGCCCTGGCGGACCACATGGAACTGACGACCCGGCTGAGATTTCGGGTTGCGCCGGCGGAGGGTGCGGCGAATGGTTCGGGCGGGCGTTGGCTCCAGAGGAACCCGGCCACCAACAGCCACAGGGCCCCCCAGGCACCGATCATCATCCACGCATAGCTCGGCATCACCTCCCAGGTCAGAAACTCAGGCAGCTCGATCCGGTCGCGGATGTGGCTCCAGGCTTGTCTGAACGGTGCGGCACGTGTGTCCCGGGGATCGGGAACGCGGATCTTTGGAAGGTCGCCGCCGGCCCGGGTTCCCAGATCCGGAGACTGGATCGAGGTCCCGTGTTCATCGCCGGGTTCGCGACGGACCAACGATCGGGCCAGAGCGGCAAGCACCGCCGCCAACTCGCTTCCGGTTTGGAAACGCTTGTCGGGATCCTTGTCCAGGCATTTGATGACAATGGGGTTGAATGCCGCGGGGACACTGGCATCCATCGTCGATGGGATCGGCGGCGGCTCTTCGAGGATCATTCGCGTCACCTGGTGCATGGTCTCCGCGGAAAATGGCCGTTGGCCGGTGAGCAGGGTGAAGAGGACCACGCCGAGAGAGAAGAGATCGGACCGGCCGTCGAGCTTGAGCCCGGAGATCTGCTCGGGTGACATGAAATTCGGGGTGCCGATGAACTGACCGTCCACGGTCAGGTTGGAGCTCTCCATCCGGGCGATCCCAAAGTCAGCAATCTTTGCTGTGCCGTTGTTGGTGAGGATGAGATTGCCCGGTTTGATGTCGCGGTGGACCACCCCCATCTGGTGAGCGTAGTCGAGGGCGACGGCGACATCAGCGACGATGCGGGCCGCTTCCGAGGGACGGAATCGATGTCCGGTTGCCATGATCTGCTTGAGATCACGACCCTCGACGTACTCCATGGCGATGTAGAGGACACCGCTCGCTCGATCCTCGCCCACATCGTGGATGGTGACGATCCCGGGGTGGTTGAGCCGGCCGGCGGCCTGGGCTTCGCGGAGAAACCGCTCGCGAAACTCGTCTGCGACATCGGCACCTACATCGAGGCGGAGCGTCTTGAGCGCCACCTTGCGGTCGATGAGGGGGTCGCGGGCGAGATAGACAATCCCCATGGCCCCCCGGCCCAGGGTCCTCTCGACCTCGTAGCGATTCACGTGCGTGTCGGACATCCCAGCTATTCTACCGTTCCTCGTGGGCAGCAAACAGCAACAAACCACAGACCATGATCTTTCAGAGCTGTAGGCAGGGCATTCATGCCCTGCGGCCAACCCGTCCAAGGCACGTCGGGCCATCCGGCAATCCATTGCGTCGAGGGGTGGGAGGATCTCCACTCCACCACGAAGCCTGATGGCTCAGAGCTGTAGGCAGGGCATTTATGCCCTGCGGCCAACCCGCCCAAGGCACGTCGGGCCATCCGGCAAAGCCTGCCCTCGAGGGACGAGACGATGTTCAGGTCGGCACCGCGGTAGACAGCATCAGGCTTCCCGCGGGTTCGGTGCGGTCCTCCTTCCATGTCATCCTGAGCGAGCGAGTGCCGCCGAGCGAGTCGAAGGATCTCCACCGGGTTGGAGGGGCGTGGCCGTTGCCATTGTTTCCCGGAGCCCCGGCCTTCTGGGCCACCTCCGGCGACCCAGCGTCGCACCATCGGCGTGGTCGCGTGGGGGTTGATGGAAGGGCTGCGACCACGCCGATGGCACGCCGGCGGCCTCCCTCGTTACCGGAAGCGGTGCACCGGAACGCGCTTCCCGAGGGAGCCCCCCTTGACGTTGTTCGGAGCGTGCATCGATAGGAGGACGTGTATCAGGAACAACATCAAGGACGGCACGCCCGGTGGAGGCCATATGCCCGCCGGCACAGGGCGGCCTCGGCACGCCCCGGTGAGCGGCTTCCCGTCCCGCGTTCTTTCGGGAGCACGAGGGCTTGGCCATGACCGGACGTGCCGTCTCAAACCGATGTTGGGAAGGAGGACTTGGCCGCTTTCGACACGATGTGGGCTCAACATCGTTTGAGGGGGCAATCTCGGGCAACCGCGATGAGGTTGCCATGTTGGGATCGCGTTCGGAGATCCACGCTCGCGGTCTTGAGCTCCGGCTGCCACTGTCGTCGCGTCCTGGAGCACCGGCCTTCTGGTTCGCCTTTGGCGTCGTAGGGTGGGGTTGACCCCACCTTCAGTCTCCCGCCGGCAGGTATCGCGTTACCACGAAGTCGAACGCTCTTCCCGCACCGTGGCGCCCACTTTCAAATGCGATGCCTTTGTGCCCGTTGTGATGGTCGGTCTTCGTGTTCTTTGCGTTTCAACTCTGCGATGTTGCGATGACTGCGATGAATTTGCAGTATTTTCATTTGCGATGTATGCGATGGAATCTGTGTTTATCTGTGTGATCTGTGGGCTGCGATGAGATGGTGCGATGAATCTGCGTCCATCTGCGCTATCTGCGGTTTCTCCGTGTGATGTTTGCGATGCTCCTATCCAGCATCCAGCCCCGACATCGTGCCGATCTGGCGTCTGTCCGGCCGAATCGACGCGCCTTGAGAGCCGGAAACCGCCTTCTGGGTAGGCATGATCTTTGCCTTATGGCAACGAGGCCCTTTGGCCAGCGGGGGGAAAATGGAAAATCATGAGCTAGAAAACCAGGTGGATCGTGCGGCCGCGCATCTCGGCGAGGTGCAGCGGGCCGTGGCCGAAGTCATTGTCGGGCAGGACCGGCTTGTCGAATCGCTGTTGGTGGCGCTGCTGTGCCGCGGTCATGTCCTTCTCGAAGGAGTTCCGGGTCTCGCCAAGACCCTGACCGTGAGGACACTGGCCCACGTGGTCGGTGGGAGCTTCCGCCGACTCCAGTTCACCCCGGATCTTCTCCCTGCCGATGTCACGGGAACACAGATCTTTGATCCGCGGACCTCGAAGTTCGTCCCTCACAGAGGTCCGATCTTCGCAAACCTGGTGCTCGCCGACGAGATCAACCGGGCGCCGGCCAAGGTCCAATCAGCCCTCCTCGAGGCCATGGAGGAACGGCAGGTCACCATCGGCGACACCACCGATCTGTTGCCCGAGCCCTTTGTGGTCCTCGCCACCCAGAACCCCATCGAGCAGGAGGGGACCTATCCTCTGCCCGAGGCGCAGCTCGATCGTTTCCTCTTCAAGGTCACCGTGGACTATCCATCGGCCGAGGAAGAGCGCCGGGTGCTCGAGTACCATCTCGCGGAGAGCTTTCCGAAACCCGTGCAGGTCACCGAACTCGAGAAACTGACCGAGCTCGAGACGGTGGTCCGGCAGGTCTACCTCGATGAACGGATCCGTTCCTACATCGTGAGTCTGGTGGCCGCGACCCGCGCTCCGGCGGAGGTGGGTCTCGGAGATCTCGTTCCCCTGATCGGGTTCGGGGCATCGCCCCGCGCCTCCATCGCCCTGGCTGTGGGAACCCGGGCCATGGCCATGGTGCGGGGTCGCGCCTATGTCACCCCCGAAGATGTCAAGGAACTCGCTCCCATGGTTCTGCGTCACCGGATGGTCCTCACCTATGAGGCCGAGGCCGAGGGCGTGACGGTGGAAGAGGTGGTCGACCGGATGTTGTTGGCGGTGGAGGTTCCTTGAAACGCCGCCTCGCCTCGTATTTCGGGCGGCCCAGCCCGGTGGACCCGGTGCACGATGCCGGCACCGATCTGCGTGCCCAGGTCCGCAGGTTGGAGATCCGGGCCCGAAGGGCCATGGAGGCCGGGCTCACCGGTCAGTACCAGAGCGCGTTTCGCGGTCTCGGCCTCGAATTCGAGGAAGTGCGGGAGTACCGCTACGGAGACGATGTTCGAACCATCGACTGGAACGTCACCGCTCGCACCGGGGATCTCCACGTCAAGCGATATCGTGAAGAACGTGATCTGACGGTCTTGTTGCTGGTGGATCTGTCGGCCTCGACCCGGTTCGGGTCGGGTGTGATGACGGTCCACGATCTCATTGCCGAGGTCTCGAGCCTCTTTGCCTTGTCGGCGGCGCGTCGCGATCGGGTGGGGGCGATCCTCTTCGACGACGATCTCCGCGCCGTGATCCCACCGCGCCTGGGGTGGAGACATGGTCTGCGTGTGGTGCGTGAGGTCCTCGGTTCCGCCCCCCAGGGATCCGGGACCGCGTTCACCGCGGCTGTACGGGGCGCCGGGCGTCTTCTCAGACGCCGCGGAATCGTGATCGCCGTGGTCGATCGAGCCTGTTCGTTGCCCCGACGTGAGCTTCTGGCCCTTGCTGCCCGCCACGAGGTGGTGGTGGTCCGTGCTGCGGATGAGTTGTCCCGGACCGGTCTGGTTGGTTCGCGTCTGCCGGTGATCGATGCTGAGACGGGTCGCCCCGGCGTGGTTCGTCGAACACCGGGAGAGCCCGCCGATGCGGTTCCACCAGGCATCGATGCCATCGATCTCGTGACCGACACCGACTATCTACCGGCGGTTCGAGCCATGCTCGAAAGGCGCGAGAAGCGTGTTCACTAAGCGCGCCGCCCTTCCCGTTATCACGGCTCTTCTCGCCGTGTGGTCGGCCAACGTCGGAGCGGCCGAAAAACCCTCGCTGGATCTCGAGATCGCGCAGTCCTCAGCTCGGGTTGGCGATCGGGTCGAGATCATGGCCTCGGCGCGGGGTGGTGACGGCTGGTTGTGGGGCGAGTTGACCGTGGCGCTCCAGCCCGATGGTCCGTGGGCGCTTGTGACACCACCGGAATCGATCGCCGGGGTCCGCCCGCCCGCCTGGAAACTGATTCTCGCACCCATGGCCCTCGGCGAGCAGGAGCTCCCGGAGATCTCCGTGTCGGTTCGGTCATCCGATGACGAAACGTCCGTCATCACCTGTGCCGAACCACCGGCGGTCTCGGTGGTCTCCATTCTCTCGGATTCCGAAGACGATCAGGCGCCGGCGCCCCTGCGGGACCCCATCGGTGTTCGTGGACTTCCCTGGGAGTGGATTCTGCCCGTATGTGGTCTCCTTCTGCCCCTCCTGGCGGGCGTTGCCCTTTGGTGGCGTGGTCGTGGTCGCCCGTCCGAGGACGCGCGCACGCTTTTGCCGCCCTTGAGCGAACTCGAGGCCCTGGTGTCGGATCTCAGGCAACGGGTCGGTCGCGAGCCCGCCGATGGCATCTGCGATCGGCTTGCCGCGGGGCTGAGGCGTTTCCTCGAGCGGCGCACCGGCGAGCCCGCCGAAGAGATGACCTCGTTCGAATTGAGGTTGTTGGCCCGGTTGCGAGGATGGCCCGAGACCACCCAGCGGCTGCTCCAGCAGGTCATGGGTGTCGCCGATGGGGTTCGATTCTCCCGCCGGCCGTCCACCGATGATGAATTGAGCCGGGCGATCGATCTCGCTTTAGAAGCGGCCAGGACGATCGAGGCCCATCTCGCGCCGTCTGTGGACGATGGCGCCGTGGCGGAGAACGGGTGATGATGCGGTTGGCCTCTCCTTTTTGGCTGGTGCTGGTCGCCGTGGCTGTGGTGCTACTCGTCCTGTGGATGCTCCGCCGACGGTGGCAACGCTATCCCTTCCCCAACGTGGCCGAGGCCCTTGGTCGCACCGGACGGATTCCGGAACGCACCGTGACGGCGGGGGTGCTGGCCGCCCTCGCGCTGGCGCCCCTCGCGGTAGCGCTGGCAAGGCCGCAGGAGGTCCTGTCGAGGCATCTCGAGCACGCCGAGGGGGTCGATCTCGTCGTCGCCCTCGATGTGTCGGGGTCCATGTCCGCGCTGGATTTCGAACCGACCGATCGCCTTGGAGTGGCCAAGGAGGTCATCTCGTCCTTCCTCGAGGGACGCGCCAACGATCGATTCGCATTGGTGGTCTTCGCCGGCGCCGCGGTGACCCTGTGTCCGCTGACCCTCGATCACGGTGTCGCACAACATCTGCTCGATGAAGTGAAAATGGGAAGCCTGCCGGATGGGACCGCCATCGGGCTTGGGCTCGGGACGGCGGTGGCCCGCCTGAGGAACTCGGAGGCCGAATCCAAGGTCGTGATTCTGGTCACCGATGGATCGAACAACACGGGTCAGCTCGACCCGGTCAATGCGGCCGAGATGGCTGCCGAACTCGGGATCACGGTCCACACCGTTTTGGTGGGTCGTGGTGGGTTGGTGCCGGTGCCGATCACGGGGCGCGATCCGCGTACCGGGCGGATCCACCGACAGGTGCGGCAGATGGAGATGGAGATCAACCCTGAACTCCTCGCCGAGCTCGCCCGTCTGACCGGTGGAAATTCGTTTCGGGCGCGGGATCCCAAGGCTCTCGAGGGTGTTTTTGCCTCCATCGATGAACTCGAGAGGACCGAGTTCACCTCGACCAAGCTCGTCCGCTACCGCGAGCGCTTCGAACCGTGGGCCATCGCGGCCCTGGTGGTATTGCTTTTGGGAGCGGCCCTCGAAGCTCTCATCGGGAGGACCCCATGGTGAGCTTTGCCGAAGCGCGGACCTTGGGGCTGTTGCTCCTGCCGGCCCTCGCGGGGGCTGCGGTCGTTGCACGGCATTTCATGCGGTTGCGCCAACAGCGCGAGCTCGCGTCGCCGGCCGTTTGGGATCGGGTCATGGGGGGTGTTCCGGCGACCGGTCTGGTGCGGATGCTGCTGTGGTGCGGCGCGGCGGTGATGATCATCCTCGCCCTGGCCCGGCCCCAGTGGGGCGAGCTGCCGGGCGAGGAAAGTGTGCGCACCCGGGATCTCGTCCTCGCCCTCGATGTCTCGGACTCCATGTTGGCCCAGGATGTACCGCCGTCCCGTCTGGTGCGCAGCATCGAGGCGGCTCAAAGGCTGCTGCCTCTGCTCGAGGGCAATCGGGTCGGTGTCGTGGTCTTTGCCGGTGAGGCCTACCCGCTGGTGCCCTTGACCAAGGATCTCGACGCGGTGGCGGCGTTTCTCGGTGGGATCTACCCGGGGATGGTCGCGCGACCGGGGTCCGATCTCGAGCGGGCAGTGGCCGCCGCTCTCGAACTTCTGCCTGTCGAGGGTGATGGCAGGGTCGTGGTCCTGGTGACCGATGGCGAGAACCTCCAGGGGAATGTCGATCGGGCCGTGTCATCGATCAAGGAAGCCGGGATCGGAGCGCTCACCGTCGTGGCGGGAACCGAACGGGGCGGACCCATCCCGGTTCCGGACCCCAGCGGCGCCCTCCACCACAAACGCGACCAGAATGGCCAGCCGGTGATCACAAAGGCCCATCCCGAGGTCCTCGAGGCCATCGCCGAGGCCGTCGACGGCGACAGTGTGATCCTCGGCGATCGCGACGTGGTGCAACAGCTCGCGACCATCGTCGAGAGACTGAGAACCCGAGAGGAAGAACAGAATCGGACGGTGCAGAAGGTGGAACAGTTCCCCATTTTCCTCGCCCTTGCGGCAGCGTTCATCGTTGCGAGTTTTCTGCTTTCGCCGTGGCGTCGGCTCGCAGCCGCGACCGTCGTGCTGTGCGCGCTCGCGTTCCCGGCGGGGGCACAGCAGGGTCCTCAGCAGGCCGCGGCTCCGCAGCCGCCGACAACCCAAATGACCGAGGCACCGGTGGGCGAGGGTGGCCAAACGGGCGAGAGCATTGAACCGCCGGCCTGGCAGCGGATCGTCCCAGGCGGAAGTCGCCGGATGTCCCGGGAGGGGATGGCGCGGTGGCGCGGTGGCGAGATCGAGGATGCGGCCCAATCCTTTGCCGGCGCGGCCATCTTGGATCCCGAGAATCCCGAACGTCTCTTTGATCTTGGAACGGTCCTCGGTGCCGGTGGTCAGCTTGAAGCTGCTCAGCCCATGCTCGAACAGGCCCATGCGGCTGGGGTGCCCAACGCCGCCTACAACTCGGGGACATCGTCGCTGCAGGCCCAGCAGGCCGAGGCCGCGGTCCAGTGGCTGCGCGAGGCCGTGCTCGCCGATCCTGATGATCTCGAGGCCAAACGGAACTTCGAGCTCGCCCTCGCCATGCTCGAGGAACAGCAGCAGGAGCAACAGGAGCAGGAGCAAGAGCAGGATCAGGAAGAGGAGCAGGATCAGGAAGAGGAGCAGGATCAGGATCAGGATCAGGAACAGAACGAGGAGGAGCAGGAGCAACAACCGGCGCCCACCCCGACACCCACCGACAACGAAGCGCTCTTCCAGGCCCTCGAGAGAGCGGAAGCCGAAGCGAGGGAGGCCATGCAGTCGCCGACGCCTCAGCCAGGCACCGTGGAGAAGGACTGGTGATGTTCTCGGCGGAAAACGGCGTTTTTCGGCCATCTTGGCGTCGGGCTGCGGATTTCCTTGTGCGACGTACTTCAGTACGTCTCCGCGCAAATCCTTGCCTTCCTGAAGCTGGCTCAAAGAACGCTCGTCTTCCACTCGAGAACATGAGTGTGTTTGTTCCGCATCTCTGCGTCTTCTTCATCCTCCTCGCTTCCTGGCCGGCCATGGTCGCGGCGGCGGATCCGACGATGGAGGTCCAGCTCCAGCCGAGACGTTTCGGGGTCGAGGATCTGGCCCAGCTCACCATCCGGGTCAACGAGCCACCACAGGATCTCGGTGCGCCTCGCCTGGGAGAACTCGAAAACCTCGAGATCGTCGGCGGGCCGTCCACCGGATCCGAGTTCAGTTTTGTCAACGGGGTCGCTTCGCGCTCCCAGACCTTCACCTATGTGCTGCGAGCCCGTGCGCCGGGCCCTGCCACGGTGGGGTCGGTGACGGTGGCAATCGGTCAGGGCGAGCTCAGAGCGGGCCCGGTCACCTCAGAAGTGGTCGAGGGCAGCCTCGCCCCTCCTTCGAGACGCGGTCGGCGCTCTCCCTTCTCGAGCGATCCGTTCTCCGATCTCATTCCGAGGCGGGCGCCGCCGCGCATCGAGGTGGTTCTGCGCCACATCGTCAGTGCTTCTAGTGTGATCGCCGGTCAGCCGCTGGTGGCCACGGTCTTTCTCGACTCGACGGCGAGCTCCCTGTATGACTTCAACTGGCGTACTGCGCCGTCATATCCAGGATTCTGGGCCCAGCGTCTGGAGAACCCCGAACAGGTCACCCCAGAGGTGGTCGAGATCGACGGCACCGCCTTCTATCGTTATCAGGTGATGAAAACCGTCCTGGTCCCCCTCAAGACCGGGCAGATCGAGATCCCGACAATCGAAGCCGCCATCGGTGTCCGCTCCAGAGGTTTCTTCGACACCGGGCAGCTCATCGAGCGATCGAGTTCCGCTCGCGCCCTGGAAGTAGCCGCTCGACCGGTTGCTCCATCCGGGTTTGCCGGAGCAGTCGGAGACCTGGAATACAGCGCACGACTCGAACCGACCGAAATCGAGTTTGGCGAGTCTGCCGTGCTCACCGTGACCCTGAAGGGTCGAGGCAATCTCCCGCTGGTGGAGGAGCCGACGCTCTTTCCAGGCTGTGATGACTGCGACAGCTATCCCCCGGAGGAAGACAGCAAGGTGAAGGTGGATGCCACCGGGATCCATGGTTCGCGGAGCTGGCAGGTGACGGTGGTTCCCCGCAGTTGGGGTGAGATCGAACTCGGCGCGGTTGATCTCTCGGTCTACGACCCGGCCGCCGGTCGGTACGTCCGGCAGACCGTCGGTCCCCTGGCGTTGACGGTGCTCGCGCCGCCGCCCACACCGACCCCCATCGTGACGCCGGTTCCCGTGGTGGAAGAGGCTGGTGGAAGCCGCGCATCCGGGAGTGGGGGAGACGCCCTCCCGATCTCGCGGTGGATTCTGATCGGTGGCGCCCTGTTTCTGGGAGCCCTCGTCGGTTCGACGGCAACCTGGTTTCTCGGGCGAAGGGCGCGGGTCGCGCTGCCGCCTCGTCGACGGGACCAGAGCCCGGCGGATCGAGCGCGAGTTCTCCAACTCACCCTGGAACGCTGGTGGCTCGATGCCCGGTCGACCAAGAAGGGCGGCGAGCTCGAAGGTGAGATGCAGGATCTCAGGGGTGATCTCGAAGCGGTTCGCTTCGCTCCGGGTCGCGCCGATCACTCCGACACCGTGGTCGATCTCGAGACGCGACTCAGGCGTCTCATTCGCCGTGCGTGATACACTTTTAAGATGCAGTCACCGCGGGTCTATAGTCTTCCAATAGAAGATCTTGAGCCATTCCTGGATCGCCGTCGTTACTCGGCATTCGCGATCTCTCAGCTCGCGGTGAGCTCGTTCCTCGGTGAGATTCTCTCCAAGGCCAACGATTTTGTCCCGTCGAGTTCGGGATCGATCCTCATGGATCGGCCGTTTGACCGGGGAGCGACCGCGGCCGACACATCGCTTTACTTTGTCGCGACCTTCGGCTCGTCGGCGCAGACCATCCTCGGTCGTCACCTCAAGGCGGATCGCGGGGTCGCCGGATACGTCTATCGCACGGGCGATCCCTATGTCATGAACGATCCGAAAAAGGACCCGAACTTCTATTCAAAGTTCGATGAAGGGACTGATTTCAAGACCGATTGCGCCATCGCCGTGCCGGTGAGAATCGAACGGACCGTCTGCGGGGTCCTCGAGTTGGTGAACCGGGTCGACGCCGGCGGTTACACCGAGCGCGATCTGCAGATGCTCGAAATCTTCGCCCGCTACACCTCGGTGTCGATCGAGAACCTCCTCGATGCGCAACGGGCCAACGAGATGGCGCGTCGCGACGATCTCACCGGTCTTTATAACGATCGTTTCTTCCATCATCGCCTGACGGAGGATCTGGTCCGCGCCGATGTGACCGACGGCGACGTGGCGCTGCTCTTTCTCGATCTCGACAACTTCAAGGCGGTGAACGACAACCACGGCCATCTCGCCGGCTCGCAGGTGCTCAAGGAGTTCGGGTATCTGCTCAAACAGACGGTGACCGCCGAGGGCTCCACCCTTGCCCGGTACGGCGGCGATGAGTTTGTCGTGATTCTCCCGGGACACGATCTCGATCAGGCCAAGGCCACGGCGGCCGAGATCCAATCGACATTGGTCGGGACTCAGTTCCTTCAAGGCAGCTTCTCGTGGTCCGACGGACCG
>Ga0209344_10002787_pt1 | contig 18631 bp, 17 predicted proteins | sample Cruoilmetagenom6_FD_187293 | JGI IMG/M metagenome (GOLD analysis project Ga0209344, IMG submission 187293) | Oil polluted marine microbial communities from Coal Oil Point, Santa Barbara, California, USA - Santa Barbara Oil Seep Sample 6 (SPAdes)... | ecosystem: Environmental > Aquatic > Marine... | reverse complement strand
AGGTTGATCACATCTGAAGCTCGAGCATAATAATTGAATTGGGGTAGGTTGATATCCAGCTCTTCGTCTTTCATTGCTACAACCTCAAATAGATCGCCGGGGCGATAGCGGGTGAAGACACCTCCGTGGAAATTTGTGATAACTAATTCATACACACCTAGTTCAAGCTCATTGAAGATTTTGGTTTTTGGGGTGTAGTCCGGGTTCTCTTCTTCTTTCTTCCGTTCTTCTACCGAAATAAATTCCAGGAAGTCGTTTTCAGGATAAAATGTCATCCCCTTAAGGTTCCAGGCCTGGACTGCCATTAATCCACCTTCTGTGAGCGCATAACCTTCCATCGGCATCCGGCCCCAGTATTTTTCAATTATTTTTTTGTATACTAAGGTATCTGCACCGCCGGTCATAATTCCTTTAAGTTTCCATATATCTTTTGGGTACATAGGTCGACCCTGCAGTTTGGCTTTAATTTGACCGCCGATCATCCGAATGAGGAAGCTGGGATTGAGCATATCCTTGGATAGCTTTATGTTTCCGCCGCCACCTTCTTCAAACTGCTGGCCAATTCTCACCAGAACGCTGGAGATGCCGTAAAAGATATCCATCCCCTTCACCATGGCTTCCTTAAAACCAGCCTGTACCCGTTCTGCATAGCCCATCTGCTCTCCCTCGTCGAGGGGGGGCAAAAAACGGATGTTCGCATGATCTTCTGCAGCTCTGGTGATGATTGCTCCATAATACGGCGGGGGAGCAGTGGTTAACAATACTGTGTCATTATTTTCTAGAAAGATATCGCCTTTTTTATTCGCAGAGGCGATGATCATAGCGCCGATGACTACTTCACCGAGGCGATCATACATTTTCTGTGTATAAGGGACCCATTTGAATTTATACTCACCGGTTCTGCCGGATGTGTGGCACCAGGCAACTGGCTTTCGGGGCAATACGTCCTCCCTTTGAGTGTCCAGGTACCCAACGTAATCTTTGTAAGTAGTAAAAGGAACAACTTTCCGAAACTCATCGATGCTGGAAGGTACCACGTCACCCATGATCATCCGGCCCATCATGCTTTTTCCCAGTTCTTCGATTTGCTCCAATAATAGGCGTTCCTGGATCTCCATGAATTCATCGACACTGAGATCAAAGAATCCACAGTACTTGGTCCAAATTTCTTCCTTTCGACCTTGTTTGATGAGCGTTGATAATTCGGTCATAATTTCTGCTCCTGTGTATAAGATGACTGTATCGATAATGGTTCAGGCGCCCATTTATATTTTGATTTAAGCTTCTTGATCCTTATTGAATTAAACCCCACAAGAGATAAATCGTTCTCCCAGCCCGCGGGTGTTCTGAGATTATTGACGGCAGCAGCTTCCGCCCAGGCCCGGGAAGAATTCTCTTTGATGAGAAAATAAATGAATGCAAATACTCTGGCCATCCCCTTGAAGATTCTTTTTTCCCAGAGCGGTGATGTGCCAACATCGACTAAAGATAGAAGGCCGTCGGGTTTTACAACCCGTTTCATCTCTGAAAGCATCAGTGGAATATCCATATGGTGAGAGGCCAGTCCAGACACTACAACATCAAAAGAATCGTTGTCGTATGGCAGTGCCATGGCGTCAGCGCAGGTCAAGTTGATGCCTGATTCAAGGCCTTCGGCCTCTAATTTATTTTTACCCTGTCGGAGCATGGATTCTGTGATATCAAGACCGGTGATTTGTATACCAGGCACTTCTTGTTCGAGTAATTTTCTGGGGATTACTAATGTGCCAGTTGCGATGTCAAGAATTTTCTGGTTTTCTTGAATGGAAGTTTGATTGACTAGTTCTTCCAAGAACTTATGGTAACCCCATCCCCAAAATAGGTTGAGTTCGCCGTCAACAACTTCTTCGTAGTGTGACGAAAGTTCTGTGAATGCTTCTTGGATGGCTTGTTTCTCTTTCATGATACGCAATAAAGCCTTATCCTCATGGCTGACCAAATTATACACCTATTCAATTCCAGGATAGTTCACTGTCGTCTAAATGTAAAATCTATCCTTGTCCACTTCCTCCCTCAGAATCCGAAGCTCTTCAGAGCTAGGGGGAGGGTTTTCCGTGACTTCATCAGCCACTAATAGCTCGAAGCCTGTATTCTCCAAAACTTGCTCAACGTTCATACCTGGTTGAACGGATATGAGCTTCATGCGTTTTTGGTCTTTATCATACCCAAGGATTCCCAGGGTTGTGACTACTCTATAAGGACCAGTTCCGGGAGGCAGCCCGGCTTCTTCCCTTGATCCCGGACCGGAAAGGTAACCCGGTGTGGTGATAAAATCCACTTTATCCACGAAGCGCAGCTTGTCATGTTTCATGATCGCGATCGTTCGCCAGCAATGAGAACCAACATCATTTCCGCCACCGCTGCCGGGGAGGCGGACCTTGGGGTGATCGTGGTCGCCGATAACGGTTGAATTCAGATTGCCATAGGGATCGATTTGAGCACCACCTAAAAAACCATAATCCACAAAACCACGCTGGGCTGTCTCCACGACATCCAGAATTCCTGAAGCGGCCAGAGCTTTATGAAAGGTCCGCCGTCCACCCACGGCGAGCGGAAGTTCATTCAATATGGCGCCTGTCCCTCCAAACTCAAAAATACTAACTAAGTTAGGAGCATGCATTTTTTGTGCCAATGCTCCAGCCAGCATGGGAATTCCCGTACCGATGAAAACGGTGGAATTGTCCTCCATCAATCTGGATGCTGAGCAAATCATTAACTCATTGGGGTTGTATTTGGGTTCAGTCATTCGGAAACCTCCGGCACCATATCCTTAAGTTCCTGCAAGTGTTTGCTGCCGATCAGGTCCAGATAGGCCTGATGGTCTTTCAAGTCAAAGATATATTTTTGAAGGTATGCCTGGGTTGTGTCCGGATCCCTGGATGCTTCCACCCAGGATTTAATTTGGGGTTCATCCCGTTCATAAACGTAGCACATCTCCCCCGGATGTGAACCAAAGGGAGCCTCAACTACTGCATCTACAAGGTAATAGGGAATGATCGTTCGATCTGGCTGGCGCCGAATTTCTTCAGTGGGAACGATCTCTTCAGTACTGATCAGAAGGCGTTTCGAGGCCCGGGCCATTTCAAACGCAAAACCATTGATGCCATCGATCTGGCAGTTTCCGTATTTGTCCGCCCGATGAACGTGTATTAATCCCACGTCCAGGATCAGCGCCGGCAGCAAAGCGATCGGCTCGCCTGTAAAGGGATCTTCTACAACTTTTGCTGCACTGTATTTAAGTGTGTCAGTCCCCAACATGGATCGGGTAGGGATGAAAGGCACACCCATCGCTGTGGCTTTAAAACGCCAAGCAATGGCGGCATTGCTCCATTCAACGCAATGCTCTACCCTTCCGCTTTCCACTTCTCTTCGCAGGCAGTTGGACAATCCATAGACTTCCATGCCGATATAGGTATGGTCAAGTGCCTTTACCAATCCTGCGCCCAACAGCAGATCCAGTTCATATACACCCTGGCCTGCAACGCGGAGTTCTTTTTTCCCCTGTCGGATTATCTCAATCATCAATGATTGAGGACAGCGGACAGTGCCGTAAAGTTCTGTTCCTATATAATCACCATCATTAACGAATTTTCCAACAGCCTCCTTTTCAGTCATGCGTTTGTCTATCAAACCGCGGGGTTTAGAGCGATTGTGCTCCCGGAAATCGTTAAGATCAGGGGGCTGCAGCATAACCCCTTTGCCTGATGAGATCACCTTCATAAATACCTCCTGCGGGTATGTTTAATTAAGGCGAAACGAACCGACTGACTATTTTCGATGTAGTTCAGGCGCAGCCAGGAAAGAGAGACCATTTTCTGTTAGTGCCCAGGCTGTTTTGTTCAGTGAGAGAAACTTATCCATGAAATTTCCGGTCAAATGATCCCAGTCTCCGGCTTCTTTGACCTCTTCCTTGTCCCGGAAATAATCCAGGATATCCGAAGGATGCTCCCGCGTTTCGTCGATATCCGGATCGCCACCTTCGTGTTTGGCAGAAATATTGGCCACATGATCAGCGATCTCAACTAACTCATCCCGGCGATTATAAGGCTGGCGAACAATGCTCTTAAATGTTTCTGTGATGTGGTGTTCAAAGCGGACAATATCCTCAAAGCCCAGGTCTTTCCTGAACTGGGCAGTGATTTCCATGGTTTGATTATCCACAGAGTTGCTCCAGTTAAAACCGATTAGCGGGGTTGTGCCGTCATCTCTGGCGAATAATTTCGCGCCCAGCAGGGTCCACAAAGCAGCATAGGGATTGTCATTCCCCATGAAAACCGAAATCTTGAATTCGTTATCGACCCCCAATCGATGCAGCATATATCCCAACAGAACAGTGCCGGGGTTAATATTCAGAACCTGTCGCACACCATACTTTGTGTAATAGTACAGGAACTCATCCAGCCAGGCCAGGGCATGCTGGTTTGGCTGGCCAACGCCACCAAAATATCCCGTGATGGTATCTGGGCCACCCAGATGGATATTGGATCCATCCGTACCTTTCGTATCGAGTGTTTCTACATAACTGGCGCCCAGTATCTGCATCGCAGCAGCAAAGGCAGCCAAATCTCCATCAGCTTCCTGTTCTTTCATTTTTCGGACCCGGATGAAACGTCCCGGCATCAACATTTCTTCAGCGATGGCCTTTTCAGCAATCATACGCACCCAGGGGAAGTACTGGCAGGCGCTTACTTCCAGTGTTACTGCAAATTCATCTTTAAACTTGGTCTTGTTTACCTTATCGCCGAGGACTTTTTTCCGGTAATCCTCAACAGTGATAAAAGCACCAGTTTCTTTTTGCTCCTGGAGCCATTTTAAATCCTCAAGATATTCCGGTTTAGTCTTCTCTACAATTGAAAATAAATTATCCAGATTCCGGGCTTGATCGGCCTTGGCATTGATCTCCTCCGGGGTGCCGTATTTCTCAACAACCGCCAGGAAGTCGTTGATGACCTCCATGTCCGGATTTAGGAGGATGTTGTTCACTGCTTCTAATCGGTCTGGATTTATTGCTAAACGAGAACGTAGGTCTGTCATGAGTTTCTCCTGATACTCTGTAAAGAGTAAAGCGTAAAGAGTAAAGCGATTTAATGATTAGGAATAACACTAATACTTTTCAATCGCAGAATTGGTCAGCTTTATATATCATTCCTCCTAATAGTTTGCAGATCACGCCACATGCATTAGTTAGTTCAATATAAATTTCTTTCTTTAGATAACCACACCGATATGCTACTGTTATCCAGTGTTCTGTCTCGTATGCCTCAGCATACGCATCAGTTAATTTGCTAACGAAATGTTTTATATATCGTCGTTTTCCCCAGGCCTCGGCAATTTGTGCCCCGATTGATCTTGACGATCTTCTGATCTGGTCGGTTAGGGAATACGTTTCCTCCTTTAGAAATTTTAGTGATACACGGAATATCATATCTGCTAGATCAATTGCATTTTTATCTGCGGTCAGTGATCGATAACTTTGAACATAAGGTAAATTGCTGCTCATACTTTCCCCCTTGATATACTAGAGTTTTTTCACCTTACTCCTTACACCTTACAAGAAGCTATCCTAAATATCAAGGTTCTATACAGATGGCGATAGTAACCCCTGTAAATCCTCAAACTCCTCATCACTTATTTTGAACCAATTTTCTTTTTTAGGGAAGGTTTTATCCTTGACCTCTTTGTTGTATTGGATGAGCCCGTTTTGGAGTACCTCTCCGGCGTTGCCGTAGACTTTAGCCATCTTGGGGGTGAATTTAGGATAAAGGCCGAACATGTCGTGGAAGATCAGCAACTGTCCGTGAGCGTCCGGGCCGGAGCCCAGACTCATGATCAAGCAATCTTTTGCCCGTTCTGTGATGATCTTTGTTACGCGGTCGGGCACCATTTCCAGCAGGATGCAGAACGCACCGGCTTCTTCAAGGGCTTTGGCGTCATCAATGATCTCTTTTGCCTGGGCTGCCCCTTTTCCCTGGACCCGGAAACCTCCCAGGGCTGCCACGCTCTGAGGGGTTAATCCCAGGTGGCCAATAGCCGGGATCCCGGCATTAACAATAGCGTTCATTCGATCAGCCATCACATGCCCGCCTTCTAACTTTATGGCATCACAACTGGCTTCTGCCATGAATCGTCCGGCATTTAAAACTGCAGATTCAACACTTGCTTGATAGGACATATAGGGCATATCTCCCACCAGGAAGGCAGTTGGGGCTCCTCGCCGCACAGCCTGCGTGTGCCGGATCATATCATCCATAGTCACCGGTAGGGTTCCATCATACCCGAGCATAGTCATGCCCAGGCTGTCTCCCACCAAAAGCATATCCATTTCAGCCTGTTCCTGGAAATAGGCAGTCGGGTAATCGTAGCAGGTCAACCATGAAATAGGTTCACCTTTAGCGGCTTTGTCGAACAGGGTTCGAATGGTGACTTTCTTGCGGTCGGTCATTTAAATTCCTCCGGGGTTGAAGCCTGGATTTCATGTCCAGGGCTAATAAAAAACACCCGTCCTTCGGACGGGCGCAGATGAGTTGATTTTATTTTGTCCAATGGTTTTCTTAATCAGGATCGGAGAGCCGATTCTGGTAAAGGTATTTTGAGAGATGGAAATTGTCTGGTCCAGTGCCATAGCTTCTTCCTGGTCAAACAAAACGATATGTGAGTAATAAATATTGTACGCCAAATCCAACAGGTGGGCAATCAAATCTGGACCCATGAGTTGATAATTGGGCGAATCTACTTGGGTTTATAATCCAGAATACAGCGGTTGTATTGTGATAAAGATAACTTGCTAATCAGTCCTTTTTTCGTCATAATATTTTCTATTATGGCGTATTAGGCCTGTTGAAGATCAGCTTTGATTTTCAAATCCAATTAAAATTCATTTCTTATTAATAAAGGGAGTGGTTTATGACTGCAAAAATCATTGATGGGCGAGCTGTCGCGAAGGAAGTTCGGGATGCTGTGGCCGCAGATGTGGCAGCCATGGTGGCAGATGGAAAAAACCCGCCAGGATTGGCTACGGTTTTGGTAGGTGAGGATCCGGCATCCGCGGTTTACGTAAGTATGAAACATAAAGCCTGTGAAAAAGCGGGGATCAAATCCATTGGGCATGTGCTTCCAATCACAGCAACCCAGGAAGAAGTTGAAGCCATGGTCAAGGAATTGAATGACGATCCAGAGGTTCATGGAATCCTGGTTCAACTTCCTCTACCAGATGGCCTGGATGACGAAAGTGTGCTGAGAACAATCAGCATTGAAAAGGACGTGGATGGTTTCCATCCCTTGAATATCGGGCGATTGGCCCAAAAAGGACGCGAACCGCTTTTTGTGCCTGCTACTCCCGATGGTGTACTATACTTATTGAAAAACGCCGGTGTTGAGCTGGAAGGCGCCAATGCGATTGTGCTTGGTCGTTCATTCATTGTGGGCATGCCTGCTGCCTTGCTGCTTATCAAAGAAAATGCAACCGTTACGATTTGCCATTCCCGGACAAAGAACCTTAAGGAAAAATGCGCAGAGGCAGATGTTCTGATCGCTGCTGTTGGTCGGGCAGAGATGGTAAAGGGGGATTGGATCAAACCAGGAGCTGCAGTAATTGACGTTGGAACCAACCGGGTTGATGATCCCAGTGCAAAGAGGGGCTACCGCCTGACTGGTGATGTTGATTACGAGGAAGCGCTGGAAGTTGCAGGCTACCTCACACCTGTACCCGGTGGAGTAGGACCGATGACAATTGCCATGCTGTTGAGAAATACAGTCCGCGCAGCCAAACTGGCAAACGGAAATTAAATTGACTGGATTAACTGGTCTTGTCGCAATATTAACAAAGGAGTGAACAAATGACTTTTGAGAAGAAGCCCGTAAAACCGTCTCCGCTTACACTGTTGGATCCGGTTCCGTCCGATATCGATATCGCAAAGGCAGCAATCATGAAGCCCATCAAGGATCTGGCTGAGGAAGTCGGCATCTTAGAGGATGAGCTTGAGCTGTACGGAAAATATAAAGCTAAAGTTACCCTGGATATCCTGGAAAGACTGAAGGATGTTCCTGACGGCAAGTATATTGATGTTACTGCGATCACTCCCACACCGCTAGGTGAGGGGAAAACCACAACCACGGTAGGTCTCAGTCAGGCCCTGGGCGCTCATCTTGGTAAGAGCCTGTTCACCTGCATCCGCCAGCCAAGCCAGGGACCAACCTTTGGCATCAAGGGCGGCGCTGCTGGTGGTGGGTACAGCCAATGTGTGCCCATGGAAGATTTCAACCTGCACCTGACCGGTGATATCCATGCCATCACGGCTGCCAATAACCTGGTTGCGGCAGCTATCGATACACGCATGTACCATGAAAGCAGGCAGTCAAACGAAGCGCTTTTCAAACGACTCTGCCCACCTGATAAGAACGGCAAACGGGAATTTGCCCCGATCATGTTCAGCCGCCTGGAAAAATTGGGTATCGACAAAACGAACCCCGATGATCTGACTGAAGAGGAATACGGCAAATTCGTCCGCCTGGACATCGATCCAGAGACCATCACTTACCGAAGGATCGTCGATACCAATGACCGCATGCTGCGCGAAATTGAGATCGGCATTGGCCCGAAGGAAGGGGGATTCACCCGCAAGACAGGTTTTGATATCTCTGTTGCCAGTGAGATCATGGCCATTTTGGCTTTGACCACTGACCTGGCCGATATGCGGGCTCGCTTTGGACGATCTGTAATTGGCACCAGTAAAGCCGGTGATCCGGTTACTATGAATGATCTGGGTGTGGCGGGCGCTGTCACTGTCCTGATGAAGGATGCCATTAAACCCACCCTGATGCAGACCGTTGAAGGTACGCCAGCTCTTGTGCACGCAGGGCCATTTGCGAATATTGCCCACGGCAACAGTTCGATCATTGCTGACAAGATCGCGCTCAAGCTGGCCGACTATGTATTGACCGAATCCGGCTTTGGTGCTGATATCGGTATGGAAAAATTCTTTAACATTAAATGCCGCTACTCTGGACTGGTTCCGGATGTGGTTGTGCTTGTTGCTACTGTGCGTGCTCTGAAGATGCACGGTGGTGGGCCCAAGGTGACCGCTGGAGCTCCGCTTGATGCAGCTTATGTCACTGAGAATCTCGAACTGCTTGAGGCAGGCATGTGCAACCTGGAAGCTCATATCGAGAACGCATTAAAATTCGGCATCCCGACAGTGGTTGCTGTGAATAGCTTCAAGGATGACACTCCGGCTGAGGTTGAATTGGTACGACAGGCGGCTATTAAGGCCGGCGCGCATGACGCTGTGGTCTCCCGCCATTGGATGGAGGGGGGCAAGGGTGCTGTTGATCTGGCAAAAGCTGTTGTCGAGGCCTGTAATGAGCCAAGTGACTTCAAATTCCTCTATCCGCTGGAAGGAACAACGATCAAGGAAAAGATCGAGACCATATGCAAAGAGATCTATGGTGCGGATGGCGTGACCTTTGAACCGCTTGCAGAAAAGAAGATTGAGATGTATACCAAACTCGGCTTTGATGAACTGCCAATGTGCATGGCCAAGACTCACCTCAGCCTGAGCCATGACGGTTCGCTGAAAGGACGGCCGACAGGCTTCACTGTTCCCATCCGGGATATTCGAGCTTCAGTTGGTGCAGGATTCCTGTATCCGCTAGTAGGATCGATGAGCACTATGCCTGGATTACCCACTCGCCCGGCCTACTTTGAGATTGATATCGATCTCGAAACAGGCGAGGTGCTTGGTTTATCATAAGAGAGCAGTAGAACTTAGTTGATCTGTTAGAACTTATGGATCGGGGCAGTTTGTAGCATTGCAACTGCCCCGAATCCAAAACCCATTCCCTATGGGCCTTTATTGGTTTATTTACTTAGTGAATTAAAGGATGCGATGATGAATCGCGGATCAAAGAATTATCACTGGTGGGATTTTCATCATGACTGGAAAGCGTCCAGCGGAGAGGTCATCGAAGAAATTACTCTCACAATATATGTTAATGGAGAAGAATTTGTCTCAATGATGGGAACGCCGCTCAATCAGGATTGGTTAGCGGTTGGTTTCCTGATGAATGAAGGTATTATTGACCATTTGGATGAGATCAAGGATCTTAAAGTAACTCCGGATGGTTGCTGTATAGATGTTTGGCTGACCCGGAAAGTTGATCTGCCGCAAAAAATGGTCCTTACTTCAGGATGTGGAGGGGGATTGACACAAGAGGATCCTCGACCCGGGATAAAACCGCTCCCATTGGGGTTGGTCACAAAACCGGAGCAAATTCTAGAGGCTTTTACTAATTTACAGACGAAAGATAGTCTCTACGCCAGGTCTCGTGGAGTGCATGCTGCTGGTTTGCTTGATCTCGAAACTGGGAAGATCCTTCAGGTGGCGGAAGATCTCGGAAGGCACAATGCTATTGATAAACTTCACGGAGCTTGTTTGCTGCAGGGCATCAATATGGCAGGGAGAGGATTGATCACAACAGGGCGAATATCTTCAGAAATGCTTCGAAAAGGAGCATACATGGAGTGCCCGATCATTGCATCAAGAACTTCTCCAACATCCGCTGCTGTTGATCTGGCCAACTCATGGCAGATCACCCTGGTTGGATATGCAAGGCACGGGAAATTAAGAGTGTACAGCAATGCCACAAGGCTTGGATATGATGTACAGGTCACACAAGAATAACTCGCTGTTGACAGGAGAGAATATGGAAAAAAGCTTGGAAACCATAGTTACAGATATTGAAGGTAGACGGGAAAATATCATCCCGATCCTCCAGAAAGTTCAAGAGGAGTTTACTTACCTTCCGGAACATCTCATGGCTGAGATTGCGAAGTTTACCAACGTTCCAGCCAGTGATATTTATGGCGTAGCGACCTTCTATGCCCAGTTCCGGTTCACACCAACAGGGAAGAACATCGTCTCCGTTTGTCGTGGAACTGCCTGCCATGTTAGGGGTGCCCCAAGGATTTTTGAAGAGCTGATAGATCAGGTGGGTTTGGAAGATGAGGGTACGACTGAGGATATGGAATATACAGTTGAGACTGTTGCCTGTGTTGGCTGTTGCGCCCTGGCACCAGTTTTGACGATAAATGAAGAAGTTCATGGCGATTTAACGAAGCAAAAGGTCAGAAAATTGATCCGGGCCAAAGGGGATGAGAATGGAGAATGATAATCGCACAATCCTGATCTGCAGGGGAACTGGATGTGAGTCTTCCAAATCCCCAGATATTCAGAAGGCGTTAGAGGACCAGCTCGAAGGCAGCGATGTGGAGGTAAAATTCACCGGCTGCCACGGCATGTGTCAGCAGGGTCCCATTGTAATTGTTGAGCCTGAGGATACCTTCTACGCCAAGGTCAAGACCAAAGATGTGGCCAAGATTGTCAATCAGCACATTAATGAGGATAAGGTGGTGGAGCGCCTGGTATATAAGGACCCAACAACCAAGGAACGTATAAATACCTACCATGATATCCCGTTCTATTCCCGGCAAAAGAGATTGGTTCTCCGCAATTGCGGCAAGATCGACCCTGAAGATATTGAGGATTCCCTGGCAGCAGGGACCTACCAGGGTTTGAAGAAGGCGCTTGATATGACCCCGGAACTGATTGTTTCAGAAATTAAAGATTCCGGTTTAAGGGGAAGAGGTGGCGGTGGTTTCTCTACTGGAATGAAATGGGGTTTCTGCCAGAGCGCAGATGGTGATCCTAAATATGTATTATGCAACGCCGATGAAGGTGATCCGGGCGCGTTTATGGATCGCTCTGTCTTAGAGGGTGATCCTCATGCGGTGCTAGAAGGCATGATTATTGCTGCCTTTGCAATTGGAGCCAGGCAGGGTTTCATATACTGCCGTGCTGAGTATCCCCTGGCGATCAAACGGCTTCAAATTGCCATTGACCAGGCCCGGGAGAAAGGTTTTCTCGGCGAGAACATATTGGACAGTGGTTTTAACTTCGATATTGATATTTTCCATGGCGCAGGCGCATTTGTCTGCGGAGAAGAAACTGCGCTGATCACATCCATTGAGGGCAACCGCGGTATGCCCCGTTCACGACCTCCATACCCAGCAAATGCTGGCCTGTATGGCAAACCAACTTTATTAAATAACGTTAAGACCTATGCCAATGTTCCCCTGATCATTACCAACGGATCCGGGTGGTTTGCTGATATAGGTACTGAGAAAAGCAAAGGGACAGCAGTATTTGCGCTCACCGGAAAGATCGCGAACAGCGGTTTAATCGAGGTTCCGATGGGTGTGACATTGCGAGAAGTCATCTATGATATCGGCGGAGGGGTCCTGAACGGAAAGAAGTTCAAGGCTGTTCAGACAGGCGGGCCTTCAGGCGGATGTTTGCCCGAATCTTTCCTGGATACTCCTGTAGATTACGATTCTCTGATCGAGGCGGGCTCGATGATGGGATCTGGCGGTATGGTTGTGTTGGACGAAGACACCTGCATGGTTGATGTTGCCCGTTACTTCCTCGATTTTACAGAGAAGGAATCGTGCGGTAAATGTGTCCCTTGTCGCTTGGGAACCAAGCAAATGCTCACGATCCTGGAAGATATTGTAGAGGGCCGCGGAAAGCCAGGAGATATTGAACGACTTGAAGAGATAGCCCGGGGAGTTAAACTGGGCTCGCTATGTGGATTGGGGCAAACAGCTCCTAACCCGGTTTTAACTACCTTACGATATTTCAGAGATGAATACGAGGCTCATATCCATGATCATGCCTGCCCCGCAAAACAGTGCAAGGAATTCATCACTTTCCATATTATGGATAGCTGTGTTGGCTGCGGCCTTTGCCGCAAGAATTGCCCTGTTGAGGCAATCAGTGGCGAGCAGAAAGAACTGCACACTTTAGACCAGGATATCTGTATTCAATGTGGAGTTTGTTATGAAGTCTGTCCTCCCAAAGTGTTTTCTATTGAGATCCGCACCGGGGAAGAACGGCCAGTCAAGGAGGCAGCTTAATCACGTCAAGCTGGAGAATTTATGAAAGATAAAATCACTTTCAGGATCGACGGTCAATCTATAGAAGCCGAAAATGGGATGAATATCCTGGATGCGGCGCTGGCTAATGGTATTTACATTCCCCATCTCTGTCACCATGAGGATTTGATTCCGGTTGGCGCCTGCCGTATGTGCGGCGTGGAGGTGGATGGCGGAAAAATGGTCATGTCCTGTATGACACCTGCCAGGGATGGTATTGAAGTCATAACTGACAGCCCAGATATTCAGTCGGCCCGCAAAGTTACTATGGATCTGCTGATCGCTGACCATCATATGGATTGTCTGGCCTGTGAGGCTGCGGATGACTGTGGACTCCTTACTACGACAGCTTATTTAGGCATTCGGCCGGAAATGCAGGAAGGCATCCGGACTATGGGCAGAAACTTACCCATAGATACATCAAATCCCTTTTTCCAATTCGATCCGAACAAATGTATCTTATGCGGGATCTGTGTTCGAACCTGTGATGAGATTGTCGGACTCGGTGCTCTTGGTTATATAAACCGCGGCTTTAGAACAGTCGTTGGAACCTTTGGTGATAAAGGCTTCGTTGATTCCATTTGCGAATCTTGCGGAGAATGTATCGCCCGCTGCCCGGTGGGAGCTCTGGTGCCAAAGAAACCTCAATTAGCTGCCAGAGAGGTTCGGACAACCTGTGCCTACTGCGGAGTAGGGTGTGGAATTTACTTTGGCGTTCGGGGTGACAGGATTGTCAGTGCCCGGGCTGATCGGGAAAGTCCACCTAATCAGGGAAGTCTCTGCGTCAAAGGACGCTATGGCTTTAATTTCGTGAATCACCCTGACCGTTTAAAAACTCCCCTGATCAAAAAAGACGGTGAGTTTGTTGAAGCTAGCTGGGAAGAAGCTTTTGATTTGATCGCGAAAAAATTCAAGAAAAGCAAAGGCAAAAAATTCGCAGCATTAACATCAGCCAAATGCACTAATGAAGACAATTATCTGGTTCAGAAATTCACTCGCGCGGTGATGGGTACCAATACCATAGACCACTGCGCCAGGCTTTGACACTCTCCTACTGTGGCCGGTCTGGTCACAACTTTTGGTTCAGGCGCAATGACCAATTCAATTGGAGAGATTGATAATGCGGGCACTATCTTCGTGATCGGATCCAATACTACGGCAGCACACCCTGTGATAGGTCACCGGATGAGAAGAGCTGCCCAAAATGGGGCGACACTGATCGTCGTTAATCCCAAGGAAATCGATCTCGTCAAATCGGCGGATTATTTTGTCCAGCCTAAACCTGGCTCGGATACAGCTTTCCTGATGGGAATGTGCCGCTATATCATTGAGAATGATCTGCATGATAAGAAATTCATCGAAAAATCCACTGAGGGCTTTGAGGATTTTGAAAAATCCCTGGCGGAATTTACACCCGAAGTTGTAGAAGACATCACTGGTGTACCCTGGGAGCAAATTGAACTTATATCCAGAGTTTACGCAACAAAAAAGCCAGCCTCGATCTTTTACGCGATGGGCATAACGCAGCATTCCCATGGAACAGATAACGTCATGGCAACAGCCAACCTGGCTATGCTTACCGGGTCGATCGGAAAACCATCTACTGGTGTCAATCCCCTCAGAGGTCAGAATAATGTCCAGGGCGCCTGTGATCTGGGCGGTCTTCCCAATGTATATCCCGGGTATCAGCGAGTTGATGATAAAAAGAACCAGGAAAAGTTTGAAAAAGCCTGGGACAGGAAGCTTTCCGGCACTGTGGGATTGACGCATACAGAGATTTTCGATGGTATTCTCGACGGGGAAATAAAAGCGATGTATATGGTCGGGGAAAACCCGGTTCTGACTGAAGCGGATGCCAAACACGCCCGCAAAGCCCTTGATGAGCTGGACTTCCTGGTCAGCCAGGATATCTTCCTGACTGAAAGCGGCCAGTATGCTGATGTGGTTCTCCCGGCGGCTTCTTTTGCAGAAAAAGAGGGTACCTTTACCAATACTGAGCGCAGGGTCCAGCGAGTACGCCAGGTCATACCTCCCCGGGGAGATTCCAAACCGGATTGGTGGATTACCACCCAAATTGCCAAGGCCATGGGTGAAGATGGGTTTGAGTACCAATCTCCGGAAGAGATCATGGATGAGATCAACCAGGTTTCCCCCATTTATGGCGGGATCACCTATAAAAGAATTGAAGAGAAAGGATTGCAATGGCCCTGCAAGGATACAAAAGATCGAGGGACCAAATATCTTCATAAAGGAAAATTCTCTCGGGGTAAAGGAAGATTCGTAGCCCTGGAATATAAACCTTCGGCAGAAATTGCCGATAAGACTTATCCGTTGATTTTGACAACAGACCGCAGTTTGTATCATTTCCATACTGTTATGACCCGAAAGGTTGAAGGGTTAGATGAATTGGATAGTGAGGAATTGATCAAGATGCATCCGAGTGATGCGGAACAATACGGTGTTGAGGATGGGCAGTGGGCAGAAATCTCTTCTCGCCGAGGAAAAGTCAAAGCCAGGGTTCAGGTTACCGATATCTGCCAGCCTGGTATGGTTTCAATGACTTTCCATTTTGTAGAAGCCCCGACGAACGAGATCACAAACCCTGCTCTGGATCCGATTGCCAAGATCCCAGAGACGAAGGTGAGTGCGGTAAAGATTACCCCACTCTCAAAGTAGAAAAATAAATTTGACGTTTATAGGGCTGTCTTTCAAGACAGCCCTATATTTTTTTAAGTTCTAGGCTATATAATTAGATTATGAATCAAATATTTATTTATATTGAAACGAGAAAACAGCATGACTGAAAATAAATCAGCTTCCAATAAATATCAAATAATTGATCCTGATGATTTTGAGAACTATGAAGAGCAGTTTATTGAGAAAGGTGGAGGGGGTGGAAAGACTACCAGCCACAAAGGCAAGAAGACCATTCATGCCTTGAAAAAGCAGCAGAGAAATCAATCTAAAGAACAACGCAGGAAGGATATTGTAACTATTCTAAAACAGGAATTAATCAATTTCCCGATCAGTGATAACCCGGATATTCACGAGAGGAACATTAATCAATATTGTGCCTGGATTGTGGATAATATCAACGATTTGAATGCCTTAGATCCCTCAGACTATGTGATCACTTTTGCCAAATCTGGTGGGCCAGGGGGACAGAATGTCAATAAGCGGGAAACCAAAGTGATGATTGTCCATAAACCAACATATATCAGGGTGGTAAGCGATCAGGCTCGCAACCAGACGCAGAATAAAAGTATGGCCCTGGAGATTCTTCTGGAGAGGTTGCAAAACCATCTGAGTGCCTGGAAGGAATACCTGAAACCTGATCAGGTTATTAGTATTGAGCTAGTAAAGCAACTTCTGGATTGAAATGTATAGAGCGAATAGTATTTCAGTAAGTATTGTCCGAGATTGGGGGCCCTACTTGTATATCCCAGTATTTGAATGCCATAATCCCGTTTCCCAGGGCTATTCGGATTGATTTAGTACTTCGTGAAATTGATAAGTGATCCAATTTATGCTATAGTGAATGAACCAATAATTCTTCATTTCAGGATTCTTTTCACCGAGCACTGCTGTATTCGCAGTGTTTTTGTGTTTAATTACCAAAGGAGATGTATTTATGAAGAAATATTTTCGTTCTCGCAAGCATGTATTTCTCATCATATCCATTTTGTTTATATTCCTATCAATTACGATTCTGGCTTTCACGACAGCAAATTTAGCACCCGGCTGTAAGAAAGTTAGAGGACGCCTGTATAACACCATAGCTGGTGAAGGACCTGGTCGAGTGACTGGCACGCTGAAAGGTGAGTATTGGATTGATTTACCCGGAGAATTTATTGATCCGGATGAGACTTCAGTGGTATTTGGATATGGAGGGCCTTCATATATCGAAGGTAAACACGGGAGGATCTATTTCAATGAGTATGCTGCCATAGATTATGAGGAGCAAATTGGGACAAATGGCGCAGTCCTCTGGTTCGTTACAGGAGGAACAGGTAAATGGGAAAATGCTTCCGGTTACATCGCACTCTCCGGTTACTATCATACGAATGAAATGACCGGGGTGTGGGATTACCAGGGTGAAGTTTGCTCCCCATAATTCTCACACAAATAGTTCATCGTCAGTTTGATTCAAACGCGAAGTCCAAACTAAGGAGGTTGTATGAAAACGAAAAGCATAAAACTTATGATCGTTCTTTTATTTATTATGTCGATCTTCTACGCAGGTATCGTCTATGCGTCAAAAGAAGCGGGTTTTGAAGGTTCGTGGTTTTCCATCGATCAGGACGGGAGCAATCAATGGCTTTGGATAGAGAATTATTTTGGAGCATATGATGTCCTCTTATTCGATGATGGGTGTTCTGCTTGTTCAAATACCGCAGGGGAGAGACCTTCGTGCGTGGCAGTCGGAAGTGCTCATATATCAAGTTCTGATACTATGAAAATTGATAACGGATCCATATATTGTTATTATGATGAAGGAGTTGAGCGGCTCGACTGGTTCAATTGGGAAACGGAGACATTCTATTTTCCTGAAACAGACACGCTTGAAATCCACTCAGTTATTTGGGGTAGAACCAATAATAAAAAACCCGAAAAAATTATTGATCCAATCACGATACCTAAACCTTGAGTGCCATCCGAATTAATTAAGATGGAGGTGGTGATGGGGTTTGTTGGTTGACCTTTAGGAATGTAAAAAGCGCTGTCGCCCGAAAGGACTCCAGCGCTTTTTTGTATTACAAGAATTTAATTTCTTAGAAACGCCCATAAGCAACAAAGACAGCCATACTAAAAAGAACGATATTCATAATTCCCATAGGGAGCAGTTCCTTTCTCCGTAAATGTGTAAGAAAAGCTCCGATCATCGTTAATCCAAGTCCTGCTGCTGCAAGAGGTGTCAACCAGGGCAGGATCCCGGTTGCCCAGGGCAAGATCACACCCATGGCTCCCATTAATTCCAGGATTCCTATGCCATAAATTTGCTGCTGGGAGAAATCTTCCACGAATCCCATCTTATCTGCCATAGCTTCTTTTTTCTGAACCAATTTCATAATGCCTGTCATCATAAATACTGCTGCTAACATGCCTTGAATAATCCATAAAAATGTATTCACCTGGTGCTCCTTCAATTAATTGTAGATTGAATATCTAATCAGATGACTGAGTTTGAGAGTATCTTACATCTTGCTCGATTAAGGAACTCATACATCTATTATTTCAACGATTAGTTATTTAATCTCTGGGTTGATATTGGAGCGCTTCAGCCAGGTGAGAAGTAGAGATATCTTTATCACCAATTAGATCAGCGATCGTCCGCGATAATTTGAGTACCCGATGATAGGCTCTGGCAGATAAACCAAGCTGGTGGGTGGCGCTTCTGATCAAGGCCTGGCACTTGCTGTCCAAGGAGCAGAATTCTCTGATCTCTCTGGGGACCATATCTCCATTTGAGCTTCGGTTGGAACCCTCCAATCGTTTTTCCTGGCGTTTTCGTGCAAATTCCACCCTGGTCCGAACTTCCCCGGATGGTTCCCCCAGGCGATCTGAACTGAGCTTCTCGAACTCTACCCGCGGCACATCAACATG
>Ga0209344_10002784_pt1 | contig 18646 bp, 9 predicted proteins | sample Cruoilmetagenom6_FD_187293 | JGI IMG/M metagenome (GOLD analysis project Ga0209344, IMG submission 187293) | Oil polluted marine microbial communities from Coal Oil Point, Santa Barbara, California, USA - Santa Barbara Oil Seep Sample 6 (SPAdes)... | ecosystem: Environmental > Aquatic > Marine >... | reverse complement strand
TTTCTACTAATCCGATTTGAGAAAATCCGAAGAACGAAATAAACCCAAATAAAAGAGAAAGTGTAATTTTTTTCATTTTAATGATAAATTATTGTTAGTTATTTTTTTTAAAAACTAGGCTAAAAGAAAATACTAAATGCTAGTAAAATCTTCAATAAAATAAATTTGGGGGCTAAAATTCGGAAAGATTTGGATGTCTAATGTAGATAAAAACTCTAGTATTACAACTGTAGAACTCTCTTTATTTGATAAAAGGAGGCTTTTTTTCGTTGAAGTGAGTTTGTAAAAACTAAAAAAGCATTGAAGTACAATTTATGGAGCTGGGTTTGGTAAATCTGCATGAATACTATTAATAGAATCAATAACATCTTGATTTAAAGCCACATGAATACTCTCTATATTCTCTTTAAGTTGTTTTAATGTTGTTGCTCCAATAATATTGCTGGTAATAAATGGTTGTTGTGTAACAAATGCTAAAGACATTTGTGCTAATGACATCTTGCTTTCTTCTGCCAGTTTTAAATAAGCTTTGGTTGCTTTTGTAGATTGGTCCGAACTGTATCTTGAAAATCTAGGAAATAATTTTAATCTGGAATTTTCTGAAGCTGTTCCTTGAATATATTTTCCTGAAAGCACGCCAAATGCCATTGGTGAATAGGCTAACAATCCTATGTTTTCTCTTATTGAAATTTCTGCCATGTCTCCTTCAAAAACACGATTTAATAACGAATAAGCATTCTGAATAGTTATCATTCTAGGTAAACTATTTGTTTTAGATTCTTCTAAAAAACGCATAGTTCCCCAAGCTTTTTCGTTTGAAATACCAATGTGTCTAATTTTACCTGATTTAATAATTTGGTCGAAGGTTTGTAATACTTCATTAAAATTATCTTGCCACTTATCATCTTCAGTATATTTATAATCTCTTATTCCAAACGTATTTGTTTGCCTTTCTGGCCAATGAAGCTGGTAAAGATCTATATAATCAGTTTTTAATCTTTTTAAACTCTGGTCAACTGCATCATGTAAGGCTTCTGGACTAAAACCATTTGTTCTAATATGAGCAGTATAATCTCCAGATCCAGCAATTTTAGTAGCTAAAACCACATTATCTCTATTACCAGTTTTCTTAAACCAATTACCAATAATTCTTTCTGTTTCACCATAAGTTTCAGCTGTTGCTGGAACAGGATACAATTCGGCACAATCGAAAAAATTAATTCCATTTTTAGTTGCTAAATCCATCTGAGCAAACGCTTCATCTTGAGTGTTTTGGTTTCCCCAAGTCATGGTTCCTAAACAAAGTTTACTTACTTTAATATCTGTATGTGGTAATGTGGTGTATTTCATTTTAATCTTTAATTGAATAAATATTATTGATTTGCATTCAGCTCTTTCAATATTATTTGAGCTTCATTAATCTTACCTTGTTCTTGATAGATTAATGCCAAAAGGTATTTGTAATCAGGATTTTCTGCTTCAAGATTCAATCCTTTTTTAATATTTTTTTCTGCTTCAACAAAACTTTTATTTTGATAAAAATACGTCGCTAAATTATATAAGTATCTAGAGTTTAATGGTTCTAAAATTATAGCCTTATTTAAATCTTCTACAGCTAACTTGTATTGTTTTATTTCAAAATATAATAAAGCTCTTAGATAATATGGTCTGCCTAAATCAGGGCTTTTATCGATTAAAATATTTAAAACATTTAAAGCTTCATTTGGTTGTCCATCCATGCTATAACAACTTGCTAAATTTGAATATGCTGGAAGCAATAAACTATCTTTTTTTATGGCTATTTTATAATGCTTTATCGCATTTTTAATATCGTTTGTTTGTAAATAATAATCTCCTAATTGCATGCGTCCTGTAGCAAAATCGGCATTACTAAATAACATGTCTTCTAATTCGCTTCTAGATTTATTTATACCACTAACATCGACATTGGTTAACGTATTCACATCTGCATCTATAAGTAATTGTGCTGCACCAATTCTTACGAGTCTTGTTGTATCGTTTGTGTGCTTTAGAGCAATAGAAATTCTGTCTTGTAAGTTTAAACCTCTAAATTTTTGTAAGGTCGAAAATCTGACCATTGGAGACGTATCATTTAATCCTTTTATTAGCGCTTCGTACTGTTTCGGTTCTGTAATTTGTATATTATCTATTACTGACGCTCTTGCTATAGCTGGATAATTTAAATCGTTAATAAATTCATCTAAAGCGTCGCGTTCTTTATTTGAAATATTATCTCGATTGCTTAATAATAAGGCATCGGAAAAATGCTCTTGCCTTTTAGATCCATACCATTCCACCACTTTATTCGCTGCCCATTTATTTGATTTTTCTGTATGACAGGTATTACAAGCATTTGGCGTTCCATAAGTAACACTCTGGTCTGGTCTTGGTACTCTAAAACTATGATCTCTTCTATAGTCAACTCCCATATAGGTAACACCAGTCATGTGACAATTGATACACTGAGCACCTTGGGAATCTGTGCTATGAAAATGATGTGAAGGTTGATTATATTTAGGTTCATGACATTGCATACACAAGTTATTTCCAACTTCTTTTAATTTTAAGGAATGTGGATCATGGCAATCTGTACAGGTAACATCGTTATGATACATTTTACTTTGTAAAAAGGAACCATAAACATAGTCTTCACTATCTATTTGCCCATCTCCATGATAAAATTCTTCAGATAAATTCTGAAGTAAATATTGGTCTTCAAAATGGGTTCCTGGCACATAATTCTGAGTCAGTTTTGTTCTTCTGGAATGACAAGGCGCACACATGTTCATTTGGGAGAATTGCGATTTTCCTTTTAATATAAATTTATCAATATGAGTTGAATCTTGTATTGAGTTAGCCCAATTTAAATGTTTCTCTGCTGGACCATGGCAGCTTTCGCAATTAACATTTATCAATGAATATGTGGTGTTGAATCTATCTTCGTCAATTATATAATTTTTTTGAAGATTTGTTGAATGACACTCGGCACACATGGTATTCCAATTTTGCGAACTTTGTGTCCAGTGCATCCAATCGTGTGGATCGAATTCATCTCCTGAATACTGATGGTACCATTGTTTTTTTAAAACATCCCAAGTAACTCGTAGAACCTGCTTTTTCCCATTGTCAAAATCTATTAGATATTGTTGCAATGGGTTAACTCCAAATGTGTAACTTATTAGATATTCGTTTTCAGAACCATCAATTTCCGTAACATAAACTATAAAATTCGAATCTACTTTAGTGAAGAAATAAGCAATACCATCTAAAGTTAGATTAACATCATTAAAATTTCCAAGAACAGTTTCTTCGGTTGCCTCTTGCATGGCGAGATCATGATCTGAACCTTTCCAGGTTTCAAACGCTTTTTTATGACAGGAAACACATTGCGAATCACCAACATAACCATCTTTATGAATAGACGTTAAAACTTTAGTGTTTACATAGGTTTCTTTTTTTGAATTGTTTGAGCACGAAACAAAAACTAAGACAGAAACAATCCAAAAAAGGTTCTTCATTAATACTTAAATTGATTTATTATTCTTTGTTTAGCAATTTAGTAATTTCATCTAACTCAGGTGTTAAAATAACTTCTATACGTCTATTTTTAGCTTTCCCTGCAGCAGTATCATTCGTTGCAATTGGAGCAAATTCTCCTCTTCCTGCAGCAGTTAGACTTTCAGGATTTATGCTAGAATTTTCTCTTAATATTTCAACAATTGCTGTAGCACGTTTGGTAGATAAATCCCAGTTTCCAGATAAAGTTCCATTTCCAGAATAAGGCACATTATCTGTATGCCCTTCTATTAAAACATTAATATCTGGATTATCAGCAAGGACACTTCCTAATTGTTTAACAGCTCTTTTTCCTTCAACACCAACTGCCCAACTACCTGATTGAAATAACAACTTGTTTTCCATAGAGACATATACTTTTCCATCTCGTTGTTCTACGGTTAATCCTTTTCCTTCAAAATCTACTAAAGCTCTTGAAATAGCATTTTTTAGTTCGTTCATGGCTGCGTCTTTTGCAGCAATCACACTCTCTAATTCGGCTACACGATTTGAACGTGATTCTAATTCGCTTTTCAAAGCTTTTAATCTTGCATTTTCTGCTTCCAGAGCTTGTTCTTTAGCTTCTAATTGAGCCAGTAATTCTCTGTTTTTTTGAACATTTTCGGCTATGGCTGAAGAACTATTTTTTTCTAAGGCATCGTAAGATGCTTTCAAATTATCCAAATTAGCTTTTGTTGCATTATAATCTGCTTGTAATTTATCTCGTTCTGAAATAGCTTCGTTGTATGCTTCTCGTAGTTGTGTTAATTCGTTTTCAGCAGCATTCTTGGCACTTAATAAATTGTCGTTTTCTTGAGTTAATTTCTTGTTTTCACTTTTTAAAACTCCGTATTTACTTTCTAAGTCTTTGTAAACTTTTGGTGAAACACATGCTGATAATAATATTGTAGAAACTGTTATAACTAAGATTCTGTTTTTCATATTTAAATTTTTTAATTTTCTATTTCTAATAAAATGGGACAATGGTCACTATGTACTGCTTCTGAAAGTATAACGGCTCTTTTTATTTTTTCTTGTAATGGTTCTGTAACCATAGCATAATCTAATCTCCAACCTTTATTATTGGCTCTAGAATTTGCTCGATAACTCCACCAACTATATTCTTGTTTTTCAGGATGTAAATAGCGAAAAGAGTCAATAAAACCACTTTCAATAAATTTTCCTAACCACTCTCTTTCAACAGGTAAAAATCCAGAAACTCCTTTCATTTTAGGGTTATGAATGTCTATTTCTTCGTGACAAATATTATAATCACCACAGATTACTAAATTTGGAATTTTCAATCTTAACTTATTTATATAGTCTTGAAACATATCCATATAATCAAATTTATGTTGCAAACGAGCATCATTAGTGCCTGATGGTAAATACAAGCTCATAACTGAAACACCATCGAAATCTGCACGAATATTTCTGCCTTCAAAATCCATCGATTCTATTCCTGTACCAAACTCTACATGATTAGGTTTTGTTTTGCTTAAAATAGCCACACCACTATATCCTTTTTTTTGAGCACTAAACCAATAATGATATTTATAACCTGCTGCTTCAAATAAATTTAAATCCAGCTGTTCTTCCATGGCTTTTATTTCCTGCAAACAAATAACATCTGGATTAGCTGCTTTTAACCAATCGATAAAACCTTTATTTAGCGCTGCACGAATACCGTTAACATTATAAGAAATGATTTTCATAGGTTATACTCTCTTAAATAAAGAGGTTCTTTTTTAAATTAATATAAAATTTATGAGACCCCAATCTTCATTGGGATAACTCTCTTTTTAAAAAAAGTGAGTTAATTTCAGCTAAAATAAATAATGCTTTACATTTACACTATTAATTTAAAACCGTTTTAACAAAAGCTATCAACAAAATATTTTAATTGATAAGTAGTTTAGTACTTCATGAAGTTTATACTTTCTATTTTATGTTTTCTTTTTGGGTTTTCAGCTTTTGCTCAAGACCTAAATTCTAATTATAGAACCAAAACGGTTGCTGTAAAAGATTCTGTTGCAATAGATAGTGTAAGTATTAATTCCAATTTTTTAACCATTAAAAAAAAGGATGATTCTTTTATTGATGCCTCTTTTTATACTGTTGATTATAAGAAAGCCATCATTACATTTAACAAACCTATTGATGCCGATTCTGTTATTGTAAATTATTTAAAGTATCCTGAATACTTAACAAAAACATACCAACAGATTAATGATAGTATTATCGTAGAAAATACTGGAAATCTTGCAAAACTTTACAAACTCTCACAACCAAGCGACAAACAAGCTTTTACTCCTTTTGATGGACTTACAACTTCTGGTAGTATTTCTCGAGGTGTTGTAATTGGCAACAACCAAAATTCTGTATTAAATAGTGAATTAGATCTTCAAATTACTGGTAAATTAAGCGAGAAAGTTTCTTTAAGAGCCTCCATACAAGACGCTAATGTGCCTTTACAAGAAAGTGGTTATTCGCAACGACTGGATGAATTCGATCAAGTATTTATAGAATTATTTAGCGATAACTGGAAAATTCGTGCTGGAGATATTGACCTTACAAATCCGTATTCTTATTTCGCAAACTTTACTAAACGTGTACAAGGTTTATCACTTGGAGCAATTTTACATCATCCAGAATCTAGCACCAATTTATTTGCTTCTGGAGCTATTGTTCGAGGTCAATTTACAACAAGCCAGTTTACGGCTCAGGAAGGCAACCAAGGTCCTTATAAATTAAAAGGCCCAAACGAGGAATTATATGTGTTAATTGTATCTGGAAGTGAAACTGTTTATGTTAATGGTATCCCTTTAGAACGTGGCGAATACAATGATTATATTATTGATTATAATGCTGGTGAAATTATTTTCAATTCCACTTTCCCAGTTACTTCCGAAATGCGTGTCACTGTAGATTACCAATTTAGTGATAGAAATTATTCCAGACTAGTCGTTTTTGGTGGAGGAAGATATGAAAGTGAAAAACTAAATCTTGGTGTTTCAATTTATAGCGAAAGTGATTCTAAAAACAATCCTCTTCAACAAAATTTATCTGCTGAGCAAGTTGATATTCTTTCTGAAGCTGGAGATGATAGAACCGAAATGGTAGCCTCTTCAATTACACCTGAAGTCTATAATGAGAATAGAATTTTATACAAAAAAGAAATAATTGGTGGTGTTGAAGCACTTGTTTTTTCCAACAATCCAGACGATGAGCTATTTAGTGCTCGCTTTACTTTAGTTGGAGATAATTTAGGGGATTACATTATTAGTACTGTGGATGCTATAAGCACCATTTATGAATATGTAGAACCTATTGCTGGAGTGCCACAAGGAAATTACGAACCCATTATTCAATTGGTAGCACCAACCAAGCTCCAAATGGCTATACTTAATGGAGATTACAAACCTACAGATAGAACTGCAATTAGTTTTGAAGTTGCAGGAAGCAAGAATGACTTAAACCTCTTTTCAACTTTAGACGATGATAACAATGATGGCTTTGCTGGAAAATTAAAAGTAAATCAATCTGTTATTAAAAGAGATAGTTTATGGAATTTAGAAGCATTTGTCGATACAGATTATATTCAAGAAGATTTTAGATCCATCCAACGTATTTATAATGCTGAATTTAATAGAGATTGGAATCTAGGAAGTACAACCAGCCCAACGACATCAACTAGTTTAGGCACACAAACATTTATAAAAACTGGTGCTCAGGCATTTCATCATAAAAAAGGAATGGCCAGCTATCAATTTGAATATTTAAATTATTCTAATAGTTTTAATGGCAACAGACATATTGTTTCAGCAAATCTCTTACTTAATAAATGGCAAATAGTATCTCAATCTAGTATGCTAAACACCACTTCAACAACAAATAATTCAGCATTTTTTAGAACTTTTAATATGTTTACTTATAGTTTTAATCGTGCTTGGGCTGGAACCAGATTGGCCATGGAAGACAATCAGCAAAAAGAAAATGAAACAGATAATTTTACAGCTTTAAGTCAGAAATATAAATCTTACGAAGTTTTCACAGGTGTTGGAGACAGCTCCAAAGTTTTTGCAGAAATTGGCTATAAATATCGTGTAAATGATAGTTTAAAGAATAACCAATTACAAAAAGTAAACACCTCTAACACCTATTATTTAGACTCAAAAATTATTCAAAACGAAAAAACAAATTTATCACTTTATGCCAATTACAGAATTTTAAAGAACATAGATAAAACCATAGAGGATGAACGTTCTTTAAACTCAAGAATTCAATTTAGTCAGCGTTTTTTTAAACAGTTTTTTCTTTGGAATACAGTTTACGAAACCAATTCTGGAACCTTACCTCAACAAGATTTTACTTTTGTAGAAGTTGAACCAGGACAAGGTAATTACACTTGGATAGATTATAATGGCAATGGTATTCAAGAGTTAGAAGAGTTTGAAATTGCACAATTTCAAGATCAAGGAAAATATATTCGTGTTTTATTACCTAACCAAGTATTTATTAAAACGCATCAAAATAGATTAAGCCAAACGTTAACAATTAATCCACAGCAATGGTCAAGTGAAGTTAGTGGGCTAAAAAAAGTGTTATCTCACTTTTACAACCAAACATCTTATATTGTAGATAGTAAAAATAAACGAGAAGGAAGCAGCATTAATTTAAATCCGTTTTATAGAAATCCTGATGCCGAATTAGGATTGCAGTTAAACTTTAGAAATGTTCTGTTTTTTAATAGAGGTAAACAACATTACACTACTTCATATACTTTCTTAAAAAATAACACTAGAAATATATTAACAGTAGGTTTTATTGAAAATTCCATAATAAGCCACATGTTACATTTCAATCACAAATTTGCACTAAACTGGTTGATAAACTTTCAAACAAGTTTAAATAACACAGAAAGTATTAGCGAGAATTTTGCGAGTAAGAATTATAATATTGATGGAGCTAATCTAAACCCAAAACTATCTTATTTATTAAACGATTTTACGCGATTTGATATATTTTATCAATACACAAGTAAAAAGAATACCATGGATGGGTTAGAAACTTTAAACCAGCAAAAATATGGTGTTTCGTTCTCATTCACGAATTTTCAAAAAATGTCTATTATAGGTGAGTTTAATTATTTTGCAAATGATTTTAAAGGAAGCTCAAATACACCTGTTGCTTACCAAATGATGGAAGGTCTTCAACCAGGAAAAAATTATACCTGGAGTTTATTAGCACAGAAGAAAATAACATCCTTCTTAGATTTAAACCTCAATTATCTTGGCAGAAAAAGTGAAACTAGTAAAGTTATTCATACAGGAAGTATTCAATTAAAAGCGTATTTTTAATAGATGTAACCTATGTTACTCTTAAAGTTTTATTTTTTTGTAGCTTTGTATAATATATGCACAAACTTGTAGCCATAACATATTCTTTCTTGATACTTATACAAAGTTTCAATTTTGGCATTGAAGATTTTTCAAAATTAAGTGTGTTGTTAGAACATGCTCAATATCATCAAGAAACTTATGGCGATTCTTTTTTAGATTTTATAGCAGAGCATTATGGTGATGCCAAGTTTCAGCATGAGAATAATCATGAAGAACATGAAGATTTACCTTTCAAGCATCATCATCAAACATGTTCACACAACAATGCATCATTTACTTTACCTATATTAAATTTTAATTTGGAATATCTACCATTTATTGAAATTCCATGCAACTTCTTTTATAAAGAATCAAAATCTTTTTTCGAAAAACCACCTGTTTTTCAACCTCCAAAATTCGCATAATTCACTCGTGATTTAAATCATTTTTTATAAGTTATTTTTTCAATAGCTTACCACTTTTTACATACGAATTATGTTAGAAAACATCATTAAATTTAGTTTAAAGAATAAACTCATTATTCTACTCTTTATGGTATTTGTTGCTGGTTTTGGAATCTTTTCCTTAACTCAAATTCCTATTGGAGCCGTTCCAGATATTACCAACAACCAAGTGCAAGTTATTACTACTTCTAGAAATTTATCGACTCAAGATGTGGAGCAGTTTATTACGTATCCTGTCGAGTTAGAAATGGCTAATTTACCTGGAGTGATTGAAATTCGCTCTATTTCAAAGTTTGGTTTATCAGTAGTAACCATTGTTTTTGAAGATGATTTAGGGACTTATTTACCTAGACAATTAATCGCAGAGAAAATTAAATCTGCTTCTGAAAAAATTCCAGAAGGTTTTGGCTCACCAGAAATGGGACCTATTACTACAGGTTTGGGTGAAATTTATCAATATATTCTTGATGTCAAACCCGAATTTAAAGATCAATACTCCATTACCGATTTAAGAACCATTCAAGATTGGATTGTAAAACGCCAACTTTCTGGGATTCCTGGAGTGGTTGAAGTAAATACTTGGGGAGGATTTTTAAAACAATATGAGGTAGCCATCAATCCACAAAAACTAAATGCCATGCATATTTCAGTTTCAGAAATATACGATGCTTTAGAAAAAAATAACAGTGTTGCTGGTGGAGGCTATATTGAAAAAACCAATCAAGCATTTTTTATTCGTGGTGAAGGATTGGTTGCTTCATTAGAAGATATTGGTAATATTGTTGTTAAAAATGATGGAACTCCTATTTATATCAAAGACATTGCAAAAGTAGGCTTTGGTAGTGCAACCCGATTTGGTGCTATTACTGGAAATGGTGAAGGCGAGAAAGTTTTGGGGCAAATCATGATGCTGAAAGATGGAAATTCTAGCCAAATTATCAATGCTGTTAAAGAACGTGTAGCATCTATTCAAAACACTTTACCAGAAGGCGTTTATATCAATGGCTTTTTAGAACGAACCGAACTAATAGACAAAACCACTTATACAGTTGCCGAAAACTTAATCTTAGGCTCGCTTATCGTTATTTTTGTGGTGGTTTTATTATTAGGGAATTGGCGTTCTGGTTTAGTGGTCGCTTCAGTTATTCCTTTAAGTTTATTATTTGCCATTTCCATGATGAATCTCTTTGGAGTCGATGCTAATTTAATGAGCCTTGGAGCTATCGATTTTGGAATTATCATTGATGGAGCAGTGATTATTGTCGAATTTATTGCCTTTCAAATTACAGCTCAAAGTGCCAAAATCACCTCGCTTTCTAAACAAGATCAACAAGCAGATATTGATACTATTACATTAAAAAGCTCCTCAAGAATGATGAATTCTGCCATCTTTGGACAACTCATCATTTTAATTGTCTTTATTCCAATTTTATCCTTAAGTGGTATTGAAGGTAAAATGTTTAAACCTATGGCTATGACCTTTAGTTTTGCATTAATTGGAGCCATGATTTTTTGTTTGACCTATGTGCCAGTAATTTCTTCATTAGTTTTAAAACCTAGTGTTCAGAGTAATAAAAATATTTCAGTTCGCTTAATGAAAGTTTTAAACAAAGCATACAAACCAATCATACATTGGGCTTTGCAAAATAAACGTTTAGTCATTTCACTTTCGGTCATCTTGTTAGTTTCTAGTGCTTGGATTTTCAACAAAATGGGAGGCGAATTTGTCCCTACTTTAGATGAAGGCGATTTTGTAATTCAACCTGTGTTAAGAACGGGAACGTCACTTAGTAAAACCATAGAAATTACAACCAGAATCGAACAGATTTTACTTGATAGCTTTCCTGAAGTCGATCAAGTAGTAAGTAGAATTGGTGCTGCCGAAGTTCCAACAGATCCCATGTCTATGGAAGAAAGCGATGTCATTATTAAACTAAAGCCAAAAAAGGAATGGGTTTCAGCTTCCAGTAAAGATGAACTGGCAGATAAATTTAAAGAAGCTCTTGCTATAATTCCACAAATGGACGTGGAATTTACCCAACCTATCGAAATGCGTTTTAACGAGTTGGTAACTGGTGTTCGAGCAGATGTTGCCATTAAAATATTTGGTGAAGATTTAACTGTTTTATCAAATAAAGCCAATGAAATTAAAAACCTCATTGATAATGTAGAAGGTGCTTCAGATATTATTGTTGAAAAAATAGAAGGTTTACCACAGATGAGCGTTAAATTCAACAGAAGTAAAATTGCACGTTATGGACTTAATATTTCCGATTTAAACCAACTTATTTCTATGGGATTTGCAGGTGGAACCGTTGGTTCTGTCTTTGAAGGCGAAAAACGTTTCGACTTGGTTATTCGTTTGGAAGAAAGTCAAAGAAAAAATCTGGAAAGCCTACAAAATTTACATGTAGATACTCCAAATGGATCTAAAATTCCTTTAAGCGAATTGGCTGATATTAGCTATTCAACTGGTCCAGCAAAAATCTCTAGAGATGATACTAAACGACGCATTGTAATTGGTGTAAATGTAAGAAATAGAGATTTACAATCTGTTGTGGACGATGTGCAAAAAATTATAGACAGTAAATTAAAACTGCCAGCTGGATATAGTATCACTTATGGAGGACAGTTCGAAAATTTACAAAGTGCCAAAGCACGTTTAATGGTTGCTGTTCCCATTGCCTTAGTACTAATTTTTATCCTCCTATATTTTGCTTTCAATTCAGTTAAAGATGCCTTGATAATTTATTCTGCCATTCCACTTTCGGCAGTTGGAGGTATCCTTTTATTATGGCTTAGAGACTTGCCTTTTAGTATTTCAGCAGGAGTTGGTTTTATTGCCTTATTCGGTATTGCTGTGTTAAATGGCATCGTTCTTATCGAGCATTTTAAAGAGCTCAAGGGACAAGGTGTTACAAACATAGAAGAACGTATTAAACGTGGAACTGCCGAACGACTTCGACCTGTTTTACTAACTGCTGCTGCTGCTGCTCTTGGATTTTTACCTATGGCAATTTCTACGAATGCTGGTGCAGAAGTTCAAAGACCCCTTGCAACAGTTGTTATTGGTGGTTTAGTGTCTGCAACCATATTAACACTTGTAGTACTACCTGTATTATATGCTTGGTTTGAAACAAAAAACAACATTAAAATGAATAAAAAAGGAATTGCTACAATAGCTGTTTTGCTAATATCATTTGGGTTAAGTGCACAACAAAATCCAATAAATATTAATCAAGCTTTAGAACTTGCCATTGAAAATAATTCGGGTTTAAAAGCCTCTTCTCTAAAAGTAGATAAAGCAGAATCTCTAATTGGTAGTGCTTTTACTTTCGATAAAACTTCTGTTTATTACAGTTATGACGAAAGTAATTTGGGACAAAACAATAAGCCTTTAAACACCTTTGGTGTATCGCAAGACTTTAAATTTCCAACCGTTTATTTTGCAGAAAAAAAAGTTAACAATGCACAACACCAAATGCAAACATCTCAGCATAACATAACACTTCAAAATTTAAAAAAGGAGGTGTACACAGGATTCTATCAATTAAGTTATGCAAAGAATAAAGCAAAAACGTATCAGGTTTTAGATAGTTTATATCAAAATTTTGCTAAATCGGCAGAGCGTCGTTTCGAATTAGGTGAAACTAATTATTTAGAAATGATAACTGCTCTATCTAAACAGAAACAAATGGAAACACTCTATAAACAAGCATTGCAAGATATTGTCTTAGCTAAAGAGCAGTTAAAAAAAGTAATACAAACAGATACACTTAATATAGTTGAAGAGCCATTAATAAAATTAGAATTACATGATCTTACTCCAAAAGAAAACGTTGGTTTATTATATTTTGAAGATTCTAAAAACTATTACAAAGCATTGATTGTAAAAGAAAAACAAAGTTTACTTCCCGATTTAAATGCAGAATATTTTCAAGGCACTAATAATGGGTTAAATCAAAATTTAATAGGTTACCAATTCGGACTTAAATTACCCCTATTTTTTAAAGGACATAACTCAAAAATTAAGGCCTCAAAAATAGCTCAAGAAATTATAGAAGAACAAGAGCAAGATTATAAAGTAAAACTTAATACAGAATACCAATCACTTTTGGCGAAGCTTCAGCAGAATGAAGAAGCAATAAATTATTATAATAGTCAAGGAAAAAAACTTTCAGAAGAAATTATAAAAACAGCCGAACGCACTTTTAAGGAAGGTGAAATAGATTTCTTTCAGTACATACAAAGTATTGAAACTGCCAAAGATATCGAACTCACGTATCTCGATAATTTAAACACATACAATCAAACAATAATTGCAATCAATTATTTAATTTTATAAAAAATGAAAAACCTATATATCCTAATATTTTCATTGGTTTTAGTAGCCTGTGGAAATTCAGAAAAAAACTTAGAAACTGTTGAAGAAATTCAAACAGTCTCAAATGAAATAGACATTACAAAACAACAATTTAAAGGTGAAAACATGGCTTTTGGTTCACTTTCTGAACAGGACTTTAACGAAACGGTACAGGTAAATGGTTTGATAGATGTTCCTCCTCATAATAAATCGAGCATCACAACTTTTTTTGGAGGTTATATTACCAAAACACCTTTATTAGTTGGTGATAAAGTAAAAAAAGGACAATTATTAGTCACACTAGAAAATACGGAATATGTAGAAATTCAGCAAAACTATTTAGAAGTTGCCGAACAATTAAACTATTTAAAATCTGAATTCACTAGGCAAAAAACCTTATTTGACGAAAACATCACTTCAGAAAAAAACTTCTTAAAAGCCGAAAGTACTTATAAAAGTAATTTAGCTCATTACAATGGTTTACGTAAAAAAATGGAGATGATGCATATTAATCCTGCTTCTGTAGAACAAGGCCGTATTTCTTCAACCATTAATTTATATGCGCTAATAGCAGGCTATGTAACCAAAGTAAATGTAAGCAATGGAACTTATGTGTCTCCTTCAGATATTGTTATGGAAATTGTAGATACAGACCATATTCATTTAGAGCTATCTGTTTTTGAAAAAGATATATTAAAGATTAAAAAAGATCAAGTCATACGTTTTAAAATTCCTGAAGCTTCAAACGACATATTTATTGCCGAAGTCCATTTAGTTGGAACAACTATAGACGAAAAAAGCAGACGTGTTAAAGTACATGGACATATCGATCATACGCAAACAAACTTTATTGTTGGTATGTTTGTAGAAGCCGAAATTTTAGTTAGTAGTAGTAAAAGTTTAGCTTTACCAAAGGAAGCTGTTATTAAAGTAGATGACGATTTTTTTGCATTAGTTTTAAAAGAAGAGACAAGTACAGAGTATCATCTTGAGAAAGTTAAAATCAATCAAGGAAGAGAAACTGAAGCTTTTGTTGAAGTTTTAAATACCGATGATTTAAAAGACAAACAAATTATCATAAAAGGCACATACATGTTATTGAGTGATGGTGGTGGAGGTGGTCATAGTCATTAATTAGAAATTATTTAAATGAATAAACAGAAAGAACACTCACATATTCACGAACATGGTGGCATTTTTGGAAAGAAAACAGAACTCTATTTTTCAATTCTTTGTGGTGTTTTTTTAATTCTTGGTTTTGCTTTCGAAAAAACTGACTTTTCCTCTTTTTGGGTGTATCAAACAAGTTATATCATTGCTTACTTTTTTGGTGGTTATTTTATAACTATTGAAGCTACTCAAAAGATATCTAAAGGTGGTTTTGATATCGATTTTTTAATGATTGCTGCTGCCATAGGAGCTGCATATATTGGTAGTTGGGCAGAAGGTGCATTGCTTTTATTTCTGTTTAGTTTAGGTCACGCTCTTGAAAGTTATGCCATGAATAAAGCGACCAAATCTATTGAAGCTTTAAGCGATTTATCGCCTAAAACTGCTTTAGTTAAAAAAGATGGGAAGTTAATAGAAACACCTATTGAGCAGTTAAAAATAAACGATGTTATAGTTATAAAACCACACACAAAAATTGCAGCAGATGGTGTGATTATTGAAGGTATTAGCAGTATCAATCAAGCTCCAATTACTGGAGAAAGTATGCCAGTTGATAAGACAGCCATTGAAAGTACTAATAATTTACCAGACTTTAAAGACATCAACAAAAACCACATTGTATTTACTGGGACTATAAATGGTGATGGAAATATTGAGGTTTTAGTTTTAAAATTGAGTGATGATTCTACGGTTGCACGTTTAGTAAAAATGGTAAGCGAAGTTGAAACACAAAAATCGCCAACCCAACGTCTTACAAAAAAGTTCGAAAAAATTTATGTGCCAATTGTTATATTATTGGTTGTTATTTTATGCTTTGCGCATCTTATTATAGACGAAACTTTTCAAGATAGTCTGTATCGAGCCATAACAGTGTTAGTGGCAGCAAGTCCTTGTGCTTTAGCCATTTCTACACCAAGTGCAGTTTTGAGTGGGATTGCAAGAGCTGCCCAAAAAGGGGTTTTAATTAAAGGTGGAAAAGCTCTGGAAGATTTAGGAATGATTACAACTATTGCATTCGATAAAACTGGAACACTTACCGAAGGGAAACCCAAATTAACAAACGTTATTCCTTTTAATAATTTTAATGAAACAGATTTTGTTCAATTGGTTTTAGAGGTTGAAAGTTTAAGCAATCACCCATTAGCTAAAGCCATTTCAAAAGATATTAAAGCACAATATCACATAGATTTTTTAGGGCAAGCTTCTGAAATAACTGCCATTCAAGGAAAAGGGATTCAAGCCATTTATAATAATGAAACCGTTTTTATTGGAAATGCTAAACTTATGCTAGACGAAGGCATTTCGGTTGAGGGTTCCATTTCTTCAAAAATGAACAACCTACTGGAACAAGGACATACAGTCATGCTTGTTGCTTATAAAAATGATATTGTTGGTTTAATAAGTGTCATGGATGTACCAAGAAAAACAGCAGTAAACACTTTAAAACGTTTAAAAGAGATTGGCATTAAAAGAATGATTATGCTAACTGGCGACCACCAAAATGTTGGAGATACCATAGCTAAACAAATTGGTTTAACCGAAGCCAAAGGTAATTTAATGCCAGAAGACAAAGTTGCAGTTATAAAAAAACTTCTAAATGAAGATAAAAAAATAGCCATGGTTGGTGATGGCGTTAACGATGCTCCAGCCATGGCTTTAAGCACTGTTAGTGTTGCCATGGGAGCAGCTGGAAGCGATGTGGCTTTAGAAACAGCTGATGTTGCCTTAATGTCTGATAAAATTGAAAGACTACCCTTTGTTATTAGTTTAAGCAGAGAATCGAAACGCATTATTAAACAAAACATTGTCATTAGTTTGGGTGTGGTTGCTTTATTGGTTCCTGTAACTATTTTAGGGCTTACTAATATTGGATTGGCTGTGCTTTTTCATGAAGGTTCAACTATAGTTGTAGTAATTAACGCTTTACGTTTATTACGTTTTAAAATGGATTAGATTTATAAATAAAAACTCCCAAACTAAATAGCTTGGGAGTTTTAACTTGTCATTCAAAACGAAGCAAAGCGTAGTGAAGAATCTATATTTATGAATCAAAAGATTGCCACAACTTTCTACGAAAGTTTCGCAATGACAATTCTATTACATTTTCTTTAGCCAATGTTTTACATCCACTTCAGCTTTAATAATATCTTTTAAATCTGAAATCTTCACTCGTTTTTGATCCATTGTGTCTCTATGTCTTATAGTAACTGTGTTATCTTCTAAAGTGTCATGATCTACCGTAATACAAAATGGTGTTCCGTTGGCATCTTGCCTTCTGTAACGTCTTCCAACGGCATCTTTTTCATCGTAATCTACATTAAAATCCCATTTCAAATCTTCTACAATCTGTTTTGCAATGTCTGGTAAGCCATCTTTTTTAACCAATGGTAAAATAGCTGCTTTTACAGGAGCTAAAACTGCTGGTAATTTTAAAACAGTTCTAGTAGTATTGTTGTCTAGTTCTTCTTCAACTAAAGCATTAGAAAACACTGCCAAGAACATTCTGTCTAATCCAATAGAGGTTTCAAGCACATAAGGTGTATAACTTGCATTATCTTCATGATCGAAATATTGCAATTTCTTTCCAGAGAATTCTTCGTGTTGTTTTAAATCGAAATCTGTTCTAGAATGAATGCCTTCTAATTCTTTAAAACCGAATGGGAATTTAAACTCGATATCTGTTGCAGCATCTGCATAATGAGCTAATTTTTCATGGTCGTGAAAACGGTAATTGTCTTCGCCTAAACCAAGTGATTTATGCCATTTCATTCTGGTCTCTTTCCAATAGTCGAACCACTCTTTCTGTGTACCTGGTTTGATAAAGAATTGCATTTCCATTTGTTCAAACTCACGCATTCTAAAAATAAATTGTCTGGCAACAATTTCGTTTCTAAAAGCTTTTCCTGTTTGAGCAATTCCGAAAGGAATTTTCATTCGTCCAGTTTTCTGTACATTTAAAAAATTAACGAAAATACCTTGAGCTGTTTCTGGACGCAAGTATAAATCCATAGCATGTTCTGCACTTGCACCAAGTTTGGTTCCAAACATCAAGTTAAATTGCTTAACATCTGTCCAATTTTTAGAACCACTTAAAGGGTCTGCAATTTCTAGTTCTTCAATAAGCGCTTTTACATCTGCTAAATCTTCAGCTTCTAAAGATTTTCCCATTCTGGTAAGAATGCTTTCTATTTTTTCTTGATAACCTAAAACACGAGGATTTGTAGAAACAAATTCATCTTTATTAAAAGCATCACCAAATCGTTTTTCTGCTTTTTTTACTTCTTTATCAATTTTAGTTTCAATTTTAGCACAATAATCTTCAATTAGAACATCTGCTCTATAGCGTTTTTTGGAATCTTTATTATCTATCAATGGATCGTTAAAGGCATCGACGTGTCCTGAAGCTTTCCAAATGGTTGGATGCATAAAAATTGCAGAATCTATACCTACAATATTATCATTCATTTGCACCATGGATTTCCACCAATAGTCGCGAATATTTTTCTTTAATTCTGCTCCATTTTGTGCGTAATCGTAAACTGCACTAAGTCCATCGTAGATTTCACTACTCTGGAACACGTAACCATACTCCTTTGCGTGAGAGATTACTTTTTTAAATTGATCGTCGTTTGCCATGCTGCAAAAATAAAAAACCGTTCCAACTAATGGAACGGTTTTTAAAAAAATATAAT
>Ga0209344_10002783_pt1 | contig 18651 bp, 17 predicted proteins | sample Cruoilmetagenom6_FD_187293 | JGI IMG/M metagenome (GOLD analysis project Ga0209344, IMG submission 187293) | Oil polluted marine microbial communities from Coal Oil Point, Santa Barbara, California, USA - Santa Barbara Oil Seep Sample 6 (SPAdes)... | ecosystem: Environmental > Aquatic > Marine... | reverse complement strand
CGGCGAGGCTGCACGGACTAGGTTTATTGGCCGCTCACGCGGTTATCACGGCACGGGCTTTGGCGGCATTTCCGTTGGCGGTATTTCGCCGAACCGAAAATTCTATGGCACCATGTTGCCGGGCGTAGACCATCTGCCAGACACGTATAACCGCGACGAACAGGCGTTTAGCCGTGGGGAGCCTGCCTGGGGCGCCCATTTGGCGGACGATCTGGAAAAAATTGTGGCGCTTCACGATGCCTCCACCATAGCCGCTGTGATTGTTGAGCCGATGGCGGGGTCCACGGGCGTCTTGGCGCCGCCTCAAGGCTATTTGAAGCGACTGCGCGAAATCTGCAACAAACATGGCATCCTATTGATCTTTGATGAGGTCATTACAGCCTTTGGGCGATTGGGGTATGCAACCGCCGCCGAGCGCTTCGACGTCACGCCAGACCTTTTAACCTTTGCAAAAGGCGTCACCAGCGGCACGGTACCCATGGGCGGAGTGCTGGTCTCAAAAGACATTTACGACATGTTCCAGAGCGACGGTGGTCCAGATCATGCAATTGATCTGTTCCATGGCTACACTTATTCGGGCCATCCGTTGGCTATGGCGGCAGCTCTTGCAACTCTTGATCTCTACAGGGATGAAGGGCTGTTTGAACAAGCGCGTGCCAATGAAGCCGTGATGGCGGATGCGGCGCATGCGTTAAAGTCACACAGGCTGGTGCAAGACATTAGAACCATTGGTCTGGTTGCCGCTTTCGATTTGGCTCCTGTTGAGGGCGTGCCGGGCAAACGGGGCTATGACGCCATGTGCAAAGCGTTTCATGACGAAAACATGTTGATCCGGGTGACCGCTGACACCATCGCCTTTTCACCACCGCTCATCGCAAATGAGGCGGACTTGAGCGACATTTTTGATCGCTTTAGAAAAGTTCTGGATGCTGTTTCCTGATTGGTACGCCAGTCGGTTGGTGTCATTTTGTCGCAACAAAGAAATTCAATGGAGAAATCAGAAAGGCCACTTGTAAATCAAATTACAGGGCTTATTTGTCTTTCGATCCCTGATGGCGATCAGCCTTGATGTCAGCACCCCCCTCCCGCTGACGGCCTGATCCCCCCAGCCCCTGGCGCCCCCTCGCCGGGGGCTTTCTTTTTGGTGGCCGTACTTTTAAACAAACTGTTCAAATGATGTGCGAGACAGGTAATGTTTATGGACGACAGAAAACTGGAGAGAACATGAGTGTGACGCCACACGCCATTGTATTGGGGGCATATGGATTTATTGGTTCAGCATGTGTGCGTGCATTAAAAGCACGTGGCTACTCCGTGACGGGAGTTGGTCGGTCCGAAGCGGTAACTTGCGAAGTTGGCCTCGAAATAGACTGGCTCATTCGTGACATTGCGACAACTAGTGTTGCCCAATGGAAACTGGATTTTTCCGGAGCTGATATTGTCATTAACGCATCAGGCGCATTGCAAAGCGGCCTTAAAGATAACCTTTCCGCTATTCACGAACGCGCTGTTGGTCGCATTGTCGAGGCGCTTGCACTGAGCAACACGAAACTCGTGCAAATTTCGGCGGCCGGTGCATCAGAAAGCGCCATAACTGATTTTATGCGAAGCAAGGCAAAGGGTGAGGACCTAATTCTTTCCTCGACGATTGATTGGTGCATCCTTCGTCCCTGTCTCGTCCTCGGGCCACAAGCTTATGGCGGGACTGCGCTTTTGCGCAGTTACGCTGCCATGCCGTTCATTGGTTTCAAATGCTTTGCTGAGGCGCCCATTCAAACTGTCTATATCAAGGAAGTGGCGGAGGCAGTTATAGCCGTCATTGAGGGGCGGGTTGCATCACGTCAAATCTATGATCTGGCGGAGGATATGCCTCGTAGTTTTTGGGAAACAGTAGGAGCTATTCGCCAGTGGCAGGGTTTTCCTGCATGGAAAGCAACACTAACGTTACCAAATTTCTTTGTTCGATTCGCTGAAATAGTTGCTGATCTCTTGGGCTGGCTTGGGTGGCGGTCACCGCTTCGAAGTAATGCAATGCGTGAATTGACAGCAGGCATAACGGGCGATGCTACTACTTGGAAAGCATCGGGCGGCCCGCGGTTTTCTTCTCTCAATGAAACCCTCCAGCAGCTTCCCGCTACAACTCAGGAACGCTGGTTTGCACGTCTTTACCTGTTCCTGCCACTGATGATCGCCATTCTTGCTGTTTTTTGGATCATATCCGGTTTGATCGGGTTTATTTCATTTGATGACGCGAAATTAGTTCTCATGACGCGTGGTGTTTCTCCGAATTTTGCCGGGCTGTCTGTCGTTGTGGGAAGTATTTTGGATATTGGTCTCGGTTGTCTGATTTTGGTTAGAAATCTGACAAGGCTGGCTGCGTGCGGCATGGCCTTGCTATCCATAACCTATTTGGTTGGTGCCAGTGTTGTGGCTCCTGATTTGTGGGTAGATCCATTAGGGCCGTTGGTAAAAATTCTGCCATCAGTCTTACCAGCTTTCTTCGTTTGGACTTTCTTGGAGAAGCGGTGATGGCCTTTGAGTTGTTGAAGTTCATGCATATTATTGGCGCGTGTGTCTTGCTGGGGACTGGCGCTGGAATTGCCTTTTTTATGCTGATGGCACATCGAACAGGAGATGCGCATTTCGTTGCACAGACAGCCGACACGGTTATTGTAGCCGACTTCATTTTCACAACTACTGCGGTTCTTGTGCAGCCGATAACTGGAGTTCTGCTTGCTTGGGAAGTTGGCTGGACGCTCAGCGAAAAATGGATTCTATTGTCCGTTGGTCTTTACTTTTTTGTCGGCGTTTTTTGGCTTCCAGTTGTTTGGATACAATGGAAAATGAGAAATCTTGCGCGCGACGCTGCAGTTGAAGGAGAGCAGCTTCCCGATGCTTACCATACTCTCTTTCGCATTTGGGTTGTATGTGGTTTTCCTGCCTTTTTTGCGGTGTTGGCCATTGTTTGGCTGATGATAGTTAGACCCTCCATCGTATTCTAAATCTACTTTTTCGGTGACAATCCGAGACGTCCGGCAATCATCCTGTCCACCATGCGCTGCGGCAAGAGCTGTGGGATCGTCCAGTTCATCAACCGTCCGGGCACGACGGCATATCGGGTTTTAGGCTTTGCCGTTGTGAGCGCTTTCAAAACCGCGCGGCCGAGTTTTTCTCGTGCCAAACCTTTTCGCCCGGATGTGAGCATGAATTCCTTAAACTGATCGAGGATCGGCGCATAAGCCGTGTTCTGATAGCGAGATACGTCAACGTCTTCAGCCTTATCCCAGATTGTTGTGGCAACGGCACCTGGACCTATAACCACGACGTCGATGCCATAAAGCATGAGTTCGCGCCGCAGGCTTTCAGCCATGCCCTCAAGCCCGTGTTTGGAGGCAGCATAGGCACCCAGAAACGGTGCGCTGCTTTTTCCAGCAACAGATGAAATCATGACAATGCGACCGGGCGTTCCCTCCATGTCGGTATCAGCGCCCAACAAGGGAGCGAATGCCTGCGTAACAATAAGCTGACCGGTTATGTTCACATCCAGTTGATTGCGAAATTCATCGATGGATTGAAAGAGAAGCGGGCCGGGGGCCGCAATGCCTGCATTATTGACCAGACCAGACAGAGTGTTTCCCTGCAAGGCCTCTCGCACTTGAGCTGCGCCAGCAGCGACGGCAGCTTCGTCTGTGACGTCAAATACAAGGGGTGTGAAAACATCGCCAAATTCCGCTTTCAGCTTCTCACCATCGGCAGCTTTGCGAACGCTGCCAAAAACATGAAACCCGTTTTTTGTGAGAACTTTTACGGTGCCCCAGCCAATGCCGGTGGATACGCCCGTTACGACCACTGTTTTCATGTTCACTCTCCTGTTTGCGACCAGCGAACAGCTTGCAGGAGGTTAGATCGTTTGGCTAGAGCTCAAGCTCATAACGAACCCAATTCATTTTTTTGGCCAGCTTATCATACAAAAACTGTGCTTGAAGATTATCCTCCGCCGTCTGCCAATAGATCGACTGCCACCTGGCGGCGCGTCCTTTATCAGCCAACGTCTCAATAAGCGCACGTCCAGCCCCTGTGCCTCGTGCTGTTTTAGAAACGAATAGGTCTTCCAGATAACACACAGGTGCTGCCCCCCACGTGCCGGGGTGTAGCAAATAGTGGGCGAAGCCGATCATTTCACCGGCTTCACCAAATGCGCCCAATCCCTCAATGTTGCCATCCGTAGCCACAAGCCGTGCCCACGTGTTTTCAGACACTTCTGGCGCCAGCTCAGTTTCATAGAAGGCAAGATAGCCAGCCCACAAAGGAGCCCAGGCTGTCTTGTCTTTATGTTGCAACTCTCTGATGAGAGGGGACATGGAGGTCGTCTTTACGAGATTGTCACACCGCCATCAATGACAAGGCCTTGACCGGTCATGAAGGCTCCGGCTTTTGACGCCAGGAAAACGGCAGCACCTGCAATTTCATCAGGCAGGCCAATGCGGCGAAGCGGTGCGGTTGATGTCGTGCGGTCCAGCGTTTCTGGATTGTCCCAGAGTGCCTTGGCGAAATCTGTTTTGATGAGGCCAGGGGCAATGGCATTGACCCGCACGTTATGAGGACCAAACTCGACAGCCAGATTGCGCGCCAATTGGAAATCGGCTGCCTTGGAAATACAGTAGGCACCGAGCACTGGAGAACCCTTCAGGCCACCAATAGAGGAGACGATAGTGATCGACCCTTCTTTGCGTTCGATCATCTGCGGCAGCACCATGTTGCAAAGCCAATGGTTGCTTTTCACATTTGAGCTCATGATCTTGTCAAATGCATCGTCAGGAATGTCTTTCGACGAGCCGTAAAACGGGTTCACCGCCGCATTGCAAACGAGTGAGTCGATTTTGCCCCATTTATCATTCGTCGTGTCGACCAGGCGTTGCAGGTCTTCTTTTGAGGAGATGTTACAAGGCACGGCAATTGCCTGACCGGGGTATTTTGCGTTGATTTCATTTGTTGTCTTGTCGCACGCGTCTGCCTTGCGGCTGGAAATGACAACATTTGCCCCATGTTCCGCCATGCGGTGGGCAATAGCCTCGCCAATGCCACGTGTTGAGCCCGTGATGATCGCAACTTTGCCTTTAAGATCAAATAGTTCCATGGAATAATGCCTTTCTGTCAGACGAGGTTTTGCAGCCTCGCTTGCTGAATTTTGATTTCGACATTTTTGCATGGTTTGTGGCATTCCGACAAACCTTTGGAGCAATACTTCGTGCTAGACTAATTTCAGTTGAACCGGTATCGGTTCAGCCCCGGGGGTACGGGAACCGGCGGATGCTCAAATGAGACGCCGCCAAACAGGATCAAGACAAGCCGCATCAGCGGATAAGAGATCTCAGGAGACAATTACATGAAACGTATCGCAACATTGGTGGTCGCAAGTACTTTCGCACTCGCTGCCTGCACTTCCGCTGACCCTTACACGGGCGAGCAGGGCACGAACAATACAACCATCGGTGCAGGGCTTGGCGCTCTTGCAGGTGGTGTCGCAGGCGCACTGATCGGTGGCGGCGACTGGCGCAAACGCGCATTGATCGGCGCAGGTGTTGGCGCCCTCGCTGGCGGTGGCATTGGCTACTATATGGATCAGCAGGAAGCGAAGTTGCGCCAGCGTCTTCAATCAACAGGTGTTTCAGTCACACGCGTTGGCAATGACATTATCTTGAATATGCCAGGCAACATTACGTTTGCCACAGGGTCTGCAGACATCAATGCAAACTTCTACGAAGTGTTGAATTCTGTTGGCATCGTCTTGGAAGAATATGACAAGTCTTTGGTCGACATTTATGGCCACACAGACAGCGTTGGCTCAGCTCAGTCAAATCAGGCATTGTCAGAGCGGCGCGCTCAAAGCGTTGCGCGTTACCTGACCACACGCGGCATTCGCGGCGACCGTTTCCTGGTTCAAGGTATGGGGGAAAGCCAGCCAATTGCGTCCAACGGGACAGCTGCGGGTAAATCGCAAAACCGTCGGGTGGAAATTCGCATCTCTCCACTGACGGCCTAATTTCTAGGCTCTCAAGTTTAGAAAGGCCCGGCGTTCGCGTCGGGCCTTTTTGCGTTCATTGTGCTTAATAAGGTGATGTCGGATTGTGGGGCATATCTGTGTTGCCATAGTTGATCCCCAGTGTATGGAAGGTCGTTGTCACCTGTGCGCGATGATGTGTTTGATGGTTGAACATTTGTGCCGCATAAAACCAGCGCGGAACCTCTCTCGTCGTGCCCAGCTTTTCACTGTGAAACTGAATGGTCTCTTCGAACCAATGGGGAGATGCGTTTTCACACAATGATTGAATGTGAGCATCTTGGTCCAAGCGGGCAGTCTTGTAGGCGTCATATCCGGTGGTTGGTCGGACGTTTGGATCAAAAGCAGTGAGTTTCCCTGTAGTAAAAATTCCAATGAGAGTGCAGTCCACATGCAGAATATGATCCAGAGTTGCCAGGATGGATTTAAAGAACAAACCTTGGTCTTCGGTTAGGTCCTGCTCAGAAAGATCATTGCATAGGCTAAGGAGCGTTTCGTTCTGCCATATATTATATCGCGCCATTTCGCAGGCGATTGGTTGGTAACTCACGAAAGCAGCCGATCAATTTCGGTCAAAAGCGCCTCGTCTAATGGGTTGACCTTGCTGGGGAACACACCGGCAAGCTCACCAGTTGGCCCAATCAGATATTTGTGGAAATTCCATTTCGGCGCAGCATCTTCGCCAGCCTCGTCCACGACCCATTTGTAAAAAGGGTGGGCGCGGTCGCCCGTGACCAATTGTTTGCTCGCCATGGGGAAGGTGATGGAATAATTCACCTCACAAAAGCTGGCAATTTCTGCCTCAGTCCCGGGTTCTTGTTTGCCAAACTCGTTTGAGGGCACACCAATGACAGCAAAGCCCCGGTCACAATATTTTTCCCACAAGCCCTGTAGCTCGCGGTATTGCGGCGTGAAGCCACATTGGCTTGCAGTGTTCACAATCAAAACACCGCCACCCTTGAATTGAGACAGTGCCAGTTCGCCACCACCGATCCTCTCGAAGGCAAATTGATGTGCGCTCATGTCACTCTCCCGCGTGTGAAAACTTATCGCCCAAGATTATCGGGTGAACAAAGCCAATTGCAAATGCCATTCTTGATGCCAATCGACCGGCGAAGATTTATTCTCTATAGTGAGCGCCGTTGGAGAGGGGCGACTTAATGTGTGACACGATGGTAGCAAGGCCGGCCGCAACGGCAAATGGCGGCATATTGTTTGCGAAAAATTCAGATCGCGAAGCCAATGAGGCCCAAATGATCACCCACGTTCCCAAGGGCGATCATGTGGAGGGATCAGGTCTCCTATGCACTTATATTCAGATACCACAGGTGGCGCACACACATGCTGTTTTGCTATCGAAACCCTATTGGATGTGGGGGGCGGAGATGGGGGCGAATGACCAGGGCCTGGTTATTGGCAATGAGGCAGTTTTTTCAAAAATCCCACCGTCCAAGGAGCCTGCGCTTATTGGCATGGACTTGTTACGTCTTGCGCTGGAACGTGCCGCCACCGTTGATGAAGCAGTGGCAACCATTGCCAAACTTTTGTCATCCCACGGGCAAGGCGGTAACTGTGGCCATACCTCGAAGTTCGAATATCATAATTCATTTCTGATCACTGACGTGAGCGGCGAGGCGGTTGTGATGGAGACCGTTGGCAATGATTGGGTCGTTGAACGGGTTGAGAATATCCGTTCCATTTCCAACACTTATACAATCGGTCAGAAATTTGACGGCACGAGCACCGGGCTGAACGATAAAGCCCGCTCTCTTGGCTGGCACGGGAAGGGCTCAGTGCTCGATTTCGCAGAAACCTTTAGCGATAGGACACGCTCCCGCTTCGCGACAGGGCATGAGCGCTGGTGCCGCACGACCGACTTGTTGCGACCAAAACAAGGCTCGCTCAAAGCCTCTGACATGATGGCTGTGTTGCGCGACCACGGGCCCCAAGCATCGCGCAATCCAGACTGGCATCCTGATGGCGTGTTGGGTGGTTCTGTGTGTGCTCATGCATCCTGGGGGCCTGTCCGCCGGTTTGGGCAAACAACAGGATCCTGGATCACCGAGGTGCACAACGGACGCACCGTGCATTGGATAACGGGCACCGCATCTCCGGACACGGGCATCTTCAAGCCCGTCTTTTTTGGACCGGGGTGGGAAGGGGCTGAGCTGCCAGACTTTGGTCCCGTGGCCTCAAAACGGTTTGATGAGAAAACCATATGGTGGCGCCATGAAAAGCTTCACCGCGCTGTGCTGGAAGATTACGCCCCACGTCTCAAAGCCTATGTGGCAGACCGAGATGCGTTGGAAATACAGCTTATTTCGGACGTCGCGCATTTCCTTGAAGGCGACGCGAGGGCCCACGAAGCCGGTATCTTGGCCGGCAGAAGCTGGCTGGCGGCATCATTGGCGGAAGATCAGTGGTTGGAAACCGTCCTAAACGTGCCGCCACGCCGTCGCGCACGCCCCTCTGCTTTTTACCGGATGCACTGGAAGCGCTTAAACCGAGCCGCCGCAATTCCCACGCTCTAACCAAATAGGTGGTCTGGAGGTACCATGGTTAACACTTTCTCAAGGGCTGCCTGCCACTGTCTCAAATTGGGAAAACCGGAAAGACAAATTGTGTCTGTCCGATGAGACGGGAAATTAGACATGTCGCGTTTAAACAGGTTCATGCTTGTAAGCATTTATGCAATCGCCGCCGCCACAATGGCGCTGGGGTTGATGGTGTTTGGTACGCTTAAAGGTATTGAGCCCTGGTTTGCAGGCGCACTCGCCTTTCTGGTCTTGTCCCAGCTCCATATGTCGGTATCACATGGCGCTGAGCGCAAGCGCGTGTCAAAAGGCTTTGCCGATCTCAATTCTTTCATCTCAGGCTTGAGCCGTGATTTGGAACGCTCTGAAAATGAGCTGGAAGCGTTGACCGAGCGTTTTGAAACAGAGGGCCAATCTCAAAGCGATGAAGTCGTCTCTGAAATGCGGGTCATTAAAAGTTTTGTGAAAAAACTTGCTGAAGAACAACAGCCAGCAAAAATCACGTCGGGATCTGAACGTGGTGTGGCCAATGGCGCCCTCTTGGCTCTTGATGGCACAGAGCCCATGCGCCCGCGTCTCGTTGCGCAAATGAATGATGAGCAACTCTTAGACACCATCCGTGATGCGCTTGAAGACAATCGTGTCGATCTATATCTCCAGCCCATCGTCACTTTGCCACAACGCAAAGTGCGTTATTATGAGGCACTCACAAGGCTTCGTGGCAACGAGGGTGAGGTCATTATGCCGGGCGACTATATGCGTGTGGCAGAACCTGCGGGCATGATGCCGATCATCGACAATCTGCTTCTGTTCCGTTGTGTGCAAGTTGTGCGCAAGCTCAACGAACGCGACGCCGACACAGGTGTGTTTTGCAATATCTCCGCAAACTCGCTACTCGACAGCGAGTTCTTCCCGCAATTTGTTGAATACATGCAGCACAATCAGCACCTGTCTGAACAATTGGTCTTTGAATTCTCGCAAGCAACTGTGAATGGCATTGGCCCGATTGAAATCGCAAGCCTCGAGGCACTTGCCAGGCTGGGGTTCCGTTTCTCTATGGACCAGGTAACCGACATCAACATCGACTACCGTAAGCTGCACAATTTGAACATCCGCTACGTGAAAATCTCCGCTGCGGTACTTGTCGGACAAGCTGATCACGGCACCACAGACATTCGGCCCGAAGACATTAAGGAGCTCATGGCGCGCTATGGCATGAACCTCATTGTCGACATGATAGAAAAAGAACGCTCTGTCGTCGACGTGCTCGATTTCAATGTCGATTTTGGTCAGGGCTATCTGTTTGGTAGCCCACGTCCTGTCCGTGACGAAGTTTTGGTGGATGTCGCCTAGAGGTTTCCCCCCCAAGACTCTTCAGAGCTCCCCAGAAACTTGACGACCCTTGCCTGAATGTCCTATCTGGGCGCCATGACCGATCAAACAACCAATTTCGTACCTATTCACAAGAGCTTTGAGCCATTGGCAGAGCGTTATTCAGCGCTGCTGTGCGACGTTTGGGGCGTTCTCCACAATGGCGTTGAGGCCTATGACGGCGTAGTGGATGCGCTTCACCGCTACCGGGCCAATGGGGGCCGGGTGCTGCTCTTGTCCAATGCGCCACGTCCTGGCCACGGCATTCCACCGCAGCTCGAAAAAATGGGTATCCCCGCAGATGCCTATGACGGCGTTCTGACATCAGGCGATGCGACCCATGCCAGCATCTCAACAGGGCGCTTTGGCGACACATTCTGGCACTTGGGACCGGAAAGAGATTGGCTGCTTTTTGACGGTCTTACCCAAGTGCGCTCGGACGAAGCGAAAGCCGACTTCGTTTTGTGCACGGGTCTTTTTGATGATGATGTTGAGACGCCAGACGATTACAAGGAAATACTCGAGCGATTGAAAGCACGTGATCTGGATATGGTCTGCGCCAACCCTGATATCGTTGTGGACCGTGGCGAGCGCCGTGTCTATTGCGGCGGGGCGATTGCCGCTGCCTACACGAAAATAGGCGGGCAGGCGCATTATTTTGGAAAACCACATGCGCCAATTTATGATCTTGCGCGTGCACGTCTCGCGGAAATGACGGGGGCACCGGTCAATGATGAAAATATTCTGGCTGTTGGCGACGGCCTGCTCACGGATATCAAAGGCGGCAACGCCCAAGGCATTGATGCTCTCTTTGTAACGGGCGGCATTGCTGTGGAGAGATGTGGGCCAAACCCAGAAGAACCACAGTCCGATGCTGTGAGCGCTGTTTGCGACGAAGAGGGCGTGAGGCCAGTTGGCGCCATCGCCCGTCTTCGCTGGTAGTTTTGGCAGTAAAACAGGGTTAGTCGAAGAGGGCGTCGATATCGTCTTGGCTGGAGCCGCCACCCATCAGTTCGTCCACATCTGATTGGTCGATGCCTTCACCTTCAAGGGCAGGGCCGTTCAAGATAAGTTCTCTTTTGCGGCGGTCCTCGTCGGTTTCCTCTTCTGCGGGACCTTCTTCGATCGCAGAACCGAGAGCATCTGCCAATGAGCCAATTTTATCTTCGATGTGAACAAGGGTGCTGACCACTTTGCTGATCCGCTGTCCCGTAATGTCCTGAAAAGAACAGGCTTCGAATATTTCCATCACAGCACCTTGTACTGTAGCGTGATAGGCTTCCATGTCTTCCGGGTCCGCGCTCATAATGAGCTCGGCTTGTTCCATGATCGTATTGGTGGCAGCCTCAGTTGACTGTGTAATGGCTTCCAGTTCTTTGCCAGCTTCAGGAAAATGCTTTTCCTTCAGATTGCCTGGTTGCAGACGGCCGATTTCAGACCGTGCATTGTTGATGAAGGATGAAACATCCGTCAGCTCTTTGTAAATGGAAGCATCTAGTTGGCCAAAAAAACCACGCATGGATACGACCATTACGTCCGCCAATTTTAATATGTCTGGCAGACCGAGAGTGTGAGATTTCATTTCCCGGATTTGACCGGAAACATTTTCAAGCGAAGATTCAATAGATGGTTCAGGCGCCCCCATGACGTCAGCCCCCTTTCTCAATTTAAAGAAGGATCAAAAATCACCGAGAACGGCTGAGATTTTTGTTTTCAAAGTGGCGGCATTGAATGGCTTGACGATGTAATTGTTCACACCCGCTTTTTTCGCTGCAATGACATTTTCCGTCTTGGATTCTGCCGTGATCATGATGAAAGGCGTTGGTTTCATGGCCTCATCTGATCGCACTTCTTTCAGAAGCTCATATCCAGTCATGGGTTCCATGTTCCAGTCGGAAATCACCAAGCCGTATTTTTTGCCCTTGAGCATCGTGAGTGCTTCTGTGCCATCTGCGGCGTCGTCCACATTGTGGAAGCCCAATTGCTTCAGAAGATTGCGAATGATGCGGATCATGGTTTTGTAGTCATCAACTACAAGTACCGGCATCGAGAGATCTACTGCCATGCTTACTCTCCGTGTCGCGAACGTACATTCTGTTGTTCGCTTCGTGTCCTTCAAATACCAAGGTGAAATCGGCTACTCGCGTAAAGATCGCCCTTGGCCCCTAACGCAACCTAAAGCGGTGCCCTTAAATTTTTAGTTAAATGAATAGGTTAGCGCTTCCTTACTGTCGCAAAACTGTGCCTTTGTGGGCTTGACGTGCGCTGAGGGATGCTTATCACCACGGGGGTGGGAATTTCATTTCCCTCCTGAGGCCAACAAATGGGGCTTTAATGCACGTAATTCGCCATACAAAAGACATGGCACCGGGAAATCGCTCTGGAGTTATGGCTCTGGGGAATTTTGATGGGGTTCATATCGGCCATCGGCAAGTTATCGGCCAGGCGTGTGATCTTGCGGCACTATCCAATGCGCCTTGTGGGGTTTTGATTTTCGAACCTCACCCGCAACAGTATTTTTTTCCAGATAAACCATTTTTTCGTCTGACACCCTTTCGCGCGAAAACGAAACTGTTGGAAAAAATTGGCCTGGAATTTTTGGCCGCACTGCCATTCGACCACCAAATGGCGGAACGCTCTGCTGAAGAATTCGTGAGAGATGTGCTGGTCGATGGCCTTGGTGTCGCCCATTTAGTGGTAGGTTATGATTTCCGCTTTGGAAAAGGGCGCACGGGCGACTGTTCATTGCTTCTGGCCATGGGCAAAGAGCTTGGCTATGAAGTAACCATCGTTGAAGAAGTCAAAGTAGGTGATGAGACCTATTCCTCAACCCATATTCGAGAGCATTTGGCACAAGGCAACCCAGCAGGTGCCGCGCGTCTGCTTGGCCACTGGTGGTCGGTTGAGACACACATTGTGACAGGTGATCAGCGCGGCCGCACCATCGGTTTCCCGACCATCAATTTGCCGCTGGAGGAGCATGTGGAACCGGCCCTTGGCGTTTATGCGGTCAAGGTCGAGATCGAAGACGGTCCCCACAAAGGTCTTTATGACGGGGTTGCCAACATTGGGCGTCGGCCAACCTTCAACAAAGCCGATGTCTTGCTTGAGGCCCATCTGTTCGATTTTTCAGGTGATCTTTACGGGGCACACGCTGCTGTCTCATTCGTTGAATATTTGCGTCCAGAGCAGAAATTTGACGGATTGGCGAGCCTTCAAGCTCAAATAGCGAAGGATAGCGACGCCGCACGGATTGCACTGAGCAATGTTACGGAGCCTTGGTAGGACAATATGCACAGAGTGACGGCTCGCTGGACGGGCTCCACCCTCACTGGTACAAGACATACATCATGGTAATAGAGCAAAAAATTCAGGGAATTGGTCAAATAGGACCTATCGGGACGCGAATTACCGTCCCGGGCTGCTGCTGACGCCTTAGACGGGTGAAAAGGCGCAGGACCGGGTCTTCAACCAATAAAACCTCGATCATTTCCAATTTGAGCGAAAGCCATCGCCCCCATGACTACTGATAAGTCCACCGATAAGCCCACTGATAAGTCATCTAAAAATCCATCAGATAATTCAACCCAAGCGCGTGATTATCGCGACACCTTGCGTTTGCCAAAAACGGACTTTCCCATGAAAGCCGGATTGCCCAAGCGTGAACCTGAAATGTTGGCGCGTTGGGCCAAGCTCGGTCTCTATGAGCGTTTGCGCAAAGAAAGCGCTGGGCGGGAGAAATTTGTCTTCCACAATGGCCCGCCATACGCGAACGGCGCCATTCACCTGGGGCATGCGCTCAATCACATTTTGAAAGACATCACCGTTCGCTCACAGCAGATGATGGGCAAAGATGCTCTCTTTGTTCCGGGTTGGGACTGCCACGGCTTGCCGATTGAGTGGAAAATCGAGGAAAAATACCGCGCCAAGGGCATCGATAAAGACAGCGTGCCTGTTTTGGAATTCCGCAAAGAGTGTCGTGAATTCGCGGGCGGATGGATTGATGTCCAGCGCGATGGATTCAAACGCTTGGGCGTACAGGCGGATTGGGACAATCCTTACCTCACTATGTCCTATGATGCGGAAGCAGCCACAGTGGCCGAGTTTCAAAAATTTATCATGAACGGTGGTCTCTATCGTGGATCAAAGCCTGTCATGTGGTCGGTCGTCGAAAAAACAGCCTTGGCCGAAGCTGAAGTTGAATATCATGATCATGTCTCGCAAACGATTTGGGTGCGCTTTCCTGTCGTCTCAGGAGCGCCTGAACTTGATGGTGCGACAGTGGTTATCTGGACAACCACCCCGTGGACCATTCCTGGCAACCGGGCGATCGGCTTTTCGGACCGCATCAGTTACGGCCTCTATAAGATCGATAGCACAGCGGAAGAAAGCTGGGCGCAAGCTGGCGAGACTTTGGTCTTGGCAGACAGTCTGGCTGAGCAGGTGAAGACAGACGCGCGCGTGGAAAGCTGGACGCGGGTTGGCGATGCGCCTGACATGCACGGGACCGTCTGTGCACATCCGTTCCGAGGACAGGGTTATGATTTTGACGTGAACCTGTACCCCGGTGATTTTGTTACCGATGAAACCGGTACTGGTTTCGTTCACATCGCGCCGGGTCATGGCCTGGATGACTATCTGCTCGGCATGCAGCATGGCGTGGAGGTGCCCTTTACTGTCGATGAAGCTGGTGTCTATCTGGAAGAAGTACCGCTCTTTGCGGGCAAACGCGTTTTGAAGCCAAATGGCAAAGAGGGCGACGCCAACAGTGCTGTGATTGAAGCTTTGCGTGAAGCGGGGAAACTTTTGACACGCGGGAAACTGGAACATTCTTATCCCCATTCCTGGCGTTCAAAAGCCCCATTGATTTTCCGTAACACGCCACAGTGGTTTGTGTCGATGGATACGAACGACTTACGCAAAATTGCCTTGGCAGAAATCGACAAAGTGCGTTTTGTGCCGGAGACAGGGCGCAATCGCATCCGCGCGATGGTCGAAACACGCCCTGATTGGGTTCTGTCGCGGCAACGCGCCTGGGGCGTGCCGCTGACCGTGTTCATGCACAAGGACACGGGTGAAATCCTGCGTGATGAAGCCGTCAATCAGCGCATTGTTGATGCGGTCGCTGCACGCGGTGCCGATGTCTGGTTTGAAGATGACCCACAAAGCTTTTTGGGCGATGCCTATAATGCAGCCGACTATGACCAGGTAGAAGATATTCTCGATGTCTGGTTCGATTCAGGCTGCAGCCACGCTTTTGTCTTGGAAGCCCGCGCAGACCATCACTCACCTGCCGACCTGTATCTTGAAGGCTCTGATCAGCATCGTGGCTGGTTCCAGTCTTCTCTGCTTGAAAGCTGTGGCACACGCGGCCGCGCGCCTTACAAGCAAGTCGTGACACACGGCTTCTTGCTCGACGAGAAGGGCATGAAGATGGCAAAGAGCGGCAAGAATTCTGTCTCGCCGGACAAGGTTTCTCAGCAAAATGGCGCCGAAATCTTACGCCTTTGGGTTGGTAGTTCCGATTTCACCGAAGATATGAAGGTGGGACCCGAAGTCATCAAATCGAACACGGATGCTTACCGGAAGTTACGCAACACGTTCCGCTTCCTGCTGGGAAATCTTGAAGGCTTTGACGAAAAAGCGCGTGTCGACATTGCCCATATGCCTGAACTTGAGCGTTATATGCTGCACAAATTGACCGAGCTGGACGGGCTCGTCCGTCAGGCCTATCTTGATTATGATTTCAAGAAAGTGTTCCACTCACTGTCCAATTTCATGACAGTGGACCTATCTGCCTTCTACTTCGATATTCGCAAAGACGCGCTTTATTGCGACCCGGTCTCAAGCGCCACACGCCAAGCCAGTGTGACGGTACTGGACGAGATCTTTATGTGCCTGACACTTTGGTTGGCCCCGATCATGAGCTTCACGGCCGAAGAAGTTTGGTTGTCTCGCTTTCCATCCGAAGACGGTTCTGTCCATGTGCAGACTTTCCCGAATGTTTCGACGACATGGAGCGACGCCGCATTGGCTGAGAAATGGTCAAAAGTGCGTGCGCTTCGCCGTGTAGTAACCGGGGCGTTGGAAATTGAACGCCGTGAAAAACGCATTGGGTCCAGCCTGGAAGCAGCACCAATGGTTTATGTAACTGATGCGAGCTATGTTGAGGCACTGACGGGGCTGGATCTGGCCGAGATTGCCATTACCTCACAAGCAACCTTGAAAGAGGGCAGTGGCCCGGAAGGCGCCTTTGTCTTGGAGGATGTCCCCGGTGTGTCGGTGACATCAGGACTGGCCAAAGGAGAAAAGTGCGCTCGTTCGTGGAAGGTCTTGCCAGATGTAGGCTCAAATGCCGCCTATCCGGACTTATCTGCGCGGGACGCTGCCGCTGTCGCCGAATTTGATGGCGCGGTGTAAGGTACATGAAACAAATTATGCAACGGTTCGATATTTCGTTTCAAAGCTTCTGGGGGCCCCTCTCCTGGATTGGCGCAATTGTCGCTGTTGCTGGTTTCCTCACTGATCGGCTCTCAAAATGGTGGCTCATCGACATTTTTCAGATCGAGGAACGGGTTGTTGTGCCCGTTTTGCCGTTTTTTGATCTGGTAATGGCTTGGAACAAGGGCATCTCATACGGCCTGTTTCAGGCGGACACTCTTGTTGGCCGGTCGATTCTTGCCGGTTTTGCCATTCTCGTCTGTGTCGTATTGTTTGTCTGGCTTGCCAGGGTTAACAATCGCCTGATGGCTGTCTCGCTGGGGTTCATAATTGGCGGCGCAGTGGGAAATATTTACGATAGGATCGTATTTGGCGCCGTTGCTGATTTTTTTAGCCTGCACGGATATGGGTTTTATTGGTATATCTTTAACGTGGCTGATGTCTGGATAGCGGTCGGTGTTGGCCTGATGATGTATGATGCTTTTTTCCTAAGTGGGGATGAGCCTGAAGTAGCGGGTAAAGATCAGGATTAGCCTGAGAGCCCAAAAGAAGGATCTGGTAGAGACGATGACCATGCGTATGAAGCACTTGGCAGATCTGCGTTCTCTTTCGCAGTTTATTTTGATCGGCGCGACAGCGGTCGGCTTGTCGGCTTGCGGTAGCTCGCTGTCAGAAAATCTGGGTTATGGCAAAGACGCGCCAGATGAATTCGCGATCGTCACGAAAGCGCCTTTGGTTATTCCGCCTGATTATTCTTTGCGTCCACCGCGCCCGGGTGCCGCAAGCCCGCGTGAAACGTCACCTCAAGCCTTCGCTCAAGCCGCCCTCGCAAGTGGCAACGCGACGAGCACAAACCAGTCAGCTGGTGAACTGTCATTGTTAGCGAATGCAGGTGCAACAAACGCTGATCCAAACATCCGGCAGGTCATTGATGATGAAACACGTGCGCTCAAGTTGAAAGACGAACAATTCCTGGATGATGTATTGTTTTGGAAGCCGGAGCCTAGCGCACCAAATCGGGTCGTGAATGCGGCGGGCGAAGCACAACGTTTGCGCGAAAATGAGGCTTTGGGCCGCCCTGTGAATGAAGGCGAGACGCCTGACTATGACGATGACGACGAAGGCGGTCTAATCGACTATCTCTTCAATTAATCGCGCACTCACCTGTTGAGGTGACGCGAAACAGTAAAAGCCGTCACGCTGCATCACATTTGCGCGTGGCGGTATTTCTTTTTCAACTTCTTGTTGATCCATTCACCCATATTGTTGACCTTGTGAAACCCAGGCGCGTTGGTGCCCCAATTTTGGCGCATTAAACGGGTTTAGTGGGTTTCTTGTTCGACCGACCATTCGAAAATGGCTATTTGAGGTGATTTGTTTATGTCTCGCACCACGCCTTTCTTCCGATCTCTGGCGACGGCTTTGTCCCTTACCGCATTCGTGTCCCTGTCTGCCTGTTCTGAAGAAACAGACGAAGGGATCGCGTTAAGCTCAGATCCTGTTGTGCATGGACAAGAGCCAGGTGCACCCGAGACATTTGAATTGGCCAACGGCATGAGTGTGGTCGTGATCCCAGATCGCAGAGCCCCTGTCGTCACTCATATGGTGTGGTACCGCGTGGGCGCTGCAGATGAACCTGAAGGCATGTCGGGTGTTGCTCATTTTCTGGAACATTTAATGTTCAAGGGCACGAAGACGATTGCCCCCGGTGAACTCTCTCGCATCGTTGCGCGCAACGGAGGGCAGGACAATGCCTTCACCTCATCTGACTACACTGCCTATTTTCAGCGTGTCGCCATAGATCGCTTACCGATCGTTATGGAGATGGAAGCAGACAGGATGGAAAACCTTGTCTTGAGCGATGCAGAGGTTTTGCCAGAGCGTGATGTGGTGTTGGAAGAACGCAGCATGCGTGTGGACAATAATCCGCGGTCCCTTTTGTGGGAAAAAATGAATAAGGCGCTGTTTCCTGTTCACCCCTACGGAACACCTGTCATCGGTTGGGAAGAGGAAATTTCGGCTCTCTCGACAGAAAATGCGATTGCCTATTACGACCGATTTTACACACCCAATAATGCCATTTTGATTGTGGCAGGCGATATTTCGGCTGCTGAACTGCGCCCGCTCGCGGAAAAATATTATGGCTCCATCGCCAGGCGTGCGGAGCCACCTGCAAGGGTCCGTGAAACATCAGAAAGCGCAGGAGAAGCCCGGCGTGTCGAACATGTTGATGCACGCGTTCAA
>Ga0209344_10002782_pt1 | contig 18652 bp, 15 predicted proteins | sample Cruoilmetagenom6_FD_187293 | JGI IMG/M metagenome (GOLD analysis project Ga0209344, IMG submission 187293) | Oil polluted marine microbial communities from Coal Oil Point, Santa Barbara, California, USA - Santa Barbara Oil Seep Sample 6 (SPAdes)... | ecosystem: Environmental > Aquatic > Marine... | reverse complement strand
CATCTGGCTTCGCACAAACATATAAATATGTTTATGTGAGATTGTATAACTGATGGTCCAATATGTCGAACCACCGTCTACAAATCTCTTCATTACGTAATTATCAACAATGTCAAAGAGCAAAAATTACCTAACCAGCAGAACCGGCTACTTCAAGTTTCCTCGAATAAGGCAATGTGTCGGACCGGACTTTTCGTCAGCGTGCGACAGGGTGTACTGTATATGAGTGTTGCCACTCACCTGTCAAGGTTCAAACGAACCCTTAGTGACAGTGCTTGGGACCGAACTTCCCTTGCCTCTTCTTTAGTGCGTGCACCGCAGAAAATGCTTAGGCCGTTCAGGCCGTCGGTGAGCGGTTTCTAGGGGAAGCATCCAATAAGCGCAAGGGCTTTTTTTCATATCTTTCATTTTTTTTCACACCAAGAGCAAAAGGCGCAGAAACCTGCGGTTCTTGAATGAATAAAACTTTGTATAAATGAAGAATTGACAGCTGGAATCAAACGCGTCATTTTATTTTTCAAGGCTTTTCAGCAACTTGCGTGCGTAAAGTGAATCGATCAAACCGCAGCATTTGCAAAATGAAGGAACAGGACATTGTCGAACGGGGAAAATAATGAGCCAAACTACCCCGCTCGGCCCTCCGTAGAGCCGTCCTACTACCCGAAAGTCGCTGGTTTTGGTGACCTAACCGATTCGGTTGGCAGCAAACGTTGGTGGCGTGAGATGATTATCTTCTCACTGGGCCTAGTGACCACGCTGTATATTTCAGGCCTGATGCTTAGTACATCGCCGAGCGTGCCAGCATACGAAGGCGAACCCAATTATGATGCACTGGTAGACAGTGCAGAGGTCGTCGCCGCGCCCCCTATTAGCGACAGCGCTAAAGACATCACATATGCAGATACGGACGCAGGTGACGTTGTTAAAGACACAGAAGAAAGCATTGATGAAGCCCCTGTCGTTTCAGCCGAGCCAAAGGCCAAACGTGCATGGCAGCAGACACTGACTATCAAGCGCGGACAAACCCTCATTCAAACCATCCGCAAGGCGGGCGTGCCAAGCCGCGAGGCCTATGCCTCGCTCATCGCACTCGGTGAAAAAATGGATATGAAACGCTTACTACCCGGACAACAGGTGCACCTAAAATGGCAAGAGGGAGAGACCAAAACGTTTGATGGCTTGTGGATGCGGAGTGCCTTCGATAAAAGTGTCGATGTTGCCCTTACCGATGGCAGCTTTGTAGCAAACACCACCGAGCTAGCTGTGCAAGCCCTCACCCGCTACGCAGAGGGCACTATCACCGATAGCCTGTTTATGACGGCCGAGCGCGAGGGCGTACCGCCGGGTGTGATCGTCGAGATGATCCGCATGTTCAGTTTTGATGTGGACTTCCAACGAGAAATTCGTCCGGGCGATAGCTTTGCAGTATATTTTGCCCGCTCACTCAATAGTCAGTTTGGCGACCTGCGCAATGATCACATCATCTACGCGCGCCTCACTTTAAAGCAGGGCCGCCGTAAAGACCGCATCATCGAACTTAACCGCTTCAAGTATGAGCAGAACTCTGTTGGCTATTTCACCAACGCGGGCAAGTCAGCGAAAAAAGCACTGATGAAAACGCCCTTGGATGCAGCCATCTTGACCTCCAGCTATAATCCAAACCGGAAACACCCTGTGCTGGGTTATACCCGCAAACACAATGGCTCAGACTTCCGCGCCCGAACGGGCACGCCGATCATGGCGTCTGGTGACGGTATCATTGAGCGCGCAAGTCGCTACGGCACCTACGGCAACCATGTGCGCATTCGCCACAACAGCACCTACACCACCACCTATTCTCACCTGAGCAAATACGGTAAGGGCATCAAAAAAGGCGCGCGCGTGAAGCAGGGACAAATCATTGGTTTGGCTGGCGCCACTGGCCGCGTGACAGCTGCCCACTTGCACTATGAAGTGCTGGTGAACGGTAAGTTCGTCAACCCAATGACCTTGAAGCTGCCGACAGGACGCACACTGAAAGGTAATGAACTTAAGGCTTTCAACAAACACCGCGACCGCATGGTGGTGGAGCGCAGCGCGAGCCAAAAAGCACTGCTAGACTTTAGAGCAGCTAAGGACGGCGTGGTTGAACTGGCTAAAAACCAAACAAGCGTCGGAAAGTAAAACGGCCACCAAAAGGCAGCCGTTTCAATCTCAAATCTTTATGAAAATTAAGCCGCTTCGCCAGTTTCTGGCTTAGGGCCTGACTTAGGCTCTGGCTTAGCATCCGCTTTCGTCTCAGGGGCCTCAGCAGCATCCACTGGCTTTTTGCGGCGAGGCGCTCTCTTTGGCTTGTCAGCAGCTTTTTCATTGTTAGAGTCAGCACGAATTTCTTTCGGCTGCTCTTGCTCGCTTGGGTCTTTTTTAGCAGTCTCTTGCGGAGCGTTACTATTGTTTGATTGCTGGTCATTACCACCGCGACGATTGTTGTTATTATGACGACCACGTTGACCACCGTTGTTTTGGTCGCCCGCATTGGCGTTACGTTCGTTGATAAGACGCTGAAAATGATCGGCGAACTGAAGATAATATTCTTCTGTTACACGGTCACCAGACTGGCGAGCATCCCGCGCCATTGCAGTATACTTATCCAAATTTTGTTTTGGATTACCCTGACTTTTATTGTGCTGACGGTTGTTTCCCGCATTACTGCTTCCGCCTCTTTTAGAGGTGGATTTTGCACGTCCGCGACGCGCGTTTTGACCCTTATTCATACACTCTACTACCAATGTTGGAGGTTAGGTTCCGAACCCTAAAAATTTGCACTGTTCATCCTGTGAGTAATACTCGCGGAGCGGCAACTGCCTATCTAATGTGCTGTTTGGAACAAGTTCACCCTAGCGACTTAAAATCATCATAACAAGCCAATTTTAGTAAATTATGGCAAAAAACCCGTGATAACCCGCTCGATTCCCGATAAATCCTTATGTTTCTGTATATTTTGCAGTTTTTGCGCTGCCATCAGCGCTATTACATCATCTGCTTGTGCGATGCCAATTTCAAAAGCCAGCAGCCCACCACGCGCCAAATTGATTGCCACCTCAGCTAAAATTGCGCGGTAAGCATCCAAGCCATCATCACCGCCGTCTAGTGCGCTGTGTGGCTCGTGGGATTTGACGCTCTCCATCAAGCCGCTCATATCCTTGCTCGGAATATACGGTGGGTTGGATATAATAATGTCAAAACCACCGTCCGGTGCCGTCACATCGTCAAACCATATACTCTGGATAAACTCTGCTCGCGGCGTTAGCCGAAGCGCCTTAGCATTTTGTGCTGCGACCTTAAGCGCATCAGCCGAGCGATCAACGCCAACCCCTGAAAGTGATGGTCGCTCATGCAATAATGACAGCATCAAACAGCCCGAGCCTGTACCAAGATCAAGCAAAGTTTCAGCCTTAGTATTATCCATCTTTTGTAAGACGGCTTCCACCAGAGTTTCACTGTCAGCGCGCGGAATGAGCGTCGCGGGAGTGACAGTGAAAGGCAGTGACCAAAATTCCATCTCGCCGATGATATGCGCTAAGGGTTCATAGGCGGCGCGGCGGACAATGCCGTCTTTAAACTCGCTGAGCTGGGCAGCTGTTAGCATCAAAGACTGGTCAAAGAAAATCGCTTCGCTCCGCCACTGCGTGATGGATTGCAGCAACCACTTTGCTTCGTTTTCAGCGTTATTTATTTTTGCTTGTTGGAGCGCCTCGCGCCCATTTGAAAATGCCTGCCAGGCACTTAAATCATCGCTATTACTCAAAAGCCTTCTTCCATCGCCGATAGTTTCATCGCTTGATCTTCTTGGATTAAGGCGTCGATAACTTCACCCAAGCCCTCACCTACCAAAATTTGGTCTAGCTTGTGCAGTGTCAGGTTAATTCTATGGTCTGTGACCCGCCCTTGTGGGAAGTTATAGGTGCGAATACGCTCACTGCGGTCCCCGCTACCCACTTGTGATTTACGCGACTCTGCATATTCACCCTCGACGATATCACGCTCATGCTGATAGAGCCGTGCACGCAGTTCCGTCATCGCAATCTCGCGGTTTCTATGCTGTGATTTCTCGCTAGAGACCACCATAATACCTGTTGGAATATGGGTAATACGCACCGCACTATCGGTGGTGTTAACATGCTGACCACCCGAGCCAGATGCCCGCATGGTATCGATGCGAATATCCTCAGTTTTGATGTCCACATCCACTTCGTCAGGCTCTGCCATCACAGCGACTGTTGCTGCAGATGTATGAATGCGGCCGCCAGATTCTGTGGTCGGTACGCGCTGTACGCGGTGCACACCAGATTCGAACTTCATCTTGGCGAACACACCCACGCCTTTTACCGACGCAATAATTTCTTTATAGCCACCTACATCCGCTGTGGACGCTGAGATGCCTTCAACTTTCCAGCCCTGTAGCTGTGCATAGCGCTCATACATTCGGTAAAGGTCACCCGCGAAAAGCGCTGCCTCATCACCGCCTGTGCCCGCGCGAATTTCTAGTATCGCCGGCTTGTCATCTGCTGCATCCTTAGGGATGAGCATCATGGACAAAGCTTTTTCATGGGTTGGAATGTTGGCTTTAAGCTCTAAAAACTCTTCCATCGCCATGGCTTTCATTTCAGCATCTTCTTCAGCGCCCATCATCTCGGCTAAATCAAAAATTTCTTGTCGCGCGTCTTTAAGTTCAACAGCTGCCGCCACAACAGGCTCAAGCTCAGCATACTCTTTGCTGATTTTGACAAACTCACTATTGTCCATGCTAGTGGGGTCGCCCAGCGCATGTTCTAAGTAGCTTTGGCGGTCCAGCAGTTGTTGAATTTTTTCGTCAGTTATCATGTGGCTTTATCCCTTAACGGCAGCGACAAGTGCAGCTGCCCCGTCTAGCGCAATCTCTTGCTGGCTGCCTTCATCAAGGTTTCTTACCGTGACGACGTTTTGTTCAATTTCATTATCGCCGAGGATCACCGCATGGCTTGCCCCCGCTTTGTTAGCGCGGTTGAGACGCTTTTTAAGGTTTCCTGATCTGTCAGAGATCACCGCTATACCCTCGCCGCGCAGTGTTGCCGCGAGGCTGTAGCAAGCCTCATTAGCGCTATCGCCCATTGGGATCATCATCACTGGGCGCGGCGCAGACGCAGGCTCTTTGATCATCATAGCGAGGCGTTCGATACCGCCCGCCCAACCAACCGCAGCCGTCGGCGGGCCGCCTAACTGTTGGATAAGACCGTCATAGCGACCACCTGCAAGTACTGTTCCCTGCGCCCCTAGGCTATCCGTTATAAATTCAAAAGCAGTGTGGGTGTAATAATCAAGTCCACGCACCAAACGCTCGTTATGCACGAAAGGCACACCGCTCGCTGTAAGCCCTGCTTTGACACTATCAAAGAAGGCGCTGCTAGTGTCGTTCAAATAATTTGAAAGCGCTGGAGCATCGGCCACAATGGCTTTGTCACCTTCGTTTTTGCTATCCAAAATACGCAGTGGGTTGCTGGTTAAGCGACGAACACTGTCTTCGCTCAGCTTATCTTTGTGATCCGAGAAATATGCAACCAGCGCATCGCGGTAAGCCGCGCGGCTGTCCGTGTCACCCAGTGAATTAATGTTAAGCACAATGTCATCGGCAACGCCCAGCTCTTGCAGGATCGTCCAGCCCATGACAATAAGATCAACGTCTGCACCAGCATCAGCGGGGCCAATGCACTCAGCGTTGATCTGGTGAAACTGACGGTAGCGGCCTTTTTGTGGGCGCTCATAGCGAAACACAGGACCGTAACTCATAAAGCGGCAAGGCAGTTGCTCTTGCAGACCGTTGGAAATAAAGGAGCGTGAGACACCCGCTGTAAACTCTGGGCGCAGCGTTAGCTCTTCACCGCCGCGGTCCTCAAAACAGTACATCTCTTTACTAACGATGTCAGACGCATCCCCTAAAGGGCGTTTAAAAACATCGGTAAACTCAAAAATAGGCGTGGATAGCTCGCCGAAACCGAAGCTTTTTGCCACGCGTGTAAAGGTATCCACAACCTCACGGAAGCGCAGAGCATCCTCACCATATATGTCACGAGTTCCCCGAACGGGCTGTAATTTCGCCACAGGATATTCCTATTCTTTTATCTAATTCTTAGTTTTTGACGGATCAAGCGTAAGTTCAGCGGCTTTCGCCTCAACCAGATCGACAATATGATCAACCAAGCCTTCGTCACTAATTTTATGATCCGTCACGCCAGACAAGTAAACCATATGATTACCATTGCCGCCACCTGTTAAACCAACATCAGTTTCGCGGGCTTCACCCGGGCCGTTCACCACGCAGCCAATGATAGATAGGCTCATCGGTGTTGAGATATGAGCCAAGCGTTCTTCCAGCGTTTCCACGGTTTTAATAACGGGATAGGCTTGGCGCGCACAGCTTGGGCAGCTGACGATGCGAACACCGCGGTGCCTTAGGCCAAGCGATTTTAAAATCTCGAAGCCTGCTTTAATTTCTTCCACTGGGTCAGCTGACAGCGATACACGTATGGTATCGCCGATACCAGCCCATAGCATTGAGCCAATACCAATAGCGGACTTAACCGTCCCGCCCCTAAGCGCGCCCGCTTCGGTGATACCCAAATGCAGTGGATAATCCGTGCGGTCGGCTAATTGGTGATAGGCAGCAACCGCTAAAAATACGTCAGATGCTTTCACACTGATTTTAAAATCATGAAAATCGTTATCTTCCAGCATACGAGCATGCTCCAGCGCGCTATCCACCAACGCATCAGGACAAGGCTCGCCGTATTTCTCAAGCAAATGTTTTTCTAAGCTGCCTGCGTTAACGCCGATGCGCATAGAACAGCCATTGGCTTTAGCCGCGCGGATCACCTCACGCACACGCTCTTCAGAGCCGATGTTACCCGGGTTGATACGCAGGGTCGCAGCACCAGCGTCAGCAGCTTCCAGCGCACGCTTATAATGAAAGTGAATATCCGCGACGATAGGCACCTTGGCTTCGCGGCAAATCTCGGGCATTGCAGCCGTGCTCTCTTCATCAGGGCAGGACACGCGCACAATATCAGCGCCCGCCTCTTCAATTTCACGAATTTGGTTGAGCGTTGCCCTTGGGTCACTGGTAAGCGTGTTGGTCATCGACTGTACGGTGATCGGCGCATCGCCGCCCACTGGCACATCGCCTACCATAATTTGGCGCGACTTGCGACGTATCACATCTCTCCAAGGGCGTAGGCTCATGTCTTTAACCATCCAGTTTCATAGAATTTACAGTATGCTTATACATGAGGATATCCGCGCCAATTCGCAAGTAAATTCCTTGAAAAACAGGGTATTTAGTGCAGAAAAAGCCTAAGCGGGCCAAAAATATCAGTGATGTACGGTTTACTTGCCTGAAAAGGCAGGGTCTGTGAGCACCACGTCGATGAGGATATCACCGCGTGCACCTAAAAAGCCCATGTCTTCGCCGCCAGCGAGCAAGGTTAAGCCCCCTGCATTACTTGTGGTGAAACGCGCATCAGCAAAACTGCTTGGCTGATAGCTCTCGCCCGCCCTAAGTACGCCGTTAAACAACTCTTTGTCGTCAGCGACCACTCTGATCCAAGCATCTTCTCTGGCTGTTAGGATAATGCTTTCGGCTTTTGCGGCATCACTCGGGATCGCTACACCTGGTGTCGTGCTCACTGGCGCCATTTCAGCTGAAGGGGGCACGTTCGCGCCGCCCCCAAGTGTGTTGTTGCCACCTGACGTAGATCCGCTGCCACTTGGTATATAGCTCCCTGCCGTTGCAACAAGCGCCACAACTGCGAAAAAACCACCAAGGATAGAATAATTTAATTTGCCGCGTGGTTTAGCGCGCCGAGCACTAGAAACCGCTATAGGATCTTCACTGAAACCATGTGTCTTTTCCCCACGCATTTTATCCATAGTCATGGGTGCGCCGCCCGCGTTCACGATGGCATTTTCTTCGACCTCTTCTACCGGGGTTGTGGCTTCTTTATATAGGATTATCGCTTCTTCGCTGTCCATTTTTAAAGACTGCGCATACGAACGGATAAACCCTATTGCAAAGGTGCGCCCAGGAAGTTCATCAAGGCGACCTTCATCGATGGCTTCTAAGTAACATTTGCTAACACAGATATCCTTGGCAACAGCGGCGTAATCACGTCCTAAATTTTCACGTGCTGCCTTAAATTTTTGCCCCAACTCCCAAGCGACCTTCTCAGTGGCAATTTGCTCTGTCATTTTCTGCCTTCCCCTCACCTCACCAGCCCCCCTACAGAACATGGTTAACGTGAAATTTTTAACGAAATATAATTCCGCTTAAATGCCTGACATTGGAATACGCTCCAACAAACATGCGAAAAGTTAGGGCTATGAGGGTAAAAGAGTCAAATATTGCTAACAATTTTAGGCAAGTCCAAAGCTATATGAGAATGTCATGATCCTTGGCAAAGAGCGTGAGCGAGTCTCTGAGCGAGTGCTTTCCAGAATTTAAATTTGCCTCTAAAAATGGCGTAAGCTTTTGTAAATCAAGGCTTCTTGCCATTTTCTTTATGCCGCCAATTGCTGTGGGCGACACCGACAAGCGCGTCATGCCCAGCCCCAAAAGCGCCATGGCTTCCAAAGGCTTACCACCCATCTCTCCGCAGAGCGTAACGGGCACACCCGCCTCTTTACCCGAATCGACAATGCTCTTTAAAAACCTCAAAACAGACGGTGCCAACAGATCATAGCGACCTGCAAGTTTTGGGCTACCACGGTCACATGCGAAGAAAAATTGCATGAGGTCATTGGTGCCGATGGAGACGAAATCTACCTCCTCCATCACAAGGTCTAATTGCCACGCCAGCGATGGCACTTCGAGCATACATCCAAGCTTCACATTAGCAGGTGGTGTTTGCCCAGATTTGATCATCCGATCTACCTCTTTTTGGTAGATAGCTTTTACGCCGCGAAGTTCCTGAATTTCAGCGATCATCGGGAACATAATATTAAGCTCACGATCCTCAGCTGAATATAAAAGTGCACGTAGCTGATAACGGAGCAAGGCAGGGCGATCCAGCGCGACCCGAATAGCGCGCCAACCCATCGCTGGATTTTCTTCATTTTCTTCGCGAGGTAAGAAACCCACTTGCTTGTCGCCGCCCACATCCAGTGTCCTAAAAACAACAGGTTTATTGCCCGCAGCGTCCAGCACATCTTTATATAACAGCATCTGCTCAGTCACTCTCGGCAGCTTGGACGAGATCATAAACTGGAACTCAGTTCTAAACAGACCAATACCCATGGCGCCGGTTTCTTCAATGCTCGGCAGATCAACCAGCAGACCCGCGTTCATGTATATTTCAAGGTTGGTGCCGTCTTTTGTTACAAACGGCAGGTCTCGCATGGCTGCATATTCAGCCTTTAGGCTTTGGCGCGCTTCAATACTGGCGGCGTAGCTTTCTAAAATATCTTCCGTTGGGCGAATGAACACATGCTCGCTCTCGCTGTCCACTACAACCAGATCACCGTCTTCGACATGCGTGCGCAGGCCCGATACCCGACCAACAACTGGGATGCCAAGGGCGCGCGCAACTATTGTCATGTGTGCTGTGGGTGAGCCTTCCTCTAGGACAATGCCTTTGATGCGGCTACGCTCATAGTCCAACAACTCCGCTGGTCCCATGGTGCGTGCGATCAACACGCTGTCTTCACTGAGGTCGTGATGTTCTTCATCCATCACACCGGTAATAATACGGATCAAACGGTTGGCTAAATTTTCAAGGTCTTGCAAGCGTTCGCGCAAATAAGCGTCGGTGGTTTTCATCATCCGCGCGCGGTTTTCCTGCTGCACACGTTCTGCCGCACCCGCCGCCGTTAGACCAGTTTCCACCGCCTCGCGCATTTTGCGCTGCCAGCCACGGTCGTAGGCGAACATGCGGTATGTCTCTAAAACCTCGCGGTGCTCCCCGCCGTGGGCAAGATCAGGGTCATCAATCATTTGCTCCAGCTGAAAACGCAGCTCAGCGATACCGTTTTCTAGCGCCTCGCGCTCTTCTGCTACATTGTCTGAGACAAGCCGCGTTACCTTAACCCGAATTTCGTGTGGTACGGCAACCCCAAGTCCAACACCGTCAGACAGCGCCATACCATCAAGGGTTAGCGCATGCCCTGCGTGAGCAGCGTCTTCTGATAACTCATCAGCGCTGACCAGATCACCCGATGCCACCACTTCAGCCAGCACCATCGCGATGGTTTGTAGCACTTCACACTCTTCTTCAGCGTACATGCGCTGTGCCACGTTTTGAACCACGAGAACGCCGAGCACTTTACCGCCGCGCAAGATTGGCACACCCAAAAAGCTGTGGTAAATTTCTTCGCCTGTTTCAGGACGAAAAGCAAAGCGCGGATGGGTCGGTGCATCCGACAAGTTTAGCTGAGTGCCGCGCTCCGCGACCAAACCCACTAGACCCTCGCCGAAAACTAATCGCGTTTGGTGAACCGCTTCCGATTTCAAACCTTCTGTCGCGAACAACTCCAACACTTCACCGGCACGTGCTAAATAAATCGAGCACACTTCAGCCACCAAGCTTTGCGCAATAACACCCACAACCTGATCAAGCCGCGCTTGCGCAGAACCACCGCCTGCCATCACCTGATGGAGGCGCCTCAACATTTGCCTTGGTTCGCTGGTAAATTCCAAGTTCAATCCCCAATTGCCCGCTTCCCCAGCGGATTTCATCAAGTAGACCGTAAAACTTAAACTGTAGCGGTTTCGTCTCTGGTGAGCGCGGTAATTGCTTGTTCGACAAGCTCATTAATGATGTCTGCGGCTGGTTCTTCTTTTTTAACCATACCAACAGACTGGCCTGCCATAACAGAGCCGGTTTCGATGTCGCCTTCCTGCACAGCGCGGCGCAAAGCCCCGCCCCAGTAATGTTCAATTATCATTTGTGCTTCATGGCCGTTTATCTTATCAGCGGAAAACTGCTCGACAACCTCACGCTGGGTGGCCATGAACTCTTCGGTTGCTTGGTTTTTAAGCGCCCGTACTGGGATCACTGGGAAGCGACTATCAATAGCCGTACTTGCCACCGCATCACGTGCGTTGCCGCGAATAAAGGCGCGTTTAAATTTTTCGTGGGCGATACATTCGTCTGCAACAACAAAGCGTGTGCCAAGCTGTGCGCCAGATGCGCCCATTTCCATAAAGCTTACGATAGCTTCACCGCGGCCAATACCACCTGCAACAAAAACAGGCACCTGATCGATCACGGGGAGAATTTCTTGCGCCAAAACGGCTGTGGACACTGGCCCAATATGACCGCCCGCTTCATTGCCCTCAATCACCAGCGCATCAGCGCCGCTGCGAGCTAGCTTTTTTGCAAAGGCAACGGTGGGTGTAAAGCACATGAGTTTAGCACCAAAGTCTTTAATTGATTTGATGGCGTTGCCAGACGGCACACCACCTGCAAGCACCATATGCTCAACGTTCATGTTGCGGCAGGCCGCGATCAGGTCGTCAAGGTCAGGGCGCAGCGTGATCAGGTTCACACCAAATGGCTTATCTGTCATCGCGCGGGTTGCTTCAATTTCAGCTTCTAAAAGATCGATGGGCATACCACCGCAGGCAATAACACCGAATCCACCAGCATTTGAGATAGCTGAGACGAGCTTGCGCTCTGATACCCACGTCATAGCACCACCCAAGATTGCGTGCTCCGTGCCGAGATAATCAGTACCGCGCTTAGAAAGTGCTTTGTAGCGGGCTTCTGCTTCTATCCGTTGATCGCTCATAAAATCCCTAACTCTTTAAAAAGTTATTACGTGAAAATAGTTTTACTAGGCTTAGTCTTCTGCATCAAGGCCGTATGCTGTGTGCAGGGCACGAACAGCAAGTTCAGTGTATTCAGCGTCGATCAGCACACTCACCTTAATTTCAGAGGTGGAGATAACCTGAATATTAATTCCTTTTTCCGCCAAAGTATCGAACATTGTTTGTGCAACGCCTGTATGGCTTCGCATACCAACACCAACGATAGAAACCTTTACCACATTATCGTCGTAGGCAAGGTGATCATATTCAAGCGTTTCTTTGGAGGCACGCAGCACGCTAATAGCGCGGTTCATATCATCAGAGCCCACCGTGAAAGTCACATCAGTTGTCGTACCATCATCCGAACTGGTTTGCACGATCATGTCAACGTTGATGCTTTCTTTCGCGAGCGGACGGAACACGGCTGCCATACGGCCAGGTACGTCTGGCACGCCAACCATAGTGACTTTTGCTTCACCTTTTGAAAAGGCAATTCCGCTTACAACTTGATTTTCCACAATCTCATCCTCATCGACCACTAATGTGCCGGGTAAATCTTCAAAACTGGACAGCACTTGCGTACGCACCTTATGGCGCATGGCCAGTGCCACAGAACGCGTCTGCAAGACTTTGGCACCTAGCGACGCCATCTCTAGCATCTCTTCATAGGTTACCATATTCATTTTACGTGCTTTTGGCACAATTCTAGGATCGGTGGTGTAAACCCCGTCCACATCTGTATAGATATCACAACGCTCTGCCTTAAGCGCAGCTGCAAGCGCAACCGCAGAGGTGTCAGAGCCACCACGACCAAGTGTTGTGATGCGACCATCTGGCCCAATACCTTGGAAACCAGCGACCACAGCCACACGGCCCTCGGCGAAACATTCCAGTATCGCATCTGGGTCAATTTCTTCAATTCTGGCGGCACCATGGACGTTATTTGTACGAATCGGCACTTGCCAGCCTAGGAAAGACCGTGCTGAAACACCCAACTCTTGTAAGGCGATAGACAGCAAACCAGAGGTGATTTGCTCACCTGCGGCAACGATAGCATCATACTCGCGTGCGTCATGCAGCATAGCAGCTTCACGACAGTAACCCACCAGTTGGTTGGTTACACCGCTCATTGCAGATACTACGACAGCCACGCTGTGACCCTTGTCCACTGCGATTTTAACACGTTTTGCAACGTTTTTAATGCGGTCAACATCTCCAACGGAGGTTCCACCAAATTTTTTGACGATTATCGTCATAACGTAAACAGCTCCAAATAAACTATGGACAGATCATCCCACGCTCACCATAAATGCAGGTGAAGCACCTATCTCAGGCATTGGTGCATATATCGCAAAGCGGCTAAGTTGGCTATGCTTCATTGCATAAAACAGCAAAAAAAGATGACTAAAACATGACAAATCAGGACGATATTTTACAAGCAACCTCGGTAAATCCCGATGAAGTTGCCTTTTTTGCTAATATTTCAGACAAATGGTGGGACCCTGATGGCCCTTTTCGCCCCCTGCACGAACTTAACCCAACGCGCGTTGCTTATATTCGTGACACGCTGGTGCAACAGCTTGATCTAGACGAGGCCAGCCACACCCCATTTAAAGGCCTGCGCATACTGGATATCGGTTGCGGTGGCGGCTTGCTGAGTGAGCCGCTCTGCCGTTTGGGCGCGACTATGGTTAGCGTTGATGCCACGGAAAAAAATATCAAGGTTGCTAGCCACCATGCCTCTGAGATGGAGCTTGATATCGATTACCGTTATGCAACGGCAGAAAGCCTAGCCGAAGAAGGCGAACAGTTCGACGCCATCATCAACATGGAAGTGATCGAGCATGTGGCCGATGTAAGCGCATTTCTTGGCACCTGCAAGCAGCTCACCAAGCCCGATGGTATCATGCTGGTCAGCACGCTAAACCGCACGATGAAATCTATGTTGCTGGCGAAAATTGGCGCAGAATATATCCTACGTTGGTTGCCCATTGGTGCCCATGACTGGGATAAATTTTTAAAACCTGCTGAACTGGAACAACATTTGCGCGATGCAGGATTCAACGTTATGGAGCCAAAGGGCTTTGTCTATAATCCACTGACCAGCCGCTGGAAAATCGACGCAAAAGACCTCGACATCAACTACGCCATCGGCGCGGTTGGGTAGAGCATGACAGAAAAGTCGCCGCCCTCATTCAGTGAAAGCAGCGACTAAATTCTATTCTATTCGTCATACCCGCGAAGGCGGGTATCCATAAGGGCAAGAGCTAAGCTAATCCTAAAAATCATAAACTAATAATGCATGGACTCCCGCCTTCACGGGAGTGACGTGCCTATATGAGCGCAGTAGATATAGCAGCAACGCTTACTTAACGCTCGCCAAGTTAGCGTCGAAATACTCAGCGGCTTGTACCGTAGTTTCAACCGCACGGACGAAGTAATCCAGCGTGGCGTTTTCATATGTATCCGTTGGCTTGTGGTAGTCGGGGTGGAAGTCCACACCCAAATAGATAAACGGAATTTCCTTTTGGTGGAAGGCACCATGGTCAGATGAGAAAGTCCAATCGGCACTGCCTGTGCCCGGAATGTCTTTACCAGCGATAAGCTTTAGCGGTGCAGTTTTTGCGACCTCTTCTATCATCGGCAGCAGGCCTGTATAGTGGTAAGTGCCCGTTGCATAAAGCTCGTTGTTGATGTCGCGGCTGATCATGTCCAGATTAAGGTTAAAGTCTACATTATCGGCGATGTTTTCGTCCGCTGCTACATAAGCCCGGGCGCCTTGCAGGCCTTTTTCTTCAGCGTCCCAAAGGGCGATCACCACATCATACTCAGGTTGCTCTGCCATAAAATGTTCGGCCACCGCCAGTACACCAGCTACGCCCGATGCGTTATCGTCAGCGCCGTTATAAATATCGTCACCTTTGGTGCCAACATGGTCAAAGTGCGCGGACACAACCATGGTGTAGTCGCTAGACTTACCCTTGATTTTACCAATGACATTTGTGCCGGTGATGTCAGCTTTTTTCGGTTGCCCTTCACGGCTGCGCGGCGTGAAGACAAACGTTTGCTCGTAGCTTTCAGTCTCTGGGCCTACGCCAATCTGTTTAAGACGCTTGATGATATAGGCACGCGCCATCGCATTAGCCTCGGTGCCAGCCTCGCGGCCGCCCATATCGTCAGCTGCTAAAATTTTCATATCCATCAGCGGTTGGCTAATGGCTGTGTCTTGTGCGTCGCTGTATGTTGCGTCGTCGCCCGCGGGTGTTTCCGCGCTGCATGCTTGCAGGCCCATAAGGGCCGCTACAGCAAGTGATGTATATTTAAAATGGTTCATGATAGTCCTCTTGTCGTTGTGTTTTATAAAGTGTGCGTTTGCCGCACTTATGGGTTTTTTGTATCTATCGCGCGTTAGCGCACTTTTCTGTGTCGCGCGTTAGCGCACGGTAATCCCTAATGCATGTATAGGCGCAGGCATAAGGTCATGCAACTCTTTCATAACCATGCGTTGCTGAGCAACACGGCTGAGCCCCGCGAACACATCCGCGTCGATGGTCACATGAAAATGGCTCTCGCCGTCCGTGTAACCCGCGTGACCGCGGTGCTGCTCACTTTGGTTATCAACCAACAACTCGCGTGGGCTAAATGCAATGGTTAAACGGCTGGTAATCTCTTTGGTAACGGGGCCTTCCACGGTGCCAACTCCTTGCTTTATACTGGATGATATTTTGTAGCTATTAACTTGGGCTTACCATAGGATTTCACGGCTGACTAGCCTCCCCGCTTGACCTATGGGGTAAAGCCGCGCAACATCATGTAAATAATAACTGATTCTAATGACGAAGGATAAAACCATGACCGCAATGGCGGCTGAAACATTACCATCCATGGACCTGCCAGACACCACCGTCGATGTACGGGCGACCTTTGGCATCGATATTGATATGGCTGCGCCCGCTTTTTCAGAGCGCAGCGCCCATGTGCCTGAACTGGACGAAACCTATGTTTTTGACCCAGACACAACCCTCGCGATTTTAGCGGGCTTTGCCCATAATCGCCGCGTTATGGTGCAGGGCTATCACGGTACCGGTAAATCCACCCACATTGAGCAAGTAGCAGCCCGCCTTAACTGGCCAACCGTGCGGATCAACCTTGATAGTCATATCAGCCGTATCGACCTCATCGGTAAAGACGCTATTGTCTTAAAAGACGGTAAGCAGGTCACAGAATTTCAAGAAGGCCTTTTGCCGTGGGCGCTGCAAAACCCCGTAGCCCTTGTGTTTGACGAGTATGATGCAGGGCGCCCTGATGTGATGTTCGTGATCCAGCGCGTGCTAGAGGTGGAAGGCAAACTAACGCTTCTTGACCAAAATAAAGTGATCCGCCCGCACGGTGCATTCCGCCTGTTCTCCACCACCAACACGGTTGGCCTCGGTGATACCACAGGGCTATACCACGGTACGCAGCAGATCAACCAAGGCCAAATGGATCGCTGGAATATCGTCGCGACGCTCAATTACCTAGAGCATGACACCGAAGCCTCTATCGCAGTGGCGAAAGAACCTAGTTATGACAACAAAGAGGGTCGCGAGACCATCTCAAACATGGTGCGGGTTGCTGACCTAACACGCCAAGGCTTTATCACTGGGGATATCTCCACTGTTATGAGCCCACGTACGGTGCTGAGTTGGGCACAAAATGCCATCATCTTCGGTGATGTTGGCTTTGCCTTCCGCGTGACCTTCCTCAACAAATGTGATGAAGCCGAGCGTTCGCTGGTGGCTGAATATTATCAACGTTGCTTTAACGATGACTTGCCAGAAAACGCGGTCCACGCCCTAGAAGACTAAAACCTGAAAGGTCCCTCTTTTGCCAGACGGTGGAAAAACAGGAAAACAGCTCTTTGAGCAAGCCCTTAGCGGTACACTGCGTGCCATTGCTGAGGACAAGGAGCTGTCTGTTACATTTTCTGCTGATGCCAGCGGCTTAAGCGAAGACGGCGCGCGCCTGCCGCACTTGGCCCACAAACCCAGCCTTAAAGACATTGCTGAAATGCGCGGGTTAGCTGATAGCATCGCGCTTAAAGCCCGCCACCATGACGCTGATATCTTCGCAAAAAATTGTCCAAGTGGGCCGCTCAGCCGTCAAATTTTCAGTCACCTTGAAGACGTCCGCTATGAGGCCATCGGTGCCAAGCAAATGCCAGGGGCTGCGGCGAACCTAAACGCACTTAACGAAAAACGTGTGATTGAACAAGGCCTTAATCGCCATGACAGCGACATCCCGTTTGAAGAAATGTTAGCTGCAACAGTAGGCCAAATGGTGCGCCAAGCCGTGTGCGGTGAAAAACCATCTGAAAAACTCGGCCCCATCTACGACGAGACCGCAGCCAAAATCGAAGCCAAAGTTGCACCGCTGATAGCTGCACTGACAGACACCCTCACCGATCAAGAAAAGGCTAGCGATGTCATCCGCAACTTTATCAATGACTTAGTCGGCGATGGCGGCGAAAATGAAGACCGCGAAGACAGCCCCGACGACAGCGATGATGCAGCAGGCGACGAGACGGAAGAAAGCCAAGACGCTGAAGGCGATAGCGGCTCAGACGAGGAAGACGGCGGCGAAGACGATGGCATGGACGACGGCACTGACGGACAAGCTGACGAAAGCGAAGACGGTGACCTTGAAGTTGATAACGACGACATGTCAGACACTGACCCAAGTATGGACGGCATGGTCCCGCGCCGCCCCAACTTCCCTGATGAGCTGATGAGCAAAACGTCTTTCTACCGCGCCTACACTGACAGCTTTGACGAGGTGATCCGCGCGGAAGACCTGTGCGACATGGAGGAGCTTGATCGCCTTCGAAAGTATCTTGATCAGCAAATGGAGCATCTCTCGGCTGCGGTTTCAAAGCTCGCAAACCGCCTGCAACGCCGCTTGATGGCACAGCAACGGCGCAAATGGAATTTTGACTTAGAGGAAGGCATGTTGGACGGTGGTCGCCTCGCTCGCGTGGTGGCAAACCCGACTAACCCACTGTCTTACAAGCAAGAATCTGACACAAAGTTCCGCGATACCGTGGTGACATTGCTCATTGATAACTCTGGCTCCATGCGCGGCAGGCCTATCTCTATCGCAGCTATTTGCGCGGATATCTTGGCGCGAACTCTGGAGCGCTGCGGCGTTAAGGTTGAGATTTTAGGCTTCACCACTAAGGCGTGGAAAGGTGGCTCATCCCGCGAAAAATGGATCAACGCAGACCGCCCCGTTAACCCTGGGCGCTTGAATGACATTAGGCACATTATATATAAAACCGCTGACATGCCGCTGCGCCGTGCGCGACGTAATTTGGGCCTGATGATGCGTGAAGGATTGTTGAAAGAAAACATCGACGGTGAAGCGCTGATGTGGGCGCACCAACGTTTGCTCGCACGCTCTGAAGATCGCCGCATTATGATGGTGATATCAGACGGCGCACCTGTGGATGACAGCACGCAGAGCACCAATTCATCCACCTACCTAGAGCAGCATTTGCGCCAAGTGATCCACTGGATCGAGGCACGGTCACCTGTGGAGCTGATCGCCATCGGTATTGGTCATGATGTGACGCGCTACTATGACCGCGCTGTGACCATATTGGACGCGGAGCAACTGGCGGGCGCTATGACCGACCAACTGGCAGAGCTGTTTGAAGATACGTTGCCGACGCCGAGAGGCCGCAAATAATGCATTTTTTCTCTCGCTATCCCGATATCGCCTCACGTCATACCCGCGAAGGCGGGTATCCATACGGTGTATCAACTACAAAGACATTATGGACCCCCGCCTTCGCGAGGG
>Ga0209344_10002780_pt1 | contig 18661 bp, 16 predicted proteins | sample Cruoilmetagenom6_FD_187293 | JGI IMG/M metagenome (GOLD analysis project Ga0209344, IMG submission 187293) | Oil polluted marine microbial communities from Coal Oil Point, Santa Barbara, California, USA - Santa Barbara Oil Seep Sample 6 (SPAdes)... | ecosystem: Environmental > Aquatic > Marine... | reverse complement strand
TGGCTGTTGCTGTCGCCTTGACCAGACCTGCACCGGACTCGCCAGTTACAGTCATCGCATGCAGTTCTTCCTGCAGTTCGGTCATCTTGGATTGCATTTCCTGTGCGGCTTTCATCATCTTGGCCATGTCGCCAAGACCGCCGAGGCCTTTAAGCATTATTTTTCTCCAATTCGGGCAAGTGCGCGTTTCAGCTCAGAGATACGCTTTGCTTGACTTGGCTACAAGGGCACCATCCCTGTTTCCAGTTTCCTTAAATATCCCCGCCGGAGGCACAAAGATTCTTGCCTCCGGCGGGGATATTTAAGGAAACTCGAAGATTAGTCATCCTCGAAAGGATCCCATTCTTCATCAATTTCGGGCAATGCTTCGATGGCAGCAATTGCTTCGTTGTCTTGTGCAGTTCGAATCTCGATAATTTTTGATTGAGGGAAGGCGGTAAACACAGCTCTGACCATCGGATTTGATCTGGCGACTTCTTCTTGGGTCAGGCGGTCCGCATCGCGTATCTCAGCGATAGTTTGTCCGCCACCATCGTTCACCAGCGTCACACCCCATCTGACGCCAGTCCACAGTTGTAACCGCTGCGCCAATCTTGTGGCCAGATCGCGCGGAGCTTTATTGGTGGCAACAAATTCAATGCGTCCAGGCGAATAACGCACAAGGCGCAGTGAATTCTCAACTTCAACCAGAAGTTTGACATCCCTGTTCTGACGGATCAGGGCGACAACCTGATCAAACGAAACGAAACGCGCTAGTGCCGCTTCAGGTGCTAGGGATACAGCAAGGGCCGTTGCACCACCACCTGAGCCTGCAGGTGACCGGGCCGAGGCATTAGCCGAGGCCCCCCCGCCCGCCGCAGGCGCACCTGCTTTTGTTGATACAGGTTTTCCACCATCGGGATTTGGCGCCGCCGGGGGTGGAGTGTTTTGCAATTTGCGCACCAGCTCTTCCGGTGAGGGCAGATCAGCCACATGAGTTAGGCGGATCACCGCCATTTCAGCTGCCATCATCGCGTTTGGCGCCAACGCCACTTCTTCAAGCGATTTTAGCAGCATTTGCCACATTCGCGTCATCGCGCGCATCGGCAAATTTTTCGCCATCTCCTTACCGCGAGACCGTTCATCCGGGGAAACTGTGGGGTCTTCGACAGCTTGCGGTGTGATTTTTATTACCGACACCCAATGAGTAAGTTCTGCCAGATCACGCAGAACCGCCATCGGGTCAGCACCGTCGGCATATTGGGATGACAATTCGTTTAGTGCACCAGCCGCATCACCTGCCATTATCAGGTTAAACAAATCCATGATCCGGCCGCGATCCGCCAGTCCAAGCATAGCCCGGACCTGATCAGCGCTGGTTTCACCTGCACCATGGGACAAAGCCTGATCCAGAAGCGAGGTAGCATCACGCGCTGATCCTTCGGCCGCTCGGGTGATCAGCGCAAGGGCGTCATCGGCGATCTTACCACCTTCGGCATCGGCGAGCTTTTTCAACAGGCCGATCATGTCTTCAGGTTCGATACGGCGCAGATCAAATCGCTGACAGCGCGACAGGACGGTAACGGGAACTTTGCGGATCTCGGTTGTGGCGAAGATGAATTTGACGTGGGCGGGGGGTTCTTCCAGGGTTTTTAACAACGCGTTGAAGGCGTTGGTGGATAACATATGAACTTCGTCGATGATGTAGATTTTGTAACGGGCCGAAGCAGCGCGGTAATGAACGGAATCAATGATTTCCCGGATATCCCCAACGCCGGTGCGCGATGCCGCGTCCATTTCCATCACGTCCACATGGCGACCTTCGGCGATGGCAACACAATGTTCGCAGCTGCCGCAGGGGGTAATTGTGGGGCCGCTTTTCCCATCTGCCCCGATACAGTTCATTCCCTTGGCAATGATCCGTGCGGTGGAAGTTTTGCCGGTACCCCGGATACCGGTCATGATAAAGGCCTGTGCAATACGATCAGCCTCAAACGCATTCTTCAGGGTTCGCACCATTGCATCCTGGCCAACCAGATCTGCAAAGGTTTCGGGACGGTATTTACGAGCCAGAACCTGATAACCGGTATCGGTGTCGTCAGACATAGGTATTTCCCTGATTAGCAACCAGCGCAGGTTAGGCGTTGGTATGTCCGGCGTCCAGCGCCTGCGTTCAAATCCTGCGAGATTTCAGGCATGTCAGGGTTCGGATTAAACGATCATTTGGGGTTTTGAGTGACCCTCGGGCAGGTTAAGCTGGTACCCGCAACACAGGAGCAGCGCGTTGAATCAAGATCGCCAGGAAACCAGATCCATGCTGCTGATGGGAATTTTAGCGCTGTGGATCGCGGCCTACGGATACTCATTGTTTATGCTGCTGACGGGCGATGTATCCGGCGGTGCTTTCACAAGCGGTTTGAACCGGTTCAGTATATTTCTGGGTTGGCAGGGTGTGGCCGGGATTTTTGCGTTTGCAAGTTTTGGTGTCGGTCGATCCTTTAACAAGGGATCTGGTATCCGTCGTGTCAGTGTTGTGCCCGCGGTTGCAGCGCTGGCGTTGGTGATTATTGTGGTCGCCATGGCGATATTGGTGGATTCTGGAGGCTGAAACATGAATTGGATTTCCGAGTATCTGGAACTGGTAGAATCAGTTTCAGCTGATCAGGTCTTTGTTGCGCTTAATCAACTGGCGCAGCGAAACGCCGGTGCAATCATTTTTACATGTTCGACATTTGACAGCGTTACCCAGCAAGCGATGCGGATCTATACAAATCAACCCGGTGAATATCCCGTTTCCGGGTTGAAGAATGTCGTGGAAAACCGCTGGACGAGGCATGTACTGGATCAGGGCCAGACATTTGTTGCAAATGAAACGGGCGGGTTTGCTGATGTATTTCCGGATTATGAGCTGATCAATTCGCTGGGGTGCCATTCGGTTGTGAATATGCCGATTATCATTTCTGGCAAAGTATTGGGTACTGTCAACCTGCTGCACGAGGCGGGGTATTACACGCCCGAACGAGTGCAGCAGGTGAGTGAAATGAAATCCGCCGCGATGTTGGCATTTTTGATCACCGCGAACAGTTCTTTTCAGGAAAGATAGCCACGTTTGGCTTTTCCTTTGGCCCTGCCTGCCTTGTAAAGTTGTTCTTTTCCGCGGGAACGGGCGTGGCGTTGCGCAAGTGTTTCAGTGTTGATCTCATCCTCGCGCTGAAGTTTTTGCCACCGGTGCAAGCGATCCGGATCAAGCGTTCCTGAGGTGATAGCGCCCTGAACGGCGCAACCGGGTTCGCTGTTGTGGGCGCAATCATTAAAATGACACGCCATAGCCAGTTCAACGATATCTGCGAACACCGCATCAATACCTTCGGCGGCCTGTTGCACACCTATTTCGCGCATTCCGGGCGTGTCGATCAGCCAACCGCCGCTTGTCATCCGGTAAAGTGCGCGGTTCGTAGTGGTGTGGCGACCTTTGGCATCATCTTCGCGAATTTCACCAGTATCGATACTGGTGCCTGCCAGCCCGTTTGTCAGTGTGGATTTTCCGACCCCGGATGACCCTACCAAAGCGATGGTCTGACCCTTGCCACACCACGGTTCCAGTTTTCCGAGTTGGTCTGGATCTTTGGCGTTCAGCGCAATCACATCTGCCAGCGGCGAAATGGCCCGTGCCTGATTTTCATAATCTTCCACATTTTCAACTGTGTCAGATTTGGTCAGGATGATTACCGGTTGCGCCCCGGATTCAGATGCAAGCGCAATATAGCGTTCCAGTCGCGCCGGGTTGAAATCTGTGTTGCAGGAACTGACGATAAATATTGTGTCGATATTGGCTGCAATAAATTGCTGGCGCTGTTCGGGTCCGGCACTTTTTCGGCCAAAGATTGAACGACGTTCCAGATAACGTGTGACACGCTGCGTTTCGGGATTGACCAGAACCCAATCACCAACGGCGAGTTCACCGGTGGTCATATTGGGTGGCATCGTCAGGTTGTGGATGCCATCCTCGGCGAGCGCACGTACGATACTACGCTGGACTTCGCTTACACGCATAGGTTTCAGGTTAGCCAGATCCTGTAGATCGAGCTGTGTCATGAAAAAGTTCGACCAGCCAAGATCAGCCAGAGTAAGAGTTTGAGATGTCATTGAGATAAAGCCTTGATAAACAGAACTGAATACCCGGGCTGTTCGCGCGGGTTTCTAAGATCATCGGGCTTCGTGCAAATAGTGACCTACGCGGCCAAATGGCACGCCCGAAGGGTTTCAGCGACAATCATAAATACCCTCCTGAACATGCGTTGCGTTAGGTGAGAGGCTGGACAACGACCCAAACGGGACTCGTTACGGTTGCTTCCTTCCGGACCTGGCCGGGTTGGCGAGGCGTCCGCCCGCGCCAACCTCTCATCGCCTAAATAGGCAAGTTGTACTGGATTCGCAAGATGTTCCCCGCCGGATCTGGTGGTGGTGTGGGATTTTGGATATTTGAAGAAAGGCGAAAGCCGAAAATCGGATTTACTGTTCGGCGGTTGTGTAGTTTTGCCGTGATGCAGGGCTGGCCAAGCAAAGTCTTTCGCGAAAATTAGATGCCAGCGTACCATTCGTAGTTGCCCAGATCTTCCCAGAAACCACCTTTGCCATCGCCAAGCTGTTCAAAACTTGAAACCGCTTCGATCCGCATGATGAATTTCGCCTGTTTATAGCCAAGCTGTCGTTCAACCCTGAGCCGGGCAGGCGCCCCATGCTCAACTGGCAGATTCTGGCCATTCATACCGAAGGCCAAAATGGTCTGGGGGTGAAAGGCGTCGATCAGATCGATGCTTTCATAATATTGCCAACTACCCATTTCATCAGCACACCAAAACACAATGTAACGGGCATCATCTGTCAGGCCGACGGTTTTCAAAATGCTGGAAAGGGGCACGCCAGTCCATTGACCGATTGCGCTCCAACCTTCGACACAATCGTGGCGCGTTATCTGGGTCCGCGCGGGCAAAGCTTTTAGTTGGGCCAGAGAAAAGCTTTGCGGTGTGTTGACCTTGCCATCAACCTGAAGTTTCCAAGTTTGAAAGCCTGTTTTTGCGTCTGCGTTCCATTGCTGCGTTTTGGGCAATGTGGCACCATTTGTGCGAAACTCGGGTGAAATGTCTTCTGGTTCATATTCGCGTGCAAGGGCGTTTCTCCCGATAAGATTTCGCGCGCGAAACGATAACCATTCACCTGAACGCAACAGTGCTTGTTGGGTCTTTTTATCAGGAGTTTTGCCATAATACCCCAAAAGCAATGCAGGTGTGGCAAGGCCAGCGGTTGCAAGAAGGCGCCGACGGGTGAAAGCCTTTGTCATTTGTTCCTCACTTTTGGTAATCGAAACCAACCGGTTATCATGGAACGCATTTCGTTGAATGGCCCGTTGGCCAAAACCATGATCAGGTGAATTGCAATAAACAAAACGATTGCGAAAGCTGCAATGAAATGGATTGATCGGGCCGATTGTCGCCCGCCAAACAGATCCAGCAGCCAGGGTGCAATTGCATTGATCCAGGGTGACATTGTCAGGCCGCTAAGGATCAATACAGGTATCAATCCACCGCTAACCCCCAGATAAAACAGTTTTTGGAGAACATTATAGTCGCGGGCGGCCGCGCCGTTTGGTCTTTTGAACATTATATGGTGTTTGCATTGACGGCAGATATGGATGAATGTCATTTCCGACTTATGTGGCAATAAATCACGCCTGACATGGCCATTAAAGACGCTCAATATCCCGAAAAACAACGTGCCGATTGCAAATACCCATGCGAAACTCAGGTGCCAATGTCGGGCAACTGACAGATCATAGTTCGAGGGAAGTGTCGCCCATTCGGGGAACGCGCGCTTGACGTTTGGGCGCCATCTTCCTTTGGAAACCCCCAGGAAACCCGTAGTGTTAAATTCGCTTTCACCTATCCGAAGATATCCATCATCTTTGACGGCGCCGATTTCCAGCCATGCCGGATCAGGGTTGGCGCCGTAACTGCCCCAGTATAGACGGGGATGAGCGTTAAAGATCATCAGCCCGCTCATTAACATCACAATCATGATCGCTGCGCTGATCCAATGCCAAAGACGTGTGGATAGTTTATGCCTTTTTATCAGGTCGCCACCACGTGGGCGGGGGATCGGGACAGTTGACATGATAATCTGCCTCATGCGTGTTGGCACCGCAAATCTTGCGCGATGCCTGAGGCTTTCATGATGCCGCAGCAAGTAATGAAGATGTAAACAATATCTATCAACTTGGCGTGTTCACCCAAGTGTTCGAACCCGCCAAAGCCGTGATGGTTCGCCTTTTAGGGACGAAGTCATCTGGCTTGGGCCGGGTTTGCATATCTGGGCACTGCTAAAGTTCACAGTTTCGCGATCAGCAATGGTCTGATAGCGCATCTGAGGATCAGTCAGAATCGATAATTTTAGATAGAGGTTGCGGGTTCAGCACTTAGGTGTCGGTGGTGTCTTCCCGGTGTTTGATTGTTCTTGCCATCACCAGATATAGCAATGCAATACCGCACATCACGGCAGCCAGGCCGACCAGAAATGTGCCATTGGAACTAAGCCAATTCAATAGGGTTTCCATAATATCTCCACGTTTATTTAGGTTCATTATTGGAAACAATGATTGGCAAATACGGCGTATTTTAGTCAAATGGTGGCCAATACGCTGGCAAAACTACTGCTTTGACAACGCTATTTGTGCAGATTGCGGCCTGCCCTAACAACGCCGAAATCCACTCAGATACCAAGTAACCCGATCAGTGGGTCAAAGTGAAATGCGGAACCTCGCAAATCCGTCCGGGCCGTCACCTGCTTCTTCAATGTCGATGCCAGTCAGATCACCAAGATAACTTCTGGCGCGTGGACCAGTATCAAACAATACGGTGGTGTCGCCAAGGGGTTTGAAGGACCAGTTGGCATCCGCCGAGGGGTTGATTGTTCCTTGTTCGACGATATAGCGCACAATCACGTCGCGATTGGTGTCTGGCCCCTCAAAGATCACAGTGTCGCCGGTTCCGGGGAAATGGCCGCCGCCCCCGGCGCGATAGTTGTTAGTTGCGACAACGAATTTCATGTCATCTGTGACCGGGGCACCATTGAAGGTAAGGTTAACGATGCGTTGCGTGTCTTTGTTGATCACGTCGCCATCGCGGTTGAATTTCATCGGCTGGCTAAGGTCAATCTGGTATTGAACTCCGTCGATGACATCAAAGTTGTAGCTGGGAAAATCCGGATTCAGCAGAACCTGATCAGCCTGACCGGGCGTGATTTGGTTGAACATTCCGGCAGAACGTTCCAGCCAACCGCGCAATTGCACCCCGTCGATTAGAACTGCGCGCGCCGTGTTAGGATAAAGGTACAGATCGGCGACGTTTTTGATCGCGATATCGCCAACTGGAACATCTGTGTAATACTCGGCGCCCCCACGGCCCCCTGCCTTGAACGGGGCGGCGGCCGACAGGATTGGCAAGCCTTCGTATTGGGTGCCTTCCATCATGTCCTTAATGTACCACTTTTGGGCAATTGAAACGATCTGCACAGATGGATCATCCGCCACCAGCGCGAAATAGCTGTGCAACGGGGCGGATGTTTTACCTACGGCGCGCCTGATATAGGCAAGGGTTTCTTCGTGTTCCTGCGCTACCGAATTCAGAACTGCCTGATCGCTGTCTACCAGTGCGCTGACCGAGCGATCTTCATTTCGTTTTGAAATTGGGCGAACCTCGGTCGAGTGGGTCACGATTTGCCATTCATTGCCTGACCGTTCCAACAGCAAATCAATCACCCCAAGATGGCTGCCCCAGAAACCACCCATGGTGGCCGGCTTGCCGTGGATCGTGCCCGCAGCGGCGTCAACGGCGTCGTAGCCTTCAAAGGTCGGGGACGGGAAAACAAGGTGGCTGTGGCCGGTCAGCACCGCATCGATGCCCTCTATCGCCGCGACCGGAACCGAGGCGTTTTCCATCCCATCGGAATGCTTGGCCGATCCGATACCGGAATGAGAAAGCGCAATAATGACATCTGCACCTTCTTCCTTCATCTGTGGGACATATGCGCTTGCGGTTTCAACGATGTCACGGGTGGTGACTTTGCCTTCCAGATGGCGGCGATCCCAGGTCATGATCTGGGGAGGTACAAGGCCGATCAGGCCAACGCGAATTGGATGGTCTTTTCCTTCACCATCTGTGACCGTGCGATCCAGAATGATGTAAGGCCTGACGAGGGTTTTATCCCCGGTTGGTGACGCAGCAGGTGTTTTAACAACATTGGCGGAAACGACAGGGAAATTGGCCCCCGCTATAGATTTCATCAGGAAATCCAATCCATAATTGAATTCGTGATTCCCCAGTGTGGATGCATCAAAGCCAAGGGTATTCATCGCAGCGATTATCGGATGCAGATCGCCATCCTTCATACCCCGTTCATAGGCGATGTAATCCCCCATCGGGTTACCCTGCAGAAAGTCGCCATTGTCTAGCAACATCGTATTTGTCGCTTCGGCGCGGATATCGGCGATATGGGCCGCCGTACGGGCCAAGCCTACTGTGTCTCTTGGTTTGTCGGAATAGTAGTCATAAGGGAATACATGCACATGCAGGTCGGTGGTTTCCATGATCCGCAAGTGTGCCTGATTGCTAGCAGCAAATGCGGAATATGGATGAATTGCGATCAATGATGCGCCTGCGGCTGTGCGGGACAAAAACGCCCTGCGGTCAAGAATAGTCGTGTCACGAAGTGTCATGATTGCGCCCCCAATATTTACAAACTTCAGGGTCGATATTACCACGTCGACTTCGCGACCTGTTTTTCTTTATCCGTTTCGGCGGATATCCGCCATCGCAAAAGGTGTATTTTTAAAGCTAATTGCAATCAAGGATTGAAGTTGATGACCTCGGTGTCATTTGCATTGCGCCAACCGGCATGTCAAAGACCTTGAAAAAGGGGCAGGAATGCAGATTGCTGAAAATGTTACATTTGGCGGATCCGGTTTTGACCGGGCGGGGCAAATGCGAGGGAACAAAAAATATATTGATCGCTGTCTTGGTGATCCGATGGCGTGCGGTCTGGCTATCTGGCGCGGTAAACCGTTGCTTTGCGGCGGTGAAGTTGCAGATCTCGCTTGGTTGTCACTGGACAATGATATTTTTGACCTTGCCGATGAAGCACCAACGTTTCTGGGGCTTGGCGATCAAGGGCCACTTTTTGCATATGATATTTCCGGTTGGGAACCCGAAGAGTTACCAGATACGCTTGGTGCCTTTTTTGACCCCAGCCAACAGCGCCACCCTGATTTGCCGGCTGATCACAGGTTTGGGGAACTGCGCGGGGTAATGGCGACACTTGGTGCGGGCGACGCGGAACTGGCCGCAACCGCGCGTGCAATTCTTGGTTGGCATGAAACCCACGGATATTGCGCCAGATGCGGGGAAAAGACCGAAGTTGCAATGGCAGGTTGGCAACGAGACTGTGCGTCATGCGGCAGCCACCATTTCCCGCGCACTGACCCGGTGGTGATCATGCTGATCACCCATGGTAACAGTGTTCTGCTGGGCCGCTCACCGGGTTGGCCAACAGGCATGTTTTCGTTACTGGCCGGATTCATTGAACCAGGTGAAACTATCGAAGCCGCGGTTCGGCGCGAAGTTTTTGAAGAATCTGGTATTCAGGTCGGACAGGTCGGCTATCTGGCATCGCAACCGTGGCCGTTTCCATCATCGTTAATGGTCGGGTGTTCCGGTCAGGCACTGACCCGCGAAATAACAATTGATCCGGATGAAATCGAAGAAGCGATCTGGGTGACGCGCGAAGAGTTGATGGATGTATTTGCCGGCGTTCACGAACGTATCATACCCGCGCGAAAAGGTGCGATCGCGCATTTTCTGCTGCACAACTGGCTTGCAGATCAGCTTGATTAATCGCACAACTAACACGAGCAAAAAACGTGTATTAGGCAAAGTATGAAGTTTTCAACCCGGCAGGATATAGAAGCGCCAATTGACTTTGTCTTTCAGCGCGCCTCTGATTTTGTGGGGTTTGAACGGCAGGCAATGCGGCGTGGCATTGACATTGAGCGGGACGATAGTCGCGCTGAAAAAGGTGTTGGAATGCGTTGGAATGCCGGGTTTTCATTTAGGGGTAAGCAACGTCGGGTTCAGGCAGAACTTACAGAATATGATGCCCCGAATATTTTGCTGATCCAGTCGGTTTCGGGCGGGATTGAAGCAGATTTCGAAATTGAATTCATGCCGCTGTCACGAAACCGGACACGCGTAAAAGTGGGTTTGCAACTAGCCCCCAAGACCCTGTCGTCAAGATTGCTGATCCAGTCTCTGAAATTTGCCAAGAACAATCTGAATGGCCGGTTTGGCGCGCGGATCGAACAGTTTGGTTCAGACGTTGAAGATAAATTTGACCGTAGCGCCGGCGTTCGCGTCTAGCATTAGTGACGGCGCGGATCCGCCGGGTAAACGCCAAGCAGCGTCATCTTATCAGTGAAATAATCCAGTTCTTCCAATGCTAGCCGCAAGTTGCGATCATCGGGATGACCTTCGACATCGGCATAAAACTGGGTAGCAGTAAACACGCCATCCACCATATAGCTTTCCAGCTTGGTCATGTTGATGCCATTCGTAGCAAAGCCACCCATTGCCTTATAAAGAGCGGCTGGAATGTTGCGAACCCGGAATACAAAAGATGTAATCATTCCCGAATCGCCGCGCCGTTTCAGATTCGGTTCACGCGACATGATCAAAAACCGTGTCGTATTTTTGTCGTGGTCTTCGATATGGCGGGCCAGCACATCTAACCCGTAAATTTCACCAGCCAGCTCTGAGGCCAATGCACCCTGCGCCGGATCGCCAATCTGGGCAATATGTTCAGCGGACCCCGCCGTATCTGCCCCGGTGACAGATCGGATGTTATGTTCTCGCAGAAAATTGCGGCACTGACCCAATAATACAGTGTGGCTCATTGCGCTTTTGACGCGTCCAATTGTAGTTCCGGGAACCCCAAGAAGATTGATATGCACGCGAACAAAGGCTTCCTCGACGATGTGCAAGCCAGATTCAGGCATCAGCCGATGGATGTCAGCAACCCGCCCATAGGTCGAATTTTCGATCGGCAGCATCGCCAGATCAGCATCGCCTTTGCGCACAGTTTCAATGACATCTTCGAAGGTCGAACAGGGCACGGCTTCCATGTCCGGGCGTGCTTCACGGCAGGCCTGATGTGAATAGGCGCCGAGTTCCCCTTGGAATGCTATATGTCGTGTCATGGCTTTTTTGTCTCAGTTCAATATGGTTGGGCGATTGGTCGCGGTTCTTATACCTTGATACTTGCCTGGGGAAGCGGATAGATAGCGACGGAATTTGCACAAGACGGAACGCGACATGTTCGACACAATGACAATGACCAAAGCCGGTGGCGCCCTTTGTGGCACCTTCCTGGTGTTTTTGCTTGGAAACTGGGCCGCAGAAAGCCTGTATCACGTAGGCAGCGAAGGCCACGGTGAAGAACATGCCATGGCGTATGAGATTGAAACCGATGAAGCGCACGGTGAAGAAGTAGTAGCCGAAGTATCTTTTACAGATGTTCTGGCTTCTGCTGATCTTGACAAGGGTGCAAAGGTATTTGGAAAATGTAAGGCCTGCCACAAGCTGGAAGATGGTGCGAATTCAACCGGGCCAACGCTGTTTGGCATTGTAGAGCGCGACATCGGGTCAGTTGATGGGTTTGGTTATTCGGGTGTTCTGAATGAATTGCCTGGCAACTGGACAGTGGAAGCGCTGAACGATTTTCTGGAAAATCCAAAGAAATACGCCGCAGGTACCAAGATGTCATTCAAGGGTCTTGCGAAAATTGGCGATCGGGCAAACCTGATTGCGTATCTGGGTACTATTGGCGGGTAATTCCGAAAAGATGAGTTTTGAAACAGGCCGCCCCACAACGAGGCGGCCTTTTTGTTGCGTGGATTTATTTGCATCGTTCGCTGCGTTCACCTCGTTTTCACAGATTATCAACTTGATTGTTAGTGAACGCGCTATTTAGTTTTAGTTAAGCTATATGGGTAGGTGAACGGCCCCAAACTGAAAGAAGGATCCGAATATGCAGAACATGCGGCATGGTGCAGGAACAATATCAGGTGAAGTTCCCTTAAAGCCGGGGAAATCATTTTTGTTGTCGGGATCATTGCTTTTTGTTGCATTGGTTTGGGGAATGATGGTCTCAGCCCAGGAAATTGTCACATCACATGGAATATCGACCTTTGGTGATCTAAAATATTCTGCGGATTTTACCCATCTGGACTACGTCAACGCGGATGCGCCAAAAGGTGGTGAGATTTCGGTTTGGACGCAAGGCACGTTTGATTCCATGAATCCATATTCGACCAAGGGTCGTGCCGGTGCGCTTGGCAATATCTTTTTTGAATCGCTTTTAGCAGGGACAGCCGATGAAATCGGGTCGTCGTATTGTTTCATTTGCACAACCATTGAATACCCGAAAACCAAAGAATGGGTTATTTTCAACATGCGGGATGATGTTACCTTTTCGGACGGTTCTCCACTGACCGCTGAGGATGTGGAATTCACCTACGATATCTTTCTGGAACAGGGCCTGCCATCCTACAGGGCCATACTGGGCCAGAAGGTTGAAAAGGCCGAAGTGTTGGGAACGCATCGCATCAAGTTCACCTTTAAACCCGATATCCCGACTCGCGATCTGATCGAAAGTGTCGGTGGTTTGCCGATTTTTTCCAAATCGTGGTTTGAAAAAAATGATGCGCGTCTTGATGAAAGCCGGATGGATGCTGCTATTGGTTCGGGCCCATATGTTTTGGACAGTATCGATACCAACGCGCGTATCGTTTACCGGCTGAACCCGGATTATTGGGGAAAGGATCACCCGATTTCGGTTGGGACGAGCAACTTTAAATCTATCCGGATTGAATATTTCGGTGATTCAAACGCTGCGTTTGAGGGATTCAAGGCCGGAGCCTATACTTTCAGAATTGAAAACACATCAAAGATCTGGGCCACACAATATGATTTCCCAGCCGTTAAGGACGGAACCTTTTTCAAAGGTGAACTGCCCGACGGAAACATGGCGACAGGCCAAAGCTTTGCGTTCAACCTGCAAAGACCAAAGTTTCAGGATATCCGGGTTCGCAAAGCAATCGCCCTGATGTTTAATTTTGAGTGGTCCAACAAAACATTGTTCTACGGGTTATACGCAAGAATAAATTCATTCTGGGAAAACAGCGAACTTGCGGCTGAAGGTGTTCCCGGAGATGCCGAACTGGCATTGCTGAAACCACTGGTTGACGATGGTTTGCTGGATGCGAAAATTCTGACTGATGCTGCTGTTCTGGGGCCTCAGTCTTCTGATCGTCAACTGGACCGTTCCAATTTTCGCAAAGCCTCGGCGTTACTGGATGAAGCTGGCTGGCTGGTCGGCGATGATGGCAAGCGGCGCAACGCTGCAGGGGAACTTCTGAGCGTTGAATTTCTGGAAGTCAGCTCTGCTTTTGATCGCATTGTTAATCCCTATGTTGAAAACCTGATCCGGCTTGGAGTGGATGCAAAACTTAGCCGTGTTGATCCTGCACAATACACAGCGCGCACCCGAGGCAAGGATTTTGACATCACCAATGACCAGTTCGCAATGAGTTACGAACCTGGTTCGGGACTAAAACAATATTTCGGGTCAGAAGGTGCCCAGGAAAGTGTGTTTAATTCCCCAAGCCTGCAAAACCCGGCTGTGGATGCCCTGATCGAGGTGGTGATGCGCGCACAAACCAAGGAAGAACTGCACGTTTCTGTCAAAGCACTGGATCGGGTATTACGTGCGGAAAGGTTCTGGGTTCCGCAGTGGTTCAAGAATAAACACACGGTGTCCTATTTGGATATCTATGAACACCCTGATCCATTGCCACCTTTTTCGCTTGGCTACCTCGATTTTTGGTGGGTTAACCCTGAAAAGGCGGCAGCAATGAAGGCCGCAGGCAAGCTGTAGGGGCAACCAAATATGGGCGCATATATCATAAGGCGGTTGCTTTTGATCATCCCGACCTTGCTTGGGATCATGATCATCAACTTTGCGATGATCCAGTTCGTGCCCGGTGGTCCGGTTGAACAGATCATCGCCCAGCTGGAAGGCGAAGGTGATGTATTTGAAGGAATAGCCGGTGGTGCGGCGGAAACCGCTGAAAATCTGGGTGGTGATAGTGATTACGTTGGATCACGGGGATTGTCGCCGGAATTCATCGCCGATCTGGAAAAACAATTTGGCTTTGACAAGCCACCATTGGAACGGTTCCTGCGCATGATGTGGAACTATATGCGGCTTGATTTCGGAGAAAGCTATTTCAGATCGATCGGGGTAATGGATCTTGTCTGGGAAAAAATGCCGGTTTCGATAACACTGGGGCTTTGGTCAACGGTAATTGCTTACGTCGTGTCGATACCTCTTGGCATTCGCAAAGCAGTGAAAGATGGGTCTCGGTTTGATACGCTGACCAGCGCGTTGATCATTGTGGCCTACGCTATCCCCGGTTTCCTGTTCGCGATCATGTTGTTGGTACTGTTTGCGGGCGGATCATACTGGCAGGTGTTTCCGTTACGCGGGCTGACCTCTGACAATTTTGGTGATTTGTCACTGATTGGCAAAATCGGCGATTATTTCTGGCATATCGCCCTGCCAGTGATTGCATCCAGTATTTCCGGGTTCGCAACACTGACCCTGTTGACCAAAAACTCATTTCTGGATGAGATCAAAAAGCAATACGTGGTTACTGCCAAGGCCAAAGGTTTGGCAGAAGCGCGTATTCTGTATGGTCACGTGTTTCGCAACGCCATGCTGATTGTCATTGCCGGTTTCCCTGCCGTATTCATAGGCGTTTTCTTTGGTGGCTCGCTGATAATTGAAACTATTTTTTCACTGGACGGCCTGGGCCGCCTTGGCTTTGAAGCCGCCGTCGCACGAGATTATCCGGTGATCTTTGGCACGTTGTTTTTCTTTGGACTGTTCGGCCTGCTGATCGGCATTCTGTCAGATCTGATGTACGTGTTTGTCGACCCGCGAATAGACTTTGATGTGAGGGAAACCTGATGCGCCTTTCCCCGCTTAACCAGCGCCGCTGGCGTAACTTTACCCGCAACCGGCGCGCTTATTGGTCGCTGATCATATTCTCGCTGCTGTTCGGGTTGTCTTTGTTTGCGGAATTTATCGCCAACGACAAACCGATCTTGGTCAGCTATCGTGGTGAACTGCACATGCCAATCTTTCAGTTTTATCCGGAAACTGCTTTTGGCGGAGATTTCAAAACCGAAGCGATTTATCGCGATATTGAGGTGAAGTGCCTGATCAAATCGGGCGGGCTGCAAGACTGCTGGGATGACCCCGAGGGAGTTATTGAGCAAACGGGAACCGGCGTTGTGAACGGTCTGGACATCCATAAAGGCTGGTTGTTGTGGGCCCCGGTGCGCTATTCTTACCGCACCATTTCGGATGTGGGCGGTGTTGCACCGGCGCCACCTGACGGTGAACACCACCTGCTCGGCACCGACGATACTAAGCGAGATGTTCTGGCACGAGTGATCTATGGCTTTCGGCTGTCGATTGTATTTACCATCATTGTTACTGTGGCCACATCTATTCTTGGGGTGATGGCAGGGGCGGTGCAGGGATATTTCGGTGGCTGGACCGATCTGATTTTTCAACGGTTTCTGGAAATCTGGGGATCAACGCCATCACTTTATATTATTATTATCCTGTTCGCGATTCTGGGGCGTAGTTTCTGGTTGTTGGTGGCAATCACCATCCTGTTTGGTTGGCCGGCGCTGGTCGGGGTTGTACGCGCAGAATTTTTGCGTGCGCGGAACTTTGAATATGTTCGCGCCGCCCGCGCCCTGGGTGTCAACAACCGCACAATCATCTTCCGCCATATGCTGCCTAATGCGATGGTTGCAACCGTCACCATATTACCCTTTATCATCACCGGCACGATCGGCACGCTGGCCTCGCTTGATTTTCTGGGCTTTGGCCTGCCATCCTCAGCACCATCCCTGGGCGAACTGACACTGCAGGCCAAACAAAACCTTCAGGCACCGTGGCTGGGGTTCACCGCGTTTTTCACCTACGCGATCATGCTTTCACTGTTAGTTTTCATCTTTGAAGGCATCCGCGACGCGTTCGATCCCAGAAAGACTTTTCAATGAGCGATGTTTTGCAGGTCAACAACCTGTCTGTAGCCTTTCGTCAGGACGGAAAGCTGAATGATGCGGTCAAAAACGTAACCTTCGGTGTTGCCAAAGGTGAAACCGTCGCCCTTGTCGGTGAAAGTGGATCCGGCAAATCGGTGACCGCATTGTCTACAGTTGCGTTGTTGCCTGACAGTGCCTCAGTCACAGGTTCGATCACCTATGCAGGTCAGGAAATGATCGGTGCTAATGAAGCTGCCCTGCGCGCGGTTCGAGGCAACGATATCAGTTTTATTTTTCAGGAACCAATGACCTCGCTGAACCCGTTGCACACTCTGGAACGCCAGTTGGTTGAAAGCATAACCCTGCATCAGGGTCTTGTGGGGGATCGCGCGCGCAAACGGGTGCTTGAATTGCTGGTCAAAGTCGGGATTCAAAACCCAGAAACCCGGCTAGGGGCCTATCCCCATCAGTTGTCCGGCGGCCAGCGTCAGCGGGTGATGATCGCAATGGCACTTGCCAACGGGCCCGAATTGTTGATCGCGGATGAACCAACAACTGCACTGGACGTCACAATACAGGCGCAGATACTTGACCTTCTGGCGGACCTGAAAGCTGATGAAGGCATGAGCATGCTTTTCATCACTCATGACCTGAACATCGTTCGCAGAATTGCTGACAGGGTTTGCGTAATGAAAGACGGTGAGATTGTTGAACAGGGGCCAACCGCGGAAATTTTTGATAACCCGCAACACGGTTACACAAGAATGTTGCTGTCTGCAGAATCCGCCGGCCTGCCAGGCGTGGTTGCGGATGACGCCGAAGAAATTGCATCTTGCACTGATTTGCGTATCTGGTTTCCCATACAGGCGGGATTGCTGAAACGCACAGTTGGTCACGTTAAGGCGGTAAATGCTGCCAGTATTTCAGTCAGGGCCGGGGAAACCATTGGTATCGTCGGCGAAAGTGGGTCTGGCAAAACAACACTGGCACTCGCGATCATGCGGCTCATATCTTCAAAGGGGCCGATCGTGTTTCTGGGCCAGGATATCCAGGGTTGGAAAAGCAAACAACTGCGCCCGCTGCGGCGGGATATGCAAATTGTATTTCAAGATCCGTTCGGTTCACTTTCACCACGCATGACGGCGCAGGAAATTATCGCCGAAGGATTGGGTGTGCACGGTTCTGATCCAGGGCGCGACCGCACTGATATGGTTGCTGAGATCATGACAGAGGTCGGGCTGGACCCAGAAACAATGCATCGCTACCCTCATGAATTTTCCGGTGGTCAGCGCCAGCGAATTGCGATTGCCCGCGCAATGATCCTTCGCCCGCGTCTGGTAGTTTTAGATGAACCCACATCAGCACTTGATATGACCGTGCAGGTGCAAATCGTTCAGCTTCTGCGTGATCTGCAGGCAAAGTACAAACTTGCTTATCTGTTCATCAGCCACGATCTGAAAGTGGTGCGCGCGCTAAGCCATAAAGTTATCGTGATGAAAAGCGGTGACATCGTAGAATCTGGCCAGGCCGATGATATTTTCCGGTCGCCAAAAACTGATTATACCAAAACCCTGATGGCGGCGGCGTTTGACGTTTCGACGAAAACAGCCTGAACGGCGCTGATCACGGAAAGTTCCCGGTTCTTTGTCCTGTAAATATCCCCGCCGGAGGTATCTGAGCGTCCATTCATACGCAAAATCAGAAAAACCGGGGCATCAACGAGCGTTCCATTCAGATCAGGATGGCCCCAGCGTTGTGCATTCCACATTGCGCGCCGCAAGCCGACGGCAGGCCAATGCAGCCATTTCCTGCGTCATACCCACAAAATTTGCGTCATATGCCCCTTTACGCCGAACCACTTTACGCAACGCATCATCCAGCGTGCCAAGTTCTTTGAGCGCCGTTTTCAGCAAGGTGCGTTCGGCCAGATAGCGTGATCCGTAATGACCGACATTTATTCCCCAATGCCGCCCACCCGAAGTAGACAGACGGGTCACGACCACCGGCTGATCGCCACTGGTGTCTGCGGTAGATCCATGAATGCTTGCCAGCACATGGGTGTCGGGCCGTGGTTGGGGTTGGCGTGTCGTTGCCGATGCAACTTGGGCTACTGTGGTTTCTGGTTTTTGGCTTGCCGAGAGTTTGGCGGCTTCTGCCGCCTGTACCTGGGCTAAAGCACTATTGATATCACCCTGCATCGCCAATAACAATTCTTCTGGCGGCGCAGCCGGTGCGCGGCCCGGCCTGGGCAGGGGGCGTTGCGATGTCTTTACGGCGCGAACCAAACGTATTGTTTTGCCCTTGGCGGGGTTCGCATCTGCCGACGCGACCGGTGTTTGCGGTTCAACATCGGCATATTTGGGCCTCACAGGTTTTTTTACGCGCGCATTGGACGGCGCGCGGCGAAATCCTAAATCCATCAGTTCGGCAACTTTCGCGTTTCGCGAAGATGT
>Ga0209344_10002779_pt1 | contig 18670 bp, 19 predicted proteins | sample Cruoilmetagenom6_FD_187293 | JGI IMG/M metagenome (GOLD analysis project Ga0209344, IMG submission 187293) | Oil polluted marine microbial communities from Coal Oil Point, Santa Barbara, California, USA - Santa Barbara Oil Seep Sample 6 (SPAdes)... | ecosystem: Environmental > Aquatic > Marine... | reverse complement strand
TACTTCCAGCACGTTCATGTAAATCATCAACATTTTGAGTGATGACAGTAACCTTATGGTCATTTTCTAATGCAGCTAAATCGTAATGAGCAGAATTTGGCTCAACCTCTAATAATTGTTTTCGACGCTGATTGTAAAATTCTAGAACCAATTCTGGGTTGTTTTGAAAACCTTCAGGAGTAGCGACTTCCATAACATTATGGCCTTCCCATAATCCGTTGGCATCTCTAAAGGTTTTTAATCCGCTTTCGGCACTCATACCAGCACCAGTTAATACGACAATATGTTTCATTGTATAAATTTACTAAATTTAGCGAATGATAGACTTAGACCTTTTAGAACATTTAGAATCATACCTCACAGAACATCGTAAAGAACGTTTTGCGAAGGTGTTGTCGCAACGTACAAAGCATTTTACGGTTGCAACAGAAGATGTTTACCAACTGCACAATACAAGCGCAGTGATACGCAGTTGTGATGTGTTTGGAATTCAAGAAGTAACTATTGTAGAAGAATTAAATAGTAAGCGTATTGATCGCGAAATTGCTATGGGAGCACAAAAATGGGTGGATTTAAATCGATATAATTCTGTAAAAGAGGCGATTTCAAATTTAAAACAGAAAGGGTATCAGATTGTTGCAACGACACCACATGAGAATGATGCGATGCTTTACGATTTTGATGTGACAAAAAAATCTTGTTTTTTCTTCGGAAGAGAAACAGAAGGTTTGTCTCAAGAAGTCATAGATGAAGCAGATTGCTTTTTAAAAATTCCTATGGTTGGATTTACCGAAAGTTTGAATATTTCAGTATCTGCAGCAATCACCTTACAACACGTAACAACAAAGCTTAAACAGTCTAATGTAAATTGGAAACTCACTGAAGCAGAGCAACAAGAAAAACGTTTAGATTGGTGTAAAAAAACTATTAAAAGTTATGAGGAAATAATTGAACGTTTTTATCAATCATAGTGATTTACAAATGTTACTAGTCTGATATTTTGACACTTAATAAGAATAAATTTGCGTATTAATTAGAGATTAATACATTCGTTTTTTAATTAGTTATTATATAAAAATGAGTGTTTTAATACATCAATTCAAAGCACTGCGTTTTTCATTTTTATTAATTTTTGTTGTAGGACTAATAATGTTAGGGACCTTATTAGGTATTCATTTTTATAAAGATGTACCACTAGAAATTCTTACAAATGATTTAGCAGTAATTGGCGATTTACCTATTTATGCAGGTATTTTATCTCAATCAGGTGTTTTGTTGTGGTCTGCAACTGCAGCAATTTGTATGTACAGTGTTCAATTTATTAGAAACAAAGAGCATCAAAAGTTTATTAAGGCTTCGGTTTATATCACACTGCTTCTAGGTTTAGATGATGTGTTTATGTTTCATGAAACATTATTTCCTTCTTTAGGAATACATCAAAAAATCGTGTTTTTATGTTATGGAATAATGATGTTGTTGTATCTATTTAAATATTATAAGCTCATTCTTACCATAGATTTTTTACTGTTTACGCTTGCTTTAGGATGGTTTGGGATTTCTATGCTTATAGATAACTTTATACGAGATGTATCGCCATATATTACCAAACTAGTAGAAGATGGTACTAAATTTATAGGAATAGTAACTTGGTTAACCTTTTTTGCAAGAACCTGTAAAGAGTTTCAGGTTCGTAAAGATTTAAAATCGACCAGATTTTTTACTTCGACTTAATACTTTGTACTCTTCATAGCATTCACTAATAGCATCCAAAACTTGAAGATCATTAGCAGTTTCTATAAAATCTTTTGAATAATTACACTGATTTATAATTTCGTCTAAATCATATTTATCAACTTGTAACAAGACTAAAAGCATTTCTCTATCAAAACGCGATGCTAAGTTATTTCTAATTTCATCGTCTTCCTTCATCTTTTTTAACTTACGTAATTCGTTTGGTTTTTTTCCAAACATATTATGTAAGAAATCAGCAGGATTAAAAATGGCACCTAATACTTTATTTACGGCATTTGGTCTTCGATCACCAGCTTCATAACCTTTATTTGATAATCCCGAAATACTATACCTGTAGTTAGATTTTACAGGAACTTGTTTAATATCAACAGCCAAATAACCAGTCAATTTTAATTGCTTTACAACAACTTCTTCAAGAGCTAATGCTAATTCTGTCATGCCTATTTTGGTTTTACCAAACTTAAGCCAGTCATTAGTAACTCTAACTTTAATGGATTTATAACCTAAATACGAAAAGTGAAGTGTGTCGTTAACATTTGCTTTAATTTCAAATTCACCTTCATCATTGGAAGACGTACCAATAACTTGATTTAAATTCACAATATTCACACGATCTATAGGTAAATCTGTAGATACATCAATAATAGTTCCCATTACAGATGTTGGGTCTTGAGCATAACAAATTACAGTTGTAAAAAAAAGGAAAGCAAGTGCTTGTAGGTGTTTCATGTATTAAAATTACGATATAAAAGTAGTAAACAAAAGTAAATAACAGACGTAATGCCTAATATTTTGACTAAATATTAACAACATGGTTTAAAAAAACCTCGCAACAGTGTTGCGAGGTTTTTATATTTAATCTCTACGTCTTGAACGTCTTGGTCTGTCAGACGCTGAACTACTTTCAGAACGTCTAGGCGGTCTTGAATCTCCTCCAAAACTACGTCTGTCGCCTCTGTTTCCAGAACTGTCGTTAGAACGTCTATCACTTCGTCTTCCTTCAGATGAGCGTCTGTCACCTCTGTTACCAGAACCAGAATCGCTACGTCTTCCTGATGAGCGTCTGTTATCATTTCGTCTTCGGTTTCCACCTCCAGAGCGTCCACCATCACGACGTCCACCACGACTTCTTCCGCCACCTCTGTTTTCACTAACTTCAACATTAACAAATCTTCCATCATGTTTGTAATCTGTAAAAAAGGCTAAAACTTTCTCTTGTACTTCTTTTTCAGTATTAAAGAATGAAAAACTATCTTTTACATCTACTTTAAAGACATCATCACGACCTAACTCTAAAACTTCTTTTAAGAAATCTTTCAGTTTCATCCAGTCATAACCATCTTTTCGTCCAACATTTATAAAGTAGCGCGTTTCATTTTTGCTTCCACCATAATCACGTCCACCTTCACGATCACTTCCACGAGACGAATCACTTACATTAAGATCTTTTGATTTTTGATAATAGTTAAAGAAACGTGTAAATTCTACAGAAAAGAATTTCTTAATCAATTCATCTTTATCTGTATCTTCAAATAACTCATTGATACTTGTTAGATACTTATCAATCTCATGATTAACTTCAGTATTGTGGATTTTATTAGCGAGCGACATTAATTGTACTTCGCAAATTTCCATGCCATCAGGAATTTCTTTTTTCTCAAATTCTTTCTTAATGATACGTTCGATACTTTTAATCTTGCGCACTTCACTTTTAGAAACAATTACCATAGAAACGCCAGTTTTACCTGCACGACCTGTACGACCTGAGCGATGCGTATAGGTTTCAATTTCATCTGGTAATTGGTAATTTATAACGTGAGTAATATCGTCAACATCAATACCACGAGCAGCGACATCTGTAGCCACTAGCATTTGTATTTGTTTGTTTCTAAAAGATTTCATTACTAAATCACGTTGATTCTGACTTAAATCACCATGTAAAGCGCCAGCGCTATAACCATCTTCTATTAAGTTTTCTGCAACTTTTTGTGTATCGCGTTTTGTACGACAGAAAATCACAGAAAAAATATCTGGATTAGCATCAGATAAGCGTTTTAAAGCTTGGTAGCGATCTCTAGCGTTTACTAAATAGTACTCGTGAGACACCTGACTTGTACTTTCATTTTTATTTCCTACTGTAATTTCAATAGGACTATGCATGAATTTTTTTGCAATATTTGAAACCTCTCTAGGCATTGTAGCAGAAAACAACCATGTGTTTTTATCTTCTGGCGTATGCGATAAGATATCAGTAATATCCTCATAAAATCCCATGTTTAGCATTTCATCAGCTTCATCTAAAACTGAATATTCAATTTTAGAAATATCAACCATATTTCTGCTAATCATATCTTTCATACGACCTGGAGTTGCTACAATAATTTGTGCACCTCGTTTTACAGATCGCGCTTGGTCTGTAATACTTGCGCCACCATAAATAGCAGTGACATTAAGACCTTTACAATACTTTCCGTAAAGTTTAAGTTCGTTGGTAATTTGTAAACAGAGTTCACGAGTAGGAGAGAGGATCAATCCTTGGGTTGTACGACTGTCGACGTTAATTTTTTGTAGCATAGGAAATCCAAATGCTGCTGTTTTACCAGTTCCAGTTTGCGCTAAGGCAACTAAATCGGTTTCTTTTTCTAATAAAATTGGGATGGCTTTGGCTTGTACATCACTAGGATTTTTAAACCCTAAATCGGTAATAGCATGCAATAGGTCTTCATTAAGACCGAGTTCTTGGAATGTGCTCATTCGTTTTGTTTTGTATTCGATTATGTCCTTTGGTGTTACAAAAGAAGCGAATCGACATACTAAACACTAAAACTTCTAGGTAACACATCCTCACTCTGAGGAATATAAAAAATCTTAACTATAGATTTTTTTTCAAGGTGCAAAGATACGCTTTTATTTGGATAATCAATATTTGGGCTTTTAAACACGCTCTCACTACTCAATCTTTTTGCAAAAAGAAGCAAAAAGGATTTCAAACAGGCCGTTCCATCGTTAACGCAATTGCGAGAGAAATGCTACTAACTGTTTTACCGCTTTCCCACGATGACCAATTTGATTTTTTTCTTCTAATGAGATTTCAGCGAAGGTTTTATCATAACCATCAGCTTTAAAAATAGGGTCATATCCAAATCCCTTGTCACCATGTTTGGTTTTGGTAATTTCACCTTTACAAATCCCAGTAAACGTTTCTAATTTATGGTTGAGATGAAGCGCAACTACGGTTTTAAACTGAGCACTTCTGTTAGGTTTGAGTTGCAGGTTTTTAAGTAATAAATCCATATTGTCATTTGCATCACGCTGTGCTCCAGCGTAACGAGCACTAAGAACACCAGGCTCTCCATCTAATGCTTCAACTTCTAAACCTGTATCATCTGCAAAGCAGTCGTAGCCATAATGAGCTTTAATATATTCTGCTTTTTGAATGGCGTTTCCTTCAATGGTAAGTTGGGTTTCAGGAACATCTTCAAAACATCCAATATCTTTCAAACTTAATAACTCAATATGTTCTGGAATTAACGATTGTACTTCTTTGAGTTTATTAAGATTGTTTGTAGCGAAAACAAGTTTCATTATACTAAATTTAGTGCCGCTAAATATAGCTATTGCAATCCATCTATGGAAATACTTTTTTAAAATTGATGTGACTCAATTAGTTTTACTGACGCCTTCTTTTAGTTTTTGAAATTTATTAATTCTTTATGACTTTTATCAGTTCTAGTACCATTACAATTTTGTAAATTTAGGTATTGAAATTAACTTAAAAACAAGAATGATTATGAATGTAAATATTAGATATGTAAACATTGACGTGAGCGAAACTTTAAACACATTTACAGAAGAAAAATTAGAAAAATTATTTAACAGATATGAGTTTTTAATAGGTGCAACTGTTAGATTTAAGCAGGATGAAAAGAGCCACACCAAAGGTAAAATTTGTGATATAGAATTAAGTTTACCTGGACCACGAATATTCGCAACTTCTAATGAAGCACAGTATGAAGTAGCTGTTAGAGAAACAATTAGTGATTTAGAAAAACAACTTAAAAAACGTAAAGAAGTTTATAAAACGCATTAACTCTATAAATTTTTTGCTAATTAGCCTTGTGAAATTCGAAAGTGTTTTATGAGGCTTTTTTATATGTTTAAGGTTTTGTAAATTTTGAATATTATATTTGTCAATATTTAAATTTTGCATCAAATGAAAAAACTAACAGCTGTACTTGTATTGCTATCACTTATGAATTGTTCAGAAAAAGAAACCGAAAAGGTCGCTATTGAGTTACCAAAAGATAATCCGTTTAATGTAGCTTTAAATGAATCTTTTGATTACGCTAATGTCACAGGAGAATCGATTGAAGACTACGTGAATTATGAAATTGAAAAATCAGTACAAATAATTGAAACTATAAAAAGTCAATCTACTCCAACTTTAGAGAATACATTTCTTCCTTTTGATAAAAGTTATAACAATTTATATAAAGCCAATACTAATGCATTTATGTTGTATTGGACGTCAACAGATTCTATTACTAGAGCTAAAGGTTTAGAATATTCTCAAAAAGTTGATTCTTTAAGTACTGCGATTTCTTCAGACAAAGCTTTATTTAAGCAATTTGAAATTTTTGCAGCTTCAGAAGAATACTCACAATTAAACGATAGACGAAAACGATTTGTTAATGATATCATTGATAATTTTAAGCAATCAGGAGTTAACCTTCCGGATGATAAATTAGAACAGTTTAAAACGTTAAAAGCCGAAATTACAGACTTAAATTCTAAGTATTCAACAAATATGAATACTGCTAATTCAGTATTGACTTTAGATGAATCAGGAGCAATGGGTCTTCCAGAGAGCTTTAAGGAACAATACAAAACTGAAAAAGGGACTTACGACATTCCAGTAATGAATTCAACCAGAGGACCTGTTATGGACAATGCAACACGTTCTGAGACTAGAAAAGCATACCAAACATTACTAGATAATAGAGGAGCTGATAAAAATTTAAAAATTTTAAATCAATTGGTTGAAAAACGTTATCAACTCGGACAATTAATGGGTCATGAGTCTTATGCTGCATATAACTTAGTTCCGAAAATGGCGAAAAATCCAGAAACCGTTTGGAAGTTTATTGACGATTTGGTTGCAGAATCTAAAGAGAAAGCCATTCAAGATATTGAAGTATTAAAAACAGCGAGAAAAAAAATAGATAATATTGATACCAACGAAACTTTAAAAGCTTGGGACGTGTCATATTATAATAATCAGATTTTAAAAACTGAATACCAAGTAGATGCTGAAAAAATACGTGAATACTTACCTATGGAAGCATGCCTTACAGGATTATTTGAATTGTATCAAGGCTTATTAGATGTAGAATTTAGAGCCATTGAAAACCCTTCAGTTTGGCACGAAGATGTAATGGCTTATGAAGTCTTTGAAAATGGGAATTTAAAAGGACGTTTCTTCCTTGATTTATATCCAAGACCATTTAAAGAATCATGGTTTTATGCTGTGCCTTTAGCAACAGGGAAACAGATGGAAGATGGTTATGAAGTACCTGCCGCAATGCTGTTAGGTAATTTTACTAAAGGAACAGATAAATTACCTTCAATGATTACTCATAATGAATTGAGTACTTTATTTCATGAATTTGGACATATCATGGATGCTATGGCTTACGAAGGTGAATATAGTTTACAAGCTGATACGAAAAGTGATTTTGTGGAAGCGATGTCTCAAATTTTTGAAAACTGGATTTGGGATTATGACACTTTAAGTTCTTTTGCAAAACATTATGAAACTGGTGAAGTATTACCAAAAGAACTGTTTGATAATATGGTGAATGCTAAAAATGTATCATCGGGTTTATATGCTCAAGGTTCATTGAGAAAATGTATTTATGATATGAATTTATATGACAAATACAATCCGAATACACCATTAGATACGGATCAATTGTGGAAAGATATCGATAAACAAATGGGAGTTATGGATTGGTATATTGAAGGAACGCATCCTCAAGGAAGCTGGATTCATATCAATACGCATCCTGTGTATTACTATGGCTATTTATGGTCTGAAGTGTATGCTCAAGATATGTTTACTGTTTTTGAAAAGAATGGTTTGCGTGACCAAGAAACAGGTGTGAGATACAGAAAGTTAATTTTGGCTAACGGAAGTCAGAGACCAGTTGATGAAGCTGTTGAAGAGTTTTTAGGACGACCAATGAATAACAAGGCCTATATAAAAAGTCTTGGTTTAGAATAACAGTTAAATTGCTATACGAAATAAAAAAGCTCTGTGAAAACAGAGCTTTTTTTATCTATGATGATAAGGTTCATTTTTTAATATGGTAAAACCTCTGTATAATTGCTCTATGACAAATAGTCTAATCATTTGATGCGAAAAGGTCATTTTAGAAAGTGATAACTTTCCTTGTGCTTTGTTGTACACGTCTTGTGAAAATCCATAAGGTCCACCAATCACAAAAACCAATCGCTTGATTCCAGAATTCATATGTTTTTGTAAGTAGTTTGAAAAGGCAACAGAATCTAATTGTTTTCCGTTTTCGTCTAATAAAATCAAAACGTCTGTCGCATTGAGTTTATTTAAAATGAGTTCGCCTTCTTTCTGTTTTTGCTGGTCTTCACTAAGGTTTTTTACTTTTTTTAAATCAGGAATAATCTCAAATTCAAATTTCACATAAAACCCTAAACGCTTTTGATAGTCATCAATAAGCATTTGTAATTGTTTATTATCGGTTTTGCCAATGGCAAGAAGTTTAATTGTCATGATGTTACCTGGTCGAGCGCAGTCGAGACCTTATTAATTAACCTCTCGACTGCGCTCGAGGAGACATAATCTGTCAATTTAATATTCAAATTTAGCGATTTTATACAATTACAATACCTTATCTTTTAGAATTTGCAATTTGTTTTTTTAACTTTTTCAATTGCAATTACTATTTTTACAAGAAATACTTTTCTATGATTTCTAAAGAACAATTTAATAAAGAAATAGACCTTATTATTGCCAATGCCATCAGAGAAGATGTTGGTGATGGCGACCACAGTTCTTTGGCTTGTATTCCTGCTACAGCAAAAGGGAAAGCTAAACTTTTAGTAAAAGATGAAGGCATCATTGCTGGTGTAGAATTTGCAAAACAGGTATTTACTTATGTCGATAAAGACATGGTTGTTGAAACCTTAATAGAAGATGGAAGTCCAGTAAAATATGGAGATATTGTCTTTTATGTAGAAGGTGCTTCGCAATCGATCTTAAAAGCCGAACGTTTGGTGTTGAATGCTATGCAACGCATGAGTGCTATTGCAACAAAAACAAAACAGTTTGTTGATTTATTAGAAGGTACTGGAACTAAAATCTTAGATACTAGAAAAACAACGCCTGGCATTAGAGCTTTAGAAAAATGGGCTGTAAAAATTGGAGGAGGAGAAAACCACAGGTTTGCATTATACGATATGATTATGTTGAAAGACAATCATATTGATTTCGCTGAAGGTATTACAAATGCCATAAATAAAACCAAACAATACTTAAAAGACACTAATCGCGATTTAAAGATTATTGTTGAAGCAAGAGATCTTAATGAAATTAAAGAAATTCTCGAGGTAGGAGGTGTGTATCGTATTTTAATCGATAATTTCAATTATGAAGACACACGAACAGCTGTTAAATTAATTGGAGGCCAATGTTTAACAGAATCTTCAGGAGGAATTAACGAAAAAACAGTTAGAAAATATGCCGAATGTGGTGTAGATTATATTTCTTCAGGAGCATTAACACATTCAGTCTATAATAAAGATTTGAGTCTAAAAGCGGTTGAGTAAGTCAATTTTTAATTAAATGAACAGACCATCTTTTACTTTAGATCATGTAGCGCTTTCCGTAAAAGATGTCGACGAATCTGTTGAATTTTATCAGAAGGTATTTCAGCTTAATGAAATTAAGAATACAGCCTCAAACTCTAAAACCAGATGGCTAACTTTTGGTGAAGGGAAACAACTTCATCTAATTTCTAGACCAGATTCTGAGATAAAAACGAATAAAGCTGTGCATTTTGCTTTAGCGACAAACAACTTTAATTCATTTGTAAAACATCTACAGATTTTAAAAATTGATTACTCTGATTGGCGAGACACGCCAAACAAAGATTATATTAGAAAAGATGGAATTCGACAAGTTTATTTTCAAGACCCAAATGGCTATTGGATTGAAGTAAATGATTCAATCTAACTAATCTAACTAACAACTAATCCCAAACGCTTTCCTTCTTTGAGCATCAATTGGTAAGCAGCTTCATACTCATTAGGAATATCACCTTCTAAAATGGCTTCTTTAATTGTTTCTTTAATTTGTCCGATTTCACGAGAAGGCTTAATATTAAACGCATTCATAATGTCTTCACCAGAAATTGGTGGTTGAAAATTACGTACTTGATCTCGCGCTTCAACTTCATCTATTTTCTGACGAACAATTTTAAAGTTATTGTGATACTTGCTAAATTTCTTCGGATTCTTAGTCGTAATATCAGCTTCGCAAAGCGTCATTAAATCTTCAACATAATCTCCAGCATCAAAAATTAGACGTCTTACAGCAGAATCTGTCACAATATCTTGTGCTAAAACAATAGGTCTGGAGCTCATAAATACCATTTTTTGAACGAATTTCATTTTTTCATTCAATGGCATTTTTAATCTTTTGAATAAGTGATATACCATTTTAGAACCTTCAAATTCATGTCCATGGAAGGTCCAACCTACTTTTTTACTAAACCTCTTCGTTGGTGCTTTTCCAATATCATGAAGTAGAGCAGCCCATCGTAACCAAACACTATCTGTATGTTTCGAAATATTATCTACAACTTCTAAAGTATGATAAAAATTGTCTTTATGTTTTTGACCTTCAATTTCGTCGATACCTTTTAGAGCTGTTAGTTCTGGTAAAATATAACTTAATAAACCTGTTTTTTCTAGCAATAAGAATCCTACAGAAGGTACATCGCTTTCAAGAATTTTATTCAATTCTACAACGATACGTTCTTTAGTAATGATTTTAATACGATGCTTATTTCTTGTAATAGCTTCGAGTGATTTAGCTTCAATAGTAAAGTTGAGTTGCGTTGCAAACCGTATAGCTCTCATCATTCGTAGTGGATCGTCGCTATACGTAATATCTGGATCTAAAGGTGTACGAATAATTTTGTTTTGTAAATCTTCAATGCCATTAAAAGGATCTAGTAATTCGCCAAAATTAGCCTCGCTTAAATTTAAGGCTAAAGCATTTATGGTAAAATCACGTCGGTTTTGATCATCTTCAAGTGTTCCGTTTTCAACAATAGGATTTCTACTGTCTTCTGTATAACTTTCTTTACGAGCACCAACAAATTCAATATCCATATCTTCATATGGAAGCATTGCAGTTCCATAAGTTTTAAATACTTGAACTTTAGGTTTGTTTGGTAAGTTCTTTGCCACTTGTTTGGCTAGTGTAATTCCGCTGCCAATAGCAACAATATCAATGTCTTTATGTAAACCTCGATTTAAAATATGATCACGTACAAAACCACCAATGACATATGAGTCTAGATTAAGTTCATTAGCAGACTTAGAAATGATTTTAAAAATAGGGTTATGTAGGGCGTTTTTGTAATTCATATTAAAATTTACTCACGAATAACTTTAACCTCACCACTATTTGATAGCTTAATAATAGTCGAAGGTTTTGCATTTTTATTTTCGTTTTGCAAATTTACGACATAATCTACACCTTCTAAAATAGCGTCGCTTATTTCTTTAAAGGATTTTGGAGTAGGTTGACCAGCTATATTTGCAGAGGTTGATACTATTGGTCGACCTAGATAGCGTATTAGTTTTTCACAAAATTGATGCTTAACAATTCTTATTGCTAAAGTATTATCATTGGCAATTAAATTTTCGGCAATTCCGGCAGGAGCATCATAAACAACTGTTGTTGGTTTGTCTGCGATATCTAAAATTGTGTAAGCTAATTTAGGTACATTATCTACGTGTCGTTCTAGCATACTATAATTATTCACTAAACAAATTAATGCTTTAGTGTCGTCTCTTTGCTTTAGTTTATAAACTTTTCTAACTGCGCCAGCATTTGTTGCGTCACAACCTATTCCCCAAACAGTATCTGTTGGATAAAGTATGATTCCACCTTGTTTAAGGATCGTAATAGCTTTTTCAATTATTTCAGAAGAATTAGTCATGTGTTATAAAGTGTAATGCAAATTTATACAATACTTGAATGCTATTTATACTTGTTGCTAATTTAATTCCTTTGTATTTAAAATAAACGTATTGGAATATCACTATATCTTATCTTAAATACAATAGCTTCATATTATTTTAAGACATGTATTTGTAATTAGATTTCGTTTTAAAAATTAGATATGACTAATATTGCAACAGACAACTTTAGGATTTAGTTTATTTTGAAATAAATCACTTTCAGTTTGTTTTATTTTGGTAAATTTATTGCTAAAATATACTATTCTAACTAGCATAAAATGAAATGACTTAATGAACTTTTTTAATAAAAAAATTGATAAAATAGATACTGTGTTTATTCATATTGGTAAATGTGGAGGCTCTTCTGTAATAGAAGAATTAAAAAGAAAAGATATAAAGTTTATTGAAAAGCATGTTGGTAAGGTAAAATTCAGAAAAAATAAGAAGTATTATATCGTTATAAGAAATCCAATATCTAGATTTGTATCTGCATTTGATTGGCGATACAAACTTGTTGTTGAAGATGGAGTTCAAAAAGATAGATTTCAAGGTGAAAAAGCAATTCTTGAAAAATATAAAACGGTTAATAGTCTAGCCGAAAACATTTATAATGAAGCTGGTGACCTTATTTTAAACTTTAAAAGTGATGATTTTTATATTCATCATATAAAGGAAGATATTGATTTTTATTTAGGAGACTTATTGAAGAAATGTAAAAAGGAAGCTATTATAGCTGTTCTAGCTACCGAAACTTTGAGCGAAGATATAAAGCAACATTTTGATATCAATCTCACTAGTCATTTAAAGAAGAATAAAAAAAAGAATGAATTATCAAGTTTAGCTTTAAACAATTTAATTAAATATTTAGAAAAGGATTTTGATTGTATTGAAAGATTAAATGACATGGATTTGTTAACAGAAATTCAATATGAAAAATTATCTAATAAAACGTTTTAGAACTTTAAACGAAATATTAGTATTAAGTTGCATTATACTTTTCAAGTAAACTAACTGTATGAGAATTAGAATAGGAAATTTAACACTTTATAAATTTTTAAAAGGAATGATAGGAGCTAGACTTATTGATCCTATCGAAGTTTATTATATAAAGGATGAAAACGTTTTTTATCCTATCATTTCTAAATCTGGTTGTTCTACCATTAAGTTAGATTTGATAAGAAGATACAACCCAACTTTTAATAGTAAGTTTCCAGAAATACATCAAGTTAATCCTGAAGACGAAACTAATGGGAAAATTATAAGAAAATATTTTTATAGTTTTAAAAAATACCGAAAATTTAGTAATAATAAAAAGGCTTGTTTAGTTATTAGAAATCCTTATGAGCGAATCTATTCTTGCTTTTTAGATGTAGAGAAAGGAAAAAACATCATGTTTGAAGATCCTTCAGGATTGACTAATTTTTTCGGCATTAAAAGCGGAATTACTTTCGATAATTTTCTTAATAAAGTTATAAAATTACCTGATCATTTATCAGACAGACATTTTAGGAGTCAGTCATTCTGTTTGCAAAGAGGTATTCATGAGGTTTTGAGTAATGTTGAAATTATTTTACTTGAAAACTATAATAAAAAAGATGAAGAAGGTGTTAAGTTAAATACTAATAATAAAAAAATTCCTCAAGAAGTTTTGCTAGCATTACAAGATAATAAGTCGTTTAAGAAGCGATTTTCTAGAGACCTACAATTGTATACTAAAGCAAAATAAATATTTTCTATCACTTATTTTCTGTAACAAGCTTTAAATAAAAACTTTCAAAACGTTTTAAAATAGATTTTTTATTGGTATTTCTGATGAGCTTAAAAGCAGTTTCGGGATTAGTTACACCATACCGTATGAATAGTTCAAATTGTTTTGATTTCTTAGGGTTTATATGGTAATACTCTGTAATTCTAAAATTTTCAAGGTGGTTTTTAATTAACGCAATGCCTTCAGATTTAAAAGTCATGTTTTTATTCTTTTTTACAAACCTAAAAAAAGCTGCTACAACGGTAATTTGAAATTTTAGAATGTAAGTTCCTGTAATTAACTTCTTTGCTTTGTTTGTTTCAGGAGTGAAATAGGTTGTGTAAATACTTTCAAGAACCGTTAAATAGGAGTTAAGATTTTTTAAACTGTAGTTTTTTGTAATAGAGTCTTGGTTGCCAACATTGTAGTAATACGTAACTTCAGAGTTAAAAATAATATTTTTAGCTAAGTACATTGTTTGAAAAAACCATAATTCGTCTTCTTGTACAATGCCATCCTTAAAAGCTAAATTATTAGAAAATATAAATTTTGTGTTGTATAATTTATTCCAGGCAACAACACTGAAAGGGGTTTTTAATGCTAGCTCAATAAAGTTGATACTATTGAGTACTTCATTTGTTGTGGATAAATGCTCTAAAGTTTTAATTATAGTTGTGGTTTGATTATAAACTTCAGCACTTTTTCCTATAACTACGTCTATATCTGGTTGGTATAAATCGGTTAGGTTTTTTAAACAATTGTCATCTAATAAATCATCTGGATCAAAAAATAGGATACATTCTCCTTTAACATGTTGTAAACCTGCATTTCTAGCTCCTGAAAGTCCTTTGTTTTGTTGGGAAATTAATCTAAATCGTTGATCCTTATTGGTCCATTTTTTTATTTCATTTTCTGTATTATCAGTACTTCCATCATTAATAACAATGCATTCCCAATTATTGTAAGTTTGGTTAAGGACACTTTCTAAACCTTTATCGATAAATTTTACAACATTATAACAAGGCACTATAATAGTTACTAAAGGAGCGTTTGTCTTTTTAAGTGTCATTCAAAATTAGTTTAAAGGTTACAAAGTTTGGTGTTTTAAAACAAGCTTTTTAAAAGGATAAGTAGTTTATCTATAAATGGAATTTGAGTAAAATATCCAGATTCATTTTTTAAATAGTTATAAAAAGTCTTATTGTAAGCACTAGCATTTCGAATGGTTCTTACAATCACTGTATTGATATGAGTTTCAAATATTGTAGGTTGATAATAATTTGTTTTTTTGTTTCTAGCTTTTAATTCTTTTGAAGCTTCAATAGCAGAAATTATCTGCTCTGGAGAAAGCTTTCGACTTAATGAAACAGCATTTAAATAATTGTCAAGAGTTGCTTTAGAATCGTCAATACCAAAATGAAGCAATTGTCTTTTCTTTATTAAAGCATCTGCTTTTCTAAGATTTTCTGCTTTAGTCTGACTAATATTATTAGGATGCCATCTGTAATTAAGTAACGATTCTGGAATGTTATAAAAATCTGTAATTTGAATAACTTCACTCCATAAACCATAGTCTTCTGCTGGAACATATTGATGTTCAAATCTAAAGTCTTTAATTGCCGAAGCTCTAAACATCACTGTTGGATTACCAACACCACAACTACTTAAAAACTGAACTTTTAATGCTTCTGGTTCAACAGCATGCTTAATTAATTTTTGTTTGTCACCAAAAAATGAAAACCATGTACCACAAACACCAATATTAGGATTGTTGTTTAAGACTTCTAATTGTTTTTCAAATCGCGTTGGAAGTGAAACGTCATCAGCATCCATGAGCGCAATGAATTCTGTTTGAGATCTTTCAATACCTTCATTTCTTAAATTAGCTGGACCTTCATTTTTCGTTTTAGTAATAACTTCAACACGACTGTCTTTTTTTTGATAAGCCTCTAAAATTCTTGGTGTACTGTCAGTTGAATTATCATTTAAAACCAACAACTTAAAATCTGTAAACGTTTGGTTAAGAATACTATTTATAGCTTCTTCTAAATACAATTCGCCATTATAAACAGGCATTATTACAGTTAATAGGTTCATGAGTTAACGTTTTTCAATAGCAAAAGTAAGTATTTATAAAGCTTAACATTATATTTGTGAATAATATTTCATGTCTTAAATTAGTTTTCTAAACAAATAAAATGAAAAAAATTAATGTAGGTTTTTTAGTGTCTTACGATTATGAATTGCTAAAGAAGGCAATTCCGTTTGTTTATAAAGATGCTGACCATATTTACCTTGCTATTGACAAGGATCTGAAAACTTGGAAAGGCAATACTTTTGAGATAAACGAAGATTTTTTTAAGTGGATTGAAACCATAGACACAGACCGAAAAATTATTATTTATAGGGATGAATTTTATGTTGAAGGTTATACAACCATGGAATGTGAAGTTCGTGAACGTATGTTATTGTCTGAAAAAATGGGACTTAATGATTGGTGTGTTCAATTAGATGCTGATGAATATTTTGTCGATTTTAAAGCCTTTACAGACTATTTAAAACACCAAGAAAGCTTACTGAAATCTAATGCAAAACCTGTTCAGATTGCTGCTTTTCTTTACAATATGTTCAAAAAAGTTGATGATGGTTATTTGTTGGTTGAAGAGCCTACACGCGTTTTGGTAACAACGAATCAACCTAATTATCGCGTTGGTCGTAAAGCGAAACAACAAATTATTTATACCAGACATGTCGTATTGCATGAGTGTTTATCTAGAACTGAAGAGGAACTAGAACTTAAATTAAAAAATTGGGGACATGACACGCAAGTGAATACTGAGTTTTTGAATAAATGGAAGACTGTTAATTCTAAAAACTATCAAGACATGCAAGATTTCTTTTATATCGAACCTGAAAAATGGAAAAAATTAATTTTTATTGAAGGCAAAAATATTTCCGAACTTAAAGAGAATTTAATGAAACAAAATGATGTATTACCAACTAAGTTATTTGTGTTTGGTAAAAATTTCGGTCAGTGGTTTAAATTTTTATTTAAGTAAGCTTTTATAAACTTCAAGGTAGTCTAAAGCCGTTTTGTCCCAAGAATAAGAGTTGGCGTGATCTCTATAGTTTTTTTGGTATTCTTCAGTGTTGTTTTGATACTCATTTAGACCTTCAAGAACAACTTCAGCCATATATTTCGGGGCAAAATGTTCCCAGTAAAAGGCATGTTTCCCACCAACTTCTGGTAATGAACTTTTATTAGATAAAAATACAAGTTTACCATATTTCATAGCTTCAATTGGAGGAATTCCAAAGCCTTCACGTAAAGATGGAAACGTAAATGCTAAACAATTTTTATAATAATAATTTTTGTCTAATTCACTTATTTTTCCTGTGATAAACACGCGATTTTGGAGTTGTAATTTTTTAATTAAAGTTTCAATTTTTTCACCATAAGAAGTGGTTCGCTTTCCAGATAAAACTAAACTTACTTCTGGTAAATGTTCTAACATTTCAACTAAGGTATGAAAGTTCTTTTTTTCTAAAAACTCACCAATAGAAAATAAATACGGTTGATTTGGTACTATTTCTGGTGTATAAGTTTCAGGAATTTCAATGGTTTTACTCGGACTTCCATTGTAAATCACATATTCTTTTACATTTGGAACTTCAAAATAATGATGCGTCATTTCTTTAGCATAATTAGATATGTAAGTAATAGCATCACTTCTTTGTAATTTTTCTTTGAATAATTTTTGTCGTTTTAGGAGAGATTCTCCAGTGTTTTCTTCCATGAAATTCACATCATGAACGGTCAATAAATACGGAATGTCATGATAAGGTTCAACCTTTGTATTCTGATTTAAAGAATGCCATAAATCGTATTTTTTACGAATCCTAAACAAGGGTTTTCGTTGAAGTGAATGGTACTTTTTATAACTAAAATCTCGCGAAAACTGAGTTGCTAATTGTGAAGGGTTTTTGCTGAGTAACGTAAGTCTAATATGTTCTTCTTTCAACAAGCTGCTTTGTTGACTAAACGCTTCAATGAGATGATGGTTAAACTGTCCGAAACCAAAAAATAAGTTACCAATGTTATGTGATTCTAATAAGATTTCCTTCATCAAAAAACGATTTGACACAAAATAATCAAAAAAGGGTTTCAAATGCTAATTTACCAAGCATTAAAAACAAAATATAATTGTAATATTGTAGTATGAACTACAAGGTAAGTAAAGCTTTTGAAGCGCATACAGAGAAGTTAACTAACAATATTCTAAATTTTGAAACTAGAGGTGAACCTTTTGGTAATCAAGATAGAAACTCTCTAAAACTATTTGATCTTAATGGAACAACCATTAATGTGAAATCGTTTCGTATTCCAAATTTAGTTAATCAAATTGCTTACCGTTTTTTTAGAAAGAGCAAAGCACAGCGTTCGTTTGAATATGGCAATTGGCTTAAAAGTCTAGATATTGGAACACCAGAACCGATTGCTTACTATGAATTTAAAACACTTTTGCTTTTTAAAAAAAGCTATTATGTTAGTCAGCAACAGGATTGTGATTTAACGTATCGTGAGTTAACTACAGATTTTAATTATCCTGATCACGAAGCTATTTTAAGAGCATTCACAAGATTTACCTATAAATTACATCAAAAAAATGTACATTTTCTAGATCATTCTCCAGGGAACACTTTGATTAAAAAAGTAGGTGAGGACTATGAGTTTTATTTGGTAGATTTAAACAGAATGGAGTTTAAAGCGTTAGATTTTGATACACGAATCAAGAATTTTTCAAAACTGACGACTCACAAGTTTATGGTTGAAATTATGAGTGATGAATATGCAAAATCTTCAGGAGAGAATTATGATGA
>Ga0209344_10002778_pt1 | contig 18673 bp, 16 predicted proteins | sample Cruoilmetagenom6_FD_187293 | JGI IMG/M metagenome (GOLD analysis project Ga0209344, IMG submission 187293) | Oil polluted marine microbial communities from Coal Oil Point, Santa Barbara, California, USA - Santa Barbara Oil Seep Sample 6 (SPAdes)... | ecosystem: Environmental > Aquatic > Marine... | reverse complement strand
ACAAAGCTGCTTGGGAATTTCTGGCTTATAAACTTGCCATAGCCGCCGGGATTGAAATGGCGGAATCTAGTATAGAGCAGGTGAGTGGCCAATACCACACTTTTATGACCAAACGTTTTGATAGGGATGACGGAAAGCGCGTTCATTTTGCTTCGGCAATGACAATGACCGGTAATACTGAAGAGTCAATAAAAGACACTTCCTCCAGCTATCTAGAAATTGTCGAATTCATCGAGAATTATGGGGTTGATGTAAAAGCTAATTTACATCAGCTGTGGCGACGAATAGTGTTTAATATCGCAATTTCAAATACGGATGATCATTTGCGAAACCATGGGTTTATCCTTAAAGAAAAAGGTTGGGTATTATCACCGGCTTATGATTTAAACCCATCTATTGAAAAAGAAGGCTTATCCCTGAATATTGATATGGATGACAACGCTTTGGATTTCGATTTGGCGAAAGAGGTGGGTGAATATTTTCGTTTAAGCAAAATCGAAATGGAAGATATTTTGAGTGAAGTTCGGTCTGTGGTTAAAGACTGGGAACAAGTTGCAGCAGAAATCGGAATCAAAAATAGGGAAATTGAGATAATGAATTCGGCATTTAGGTGGTGAGTGGAAATAATATTCATTGAAAAGAGATTGTACATTATGAGCCTAATGAGTTTTTTGGTAGTCAAGAGGTTTTTGAAAGAACCGTTTAAAGAGAGAAAAGAGAAAAGAACTTTGTGAAAAACATAAGTGTAACCTTATATATGCTTACAAAGGATATGATTTAGATGCTATTTTAAAACAATTGAAGACATAAAAAATAACAAAGAAGATTAAGGTAGACACAAACCTAAACCTTTTTTATTGCTGTAGCTAATAACTTTCCAAGAGCATTAAAACCTAATGACGTACATAGAGTAACTAAGAAAGGAACAGTTATTGTTTCTATTAGTCAAGTAAATAACGGAAAAAACTTGACAAATAACACCAATAATGATTATCTTTGTACCGTTAGAACTATGAATATAACAACATCCATAAAAACTAAAGTTGCTCGTATAGATACTGGAGAAGTATTTACATACGATACTTTGGCTATTGCTCCAAGTGAATTTTCTGCTACAGCAAAGGTTTTAAGTCGGTTGGTTGCAAAAGGTGAAATCAAGAGATATAGAAATGGGATGTTTTATAAGCCCAAGCAAACACCTTTTGGAGAGCTAAAACCAAGAGAGGATGAACTGCTTAAAAGTTATCTCTTCGAGAACAATAGACAGATTGCCTACATCACAGGTGTTCGTTTATACAATCAATTTGGACTGACTACTCAAGTCCCTAATGTTGTGAGATTGGCAAGTAGGGATAAGGAGATAAAGACGAAAATAGGAAACCTTATTATAAAACCAGCCAAGAGTTATGTACCCATTACAAGAAAGAATGTGCCTTTATTGCAGCTGTTGGATGTCATAAAAGATTTTAATAATATTCCAGATATGGATAAAAAGAGAGGTGTTACTTTTCTAAAGGATAATATAAATAACCTATCGTATGATGATAAAGATAAGTTGACCAGTTTTGGAAAGGCATACCCTCCAAAAGTTAGGGCCTTATTGGGAGCGATTCTTGAAATTCTTTCCCTTGACGAATTGAGCAAATCCCTAAAAGGAACAATCAACTATTTGAGCAGCTATAAGTTTGGAATATCCGAAAGTACATTGCCCACAATTTCAAACTGGAACATTTCATAATGAAACTTCACGAATATAAAAATGCTTTTGAGGGAGCTATTGTTGCTGCCGCACAACACTTCGAGATTGCGGAAATCTATGTCGAAAAAGATTACTGGGTGACCCTTGCACTAAAACAGATTTTTGCTGATGAAAACTCCAGGGACATTGCTGTCTTCAAAGGAGGAACATCCCTTTCCAAGTGCTTTAAAATCATTGAACGTTTTTCAGAGGATATCGATATGGTGGTTATTAAGGAAGATGGCGAAACGGATAATTCCTTAAAACGAAAACTTAAAAAAGTAACGAGATCATTGGGGGCTGTTATGACTATCATTCCCGACCATCCTTTGGAAAACAAGCGGGGTAAAATTAGGAAAGTAGTTTATGGTTATGAAAAGGTTGGGGTAAAGGGAGTGTTTGGCCAAGTTCGGGACCAAATTGTATTGGAAGTATCAAGCCTTGGTAACTCACATCCTTCCGAAACCGTAAATATTCACTCAATGATTGGGGAATTTATTGGTACAACAAATAACCCCGATCTTATCAAGGAGTACCAGCTAGAGCCATTTAAGGTAAAGGTAATCAGTGTCGAGCGTACTTTTTGCGAAAAAATAATAAGCCTGGTCCGATTTTCATATACGGAAAATCCTTTGGAGGATTTTATCAATAAAGTCCGCCACACATACGATTTACATCAATTGCTTCAAGCAGACAGAATCCAAGCCTTTTTGAATTCAGCTAATTTCGAAACGATGCTCATACAAGTTGGAAAAGATGATGACAAAGCCATTCCCAATGATAAGGAATGGTTGTTTAGTCACCCATCAGAATCGTTGTTTTTTAGCGAAACAGAGAAAGTATGGGAAACCGTGAGCAAAACTTATACTGGTTCTTTTAAGGATTTGCTTACAGGAGAATTGCCAGATTCAAATGAGGTTTTTAAGTCATTAATAATAATTGGTAATAAATTAAAGGAAATTAGTTGGCCATTTAAATAGTATGCTAACCAACCAATGAAAAACAATGCACCACATATAGATTCCAAGTTTTTCTGTATCATTAATAGGGATGAGGCAACATTGGCGGCCCTAATTTTAAGCTACATTGACCAATCCGATGGATATATTCCGACTTTTGAATTCCCTTTTGTATCGTCAGAGGATTTTGAAAACGAGCCGGATAAAGAAATTCGCGATGAACATCAACTTAGCAGGTCAAGAGCAAGAAAATTTAACATCAAGGTTGGAAATACTATTCGGCGCTTGGGCGGATGTGAATATCTTATTATTGCTGGTCTTTCGGATAAGCAGCTGAGCTATTTGACATTTCTGGATGATTACAACGCTATTTATATTGATGGAAAGGACAATGTGGATGTGTTTTTAAATGGTATCGTGCCTAAAAAAGGTTTCCTGCCTTGCAAGGAATCAGGACTAATCGAACATTTAAATTATGCTCTTAAGCAAAATCTATATTTATCGATTGATGACGATGCAGAAAATGTGCCTGATTCTTTCGACAATTCTTCAGGCTTAGTTGTAATAGAGCGAAACAATAAAGTATCTAGCGTTTTTGGAATTTTGTACGCACATTCTATTGGAGCAGATGTTGAGCTAATAGATAATGAAGGATTAAATAATTACGAGATTAAAGATTTTATCGAGAAATGGAAGAACGATGAGCCAAACGGTTTTAATAATCTCAGTGCAGTTATCTTTCCATATATCGAGCATATTCAATTTGAGAAGAGAGAATTTGCCACTTTCTTTACAGATGGAGTTCCTTACTCGCTTATTTTAAAAAATATTGTGCCGATTTCTCACGTCCACTTGCGCATTAATCCAGACTTTTTCATTTTTAATAGCATCTATTATGAGTCTTATGCAGAAACGTATTCAGCAGTAGTTTTTTCACCCAAAGCTTTTGATAACGAAGAAACCGAATATGTTATAGAGAAACTGTCGAAAAATAATTTACTTGTAAAACCACTCGTAGATTACGAAGCCACTTATTTTAATCTAGATAACTACATACAACATTATCCCTTTAGTCTCTTGCATTTGTGTAGTCACGGTGGTGAAGTTGAAGGAACCAGAATTATCGAAAAATTTATCGATAGTGGTGGCGATGAACATATTGTGGAATATGATGAAGTTTTCAGTTTTGGGTTGAATCCTATAAAAGATTCACATTCTGTTGCGACAAAACGATTACCTCGTAAATTCGATGGACTTACTTGGGGGAGCAAAGAATTCACAGACACCACTTTTCCAAATTTTGTTTTTGCTGAAATGTTTCGAGCGTTAGGCAATACCAAAAATCAGGAAAGTTCAAGAGTAGTTAATGTTCCAGGTTCTTGCCATATAAAATGTATAGATTCTATTTATCAGGCAATGTTCCACTATTTGGCTGCTATGCATTCGCCTATAATCTTCAATAATACTTGTTGGTCTTGGTCTGATGTTGCAGATTCATTTATAGGAGTTGGAGCGAGAGGATATATAGGAACACTCTGGAATATTGATAATACAGTAGCGACGAAGTCTGCTGAAGTTTTCTATGATAATATTTTTGACTCTACGGTCTTGTCATCTTTGCATAAGGCTCTAAAAATTCCAAAAAATACTAGAGACGAAAACATCTATATTTATTGGGGACTACATTTTACAAGCATAGTACCAGGTGTATCTACAGAGGCGAGTAGTTTAGTTGTTTTTAGCAAAATTATGGATTCACTAGAAACGTGGAAAAATAAACTTGAAAAAACGAAAATTCCCGAGCACAAAAAAACAATTGCCAGTATAATCGATTGGCTATCGAGATTGCTTGCACGTAATTTCAAAAAAGAGGTTATGAAATATTTATACAAAAACTAAATTCCATCAGGATTGAACTGATTAAAATATGATAGAATCAATTGAAAAAGGCAGAAAAGAAGACGGTAACAGGTCTATTGCCGATAAAATTAATAAACGCCTACACGACCTAGATAAGACAGTAGAAAACAATAAGGGAAGATGGGCTTGGGAACTTCTTCAAAATGCCAAAGACAGTATAGCTGATTACCCAGACAGAAAAATATCTATTCAAATTGAGCATAATATTGATACCATTATCTTTAGGCACAACGGTATTTATTTTACAGAAAAAGATATACGAGGAATCATTAACCAAATATCCTCTAAGGAAACTGAAGAAGGAGAGGCAAGTACTAGAACAGGAAGATTCGGGACAGGTTTTTTAACCACTCATTTACTTTCTCGTAAGATTGATATAGAAGGAATCTTGGAAACAGATAGCCTTGACACTTACCGGTTCAAATTTCCGTTAGATAGAAGCGGTAATTCTATGGCTCAGCTTATGCCAAAAGTCGAAAACGCTTTGCCAGAATTTCAGAATTCAGTAAAACTCATTGATTCAGATTACAATGAATATGCCTTTAATACATCTTTTACCTATCATCTAAATACAGACGAACAAAAAGAAATCGCTGAGGTGGGGGTAAATGAGTTTGTGGACTTGCTGCCTTATGTCCTAACATTCATATCTAACATTGATAAGGTAGAAATTATAAATAATCTCGAAAATGAAAAACTAACTTTTACAAGGAAACAAAATATTGACTCACAGAACCTTCAAGTTATAGAGAAGATATATAATGGTCAACCTTCGATAATTCATATTTTAAACTCATCCTCAAATAGAACCTCAATTGCGGCAGAAGTACAAAAAAAAGGCGAAGAATATTATCTGCAAAGTCTTGATAATGTTCCAAGGCTTTTTTGTGATTTTCCAATGATAGGAACGGAAGATTTCTATTTTCCAATGGTTGTTAATAGCTTTTATTTTAATCCACTTACCGAACGAGATGGAATATGGCTTAAAAGAGATGATGATAAGGATGTTCAGGAAAATAGAGAGATACTGTTAGAAGCATTAGAATTGTATAAGAATCTTATGGATACAATTTCTGCCAAACCCTATTTTAACCTATTCTTTATTTCAGATTCAAGAATGCCAGGAACATTAGAAAAGTTTTTTGACAGGGACTGGTATGATATAAACATTCAACACCCATTAAGGGATTTTCTTTGGGAATCTACAATTGTTGAAATAGAAAACCCAAAAGAGAAATACCCGTTGAAAGACATCTGGTTTCCCAACAAAGGCTATAGCAATGAAATTCAAGAAAAACTATGGGAATTTACTTATAATCTTTTTCCAAAATCAGTTTGTAAAAAAAATCATATACCGTTTTGGGTAGATATTGGCTGGAGCGACTGGCTAAAATTGGATTATACAGGTTTAGTTAAAGATGTGGCTAAACAAGAGTCTGTTGATGAATTATCCAAAGCGCTAGAAAAATCTGAAGAAGATACATTTAAATGGTTCAATGATTTTGGTAATTTTATTATAGAAGTTGAAACAAACGACATATTGTTTAATAAACACAAAGTGTTACCCAACTTCAATGGTATTTTTTGTTTAAAAGAAGCTATTCATATTGACAAGATAAAAGACCCTAAACTTATAGAAATCTTAGAATTATTGGGAGAGGATTGGAAGAATCTTTTATTAAATCCTAAAGTAGGATTTGGGAAATATAAGGTTAAAAATTTAAAGGATATTGCAGATGAAATTTCCAATTTTTTAAAGCACTCAAAGAAGAATGATGAGGATGAAATAAAAGCAATAAGCCTACTTTCAGAATGGTTCGAGGCCAATCCTAAAAATTCTAAAGAATACTTTTCGCACTATTATGGTAAACGAGCGGAACTTTTTATGAATACTATTTCAGATAAGGACAGTCTCTACAAGGTAATGAGAAGTTCAACAGACCTCGAACAATTGTCAAATATGGCTGATGCAATAAATAAAGACCCAGATTTGATTAATAGATTCAATCAAGCCGAAGAGTTTACAAATTTATTGAAAGAGTATAATGTGACAAATATAGAAGAATTAAAATCTGCCTTGGAAAATTCAAAAGGTCCTCAAATAAGAGCCGAAATTACCCAAGAAGATTTAGCAGGTCTAGGTGTTGCCTCTATGGACGAGCTTGAAGAAGCTCTAAAAGACAAAGATCTAGCAGCTTTATTCAGCCATACTTCTTTACCTAATGCAAATATGTTTTTGTACGCACAACGGCTCATAAATCGGTCAAAACAAAATATTATTGAGCATTTGAAAAATCATTTAGATTATAACTGTACTGATATGGAAGAATTGGCATCGACAGTTTTAGGTGGTATAAAGAAAAACGGTGTAGACATCCACGTAGTAGTAAGACCTTCAGATAATGGTCAAGTTATTGTCTATTATTCATCCGAAAAGGACACACTTGACTATGCCAATGCTGAACTTTGGATTGATAATGGTGAAGACTCACCAAGACATCTTACCCTAGGTAATATTTTAAAGACAACCGGCATAAATAAAATTCCAGTTTAAATATGGATTTAACTAAAGAAATAAGAGAAATAGTAGGACAATCAGAAAGCCAAAGCTTAGAATATAAAGCAGTATTACCACCGTCTAGAAATGTTGCGCAAATATTAAGTTCTTTCGCCAATTCTGAAGGAGGATATTTAATACTGGGTGTAGCAGATGATTTGAAAATCAACGGACTTAGCGAAGATTTCCACGCCAATACTATTACACATAAAGCATTAGATCTTTTATCCCCAAAGCCTAATGTTCTATATCAATATGTTATCGTTAATGACAGAAAAATATATGCCATAAAGGTTGAGAAGTCTGATAGACCTATTACTGTAGAAGGAAAGATATATGTTCGTATTGGAGATAGAACAGAACTTTCCAATCCAAGTCCAGTTATTTTTAGTAAGGATGGTTATGGAGAGATTGAAAAGATTAATAATATATTACTTCAGTATTTAGAAAAAGCTACTAATGCAAAAAATAATTTCATTGGTCACTATCAAAGTATTTTGAAAATTGCAGACGATTTAAGGTATATTTTATATCCCGAAAACCCAACTACGGCAACTAAAAATCAAGAAGGAAAAATCCTAAGTAGAATCTTATTCTCTTCAGTTGTAGATAACTTTGAAACATATCTTTCAGATTTACTTTATGAAATTTTCTTGGCTAACCCTGAGACTTTAAAATCACAGCAAATTGTTACAATTGAAGAGGTGCTCAACTGCTCAGATTTACAAGAGTTTGTGCGCTACTGGGCTAAACAAAAAATCGGTAAACTTCAAAAAGGTAGCGTTCGAGGTTTTATAAAAGAGACCAAACAGATTCGAGACCTAGAGGTACTCGATAAAAATGAGCAAGAACAAATTGAAAAAACCTTACAAATTAGACACTTATACGCGCATAGAAATGGAATTGTTGATGAAAAATTTCTTCAGTCTTTTACAGAGGAATTTCCAATTAATTCAGAACATCAAATGTCAATAGAAGAAATTTTTCAAAAACTAAATTATTTAGCTGAGGTTATACATAGAATAGACGTTGGTGCTATAGAAAAGTACAAACTCGCTCAAATCAATTAGATTTATTTAGTTGTTTGGGTTATTAAGTTTAGTGTCAAAAAGGCCCTTTCTCCCGCAACCCCTTCTCCGCAACCTTCCATTGCCCATTTTCTTTTACAAGCTTAAAAGTCTCCGGCTTTTCCTCATAAGAAGTAGTAAACTGAACCCAAGCAATATCCCCATCCACCTTTTCCTGTAAAACCTTAAAGTTGGATTTGCCAGAAGTGTTGGCGGTCATTATATTCTGTATGGATAAAAAAGACTCATAACTCTCAGCAGTAGTGTATTCTTTCAATTTCTGATTGTCCTTATTATAGAAACTTTCCACAACAATTTTGGCAGTTTCGGTAGGGGACAGGTCTTGTTGAGAGCAGGCAATACCAACAAGAAGTAGGAGTATTATGGCTAAATTTTTCATATCAGTTTCAATTTGGATTATTGATATATTTATTTGACACTTTCAATTTTATATTTCGTTCTCCATTTTTTTCATTCAGTTCCAAAACGACCATTTTGTCATTGCTCAATGAAAACTTTGGTAGAACGTAAATCATTCTTTTGACTTGTTTCTCAGCAACTTTCGAGGGAACACCATACTTAAAATTAGGTAGCTGTGAAATGCGCTGTATTGATTTCTTTTTTCCTTGCTTCCTTGTTTGTGTCGAAACATCTAAGAAGTTCAAATCGTAATCCAACGAAGACTTGTTTTCAATTTTAATTACGAAATAAAGCTCTTCCTTGTCAAAAACTATGTTTTCCAAACACAGAACAATACCATTCTTGCGTTTTTGAATACTTCCGATTCTTTGTTTTCTAGTCAACAGATAAGAGCAAAACCTTTCATAATAAAATGATTTGTCGGTGAACAGATTGGCAACACTAACTGAATCTGAACGCTCCGCAAATTTTGGCTGCTCAAAACCAATACGCTCCGATTGTGGAACAAAATAATACAACTTTTCCAATTGTTCCCTGTAGCTTAGAATATAGGAATAAATAGCCCCGTTGGTATTAATTACAAGAAGGTTGCTCGGCTTTCCGGGCTTAGCCTGCAGCAACCCAAAGTATTGTTCTTTTTCGCGGTTATAGGTAAACACAAAATCATTGGAACCTACTATCCCTTGCCGAATCGGATTGGGAAAGAAAAGAGCCACATTCTTTTGATCATTCGCAAAAATTGTGTCCAATAGGGCAGTGTTCTGTGCTTCCATAAGGAAACTGGCAAGAATAAACCCTGCCATTAAAACTGAATTTTTCATAATGCTGGTTTTAGGATTAGTTTGTAATTATTGGTGACGGTTACCTTGACGGTCCGCTGATTTTTCCGAAATACTTTTTGAATTCCGCTAACTTGGGGAACTCCCGCAATATTGATGTCGCCAACAATGTCGTCCACGACCTCTTGGGTTACATCGGCACGAAAACTGTTCTCTACATAAATTCCCTCACTACCGTCCTGAAGATCGAATGCCTTTAATTTCACTGGACGGTGACCGATGTTTTCAATTTCAATGAGGGCACGGTTTGGCTTAAAGCTTATAAAGCCAAATACAGGGGTGTTTTTTGAAACTTTCACTCCATTTATCAATGCATCTTTTAGCAATCGCATCCGTAAGCGATAATTGGTCTTAACTACTTGGTTTCCGTCAACTTCCACAAATATTTCCGCATCGGTATTTGCGATGCCTATTTTGGGATTAACCATTGGATCGGATGCAAAAAACAATTGGTGTTCTAATCCTAATTCCTTAAGAGCGATAGTTTCTTCTTTTTTGTCAGCAAGGGAATCTTTGTCAACTTTTGGTTTTCTTCGATATCGTTCTGGTACCACATAGGTATCTTTTGAATAGTTGATTTTGTTATGTTTATAAATGCTATCGACAATCCGTACCTTTTCTTTATCCATAAAGTCAGGGTCATAAAAACCAAGGGAATCAATATTTTTTTCGTCATAGATACTCGGTGCGTTCGACTCCCTTGCTTCTTTAAGGGCATCAATCGCTTCAAGTTTTGATTTGTATTCTTTCTGGTTTTCATCCAGTTCCGGTACAGCGGTTTGTGTTAAATTTTCGTCTTGGGAACTATCATCGGATAATAAATAAAGGGAATACGTTATAACAAAAAGGAGGGCAACGGTTATGACGGAGACGAATACTATTTTATTCTTTTCAATTTTCATCGTTCAATTTTTTAAGGGATTTTTCAAAGTAATCAGTGATCAAAAGTCCATGTGTGTTCTTGGGAAAATTTCTGTCCACAACAATCAGATTTCCCGTGGAAATCAATTCATATCGGTCCACGACGGTACCGCGATTGATTTCAAAAATCGTCTTGGTCTGGAATCTATAGGGTTTGCTCTCAAGATCCAGTTGGGATTCAATGCTCAGTACCTTTTGCACCAGCGAATATTGAAGCAGTCTATTATAAACCCCATCCGCTTTTTTCTGTCGGTATAAATTGTCAACTGAGCTGTTTCCAAGCCAGAGCGCTTTCTCTAAATTCCTTTCATAATTACTCGCGTCAATATTATAGAAATAGGAGTGGAATAGTTCAAGATGCGCCAATGCTTCAACCTTCAGATTTTCCTTTTGTGCAACCCATTTTAAGGGAATTACAGATCCGTCCGTATTGATTGCGAAGGCATTGTTCAATGCTTTGTTATTTATACTAAAAACTGACCAAACGGCTAATCCACTCGATAGAAAAGAGAAGGCCAATACTGCGATTACAATGAAACGGTTCGTTTTAAGGACGGTGTATATATTTTTATAAGGTGTTTTCATAATTTTGAATCTGTATTAAGCAGTAAACAGTCTTAATGTGAATGAAGTGGCCCGCCTATAGAGTTTAAACTTCAGAAAGACAATAAATCCGATAGAGCCCAATTCTACGACCGGGGCGAAGAATCTGCTTCCAACATCGGTACCGAAAAGGTTGACCCAAAAGTTGGTATTGATCTCGGTATAAATCGCATTTATAAAAACATTGACCAGAAAGAAAGCCGGTACGAGCATATATACTGCGGCATATAGCTTAAAAAAGGTATAGGCGAGCGTACGGAACTTTTCAAAGACCGCCAAGCTGATCACCAGGGGAAAGAATGCCCGCATAATTCCCAAAAGGAAAAATCGTTCTGCCAAGAATAATGGGTAGATGAATAGGTCCAATATCCATAGAAAGAGTCCGATGATAAATGCAAAAATCTTAAATCCATACAAGGGAGTCACCAGTGCATCATACAACAAGGCCATAGCCTTTTTGAACATATCCATTGCGCCTACATCCTCCTCCAGTGGAATGTCCTGCATTTGTAATGGAAGCAGGGCAGGGGCGGTATTCCGATATTGAGATTCAATGGCGACCAGAATGCCATCAAAGAACCCCAATACCTGTGTTGAAAAAATCACGAGGATAACTACCACAAAGTTTTTGATAAGTTCCCCAGGGCTCAGTCCCCAAGTGTAGCCATCCTTATCCACTGCGCCCTCATTGTACTTTTTGAGAATATTGATCAAAAAGAACAGTACAGCCAGCGTTTTCATTCCACCAATGGTGTACTGCGAAAAGTCGCTGTTCTGTATGGTCTGGTAAATAGTATCAATGTATTCCAGGCCTATTCCCAATGAGATCATGGCAGTCATTTTAATATCCTGTTTCCCTGTTATTGATCTTGTCCTGCATTTTACGGAAGGAAATAATATCCCGATAGCGATCGGTCTTTTTTGTGATCTCGGCCAACATTTCTTTAGTTTGAAGTTCCTTTTCCTTTAGAATGGATGCTCTTTCGGCATCGCTCATTTTCATATAATCACTGGAAAGGATCTGGTCAATAAAATCAAGGTTGGCAAGAGAGGTGTCGATAATAGCGTTAAAGGAATCTGAAATACGGGTAATCTCATCGGGCTTGATAAAAGGGGAGTTCAGAATATCCCTTAGGTCTTCATTTACAATGTCAATTAATCGTTGGTTGTCCCGGTTGATTTCCTGAACGGCCTTTAATTGTTTAATCACATCGTTTACCTTTTCGAGATTCTCTTTCTGTGTTTTTAGAAACTTGACCGTTTTCATAAGATTGGAAGTCTGCTTTCCGGATTCCAATAATTGCTTTATCAAACTGATAAAATTTGTGTTGTCATAGACGGGCATTCCTTGCGCCTTGATATTAAGGCTGAACAATAGCGCCGTTGCGAGTATTAAAATTTTTATTTTACTCATCGCTAAAAATTTGTCTTGGTATTCGTGAATCTTCGATTTCATAACTTTTTGATTTTAGGATGTATATTCAGTGATTGCTTTTTCCATATCTTGATGCTTTTCGTATAGCCTCATTATGGCTTCATTTTCCGATCCGTCCGTCAGATAGGCGGCATAGACTTCCTTAGGGACTTCAAGCCTAAAAATATTGCTTTCCTTTCCTATTTTGATAAACATCTCGGTGTACTTCCGTGGTCCGGAAAGATTGTTCTTGATTGATTTAAGTTGATTCAAGTCGTGGCTGGAGAGATGCAACCGCTTCTGAAGCTCGTCATATCCCTTTTCATTGTGGAGGCTGTAAACGACCTGGGTGTTCTCCAAGATGCTGGCTGAGGTTGAATTGTTGGGAAGTTGATTGATGGATTGTAAAATGATCCCGATGGCACCATTCTGTTTTCGGATAGCTTGGTAATAAAACTCCACACTCTCAAGTACATTTTCAAACTTGAGCTGTTTTGCGAATTCATCGAACAGAATGATTCCTTTTTCAGCGCGGTTCTTCCAAATGGTTCTTTGGATGGCTGATTTTATAAGTTTCAGCATAACCGAAAGAATCTCCTTGTTGTCCTTTACTTCATCAAGCTCAAAAACAATCAATCTTTTATCCTCAATTTTATAGGTCTGGTCCTCACTGACCTCAAAGAGGAAACTATAAAGACCGTCTCCAACATATTCAGACATAATGTGGAGGAAGTTAATAATGTTGAAATAATCAGAATGGATTTTCAACTTTTTTAAAAGTGAATCCTGATTGGTCTCAATAAAGGCATAAAAACTGCTTAGCGAATGATCGACTTTGGTTTGCTTGTAATAGTATCTCAGTATCTTTTTGACCGAAACTGATTGGGCTTTTGTGACCTTTAAATCGGAAGCGAAAAGTTCAAAAAGAAATACCGAAAGATCCTCCAATCGTTCGGGGGCCAAATCCTTAAGATCACTAATGTAAAATGGATTTATACCAAGGTTCTTTCCACTTTCGTAGCGGAGCACGGTATACTGTTCAGGATAGAGTTTTGCGAACTTTGTATAGGAACCTCCCAGATCGATAATGACCAGACGAACCCCGCTTTCAAAATATTGGCGAAGGATATTATTGGCCAAAAAAGACTTTCCTTCTCCGGTAGGTGCGAAGATTGCAAAATTTCGTGCCTTGATGCGTTTTTTCTTTTCATCCCAGACGTCCTTCAGGACAGGTATGTTGTGTTCCCGGTCGTTAAAAATAACACCTGTGGCATCCGTCTTATAATTAGTATTGTTGACCAATAGACATAAAGCGTGTTTTAGGTCGGTGACATATAGATCGTCATTGGAAAAATTGGAAGAGAAACAGCAATAACTATTTAATATGTAATTTTTGCGTTCTTCACCCCTTGGATAATAGGGAATGATATCCAGTTCCTTGAATTCGGTCTTTATTTTGGAACTTATTTTCTCTAGGTTTTTTTGGTCCTTATCCCAATAAATAATATTGATATGACCACGGATTACCCGTGCATTGTCATCAGCGTTTATTTGGTCCTGGATATATTGTATTTTCTTAAGGACTACTTTATTTTGCGATCCGAAATTGGAGCTTTTGTTCAGTTCCTCAATTTTCTTATCTAGAATTTTTCGCCATTTCTGCTTGTCATCCAAATAGATAATCTGATTGACAATATGATTCTCATTCAGCGTTAGGCCAAGACCATCTATAAAACCTTGGTGGAACACAAAATCATCCGAGGTGAAATGTTCGTTTGTCTTACTGCTCTTTACATTCTCACCAAAGCACAATTCACTGTTTATCGATAGTACATCAAAGTGGTTTTCTCCAATATTGAACTCCTTTTTTCCAAGGATTATATCCGTGTCGAATCCTTCATTGTAACCATTGAAATAGCCGTTTGTCAAACTTTGGATTTCTTTTGAATCCAAAGGAGTGAATTCCATTTTTCTACTGTTGTTTATAAAGGAAACCGAATCGCTGACCGCACCAACAAAATTTTGGATTGTATCATCGAGTTCGGGAACAATTGCTTTGGATATCTTTTTGAATGGGTTGCAGTATTTTGGATTGTTGAGTGCTTTGTTTCTTGTCAGGATAAAAAAGAGATAACATCTGTGCTCCATATACTCCCGTCCCTTAAAATGGTTGTGAGTGGCTTTTTCTAAAAAAGTTTTGTTGGGAAGGTTTTCTGAGGAAAAATTTCGCTTTAGATAGACATCCTGCTTGTGAACTACACAACCAGTGGGCAAGGATTTAATTGCCTGGAACCAGGCACCGTGAATATCCTCGAAATCTTTTTCAGATAGCGAATATATCTCGGGCAGATTGCCAGAATAGCAAAGAACCACATTACCGTTATTGGCAAAGATCACATTCTCTTGAATATCGATAATTGGATGATATGCAGCAACGTTAATCTTCTTCATAATTGAAAAGTGTTGGTTTTTTGTTGCTGATTATCTGTGGAAAAGGTTTTGAAAAATGAAACAGCTGCGGATTGTTTGTGATTTTAGTCAGGGCAATATATAAGCAAGCGTTAAATATGATTACCCCTACAATAATCCCAAAGCTGAATGAGAAAATAATAACCAAGAGTGAGGCCACTATGGAAATCATCATAATAGCAAATAGGGAGATGGGCAGCCCAAAAATGACTGCCCTTTTCCTGATATTCCTATAGGTTTCGTACTGTTTCATTACACCACGATTCCAATTAAGTAAGTAAAGATTCCCACCACGGCCCCAGCAATCAATACGAATACCAATACCCGGGTAATCCCTTTTTTTAGGTCGGCGTTCTCTCCAAAGAAATGACCAGCGTTAAAAAGAAAACCTATAAGGAAAATGACTCCGAGAATAATTGGGAAAATAGCTCGGATGGTATCGGAAACATCGTTTACGGAATCCTCAATTCCGCCAATCTGGGCAAAGCTTTGTGTGACTGAAAGTAAAAGAGCGGATAAAATGAAAATAGATCTTTTCATAACTGTGCGTTTTTATAAACCTGAAATAGGTTGGTTATTGAAATTTTGTGAAATCTATTATGAAAAGAAGTCAAGGGAAGAAAATCTTTAAATTTTAACGTGAACCTCTGTTAAACTTTGGAAGATTGTCACTAATGGAAATGAATCTTTGAATTTTGTTCAAAACAAGAATTTATTATGGTTCGGTTCAAGGTTTTATTTTCGATCCTTTTAGTGTTAGGATTATGCAGCTTGGCCAGTACTGTTTTGGCACAAACAAACCAGACGAGAAAACAGATAATTGTAATTGATCCTGGTCACGGTGGAAAGGATTCTGGGGCAGTGGGTATAAATGGTATTCTGGAAAAGGAAATAGTTCTGAAAATAGCAAAGCAGACTATTGAACTGAATGAAACCGTTTTTAAAAATCAATTTGAAATTTATCTTACTAGATACAAGGACACGCTTATTTCATTGGAAAATAGAACAAAATTGGCCAAGATATTGAAAGCTGATATTTTTATTTCATTGCATTGTAATCATTCGGATAACCCAAATGCGCGGGGTATAGAAGTCTATGTTTCTAACAAACAATACAAACACTCACGGGAATCAATATTGCTCGCTTATGTCCTTCAAAAGGGGTTAAAGGAGAGTCTTGGGTTTGATAGTAGGGGAGTGAAGTTTGCTAATTTTCAGGTGCTTCGCGAAACGACAGATTATAGTCCCACGGTATTGCTGGAATTGGGTTTCCTGTCTAATCGAGAGGAAGTGCAGCATCTTACAGAAGAGGAAAATATGCCTGCCATTTCGCTGTCTATTTTAAGAGAATTACAAATTAAAAAATGAGGTTTTGAGACAGATGTCTAAAGAGGTTTTTCAAAGTTTAAAAAAAATTATTATTAAAATAATCCTTGAATTTAAAAACATAATCATCGGTTATAAAAATCCAAAACCTCGATAATATACTAAATTAACAATCACGTCTTGTCCCTATTTTCCCACTTAAACAGACTAGCAAGATCTCTTAGTTCTACTGCTGTACCACTAAGCTTATAGTATTTTGCGTGCGGTGTAAACTTACTAAAAGATAATTGTAAGCTTGTCTCTATAACTTCACGGTGATGATGTATGAGAATAGACTCTCCCTTTTCGGAATTTCCACTATTAAAGTTCTTGTATTCCTTCATATTTATTCCCCCTAAGTTTTGATATTTTTTTGCTTTTTCGAGCAAGCTTTCAAAATATATGTCATTTACGTTCTCATTGGAGTATACAGCTTGATGTGCATATAGAAAAATTAATAAATTTAATTCATCCACATCATTAGCGGTTATTGAAATACCTGAAAATTGTTTTTTATTTCCAATCTTATAAACTTTTGGGTCGTAAAGTATAAGCATAATACTGGGCGAAAGTGGAAAGAAAATTTGTAACCCTTTACAACCCATACCAGTTTTTCCAAACTTAAAATTGCGACTTTCTAAAAATTGATTGTATTTAAATGTAGGATTGTCTGAGGTAATAAACGGTGTGTTGGTATTGTTTGCGATGAGCTTTAATTCCAAATCGCGCATCATAGGCAAGCCCTCGATTAGCGTTTTAATATTTCTTACTGGGGTATCGTTAAGTCCTATTTGAAAAGAACTCAAGTCATATCTTTTGAAATCTTTTTCATATTTAAGAATACTCTTGACCATACTATCCACCATCTCATTCATTTCCTTTGCTTGGGTAGGGGTTCTGTAGGCCTGCAACAATAAAAATATCCAAGTGTATTGATGCTCTTTTGAGTTTTTCTTTGGAAGTATCCCCGTTTTAACAATTTCATGGAAAATTGCAGAAGATTCTGCTTCAATTTCTCCAAAAAAATTTTCTAAAGCAAGATCTTCTCCATAGAAGTAGTTCTCTTGTGCTTGTCCCTTAAGATTTCCCTTTTGAATGATTTTATGATTTATCTTGTTGTAAATCTTAAGGTGTGTTTTGTTTCCTTCTATACTGAAAAACTTCAGGTAAAATTTAGGCACATAATGTTGTTTCTTCTTTTCTGCCATTGAAATATTAAACTCTAATATCTTTGAAAGATAACAGAAACCTATTTCTTAAAAAAAAATAGTGCAAAAGGACTTTACAAGAGAGGAACTTGAAAATTTTAGAATTGAAATTGAATAGCAACAACGTGAAGGAATTGAACTTGCAGAAAAAGAGAAACAATTCATGAATATGTCTAGAGAGGAATTATTTCGTTTTCCAATAAAGTGGCAGAATTCGCTAAACAAAGTAGATAAAGATTTTATATTTACAACTCTTGAAAGAGATAAATTCCCCAATTTTCCCGAAAGTTATGTAGTGCAAAAATTTAACCTGAACGACTTGCTTTTCATATATTGTGGTTCTTCAGAACAGGCCGAAGAGTTATATTCAACGAATCAATTGTGGGATACGAAATCATATCGCAATAACAGAAAAACAACTAAGCTAGTTGATTATATTTTAAATAAAAATAGTCTTTGTCCACCTATAATTGATTTTACAAATAAAACACACAATGAGGAAGGTCTAATTCTTTTTTTTGATGGTAATCATCGAGTTGCTCTTTGTCGATATTTAGGAATGGTAGAAATTCCATTTATAATTAAAAAATCAAGTGCACTTATTTTAAGAGTTAGAATTTCAAATCTTTACTAATATTATTCGTTCTTCTTTTAGTAATGACAGAAGAGGTAATTTGATTAAATTCTTGTCTATAGTTTCTACCTCAAAAATTATTTATATTGCTTAATTGAGATTTCTTTAAACATTTTAAACGTACAGAAAATAACTTCTTTTTGACAACTACTAAAAATTTAAATTAGCCCAAACCCCAGGATGTCCACTAGCTGCCTGCTCCTTATTCCGTATCGTTGAATAAATCCCCCATTTAGGCCGTTTCTCAGGCCAAACTCCTTTTCGATTTAGCCCACTACTTTTCACATTTGAAAAAAGCTCAGGAGATAACAATAAATAATCTTCTTGCCTAATATTTACACCCATTCGGTAAGCACCCAATCGAAAGTAGGTGGCATCTTTACCCTCATCAAAATCAACATTAAAAGTTTTGTTTTTGCTAATGTCTTTAAAATCTGTTTTTTGTAATAACGGAGCCAATGAATTACAGTATGAGGGAGCATTCAAAGTTCCAGCGACTACAATATTTATTTTGCCTCGCATCTGCAGCATTTTATAAATCACAGAGACTTGATAAGCT